>OOBW01000580.1_pt1 | contig 24789 bp, 20 predicted proteins | sample 1671701 | NCBI WGS metagenome assembly OOBW01 (sample SAMN06348183, study PRJEB24527) | human gut metagenome | biome: human gut; feature: ankylosing spondylitis patient; material: feces | host: Homo sapiens | place: China | collected 2015-10 | reverse complement strand
CCATGCTGTATCGCTATGATACGAAGATTGCCAACCCCGGCAGCGTGGTGGAGACACCGGTGGAGACCACGCCCAGCACTTCTGACAAGGTCTATACAGCGGGCGATACTCTGGTTTTGAAGCAGGGCGGTACCTACAACGTGACCCTCGGCGTGGGCGAGACTGTAGCAATTCAAAATCAGATTGATGAGGCCTGGAGCTCTTTCGATGGCAACAAGTTTGTGGATGGAAAGCGCATTGCGGAAATGCATTGGGATGACAGTGCAAATTCTCTCGTGATTGAGGGGCTTGCAGCCTCTGATGTAACTTTGCAGTGCCTTTCCACCACGGATTATGAGACGGTGCTTGCTACTATTAACGTGACGGTGACTAATGGTTCTTCCTCCAGCAGTGGAAATACCGGCAGCACCGGAAAGACTGGTTCCACCACGGGGAATCTTACGGAGCAAAAAGTCTATGATGCGATCATGGCTCTGAAGAGCGAATATCCCGACGGAATGCCGTGGACCAATGATAATACTTATAAAGGGTATGGTGGTTGTGCTGCATTTGCAGCAATTTGTGCCGAAGCCGCATTTGGGACTACACAGGGGAAAATTGTAAATGGATATGAAGGTGCCCGTGTGGGTGATCGAATTAGATTTGATGGACATACCGTTGTAGTTCTTGAAGATGCTGGAGATTACTATGTTGTGACCCAGGGAAACTACAATGGTAAAATTTCTTGGGAAGACAATCTTCCTAAAAGCATCTTAGCTGCTTCTGACCTGGTCTATATCGAAACCAACTGGTAATCCCCTTCTTTATGATCGTCAGGCTAGACACGCCGCGCATGTGCGCGGGCGTGTCTTTTTTATAGATGGCTCTTTTTATGCCTCCACCATAGGCAGCATACAGTCCCCGCACAGGATAGGGACCTTCCGGGGGGCCCGGACGCAAACCTGCTCCTCCAAAATGCACAGACCGCTTTCTTCTCAACGACGGGAACAGTGGAACCAGCGGTACGGTTTTCAGGCGTATTGGCTGGACGAGGATTCCTGATCGACGGGGGGTGAGCATATGGACGGTGGAGACATGGAGCGGATTCCGAACGCCCAAGAGGGGCGGCAAATCAGGATTTTAAGAGGAGCTTTAATGAGCTTCCTCAACGCACATTAAAATGGAATTGACCGTATACCACGCAAAAAAATGGCTCGTGCCGCCAATGGTGCGGGCAGTATTCACAGGAGAACACAGGTCAGAAATGGAAAAAACTATACCTACCATGAGGCCCGCTGCACGGTCGGCTTTGACCCTGCACCGGAAAACAGATTCAGCACCAGTACAACAAACTTTCAGCGGACAAGAAGCGTGGAGGACTGGGCCTTTCTGCCAAATCGGTTCGGAATGTCCACGGGGTTTTGCATAAAGCGCTCCAACAGGCGGTTGACCTTCGCTGTTTGCCAAGTAACCCCGCCGATGCTTATAATCTTCCAAGAGTTGTAAAGAAAGAGAGATATCCCCTGGATAAGGCACATATCCCGGCGTTTTTGAACGCTATCAAAGGATGCCCGCATGAATCCTTGTACAAGATCACTTTGTTTACAGGGATTCGGGAGGGAGAAGTTCTGGGGCTCACGGGATTGCGTTGACTTTGAACACGGAATGCTCCTGATTAAGCAGCAGCTCTGTCATGCTCGGCAGGCAGGAGGTTCCTGCTACCTCTCCTCTACCAAGAACAACAAAAGCAGATGCCTTGCGCTGGCTCCTTCGGTGCTTCGGCTTTTCCGTATGCAGAAGTTGAAGCAAAACAGACAGCGGTTGGAGGCAGGGGATTTATGGACGGAGAACAACCTTGTTTTTTCTAACAGCACCGGAGGTTTCCTTTCCTATCGGACAGTCTATGACTGCTTCAAGCGAGTGATGAAGAAAATCGGCTCACCAGCAACAACCTTTCATGATCTGCGCCATACATATGCCGTCTTGTCGTTAAAAGGCGGTGACGACATCAAGACCACACAGGAGAATTTAGGCCATGCGACACCGGAGTTTACTTTGAATGTCTATGCCCATGTCACCAGTCAGATGAAAAGAGACAGTGCAGACCGGATGGAGAAAATGATTCAAGAAGTATCTGCCGGATAGGCCGTTTTTTACCCTACAATAAGGGTAAAAACAAGGGTAACTCATGAAAAGGCATAAGAAAAACCCTTGAAGCCATTGGGCTTCAAGGGTTTCATTTGGTGGACGATACAGGACTCGAACCTGTGACCCCCTGCACGTCAAGCAGGTGCTCTAGCCAGCTGAGCTAATCGTCCGAAGCGGAACGTGTTTATCTTACATGACTTACCCTGGTTTGTCAACTGTTTTTTGAAAAAAACTGCATTTTTTTTGAGGAGCCGCATAGGAGTTGCGGGAGCAGGCGGAATTGCAGTGAAAATTCAAACAAGAGTAAACGGTTACCAACCAGAAAAATTGGAAAAACACACAAGATTCACCGGAGGGAGCTGTCTCAACCTACAAAAAGATTGACGGAGAAGTTTTAATTGTGCTACGATTTAAACAACTAATGTGTGACAGGCGCGGCGCAGCACCTGCTGCGTGGAATTGACGGCCTGCCTTGGGAGGTATAGAGCATGAACATTCAGCACGAATATCTGAACGGTCTGATGGAGCGTGTCATCCGCCGGAACCCGGCGGAGCCGGAGTTTCACCAGGCGGTTCACGAAGTCCTCACTTCTCTGGTCCCCGTGGTGGAGGCCCGCCCGGAGTATATCACGGAAGGTGTGATGGACTGCCTGGTAGAGCCGGAGCGGATCATCAAGTTCCGGGTTCCCTGGGAGGACGATCAGGGCAAGGTCCACGTCAACCGGGGCTTCCGGGTGCAGTTCAACAGCGCCATCGGCCCCTACAAGGGCGGCCTGCGGTTCCATCCTTCTGTCTATGAGGGCATCATCAAGTTCCTGGGCTTCGAGCAGATCTTCAAAAACTCCCTGACGGGCCTGCCCATCGGCGGCGGCAAGGGCGGCAGCGACTTCGACCCCAAGGGAAAGTCCGATGCTGAGGTCATGCGCTTTTGCCAGAGCTTCATGAGCGAGCTCTTTAAATACATCGGGCCCGACACCGACGTACCCGCCGGCGATATCGGCGTGGGCGCCCGGGAGATTGGCTACCTCTTCGGCCAGTACAAGCGGCTGCGCAACGAGTTCACCGGCGTCCTCACCGGCAAGGGGCTGACCTACGGCGGCAGCCTGGCCCGGACGGAGGCCACCGGCTACGGCCTTTGCTACTTCACCGACAACATGCTCCGGGACGCTGGCCGCAGTTTTGAAGGCTCCACGGTGGTGATCTCCGGCTCCGGCAACGTGGCCATCTACGCCTGCGAGAAGGCCACCGAGTTCGGCGCCAAGGTGGTGGCCATGTCCGACTCCAACGGCTATGTCTACGACCGCAACGGTATCGACCTGGCCGCCGTCAAGCAGCTCAAAGAAGTGGAGCGCAAGCGGATTCGGGAGTATGTGGACACACACCCCTCTGCCGAGTACCACGAGGGCTGCGCCGGTATCTGGCAGATCCCCTGCGACATCGCACTGCCCTGCGCCACCCAGAACGAGCTGGACGAGAACGCCGCCAAGGCGCTGATCAAGAACGGCTGCTTCGCCGTGGCCGAGGGCGCCAACATGCCCTGCACGCCGGAGGCAGTGGCGGCCCTGCAGGGCGCCGGGCTGCTGTTTGCCCCCGCCAAGGCGGCCAACGCCGGCGGCGTGGCCACCTCCGCTCTGGAGATGAGCCAGAACTCCATGCGCTTCTACTGGACCTTTGAAGAGGTGGATGAGCACCTCAAGTCCATCATGACCAACCTGTACCACAATGCCTCCAACGCCGCCGCGGAGTACGGCAAGCCCGGCGACCTGGTGGCCGGCGCCAACATCGCAGGCTTCCTGAAGGTGGCCGACTCCATGCTGGCCTACGGCTTGGTGTGAGGAGGGCAGCGGAATGAGCGAGTATGCTGCCAGCGTGTCTGCTGCCCTGGAGCAGCGGTACGCCAATCAGCCTGAGTATCTGCAGGCGGTGCAGGCCTGGCTGGAGATGATTCAGCCGGCCGTTACAGATGATCCCCGCTTTGAGCGGCTGGATCTTCTGACCCGAATGGTGGAGCCGGAGCGGATGCTCTCCTTCACCGTGCCCTGGGTGGACGACCAGGGCATGGCCCACACGAACCACGGCTACCGGGCGCAGTTCAACAGCGCCATCGGTCCCTACAAGGGCGGATTGCGGTTCCACCCCACGGTGAACCCCTCCGTGGTGAAGTTCCTGGGTTTTGAGCAGACCTATAAAAATGCCCTGACTGGCCTGCCCATCGGCGGCGCCGCCGGCGGTGCGGACTTTGACCCCCGGGGCAAGAGCAACCGGGAGATCATGCGCTTTTGCCAGAGCTTCATGACGGCCCTGTATCGTCACATCGGTTCCGACACGGACATTCCCGCCGGCGACATCGGCGTGGGTGCCCGGGAGATCGGCTATCTCTTCGGCGAGTATAAGCGCCTGACGGGCCGCTCTGAGAGCAGCGCCCTGACCGGCAAGGGTCTGACCTACGGCGGCAGCAAGATCCGCCAGGAGGCCGCCGGCTTCGGTACCGTGTATTTCCTGGCCCGGATGATGGAGCAGCAGGGAGAGACCCTGGAGGGCAGGCGTCTGGCCGTTTCCGGCTTCGGCAACATGTCTTGGGGCGTCTGCCGCAAGAGCGCGGAGCTGGGCGGCAAGGTGGTGACCCTCTCCGGTCCTGACGGCTATGTCTATGATCCCGACGGCGTCACCACCCAGGAGAAGTTCGACTATATGCTCTCCATGCGTGCTGCCGGTGAGGACCGGGTAGAGGCCTACGCCGACCGCTTCGGTGTGGAGTTCTATCCGGGCAAGAAGCCCTGGGAGGTGCCGGTGGACGTCGTGGTACCCTGCGCCACTCAGAACGAGCTGGATGTGGAGGACGCGGTGATGATCGTGGCCAACAACGTGCGCTATTACGTGGAGGCGGCCAACATGCCCGCCACCGCGGAGGCACTGAAGCTGCTGCGTCTGAGCCCCCGGGTCCTGACGGCGGGTTCCAAGGCCTCCGGCTCCGGCGGCGTGGTGGTCTCCGCCCTGGAGATGGTGCAAAACAGCGTGCGTTACAGCTGGTCCCGCAAGGAAGTGGACGACCGGCTGCGCAGCATCATGAACAACATCTACGACCTGTCCGCGGCCGCGGCGGCCGAGTACGATCTGGGCTATGACCTGATCGCAGGCAGCGACATCGCCGCCTTCAAGAAGATCTCGGAAGCCATGATCGCCCAGGGACTTTAAGGAAAAACCAAAAGTAGCCCGGAGGGAAAGCCGTTCCCTCCGGGCTGTTCGTTTTCTTTGGGGCATGGGGACAGAGACTGTGGGATCTAAGGTTGCATTTGCAGGGTACTTCCGGTACAATACTTATTTAATGCGCAGGCATGGCCTGACGCAATCACCCAAGACAAGGAGACATGACCCATGAATGAGACTTTTCGGGGCAGCAGCCAGTATGTGGCGTCGGAGGATCTGATGACTGCCGTGAACATCGCCGTCACGCTGGAAAAGCCCCTGCTGATCAAAGGCGAGCCGGGCACCGGCAAGACGATGCTGGCCCAGGCGGTGGCGGATGCACTGGGCAAACAGCTGATTATCTGGAACGTGAAGTCCACCACCAAGGCCCAGGACGGCTTGTACGTCTACGACGTGGTCCAGCGGCTCTACGACAGCCAGTTCGGCACCCACGGCGTGGATGACATCGCCCGTTATATCAAGATGGGCAAGCTGGGGGAGGCCTTCCAGGCGGAGGAGCAGGTGGTGCTGCTGATCGACGAGATCGACAAGGCGGACCTGGAGTTCCCCAACGACCTTCTGTGGGAGCTGGACCAGATGGAGTTCTATATCCCGGAGACCAAGGAGACGGTGAAGGCCAAGCACCGGCCCATCGTCATCATCACTTCCAACGCGGAAAAGGAGCTGCCGGACGCCTTTTTGCGCCGGTGCGTGTTCCATTATATCGAGTTCCCCGACCAGGAGCAGATGGAGCAGATCCTCCGCGTCCACTTCGGGGATCTGGACGGCCGGCTTATCGCCCAGGCCCTGGCGGCGTTCTACTGGGTGCGGAGCCTGCGGGAGGTGGAGAAAAAACCCAGCACCTCGGAGCTGGTGGACTGGCTGCGGGCCCTGGTGGCCGGCGGCGTGGACCCGCAGCGGCTGGAGAAGGAGATCCCCTTTGCTGGTGTGCTGCTGAAAAAGGACAAGGATCTGCGGGCCCTGCAGCGGGCCAGGCGGTGAGCCATGTTCGCGTCATTTTTTTACCTCCTGCGCCAGCGGGGGCTGGATGTGTCCCTCAATGAGTGGCTGACGCTGCTGGAGGGTATGGAGCGGGGACTCCACCGGTCCAGCCTTACGGGATTTTATCAGCTGTGCCGGGCGGTGCTGGTGAAAAGCGAGGCGGAGTACGACCGGTTCGACCAGGTGTTCCTGGAGTTTTTCAAGGACGTCCCCTGGCAGGGGGAGCTGCCGGAGGAGGTGCTGCAGTGGCTGGAGCATCCCAAGGAGGATCTGGGGGAGACGGTCCGCCGCCTGCGGGACCTGGGGATGCCGGAGGAGTCGTTGGAGGAGCTGCTCAAGCGGCTGGAAGAGCGGCTCAAAGAGCAGACGGAAGAGCACAATGGCGGCAACTACTGGGTGGGCACCCAGGGCCGCACGCCCTGGGGCAACAGTGGCTGGCATCCCGGCGGCATCCGCATCGGCGGCCAGGGCCGCCACCGCACCGCCATGACGGTGGCAGGGGAGCGCAAGTACCGGGATTTTCGAAAGGACAACACTCTGGACACCCGCCAGTTCCAGATGGCCTTCCGGCTGCTGCGGCAGCTCTCCGTCCAGGCGGACAGCAGCGAGAAGGTGCTGGACGTGGACGGCACTATTCGGGATACCTGCGACAATGCCGGCACGTTGAAAGTCCGCTACAAAAACCCCCGGAAAAACGCGGTAAAGGTCCTGCTGCTGATGGACACCGGCGGGTCTATGGAGTATTACGCCGGTCTTTGCAGCATGCTCTTCCAGGCGGCCACCAAGTCCAACAACTTCAAGGAGCTGCACACCTACTACTTCCACAACTGCGTCTACTCAGAGGTCTACACCCATCCGGGCCTGCGGTGGGACAGTATGGTCCCCACGGAGTGGCTGCTGCAAAACTACGACGCCAGCTACAAGGTCATCATCGTGGGGGACGGAGCTATGAGCCCCTACGAGCTCCGGGAACCCCGGTACGACTGGGAGAAGCGGACCTACGGAGACTCCGGCCTTGCCTGGCTGGAGCGGCTGCGGCGCCACTATCCCTACCTCATCTGGCTCAACCCGGAGCCTATGCCGGCCCGGCCGGACTACTGGGGCCAGACCCACTGGCAGCTGGCCCAGATCTTCCACATGTACGACCTCTCCGCCGAGGGCCTGGAGAAGGGTATGAAGCGGCTGATGGTGCGCCGGTGAGCCGGATTTCCACCGGAATTGTGGAAAACCGGGCTCCCTCAGGAAGCAAAAAACCGCGCGTCTCGAAAGAGACGCGCGGTTTTTTCCCGTCAGTTTCCACATTCCATGGAGATTTGGTTGAACATGGCGAGGATGTCATCCATGGAGGTGGAGCGTTTTTCCTCGCCGGCCCGGTCCAGCACTACGTGGCCCCGGCTCATCATGAGAATGCGGTCGCCGTACTCCACGGCGTGGCGCAGATTGTGGGTCACCATCATGGCGGTGAGATGCTTTTCCCGGATGACCTTGTCGGTCAGCTCCATGATGATCTCGGCGGTCTTGGGGTCCAGGGCCGCCGTGTGTTCGTCCAGGATCAAAAACTGGAGGGGCGTCATGGTGGCCATCAGCAGCGCTACGGCCTGCCGCTGGCCGCCGGAGAGGGCACCCATCTTCACGTCCAGTTTATCCTCCAGCCCCAGCCCCAGGGACTGGAGCTGCTGGCAGTAAAAGTCCACTCGCCGCCGGTTCACGCCCCTGCTCAGGCCAAAGGAACGCCCCTTGTTGTCCGCCAGGGAGAGGTTTTCCAGCATGGTCAGGTTGGGGGCGGTGCCTGCCGCCGGGTTCTGATATACCCGGCCCATGGAGGCGTAGCGCTGGTAGTCCTTCTGGCGGGCGATGCTCTTGCCGCCCACCAGTACGTCGCCGCCCTCAATGGGGATGGAACCGCAGATGATGTTCAAAAGAGAGGTCTTGCCGCTGCCGTTGCTGCCCACAATGGAGACGAACTGTCCCGCCTCCACCGTCAGCGAGAAGTGGTCAAAGAGCCGCTGCTCCGTCACGGTGCCGGGATTATAGACCTTTGTGATGTCCCGTACTTCAAGCATGGATGATCTCCTCTCCTTTCCGGCCGGAAACCACCAGCACCAGCAAAAACAGTACCGCAGTCACCAGCTTGAGCATATTGGTGGGCAGGCCCAGGCTCATGGCGATCTGGATGCAGGCCTTGTAGAGGAAGCTGCCTACGATCACCGCCGTGGTATCCCGGGGAGAGCCCAAAAACCGCAGCGGACGGCACCGGCGCAGCGCCTGGGCAAAGCCGGTGGCCCCGTAGAAGCGGAAGAGGGACACGCCGATGATGACCGCCGCCAGGCCGAACACCAGCTGGCCGGTACCCATGGTGGCGGAGAAGCTCCGGGTCTCATGGCACACCAGGCAGCCGCCCAGGGCCACCAGGGCGTTGGAGATCATGAGGCCGAGGATCTTGACGCTGCCCTTGTCTCGGGCAAGAGACGTCACGAGAGCGACGTTGTCGCCCACAGCCCGCAGCAGCAGGCCGGACTTGGTCTTGAAATACACATCCAGCACCAGCTTGACCAACACGGCCAGTACCAGGGAGATCACCAGCTTCCGGCCGGAGAGGGTGAGGCCACCCAGGACGGCCATGGTGGAAGGCGCGGTGAAGATGGTGTCCACCGCCCGCTCCACCGGCAGATTGGCGCCGCCGGCGATCAGCAGGTTCACGGAAAACAGCGCGGTCATGGTGATGATGCCCGCCAGCAGGTCCCGGACCTTGAGCCGCACGTGGACCACACCGGTGAAGAGCCCCGCCAGAGCGCCCACCAGCAGGGAGATCACCAGCGTCAGCCAGGGGTCCACGCCCTTGATGAGCAGCAGCGCGGTGACGGCGGCACCTAAGGGAAAGGTGCCGTCCACGCCCAGATCGGGGAAGTCCAGAATGGAATACGTAATATACACGCCGAAGGAGACCAGGGCGTAAATGAGTCCCTGGATCAGCGTGCTGACAAACAAGTCTGCCATGGCAGACCCTCCTTTGCAGAGAAAATCAACGGACCGTGTTGCGGATGGTGCCGATGCCTTGGATGGTGCACTCCACCACGTCGCCGGTGTTCAGAAATTTGGGGGGATCAAAGCCCATGCCCACACCGGCAGGGGTGCCGGTGGCGATGATGGTGCCGGGCAGCAGGGTCATCCCGGCGGTAAGCTCCTCCAGAAGGGCGGGGATGCCGGTGAGGAAGAGACGGGTGTTGGAGTGCTGCCGGGGCTCGCCGTTGACAGTGGAGGAGATATCCAGGGCCGGGGGGAAGGCGATCTCATCGGCGGTGACGATGCAGGGACCCATGGGGGTGAAGCCGTCCAGGCTCTTGCCGAAATACCACTGCTTGTGGCCGGTCTGCACGTCCCGGGCGGAGACGTCGTTGATGACCGTGTAGCCGAAGATGTAGTCCCCGGCCTCCTCCGCCTTCACGTTCCGCGCGGTCTTGCCCAGGATGACGCCCAGCTCCACCTCGTAGTCCAGCCGCTCCACCAGGTCGGCGTGGCGCTGGATGTCTCCCTCCGGCGCCACGGCCTGGGAGACCCGCTTGGAGAAGTACACCGCCACCGGCTTTTCCTTGGTGAAGGCCTCGGCGCTGTAGTGGGCAGCCTCCTCGGCGTGGTCCTTGTAGTTCATGCCCAGGCATAAAATGTCCTGCCGTGGGCGGGGGATGGGGGCCAGCAGCTCCACATCCGCCAGTCTCACCTGAACGCCGCTGCGCTCCGCCGCAGAGGCGGCGGAGCGGAGGTCGGCGGTGGACGCAGTCTCGATGAGGGTATTCATATCGGGGTAGTCCAGGGGCATAACAGCGGTCTCATCCTGGGTGAGGACACCCACGTGCTGGACATTTTCAAAACAATAGGTGATGAGTTTCATGAAAGCTGCTCCTTTTCCAAGATAAAAGGTTATTCCGCGCACTCCTGAGCGGACTGGGCGATGTCGTCGGGAACGGTGATCCCCAGAGCGGAGAGAGCATCAGAGTTGATATAGAGGCCGTAGTTCTCAATGGTCTCGTAGGGGAGATCCTCGCAGGTGGCCTCACCGGTGAGGACCTTGGCGGCCATCTTGCCGGTTTGGATGCCCAGCTGGACGTAGTCCAGTCCGGCGCCGGCTACGCAGCCCAGCTTCACCTGCTCTACCTCGGAGCCGTAGACGGGAATGCCGGCCTCATCGGTCTTTTCCAGAATGGAAGTGAGGACACCCACCACGTTGTTGTCAGTCAGGTTGGAAAGGCAGTCCACACCGTCGGCGATCAGCTGATCTACCGCCTGGGGGACCTCCGCCTGGGAGGTGACGCCCACGGTGTCGATGGTGAAGCCGTAGTCCGCCGCCAGGTCCTCATAGATGCCCACGGAGTAGACGGAGTTGGGCTCGCTGGTGGTGTAGATGATGCCGATGGTGTCGGCCTCGGGCTGCAGCGCTCGGATCAGCTTCAGCTGTCCTTCCACCGGCAGGGCGTCAGAGGTGCCGGTGATGTTGCCGGAGTCCAGGTGGGCGCCCACGGGATCGGTGATGGCGGTAAAGATCACGGGAATGTCCTTGTCCTCGGCGGCGTTGAAGCACGCCACGGCGGAGTTGGTAGCGATGCCCACCATCAAATCCACATCCTCGGCGGAGAAGGCATCGCCAATCTGGGTGGTCATGGTGTCGTCGAAGTCGGCGTTGCGGTAATCCACCTCAAAGTCCACGCCCTCCTTCAACCCGGCCTCTTCCAGGCCCTGGAGGAAACCCTCCCGGCAGTTGTCCAGGGAGGCGTGCTGGCCGTACTGGCTGATGCCGATGAGGTACTTGGGGGAGGAGCCGTCGCCGGAGTTGTCGGAAGTGGCCTCCTGGCTGCCGCAGGCGGCCAGGGACAGCGTCATCATGAGAGCCAGAGCGGCGGATACGAAGTTACGGAAGTTTTTCATAGCAATTCTCCTATCTGAATTCAAAATGATGGTTGTAGATGGGGTCAGAGGGAATGCAGCTCCCGCCATCGTCTTGTGTTCCGTTTCATCGCTTCGGCCTCCTTTTCGGAAATAAAAAAAGTCCTGTCCCATCATTGGGACAAGACTTGAAATCCTGCGGTACCACCCAAGTTGACGCATAGCGCCCGCTCGTTTCACGGACCTCTATCCGTGCCGCCCTGGTAACGGGTGCGGTCCCCGTCAGAGGCTACTGAGGCGCTGCCTGTTCGCTCTGCCCTCGCAAGTCCATTCACAGGAAAGTCCTCTGCCGTGATCCCACCACCCACGGCTCTCTGAAAGGTTGCCCAACCGGGTACTCTTCTTGCTCATCGGTTTTTCTGATTGCTTTGCATTATACGCAGGGAGAAGGGGAAAGTCAACTGTTTTTTTGCACAAAACCGGACGTGAAAAATCTGCCCGGTTTACAAAGCAGGGATGGGGGAAAAACGGAGTAATCTATACCCCAGGCGGAGGCGGAATGGGACCGTCCCCGCCCGGGATATGAAAAGGATGCAAAGTGTCCGCAGAACAAAGAGGGAGAGAAAACGAACTCAGGAGAGCAGCAGCTTGTCGTCGGCCTCGTCAGAGCCGCTGGCCTTGCTGAAGAGGGCCAGCAGATCGGGGACCGTCAGCTTTTTCTTGTCCTCGCCGGAGACGTCGATGACGATTTTTCCGTCGTACATCATGATGAGCCGATTGCCGTGGGCAATGGCGTCTTTCATGTTGTGGGTGACCATCATGGTGGTCAGGTGGTTTTCCTCCACGATTCGGTCGCTGAGGGCCAGGACCTTGGCGGCGGTCTTGGGGTCCAGAGCGGCGGTGTGCTCGTCCAGAAGCAGCAGCTTGGGCTTTTTCAGCGCCGCCATCAGCAGCGTCAGTGCCTGACGCTGGCCACCGGAAAGCAGACCCACCTTGCTGGTGAGCCGGTCCTCCAGGCCCAGATCCAATCCCTTGAGCAGTTCCCGGTAATCATTGCGCTCCGTCCGGGTGATGCCCCACTTCAGTCCCCGGTGCTGGCCCCGGCGGGCCGCCAGCGCCAGATTTTCCTCAATCTGCATGGTGGGGGCGGTGCCCATCATAGGGTCTTGGAACACCCGGCCGATGAAGGGGGCACGCTTGAACTCCGGCAGACGGGTGACGTCGGTGCCGTCGATGGTGATGGACCCCTCGTCCACGGACCACACGCCGGCCACGGCGTTGAGCATGGTGGACTTGCCGGCGCCGTTGCCGCCGATGACGGTGACGAAGTCCCCGTCGTGGAGGGTCAGGTTCACGCCCCGCAGGGCCTGCTTTTCATTGATGGTGCCTGCGTTGAAGGTTTTCCAGATGTTGCGCAGTTCAAGCATTGTCCTTGCCCTCCTTTCCAGCGGAGACAGCGGCTTCCGCGTTTTCCGGCTGGTGCTTGATCTTGACGGGAATGTACTTGCCCTTCCAGTAAGGCACTGCCAGGAAGATGGCCACGATGGCGGCGGAGAGGACCTTGAGCATGTCGGAGTCCACTTTCAGCCACAGCACCACCTGCATCACCAGATAGTAGATGATGGCGCCGAACACCACGCCCAGCAGCTTGAGGGCGAAGTTGCGGAAGATCCGGGAAAAGAGTACGTCACCGATGATGACGGCGGCCAGGCCGATGACGATGGCGCCACGGCCGGTGTTGGTGTCGATGAAGCCCTGATACTGAGCCAGCAGGCCGGAGGAGAGGGCCACGAGACCGTTAGAGAGCATCAGGCCCAATACCTTGTTGAAGTTCACGTTGATACCCTGAGCCCGGCTCATGTTGGGGTTGGCGCCAGTGGCCCGGATGGAGCAGCCCATCTCCGTGCCGAAGAACCAGTACAGGATCACGATGATAGCGGCGCAGAAGATGGCGCCCCACAAAATGGGGCTCTTGTACCAGGGATAGGTGCCGTCAAAGAGGTAACGGGAGGAGACCACCAGATCGTACTTGTCCACGCTGATGGCCTGATTGGCCTTGCCGGCGCCGCTGCCCCAGCCCATGATCTTGAGGTTGATGGAATAAAGAGACAGCTGGGTCAAAATGCCGGCCAGCAGCGCCTGGATACCCATGGCGGTGTGGAGCAGGCCGGTGATGAGTCCTGCCGCCATGCCCGCGAGGAATGCACACAGCAGCGCCACGGGGACGCTGTGGCCGTTGATGATCATCATGACGCACACGGCGCCGCCAGTGCACATGGTGCCGTCCACAGTCAGGTCGGCGATGTCCAGGATCTTATAGGTGAGATAGACACCGATGGCCATGATGCCCCAGATCAGGCCCTGGGCCACGCCGCCGGGTAGGCTGGACACCAGATTTGCGAAGTCTAGCATGGTTGATCTCCTCCAGAAGATTTATAGTGTGGTAAAAAGGCCTTCGCCTGTCAGAAAACCGCGAGAAAGGCTTCCCTTTCTCGCGGTTTTTCGTGGGAAGGATCAGGCGATGGCTTCATAACCCTCGGGGATGGTGACACCCAGGGAGCTGGCCAGATCGGGGTTGTACTTCTTGGTGAACGCAGGTGCGTACTCGATGGGCATCTCAGAGATGTCCGCCTCACCGGTGAGGATCTTGACTGCCATCTTGCCGGTGGCAACACCCAGGTCATAATAGCTGATGGAGAGGGTGGCTACGCCGCAGCCCTTGCAGATGCCTTCCTCACCGGCCACGATGGGTACGCCGGCAGGCTGGGCCACGTTGTTGATGGCCTCAGTGTTGGAGGCGGCAGTGTTATCAGTGGGGATATACAGCACGTCGCAGTTGCTGCAGGCGGTATTGGTGACGGAGGTGACGTCGTTGGAGTCCACAAAGCTGTACAGCTCACAGGTGTAGCCTAGGTCCTCCAAGTAGCCCTTCACGGTCTCCACCTGATACTGGCTGTTGGCCTCGGCGGAGCAATAGAGAAGGCCCACGGTCTTGGCGTTGGGGAAGAGCTCCTTGACCATGGCGGCCTGCTCGTCCAGAGGAGCCAGATCGGAGGTGCCGGAGACATTGGTGCCCACGGTGCCGTTGAAGTCATCAATGCCCAGAGCCACGCCGTACTCAGTGATGGAGGTACCCAGGATGGGGATGGTGCCGGTGGCGGCGGAGGCGGCCTGGAGGGCGGCGGTGCCGTTGGCCATGATCAGATCCACGCCTTCGGAGACGAAAGAGCCGCAGATGGTGGTGCAGGTGGCGGAGTCACCGGCGGCGTTCTGTTCGTTCCAGTTGACGTTCTCCGCACCGAGGGCCTCCTCCACGGCGTCTTTGAAGCCCTGGGTGGCGGCGTCCAGCGCGTCGTGCTGGACCAGCTGGCAGATGCCGATGTTGAAGGGATGGGCGTCGGTGGTGTTGCCAGCGCCGTCGTCAGACGGGTCAATGGCGGGATTGCTGCCGCAGCCGGCAAGGGAAAGGGCCATACAGGCAGCCAGGGACAAAGCAAGCAACTTCTTTTTCATACACGCAATCTCCTTTGCTGTTTATTGAATGAGGGAAACCTTATCACAAAAGCGGCCCTGTCCGAAGGACAGAGCCGCTTTCCTGAACGGAATCAGCGCCTTTCTCGATCGGACGGTCAGGCATCCTGCGTCTGCGCGTACCCAAAGCGGCCCGCCGGGCGGACCTGATCGGCGTAATAAAAGCGGCTGAACAACAAACGCATCGCAAGCCCCACCCTGACTCAGAAAGGTGATCTCTCTTTACTTTCGTAGCATACAGCTTTAAAGAAATAAAGTCAACCGTCATTTTTGACAAATTCAAAAAGCCGTCTGGGGAAAACAGGAACGCGGCAAAAAAAGCGGGTCGGAAAACGGCTGGGACAGCGGGCCGCAGACCGTTGTGCGATTTGAAAAAAAGGGGGCTGGGCAAGGGAAAAGCCGCCGTTGACAATTTCGGAAGGGGATGCTATATTGATACAGTATTTTTGGAAACGCTCTGAGCGGCGGTTTGCGGCAAGGGCCGCACGGCGACAATCGAACAGACAGCTTTCACCGCGGATCGCAGCTGAACGTCCCGAAAAAGACGGGACTTTTAGCCGCAAAATGGGTCCGGCGGTGCTTCTTTTTTTCAGGGCCGCGCAGGCGTTCACACCGGGCATTCTCCCCCGAAAGGGTGGGCATGATACAAGAGCAATCTACAAAAGGTAAGGTGAGTGGCATGTCAACCAAATTCGTATTCGTCACCGGCGGCGTGGTCTCCGGACTGGGCAAGGGCATCTGCGCCGCGTCCCTGGGCCGTCTGCTCAAGCAGCGGGGCCTGCGGGTGCGCAACCAGAAGTTCGACCCCTATATCAACGTGGACCCCGGCACCATGAGCCCCTATCAGCACGGAGAAGTCTTCGTCACCGACGACGGCGCCGAGACGGATCTGGATCTGGGCCACTATGAGCGGTTCGTGGACGAGGACCTTTCCGGCAACTCCTCCGTCTCCTCCGGCAAGATCTACTGGTCCGTTCTGAACCGGGAGCGCCGGGGTGACTATCTGGGTGCCACTGTTCAGATTATCCCTCATATCACCAATGAAATCAAGAGCCGGGTTTATGCCATGGCCTCCGAGGATGTGGATGTGGTCATCACCGAGATCGGCGGCACCGTGGGCGACATCGAGTCCCAGCCCTTCCTGGAGGCCATTCGCCAGGTGTATGCCGAGCGTCCCCGGGGCGACGTGCTGTTCATCCATGTGCCGCTGATCGTCCAGATCCCCGGCAGTGGCGAGCTCAAGAGCAAGCCCACCCAGCACTCCGTCAAGGAGCTGCTGAGCCTGGGCATCCAGCCGGACGTGCTGGTGTGCCGGTGCGACGTGCCCATCACTGACGATGTGAAAAAAAAGATCGCCCTCTTCTGCAATGTGGAGCCGGACTGCGTTATCCAGAACACCACTGCGGAGACCCTCTATGAAGTGCCGCTGCTGATGGCCAAGGAGGGACTGGACGAGGTGGTCTGCCGGAAGCTGGGCCTCATCACGCACCAGCCGGATCTGCGGGAGTGGAGTGCCATGGTCCGCCGGGAGAAGAACGCCCACCGGAAGGTGCGCATCGCCTTGGTGGGCAAGTATACCCAGCTCCACGACGCATACCTCTCTGTCGTGGAGTCGCTCAACCATGCCGGTACGGCAAACGACGCCGTGGTGGACATCAAGTGGGTGGATTCCGAGACGCTGACGGAAAAGAACGTGCGCGAGGAGCTCTCTGACGTGTCCGGCGTGCTGGTGCCCGGCGGCTTTGGCGACCGGGGCATCGAGGGTATGATCTGCGCCGTCCGCTACGCCCGGGAAAACGGTGTGCCCTATTTCGGCATCTGCCTGGGGATGCAGATGGCGGTGATCGAGTTTGCCCGCCACGTACTGGGTTATGCCGACGCCAACTCCTCCGAGTTCTCCGAGACCAGCCAGCATCCGGTGATCGATCTGATGCCGGACCAGGTGAACGTCACGGACAAGGGCGGCACCATGCGGCTGGGCAAGTACCCCTGCGTGCTGCTGGAGGGTACCCGCAGCCGGGCACTGTACGGTCGGCCCGAGATCTCTGAGCGGCATCGCCATCGCTTTGAGTTCAACAACGACTACCGTGACGAGATGCAGTCCCACGGCATGACGCTGGCAGGCCTTTCTCCCAACGGCCGCCTGGTGGAGATTGTGGAGCTGCCGGACCACCCCTGGTTCGTGGGAGCCCAGTTCCATCCGGAGTTCAAGAGCCGTCCCGATCGTCCCCACCCGCTGTTCTTCGGCTTCGTCCAGGCAGCGCTGGAGCGGGGAGAGAACGAAAAGTAAGCGCATCGGAGGCACACCGGGCTGGAGACGGCCCGGACCGCAACGAAGGCCCCTTCCAAACAGAAACTTGCCCGCCTGTGGGCGGGCGGCACCGGAAAAGCCTCCCGGGAGGCTTGCAGAAAGGATGGTACCGTGAATCATTTTCATCAGATCGCTGCTCTGCTGGAGCGCTATGACCTGGACGCCATGCTGCTTACCGGCGAAGCCAACCGCTTTTATGCCTCCGGATTCCACTCCGCCGGAACGGACGGCGTGGCTCTGGTCACCCGCAAGAAGGCATACTACTTCACCGACTCCCGCTACACGGAGGCGGCAGGCCGCTGCGTTCAGGGAGCGGAGATCCGGGAAGTGGGACCGGGCCGGGGATATACTGTGCTTCTGACCGAGGTGCTGGGCGAGCAGCAGGTGTGCCGGTTGGGCTTTGAAGAGGCGTATATGACGGTGCTGGAGCACGAGCGCTATCGTAAGGCGCTGCCCTGCGATCTAGTGCCGGCCGCGGAACTTTTGCGGCAGCTGCGGACCGTGAAGGACGGCGAAGAGCTGGATGCCATGGTGGCGGCCCAGCGGATCGCGGAAAAAGCGCTGGACGTGATCCTGGAGGAGATACGCCCCGGCGTTACGGAGAAGGAGATCGCCGCGCGGCTGCAGTATCTGATGCTCCATTTCGGCGCGGAGAACATGTCCTTTGATCCCATTGTGGTCTCCGGCCCCAACGGAAGTCTGCCCCACGGCGTACCGGGGGAGCGGACCATTCAGCGGGGAGAGTTCGTCACCATGGACTTTGGCTGCATTTACCACGGGTACTGTTCCGATATGACCCGCACCGTGGCGGTGGGCTTTGCCACAGAGGAGATGCAGAAGGTGTATCAGACGGTGCTCTCTGCCCAGCAGGCGGGGATTGCCGCCGCCCGGGCCGGGGTCACCGGACGGGACGTGGACGCCGCTGCCCGGGCAGTCATTGCCGCTGCCGGGTACGGGGCGTATTTCGGCCACAGCTTCGGCCATGGTGTGGGGGTGGAGATTCACGAATCCCCCAACGCCTCTCCCTCCAATGAACAGCCCCTGCCTGCTGGGGCGGTGATCTCGGCAGAGCCGGGTATCTACCTGCCGGGGAGGCTGGGCGTGCGCATCGAGGACGTGATTTTGCTCACGGAGACCGGCTGCCGGAACCTGACCAAGGCCCCCAAAGAGCTGCTGATTTTGTGATAAACGATTACGGCGCGGCAGTTTTGCCGCGCCGGCATTTTTTCTCTCTTTTGCGGCTTGACAACCGCCGCCGGGCGGCGGCATAATCAATCAGGAATACAAATGTGACGCAATGTTACGTGAAAGGAACGAAACGATGGATACCATTTACATCACCGGACACCGAAACCCGGACACCGACTCCGTGGTCTCTGCCATGGCGTACGCCGCATTGAAAAACGCTCTGGGAGACCGGCGGTATCAGGCTGCCCGCCTGGGCCAGGTCAGCGACGAGACCCAGACCGTGCTCAACCGGTTCGGCGTCCAGCCTCCCAAGCTGATCGGAGACGTCCGCACCCAGGTGCGGGACCTTGCCTACGATACCCCGCCCACCCTCTCCGCGGCCGCCACCATCAGCCGCGGCTGGCAGACCATGCAGACGGAGAAGATCTCCGCCATTCCCGTGGCCAACGAGGACGGCACCCTTTTCGGCATGCTCTCTGCCGGCGACGTGGCCAACTACGACATGTCCTCCGTCCGCAATCCCCAGGTGGCGGAGATGCCCATCTATAATCTGCTCTCCGTGCTGGAGGGTAAGATCCTCAACGCCGACGGCGAACTGCGGGATTCGATTTCCGGCGAAGTGACCATCGCGCTGCCGGTATGCCGGGAGAATCTGCTCTTCTCCAACCGGGACAGCATCGTCATCTGCGGCGACCAGCCGGATATGATCCGCCGGGCGCTGGAAATGCAGGTCAACTGCGTGATCGTCTGCCAGGCGGAGGTGAGTCAGGAGCTGCTGGATATGCAGACCGGCACCTGCATCATCTCCACCCAGTATGACGCCTACCGGGCGGTGCGCCTCATTTATCACGCCCTGCCCATCTCCCACATCTGCAAGACCAAGGATCTGGTCTGCTTCCATCTGGACGACTACATCGACGACGTGCGGGATACCGTGCTGGAAAGCCGGTTCCGCGCATATCCCATCCTGGACGAGGAGGAGCGCGTGGTGGGCACGCTGTCCCGCTTCCATCTGCTCAAACCCCGCCGCAAGCAGGTGGTGCTGGTGGACCACAATGAGAAGGCCCAGTCCGTGATGGGTCTGGACCAGGCGGAGATCCTGGAGATCGTGGACCATCACCGCCTGGCGGACATCCAGACCAAAAACCCCATTTACGTCCGCAACGAGCCGGTGGGCAGCACTGCCACCATTGTGGCCGGTATGTACCAGGAAAAGGGACTGATGCCCACCGCCAAGATGGCGGGATTGCTGGCCTCTGCCATCGTTTCCGATACCGTCATGTTCAAGTCTCCCACCTGCACCCAGCGGGACATCGATGTGGCAAACCGCATGGCCCGCATCGCCAACGTTTCTCTCGATGAGCTGGGCAAGGCCATCTTCTCCGCCACCTGCGGTGACGACAAGAGCGCTGAGGCCATTTTGTATACGGATTACAAGGAGTTCCACATCGCAGGTCACGACCTGGCGGTGAGCCAGGTCACCTGCATGGACTCTGAGCGGCTGCTCAAGCGCAAGGATGAGTTTTTGAAGATCATGGCTGACATCCGGCAGAAGAAGAAGTTCGACACCGTGGTGCTGATGATCACCGATGTGCTGCTGGAGGGCAGCCAGCTGCTCTATGTGGGTGATGAGGAGACCATCCACCAGGCCTTCAACATCAAGGGCAGCGAGAACTGTGCCTTCGTGCCCAAGATTATGAGCCGGAAAAAGCAGGTCATTCCCATGCTCTCCGGCCTGTGGGGCTGATAGGCTGTTTTGGTTCCTGCAAAAAGAAACCCGGAAGGGAAGCCAATGCTTCCCTTCCGGGTTTTTGTATGGCTGGTAATGCTGTCGCGGGCGACGGAATCAGCGCCGCAGTGCGTCTCCCAGAAGGGCCAGCAGCGCGGCAATATCCTCCGGGGTCAGGTCCCGGGGAGAGGGATCGGATGGGCTCATAGAACTCACCGCCTTCTCCGCCGGTACAGGCGGGTGGAGAGGGGAATGGAGATGGCCGTGAGGATCACGGCAGCCAGGGCGGCGGAGGAGAGGGTGAGGGCGAAATAGCTGCTGCCGTTCAAATCGGGGGCAATGCCGGCCACGGCGCCGGCGCTGCTGCAGACCAGAAAGATGATGAAGAACATCACGAGACGGCCTCGCTCCGTGCCGAAGCGGAACATCAGGGGCAGTGTCAGGTCCAGCACGCACACGCTGACGCACAGAGCCAGCAGGAAAGCTGCCGGAGAAAAACTGCCTGCGGCGGGCCAGACCAGGGAGATCACTGTCTGCAGCACCAGGGAGGCCGCAGTGGCTGCCAGGATGAACAGCCATCCGAAGACATATTTGCTCAGCACCATGTCCCGGTCGGAGTAAGGCATCATGGCCGCCAGCTGGTTCCACTTGCTCCGCTCGTCATAGGCCATGGCCGTGTAGGGCAGCATGGCGGAGTAGATGACGGCAAAGACGGCGTTGAAGGAGCCGGGAATGGCGGAAAAGATCAAAATCACCAGAAGAAAAATGCGGGTCTGCTTCCACATCACATAGAAGTCCTTTAAAATCAGCGCCTGCATGAATCCTTTCCTCCTTTCACCAGAAAGAGAATGATATCCTCCACGGTAGGCCGTTCCAGCTCCAGTGTGGCGGGAACTTCGCTTCGCCGCACCAGGCACCGGGCTCCGCCCAGTCCGCTGGAGACCCGGCCCACCACGGCCTCACTGCGGAGGCTGTCGGCCTGTTCCGCCGTGCCCACGAAAATGGCGTATTCCTCCAGAAGGCGGTCCTTCTCATCGCAGAAGAGGAGCGTCCCCTGGTGCAAAAAGGCGATGTAATCGCACAGTTTTTCCAGGTCCGAGAGGATGTGGGATGAGATGAGGATGGAATGGTCCTCCTCCCGGGTAAACTCGTTGAACAGCTCCAGCACCTCGTCCCGGACGATGGGGTCCAGGCCGGCGGTGGCCTCATCCAGCACCAGCAGCTTGGGATCGTGGGCCAGAGCGGAGGCAATGGCCAGCTTCATCTTCATGCCCCGGGAGAAGTCCTTGAACTGCTTGTCGCGGGGCAGGGAGAAGCGGTCCAGATAGCCGTCATAGCGGCTCTTATCCCAGCGACGGTAGGTTTTGGAGAGGATTTTTCCCACCTGGACGGCGTTGAGCGTCTCAGGAAAGTAGGCCTCATCCAGCACCACCCCCACATCCTCTTTGGCCGTGAGGACCTGCGGGGAGGCGGTGTCTACCCCCAACAGGGTGCAGCGGCCGCTGTCGGGCCGCAGGGCGCCCATCGTCAGACGGATGGCAGTGGTTTTTCCGGCGCCGTTTTCCCCCACCAGCCCGCAGATGGTACCGCTGGGAACGGTCAGGGACAGGTCCTGGATGGCAAAGCCCGGGAAGGCTTTGCAGACATGGGACAGCTCGATGGCATTCATAAAGAGGGATCCTCCTTCAGCAGGATGTGGAGCATTTCCGTCAGTTCTCCGGGGGATACGCCACACTGGGCCGCAAGCTCCACGGCGGCGCCAAGGTGATCCTCCAGCTCCTTGAGCTTTTGCTCCCGGATCAGATCCAGATTCTTCTCCGCCACGAAGCACCCCTTGCCGGCCACGGTGTACAAAAAGCCGTCGGCTTCCAGCTCGTCGTAGGCCCGCTTCGTGGTGATGACGGAGACCCGGAGATCCTTGGCCAGCGCCCGGATGGATGGCAGCGCCTGTCCAGGCGAGAGCTTTCCGGCGATGATCTGGGCCTTGATCTGGGAGTAGATCTGCTCGTAGATTGGTTGGTTGTTGGTATTTCGGATGATGAGTTCCATGGAGATCCTCCGTTCGTACTGTACATGTACAGTATATACACTATGCACAGATTGTCAAGGGGGTGGGTGAAATTTTTCTTTGTGGGGTTTGGCACTAGGAAATGGCCGGAAGATGTGATATACTTCCCAGTTAGATTCAAAATAGGAGGGTTTTGGCTTGGAAACCGTCAGCGGTGTGAGCAACTGGAAACTGGTGATCCGGCGGGAGGAACAGTCGGTCTGCATCCTCCGGGGCGTGACCTGCGATGAGCAGGCCATTTTGCCGGAGGAGTTGTTCGGCCTGCCGGTGACGGAGCTGGGGGGCCACGCCCTCTCGCCCACTGCCCCCGCCGGGGCGGACGGGGAGGAGGTGCTGGTCTCCTGCGGATTGACGGGCGGGGAGGCCCAGTGGGATAACCGCCGCCTGACGGACCTGACGCTGCCCGCCGCCCTGCGGAAGGTGGGGGATTACGCCCTGCTCAACTGCAGTAATCTCAAGACCCTTCGCCTCCACGACGGTGTGACCTTCTGGGGCGGCGGTGCACTGATGAACTGCCGCAGCCTGGACACCTTCTTCCTCACCCGGGTGGGGGAGCAGCAGGAGTCCCTCTCCTACTTTGCCGACGAGCTGAGCCGGGAGCTGGACGTGACGATCTACGAGACGGACGGCCGGATGGTCCGGCTGATCTTTCCGGAGTTCGTGGAGGCCTATGAGGAGAACTGCCCCGCCCATCACTTTGATTACAACATCTACGGCGCCGGCTATCCCTATCACCACTGCTTCCGCCAGAAGAAGCTGAGCCTGCGGGAGTATGACACGCTGTGGAAGGGCTTTTTGGGGATGGAGCACGATGAGGAGAGCGGGCTGCGGCTGGCGTGGTGGCGGGTCCGCTATCCGGTGGAGCTGACGGACCGGGCGGCCCGGCGGTACTGGGATCACCTGGAACACCACGCCGGCGCAGTGCTGCGGTGGCTGGTTTCCCAGCGGGACGCGGCGGGCATTGCCTTTTTTCTGGAACAGGCGGCCCCGGAGGAGGCGGCAGTGGCCCAGGCCTGCGAGGCGGCCCGGGAGCAGCGCGCGTCGGAGTGTCTGGCGGTGCTGCTGGAGCAGCAACACCGGAGGTTTTCCGCCGCTGCGGAAAAGCGGTTTGACCTTTGAGCACGGAGAAAGGAGGAACGGCCATGGAGGACCGGAGCAAAAAGACGTCCGGCAAGGGCTTTGCGGAGATCGGACAGGAGATTTTGTTTGCCGCCCGGAATGAGCTGTATCTGAACCTGCCGTATCTGGACGTGGCGCTGTGCGCCCTGGCGTTCCGGCCCGGCGGGGATGTGACGCTGTCCCTGGCCACAGACGGGGAGACGCTGTACTATGACGGGGCTTGGCTCTCGGACCGGTATCTCCGCTCCCGGGTGCTGACCAATCGGGCCTACCTCCACGTGATCCTCCACTGTATGCTGCGTCACCTGGGGAAGAAGCAGGGCAAGGCACCGGAGCTGTGGGACCTTGCCTGCGACGCGGCAGTGGAGAGCATCCTGGACGAGCTGAACTACGCCTGTTTGAACGAGGGAACCGTCCCCATGAAGCAAAAATTCTGGGGGGAATGCCGCCGGGAGATGAAGGTGCTGACGGCGGAGGGCATCTACCGCCATCTGCTGCGGCGGAACCTGCCGCCTTATGAGCTGGCCCAGTTGCAGCGGGGCTTCCTGGTGGATGACCACGGACTGTGGGCGCCGGAGAACCAGCAGGATCAGAAGCAGCAGAGCCGCCAGGACCAGAAGTGGCAGGACCTGGCGGAAAAGACCCAGACGGGGCTGGAGACGGTGATGAGCAGCCAGGGCACCGGCGGGGAGACCATGCTGGAGCAGGTGCGGGTGGCCACCCGGGAGGATGTGGACTACCGGGCGTTTCTCCGGCGCTTCGCGGTGCCCCGGGAGGTGATGGCCGTGGACGGCGATGCCTTCGACTACATCTTCTATACCTACGGCCTCCAGCTCTATGGCAATATGCCCCTGGTGGAGCCGCCGGAGACCAAGGAGGAAAAGCGGATCGAGGACTTCGTCATTGCGGTGGATACCTCAATGTCCACCTCCGGGGCCCTGGTGCGGGAGTTTCTGGCTTGCACGTATGCCATTTTGCGCTCCACGGAGACCTTCACCCGGAAGGTGAACATCCGCATTTTGCAGTGCGACGACCAGGTACGGGCGGACACCGTGATCCACGACCTGGAGGAACTGAAGGCATATATGGAGAACTTCCAGCTCTCCGGCGGCAGTGCCACGGATTTCCGGCCAGTGTTTGCCTATGTGGCGCAGCTCCAGGCCCAGGGAGAAATCACGAATCTGCGGGGCCTGGTGTACTTTACCGACGGGATGGGAATCTATCCCCAGAAGCGCCCGCCCTATGAGACGGCATTCGTGCTGTTGGAGGAGCCGCCCCTGAGCGTGAAGATGCCGCCCTGGGCCATCCGGCTGGTGCTGACGGCACCGGCGCTGGAAAAGGCCCGGCAGGAGACGCAGGCGGCGTGGACGGACGAGATCGACTGGGACGAGCTGCCCCAGCTGTAAGGAGAGAATCGGCATGAACATCAAACAGGCAAAGCAGGAGATCACCAACACCCTCAAGGCGTATCTGACCCGGGACGAGTGGGGAAACTACCTCATCCCCACGGTGCGCCAGCGCCCCATTTTGCTCATGGGCCCTCCGGGCATCGGCAAGACCCAGATCATGGAGCAGATCGCCGCGGAGACGGGGGTGGGTCTCGTGGCCTACACCATCACCCACCACACCCGGCAGAGTGCCATCGGCCTG
>OOBW01000576.1_pt1 | contig 24946 bp, 23 predicted proteins | sample 1671701 | NCBI WGS metagenome assembly OOBW01 (sample SAMN06348183, study PRJEB24527) | human gut metagenome | biome: human gut; feature: ankylosing spondylitis patient; material: feces | host: Homo sapiens | place: China | collected 2015-10 | reverse complement strand
GGAATGGGTTTCGTAATCAGCAGGTCAGGTGTTCGAGTCACCCCACTAGCTCCACAAAACACCCCGAAAACAATCGTTTTCGGGGTGTTTTGCTATGTAAAAAGTTCTTGTTTTGAGAGGATAGCTGGGCCTAGACCCACACCGTGACCCACACGGGCGAAAAAACGTAGCGTACCGGCGGGGAAGTTCGGCTTCCCGACCGATGCGCTGTTCTGTTTAGGTGATGGGGTGTTACCGCACCTGCGCCATGAGGTTGCCCATGGTTTGCGCTGCCTCGTCCTGTTTCTGGCGGGTGGTGTGGGTGTAGGTCCGCAGGGTGAATCCTGCGTCGTAGTGTCCCAGCATGGCGGAGACCGTCTTGATGTCCACGCCATTCTGGAGGGCCAGGGTGGCGAAGGTATGGCGAAGATCGTGGAACCGAAGGTGTTCCAGCCCGGCGTCTTTCAGGATGCGCTGGTGCAGGGTAGCTACCGAGTCCGGGTGGTACATGGAACCAGTCCGGGAGGAGGGGAAGAGCCAGGGGTTACTTGGGTGCTTGGCGTGCTCCTGGATAAGCAGATCTACCGCCTCCTGGGGAATGGAGATCTGTCGGACGGAGTTCTCCGTCTTAGGGCGGGTGACCACGAGACTGCCCGTTTCATCCTTGGTGGCTTGTTTGCTGACGGAGATGGTCCGTTGCTCCACGTCCAGGTCCTCCCACCGCAGGGCCACCAGCTCGCCTTTGCGGATGCCGCTGACCAACTCCAGATAGAACATAGCTAGGGCGTTCCGTCGTTCCGCCGCGTCCAGGTAGGCTTTCAGATCCTCCGGCTGCAGTGTCTTCATCTCCTGGTGCTGTACCTTGGGTACCACGCAACTGTCGGCGGGATTGTGGATCAGCAGCCGCTCTTTCACCGCCCGGTCCAGGGCACTGTGGAGCATGATGTGGACGCCCCGGACAGTGGAGCCACTGAGACCCGGCTTCTTTTTCCTCTGCTGTTCCCGCGTCCGCCCGTTCTCCAGCAGGTCCTTGTACAGCTTCTGGATCTCCCGACTGGTGAGTTTGTTCAGCTTGATGGTTCCAATCCGGGGAATCGTGTATTCTTCCATGGCTCGGCGGTAGTACCCCGCTGTGGAGGGCCGGATATTGGGCTTGGCGTAGAGCTCGAACCACAGCCGCAGCCACTCTGCTACCGTGTATTCCCTGGAGCGGGAGACATCCAGCTGCTGGCTCTCCGTGATAGCCACGGACAGCTTGGCTTTCACCTCCGCCTGGGTCCTGCCCAGCACGTTCTTGATGATCCGTTTTCCGGCCTGGTCGTACCCAGCAGTGTAGCGCCCTTCCCAGCGCCCGTCCTTGCGCTTTCGGATGTTTCCCTCACCGTTGGCTCGCCTCTTTGCCATCACTCGCCCCTCCTTTGCTGGAGAGCCTCACAGACCCGCTGCTCCTCGTCATCGTCGAAGGAGTAGGAGGGAGATAGCTCCACCGCGATGCCCAGTGCCAGTTTAAATCCAGAGAGGAAACTCTCCAGAGAGGTCTCACCCAGCAGTTCGTTTTGAAGATCTGCCAGCTTCAGCAGATGTTCCTGGCCTCGCCGGTCCAGTACTTGGTAGAGGTTCTGATGGACAGCCTCCAACTCCTTCCTGACTTCCCGACACTCCGGCTCCGTACAGAACCGTTGGTGCAGGGCCATCATGTAACCTAGCATTGTGTGTCACCTCCTCTATTCAGCGACACACAATACCCTAACTTGCAGAGAATAGCCAGGGTGAAAAGGCGGAGTTATCAGAATGTTAAGAACTCCTCGGGCGGCGATTTCTCCCGATTCTGTTCTTTGGTTAGCGACGCAGGGTTCAAATTTTCGGAGGGGAAAATTGGGGGCTACAGCCCGACACGGCGCAACCTCTTGGAAACGTTGGATTTTTGGCCCTACCGATCACCTTGATTTTGAAAATCCCCAAAAGCGCCCCCCAGGCCGGTGAGAACAGAAAATTCCGCAATCCTTTGGCACGGCCCACATTGCGGGTCGTTGTGACCGGTAGGTGGGCGCTTTGCGACCGCCTACCTTTATCTAATACTTTTTTCGACTGGCCAAAGCCGCCGGATTTACCCCCAAAACTGCCTCTCATTCCGCACGTTGTATCGTTTTTCCTTTGGGGATACCCTTGCAAAACTTTCTAGCTGATCTCCGTCCTCACGGCTTACACAGCCCGTAACCTTTCCTGATGTCCCCCCGGACCACTCTTCCACCAAGGTCACACACAGACCCTCACAGGCGGCAATGATCGCCTTTTCGTGTGCAGCTTTCCCTTTGAGCATTTATCACTGGAAGAACTGAAGAGACCATTACCCCAGGTCTCGGATTAGGTTGAGTCGGATCATTTCGGTATCCGCGTAGATATTTCCCAGAAGTACTGGCCGATTTTCTTCGTCATAGTTGAGAATTTCCAGCAGGGTAAAGGCCCGTACCCGGCCAACGGGGATGTCAAACTGAGCCGCCAGCTCCGGCACCTCTCCGCTGGTCACCGCACGGATGCGCATCAGGTCCCATTTCACATGGATACCTGCGGTCTCCCGCAGAAAGTCATAGATGGACCGCACTTCCAGCCCCGGATCGCGCCATTGCCCGGGTGAGACCCAGCCATCCCGGATACAGTCAATACAGTACATGCAGGGACGGCCGTCTGCGTAATACATGGTGCACACTTCCTGCACAGGGTGATTCTGCCCGCAGTTCAGCTTGGCGGCCATGGCGCCGGCAGGCACAGTGCGGATGGCCAGCACCTTGCTCCGGGCGTCGTATCCGTTGTTGAGGATGATGCTCCGTAGGTCCATCCTGGGGTACAGGGTGGTGTTTACGTGGATGGTCCGCACGTTCACATAGGTCCCGCTGCCTTGCTTACGGATGACCTTTCCCTCCACCTCCAGATCGCTGAGTACGGCCCGGACCGTGCTGCGGCTGACCTGGAATTTTGCAGCCAGCTGCCCCTCTGATAGCAGGCGTGTGCTGTAATTCAGGTCCATCCGCTGAATCAAATCCAGAATCTGCTGGCGCACCCGCTCCCGCAGAGAAATTTCCACATCCGGGTTCCCCATAAACACCCTCCGTTCTTCTTGTTTGCGGTCTGTAAATGCCTGTGCCATCAGTATACAACTTCCGTATAAAAAAGAAAACGGCCCCGAAATTGGTCAGACATATTTTGTGTTTCTGCGACTTTTCGACGCTCTCAGGATGTGGGAGGGAAGAATGTCGTCCGACTTCTCTCTGGCGCCTTGCAATCCCTGTTTTTGATTTCTATGATGATCTCAGATCTGATGCATGCAGCAGAATATTCGAACTGAATTTTTTCTGGGAAGGTGAAAACATGAACACCACTGCAAAGCAGCCTCTCCTCGAACGAATCTTTCATCTGACGGAAAGAGGCACAACTGTCCGTACCGAGCTCATTGCTGGTGCCACTACGTTTTTGTCCTGCGTCAGCATTATGGTCCTTAACCCTGCGATTTTGTCTTCTACTGGTATGGATACTACGGCCCTGTTCTGGGCTACTGCCATCTCTGCCGCGATTGGCTGCATCTGGATTGGCCTTTGGGGCAACTTTCCCTTTGCGCTGGCTCCTGCTATGGGGCTTAACAGCTACATGGCTTATACCGTGGTTCTTGGCATGGGCCTTTCCTGGAAGAATGGACTGGCCTGCGTGTTCACCTCCGGGTGCGTGTTCATGCTGCTGAGTGCTTTCAAGGTCCAGCAGCACATCGTGGACGCCGTGCCGGAATGTGTGAAAAAGGCCATCGGTGCCGGTGTGGGCATGTTCATCGCTTTTTGCGGTTTTCAGTCCGCCGGATTGGTGCAGAAATCTGACAGCACCCTCATCACCATCGGCGATCTGGGCAATCCCGGTACTGTGCTGGCCATGCTGGGCATCGCCGTCACCGCCATCCTGGTAATCCATCGCGTGAAAGGTGGTATCCTGCTGGGCATCGCTTTCGTGACGATCCTGGGCCTGTTCGTGAAGGACCCTGCCACCGGAATGGCCTACACCACGCTGCCTTCCTCCCTGATTTCCTTTGACAATCCTGTGGAGGCTCTGGCTCCCACGTTTGCACAGCTCAGCTACAAGGGGATGTTCTCCGGCCCGTTGCCTGTGGTGATGGGAACGGTGTTTGCCATCATCAGCTTTTTGTTTGTGGATCTGTTCGACAGCCTAGGTGTTTTCCTGGGCGTTGCCCCCAAGGCGGGGCTGGTAGATGAGAACGGCAAAACTCCGGGTGCTGGCAAGGCTTTATTCGTCTCCGCTGGCGCGGCGGCGATCGGCGCCGTCCTGGGGACCAGCACCGTGAGCATCTATGGCGCTGAGAGTGCCGTCGGCATCTCTGCCGGAGGCCGCACGGGGCTGACCGCCTGCAGCACCGGGATTTTGTTCCTGCTGACACTGTTTTTCTCCCCGGTCTTTCTGATCATTCCCGGCATCGCCACGGCGCCGGCCGTCATCATGGTGGGCATCTTTATGATGGAACCTTTGTGCTCCCTGGACCTGTCTGACTTCACCGTGGCCATGCCCGTCTTTTTCGCCGTGGCCGCCATGCCCTTTACCTACAACATTGCTTACGGTGTGCTGTTTTCCATGCTCAGCTATACGCTCTGCAAGGTGGCTACCGGCAAGGGACGGGAGCTCTCTACTACCATGATCGTGCTGACCGCCGTGTTCCTGGCCTATCTGGTCCTGGATACTATTTTCTGAAAAAAGGGAGGGAGCGATATGCTGACATCCAGACAGCGGCGTTTGCTCGAAGAGATCCCAAAGGCGGAAAACCACATCCATATCGAGGGATCCATTCCCTGGGCGTTGGCGCTGGAGCTGGCTGAGAAGAACCACGTGGACCTGCCGGTTCGCAACGTCGAGGACGTCGGCCGGTGGACCCGGGACCTGATCGAGAGGAAGGGACTGGACGGCTTCATGATCTGCGACCGGACTTTCAACTCCGTCTGTCTCCATGAGGAAGACTATGAGGCGGTAGTGCTGGCCCTGGCAAAAGAGGACCGGCGGCAGAACATCGTCTATCAGGAACTGCACCTGGACTACCCGCTGAACGAAGAGCGGGGCATCCCGCTGGAAGTGGTCATGGAGGGGGATCGCAGCGCCCAGAAAAAGGCATGGGAGCGATACGGCGTGAAGATCGTCTATATCGCGGGCCTGGACCGGACCCTTTCCAGCGAGCGGTGCCTCTCCTTTGTGAAATCCCTGGAGCCGTATCTGGATATGGTGGCCGGCCTGAGGATGGACTGCGAGGAAAACGGACACCCCTGCGCGAAGCATTTGGCCAGCTATCGGGCAGCCCGGGACATGGGGCTGTTTCTGACGGCCCATGCCGGCGAGGACGGCGGAGTGGAGAACATCTGGGACGCCCTTTTGAAGCTGGGCGTTCAACGGATCGACCACGGCTGCCGGGCGGCGGAGTACCCGGACCTGATCGCCTATCTGAAAGAGCACGAGATCCTGTGCGCTATGTGCCCATCCAGCAACATATACAGCGGGGCGGCTGTCAGCTTTGCCGTCCATCCCTTCCTGACGCTGCTGCGTTCCGGAGTCCCGGTTTCCATCAGCTCCGATGATCCTCCCTACACCTGCACGCTGACAGAGGAGTTGACGCTGGACATGGAGCAGATGGAGCTGACGGAAGAAGAGATCATCAGGGCAATTCGCAATGGCTTTGCATATTCTATCAGCGGCAAGTCTTACCTGCCCATGTTCGACGCCTGGGTGGAGGATTTCCGGCAGAAGGAGGGAACGCAATGAACAGTTTGACTGAAGCAGAGATCCGGCAGATCCCAAAGCTGGAACTGCATATTCATTTGGAGGGTACTTTTGATCTGGAAACGATCTGTTCTCTGGCGGAAAAGTACAGTGTCCCGCTGCCCCGCTCCCGAGAGTCCCTGATCTCATTACGGGACTTGCGGACTTCCTAGAACTGTTGGACTGGATCTGCTCTCTGGTACGGGACCAGGCGGATGTGTGCCTTTTAGCCCGCCGGTTTGCGGTCTATGCGCAGGAGCAGGGGATCGTGTACGCGGAAGTCATCGTCAATCCCTCTCATTGGAAGAATATTCCTATGGAGGTTCTGCTCTCCGGCGTGCTGGAAGGATTTGAGGAGGCCGGGCGGGACGGACTGCCGGACTGCCGGTTGCTGGTTTCTCTCCGGCGGGATCAATCCGACGATTCCGCCCGCCGCACCGTGGATTGGGTCCTTGCTCATCGCCATCCCCGGCTGTTGGGGCTTTCCATGGATGGGGACGAACGCCTGGCCCAGGATTCCAACCGGCGACTCGGCCCTCTGCTGTGGCAGGCCCGAGATGCTGGCCTGGGAGTCACGATCCATGCCGGAGAGTCCTCTGGCCCTGAAGGTGTGGCCGCGGCGCTGGATCAGGCAGGGGCCTGCCGGATCGACCACGGTGTACGAGCGGTGGAGGATCCGGAGTTACTGGAGCGGCTGCGGCGGGAGCAGATCACTCTTAATGTGTGTCTCACCTCTAACGTGGTAGGTGGGCTGTATACGGTCCAGACCCATCCCTTGAAGCAGCTCTATGACAGCGGCATCCCAGTTACCCTCAGCACAGACGACCCTAAGCTGCTGGACGTGACGCTTTGCCAGGAACTTGCAAACGCTGCCGCACTTTATGGTTGGACCGAAGGGGACATCCTCCGACTGCAGGAGCACGCTGTTGCCGCCGCATTCTGCACAATAGAGGAAAAGAAACACTTGTTCAAAATGCTCCAGGCGGGTTCCACTGCGCAATAAGTTTTATGAACCAAAAATTTTGTGTAGCATCCGCAAATATTCTTTAACTGTGAAAAGCGTTGCAGAGGTTCAACCGGCTGCCCCATACCGCGACCCACACGAGAAAAATTGCAGCGCATCGGCAGGGAAGTTTCGCTTTCCATCCGGTGCGCTGCTTTGCATTCCTGTCCTTATCGAATCTGCGCCATGAGATTCCCTATGGTCTTGAGCGGCATGGTCGATGCCGTTTTGGAGGCGACATTATTCTGCAGTGCCAGGGTGGAGAATGTATGCGAAAGGTCGTGGAATTGGATGTGTTTCAGTCCTCAAACCTCTGCCCAGGCTCCCTATAGCCCCCAGCGGATGAACTGCTAGAGTGGTTTTGCTCATTTTGCGTCAAAATTTGACCGAAATGGCTCCCGCAGAAATACGGAGGATATTTTCTTTGCTCCGACAGTGATGCTGATGGTTTTTATCCGATACCCAACCTGTGGCACACGCTGCGGCGGGTAAGACGGTAGATTCCATAGAGAACCGCGGACACAGCGGCGAGCACTGCAGCGCAGGAGCCCATGCCGGCCAGATCTCCCGGAGTGAAGCGGTTGTCGTTGAAGTACATGATCATGACATAGAAGGCAGAGATGATCGCCGTGCCCACGATGGCGGGAACCAGAAATACTTTCGACACCTGTCCCTTTACAGACCGGAACAGGTAGGCGTTCGGCGCCCCCAGGTGCCGCAGATCGTCGTATACCCTGGCGTTGGTGAGGGCGATGGTCATGCACCGGGTGAAGGCGATGACGATCACCGCCGCGAAACAGATCAGGGCGATGAAGATGAACAGCATCAAAAACACCGCCATGGTGGTGACGAAGTCGTTTTGATCCAGAATGCGGAACTGGGGCATGTAGAGCCAGTAGTTGCGGAACTCCGTGCTGTCCCGATCCTCCCGCTCCATGACCGGAAAACCGTAGGATGCAATGTGCTCCCGGTCAAAAGCATAAGGCTCGCCAGCCTCCTCTGCCAGCAGTTTGCTCACTAGATCGTAGGCGTCCAGCTGCATCACTTCATCCCCGGAGCAGTCCACGATCTCGTTGAAAAGCGTCTTGGCAAAGGGGTAACTGGCGTCCACATCCGCCACGTTGAAGAACACCCAACTCTCCCGCCAGAGGTCCGTGAGACCGTCAGAGATGGCGGCGTAGTCAGCATCGTCCAGTACATAGCAGCCAAGCAACATAGTAAAACGCAGAGGTTCCGCGGGAGTAACGGACAGACTCTTACCGGTGACCATGTTAGTCAGGAGGGTCACGTCTCCGCCGGAGAGATAGTCGCCGCCTCCTTCATCGTCCAGTACATTGGCGCAGGTGCCAGGGGCCAGGTTGATATTCTGGCCGGTCAAGGTGTTCCAGGCACTTTCGGAGAGAAACCGGGCGCTGCCCACGACCTCCCGGTATTCTTCGGTGTAGGTAGTGCCCAGAAGCCCGTTGTTCGTTTCCACACTGACCAGACCATCCTTTCCCAGCAGGGCTGCATCCGTCTGAGTCCAGGAAGTCAGTGTCACGCCGTACTCTGCCGCCAGAGCCTTTACCGCATCCCGCCCCGGGATGTCCTGGTCGCAGCGCCAGTGGTACTCGAAATCCACCGGACGGCTCTCAAAACTGTAGGCGGAGCTGGTGGAAAGCATGGGGGCATAGAAGGCGGCGAAGTAGGTACCGGCGATGAGCAATGTCATCACCAGCATGTTTCGTACCGTCTGGCGGCCCTGAAAGCGCATCTGTGACGTGGCAATGATATCCCGGTATTTGTGGCGCTTGCACCATCCGTTTACCACCGTGTGGAGCAGTATCATATAAATGCCGATAAGAGCTGGCAGGTAAAAGATGGCGTCTACCACAGAGGGAGGATACCAACGAAGTACCTGGACAAAGAATGTAGGCATCAGATACCCCGCCAGGGCGCCAACGGCCACCAGAACGATGCCCACGGGGCCGTACCACCGCTTGACTTCCCGAATGGGCTCAGAGGTATGGGACTCTTGGACGATGTCGATGATGTTGGTGCGGCGAACGGCACGGCTTCCCAACACGAACAGCATGCATGCCACATAGACGGCAAAGGCCAGGGAGAGAAGGTAGGCTTCCGGGTCAAAGGTGAGGGGCATCTCCTGGGAATCCACCAGAAACAGGCGGAACAGCTGCCACACGCCCCAGGCCAGGGGACCGCCTAAAATGGCCCCGGCGGCACAGGCACCCAGGGAGATCATGGCCAGTTCCTTGAGCAGCTCGGTTTGCAGCTGGCGGCGGGAGGTGCCCAAGGCCAGGAACACCCCGGTCTCTCGGGATTTCTGCCGGAAGAACAGACCGGCGGCGTAAGTGGTGAACACAGCGCAGCCGATGACCGCCAGAACGAATACCATCATCATCTGCTTGCGGCTGTCGCCGCCTTCCGGCAGGACGGAAAGAATGGTGGGAGCGCGCATCATACAGGCGTAGGAGGTAATCAGCAGCACGGAGAAAAAGCAGCAGCCGCTCAGCAGGGCGTACTGTCCCTTGTTTTTCCGCCGCAGGGCGGTGTACACCTGAGTAAATGTCTTCATGTTCTCACTCCTTGCCCATGTCCCGAATGGCGTCCAGAAGTTGCTCCTGGAAGGCGCTCCGCTCCAGGGCTCCCTTCTCCAGCGTCTTCCACACCACGCCGTCCCGAAGAATCACCACCCGGTCGCTGAAGGAGGCGGCAAAGGAGTCGTGGGTCACCATGAAAATAGTGGCTTCCAGAGCAGATTTGGCTTGCTCAAAAGAGCGGATCACCACCCGGGAGGACTTGGAATCCAGATTGCCGGTGGGCTCGTCGGCCAGGATCAGCAGGGGGTGATTGATGAGGGCACGGGCCACGGCGGTGCGCTGCTTCTCACCGCCGGAGATCTCTGCCGGGTACTTGTCCCGGATGGCGGAGATGCCGAACACGTCGCACAGCTGGTCCGCCCGGGCCTCCGTCATGGCGGAGACGGTGCCGCCGATGATGGCCGGCAGCAAAATGTTTTCCCGGACCGTCAGTCCGTCCAGCAGCAGGAAATCCTGGAACACAAAGCCCAGCTGTCGGTTGCGCACCTGGGCCAGGGCATCTTCATCCAGCCGGGCCAACTCCGTGTCACCCAGCAAGATGCTGCCGGCGTCCGAGGGAATGTAGCAGGAGATGCAGTTCAAAAGGGTAGTTTTGCCGGACCCGGAGGGGCCCATGACCGCCACAAACTCCCCCTTGTCCACCTCCAGGGACACACCCTTGAGCACTTCATAGGTGGTTTTTCCCACCTGATAGGATTTGTGCAGATCGTTCACTGTCAGCATAGTTGTCAGTCCTTTCTGAATTCACATGAGATTCCGCACCAGGGCGATGAGCGCCAGATGGGCGGGATAAAAACCGTAGAAAAACCACCTGTTGATCTTCAGCCGGGAGCGCAGGGGCAGGAAGATCAGCGGCGCGGCCAGGATGGCGAAGATGGACCAGTCCACGGTCACGCTGCCCACCGTCAGGCACAGGGGGTCCTCCGGCCAGCCGGTCCAGAGGGATGGGAGATAGTTCAGACAGTAGAGGGCCGCGCCCACCTTGGGATGATTGCGGCAGAGGTAGAAAATCAGCATCAGCTGAATGCCGGCGCCGGAGTAGTCGAAGTTCCACCAGCTGACGGCGAAGAATGCCAGGGCAAAAAGCCACCACTTCTGCTCCTTGAGTCCGGCCATGGCCAGGAGGCTCAGGAACAGCGTGAAGAAGATGTTCCAGCTGGTCAGGTTTTCCCGGAACTGACTTGCCGGGTGGAAGGCCAGGATGTAGAAAGGCTGGCTCACCAGGGCGAAAATCCCCAGCCGCAGCAGGTACTTCTTCACGCTCCGGGTGTACAGCAAGCCCACTGTCAGGCAGTAGCAGAAGATGGGGAATGCCAGCCGTCCCGCCCAGCGGAAAACGCCCACCTCCGGGAAGAAGGCGCCGCCAATGTGGTCGATCAGCATGGAGACGATGGCAATGAGCTTCAAAAGGCCCGTATCCAGATTGGTTTTCAGCCGGGGCCCCTCCTGCGGCAACGCCGGCGGAGTGGTGAGAACGCTCCAGACTTTGGAGCGAGGTGTGGGGATGGTGTTGGTCATGTTGTGTCCCTCCTTGCTGATTCCAGCTTACCGCAGTGGGATGGCCGCCGCAAACGGGGGCGTCATTCCCGGTAGGCAGGATGTCAAGTTTGGAAAATTCCGCTGCCGGAATGTCATAAACGGCGTGTTTACTGTCAACTTTGGTTTGGAGAAACGAGGCATTCATGGTAAAATAGCCCCAGCGCTGGGCCGGTGAGGCCCGCAAAAAGGCCCCGCCAAACGGCGGAGCACGAGAAGAAGGAGGGAAACGGATGCTGCGCATCGGCATCTGCGATGATGTCTACGACGCTCGGTTGGCGCTCCGGTCCGCCCTGGAGCGGGTTTTGGAGAGCAGACGGAGCGAGGGGCAGTTTTTTGAATTCTCCTCCGGCGAGGGGTTGCTGAATTGGCTGGAGCGCCACGCTGGGGAGTTGGACCTGGTGTTTCTGGACATGGAGATGGGGGAGCTGAACGGCTTGGAGACCGCCCGACGGCTCCGGGCCGCGGACGGCGGACTCCAGCTGGTGTTCGTCACCGGCTATGCCGACCACGTCTTTGACGGGTACAGCGTGGGCGCCCTGGGATATCTGATGAAGCCTCCCAGGCAAGAGCAGCTGGAGGAGGTGCTGGACCGTGCCCAGGCGGCGCTGTACCGGGAGCTGGACCGGGCCTACGTCTGCCGCAGCGGCGACACTCACTACCGCATCCCAATGGGCAATATTTTATACTTCGTCTCCGACCGGCGGCAGGTGAAGTGCGTCACCGCGGGGCGGGAGTACACCTTTTACGGCAAGCTGGACGCCGTAGCGGCGGAGGTGGGGAGCGGCTTTGTCCGCCTCCACCAGCGGTATCTGGTCCGGGCAGCGGTGGTGGACCGGGTGGAGGGCAGCGAGGCGGTGCTGATCGACGGCACCCGCCTCCCCATCAGCCGGTCCTGTCTTGCCGACGCCCTGCTGGCCCTGACCCGGGCGGAGCTGGAGGAGTAGACCATGGGAGAGCGGTTTTGGGAATTTCTGCGGCAGCTGCTGCAGGGCGGGCTGTGGTATCTCCTGTCCCTGTTCAACGGGTATGCGATCTACCGACTGTCGGTGCCCTTCCTCTCTGTGCGGAGAAACTGGTGGCGGCGGACTGTTCTGCTGCTTTTGTTTGCGGGCAGCAGCGGCATGGTGATCTGGGTGGGGGACCCCAACCTGCTCTACACGCTGCCTGTTTTTCTGGCGGTGTTTTTTCTGTGCACGCAGGGAAACCGAACAGGAAGGCTCACCATGTGTCTGGTGTTTTTCTGCCTGGTGATGTCGGTGTGTGCCCTGCTGGACACCTATCTGGGGACCCTGGACAACTATGACGTCCTGACCCGGCTGGCCCGGCCTGTGGTGTTCGGGGGAATGTATCTCCTGCTGCGGCGCCGCCTGCCGGCGGAGCCGGTGACTTTGTCGCCCCGGCTGTGGCGACTGATGCTGGGCCTTTCCATTATGCCCTTCTGTGCCCTGACGGCGGTGGTGCTGCTGACATATACCAAGTACGACTCCCCGGCTGCGTATACCCAGGCCATGAATCTGGGGCTGGTGGTGCTGCCCTTCGTGCTGCTGACCTCCGTCATGTTGCTGCGGGCGGTGCTGATGCTCTCGGACCATGAGAAACTGGAACAGGCCAGCCAGCTGGCCTCGGTGCGGGAGGTCTACTACCAGGGCCTGCGGCAGCAGGAGCGCCAGGTGCGGACGCTGCGCCACGACCTCCGGAACCATCTGACCGTGGTCCGGGGACGGCTGGAGCAGGGAGATACGGCGGGGGCGCTTTCTTATCTGGAAGAACTCTCCGGCTCCCCAGCCCTGAGCGGCACCCGGCGGATCTGCGAAAACGATACCGCCAACGCGGTCCTGACTGCCAAGGCGGAGGCCATGCGGCAGACGGGTCTCACACCGGACTTTGCCGTATCCCTGCCAGAGCAGCTGCCCCTATCCGACCTGGACCTGACGGCCCTGCTGGGCAACGCCCTGGACAACGCCATGGAGGCGGCTGTCCGGGCGGAGGACAAGACCGTCTCCGTTCGGTGCAGGGTCCAGAAGGGCCTTTTCATGCTTCGGGTAGAAAACTCCCTGGCGGGTCCCATAGCGCCGACTCTTACCACCACCAAGGCCGACAAGACTGCCCACGGCCTGGGACTGCCTGGCATGCGGGAGATTGCCGAACGTTACAGCGGCACCCTGGAAGCCGGCGGCAAAGCCGGGCGATTTGAACTGGTGGCTTGTATCCCTGTTCAGAAAGCTTAAAAGGGACTATAGGCGCAGGTTTCCTGGAAGGGCCTGTGTTGCAGCCATGAGCAGTTTCTTTTCATGGCCCTGCCGTTTGACCCTGGTGATATAGCCCAAAGAGGAGTTTATCCTCCTTTGCCGCAGATCCATTTTGAACTGCAGGCGTGTCCCACACCGTGCCCCACATTGGGTGGCAGTTAGCGACTTTTTCGGTTACTTCCAGTTTCTGTCCTTTGGATACTGGCGAAAAAAGCAGCGCACCGGCAGAAAAGTCTCATTTCTTGCCTGGTGCGTTGCGTTGCATTTTATTGTTATTGCCCTTAGCGTATCTGCACCATGAGGTTCCCCGTGGTCTGCGGGCAGTTCCCTGCCGCGGAGGAGCGGCATTAGGTTTGATGTATAGCGCAAGCCACGGCTGCAGCAACTTCGCCACTGTATATTCTCCTGAACGGGAGACCCGCCGTTCAGCCATAGCCATGGTCAGCTTGTCCTTGACAAACATACTCTACAAATGTAGAATGAAATAAAACTACAATTGTAGAGTAAAGGGGGGTGAACATGATGACGGGCTCCATTCGCCGACTGCCGGATGCGGAGCTGGAGGTCATGCAGGCGATCTGGGCCTGTACGCCGCCTGTGACCCGGGCAGATATCCACGAAATCCTGAAAGACACACATCCCATGGCCCTCACGACGCTGCTGACCGTATTGACGCGTCTTTCAGAAAAGGGATTTCTTCGGATTGAAAAAGTGGGCCGCAGTGCCCGATATATACCGCTGATCTCCCAGCACGACTATCTTGCACAACAGAGCAATCGCTTCCTTCACAAGCTGTGCGGCGGCAATCTCTCCACATTTGCCGCTGCGCTTTGTGACAGCGGGCTGAGCAGGGAAGAGGTGGCTGAACTTCGGGATCTCCTGGAAAGGGGGATGCTATGAGCGCAGAACTCTTTATAAAGGGCTTGTTTGCCGCCATCATGAGCGGAGCATTTTCCTGGGTTGTGTTTTCGCGGTATGATGCTGAAATTGGAGCTGAAAACGAACCAACAGAACGGCAGCGTTACCTGCCCTATGTACCCGGGATGATTCTTCCACTATTTATCATGACCCTTGTGGGGCTGTCGCTATTTGATGGCGGCGGGAGAGCTACAGCTCAGCTGATGCTCTCGTTTTGCTTTGGGATTTTCCTGCACATCAGCGTGTACTATGTGATTTTGATGGCACTGCTGCCGCTGCTCCGCAGGCATTTCAGCGCCAGAGCCTGTGCCATGCTCTGGATGATCCCCAATTATCTCTATATTACGTCGCAAAGTTATATGGAGATCCCTATGCCGCTTTTCGTGATTCGGACGCCGGGCAATTTGGTTTGGGGCTTGTTTGGCGTGTGGGCTGTGGGTTTTGGGGCTGTTCTTGGCTGGAAGATTCTTTCCCATCTTGTGTTTCGCTTTCAGATTCTGAGACATGCGGTGCCCGTCACGGACCCGGCGGTGCTTGCCGTATGGGATCGCGAGCTGAAATATGCAAATTTCAAAAAGCCCGGATTCAAACTGGTCACTTCCCCAAGTGTAGTGACTCCGCTTTCCGTTGGCCTGTTCCGGCGCAGAATCCGGGTGGTCCTCCCGGATCGCATCTATTCTGAAGAAGAACTGTCATTGATCTTCCGGCATGAGATTATCCACATTGGAAGAGAGGACTCCTGGTCAAAATTCTTTCTGGTATTTTGTACCGCCATGTGCTGGTTCAATCCACTGATGTGGATTGCCATGCGGAAAAGCGCAGATGATTTGGAACTGAGCTGTGATGAAACCGTTCTGGTTGGCTGCAATGAAAATACCAGGCACCAGTATGCCGATCTGCTGCTGGAGACGGCCGGCGATGAGCGGGGATTTACCACCTGTTTGTCCGCGACTGCGTCCGCCATGCGGTATCGCCTGAAAAATGTGGTCAAGCCGCCGAAGAAACATTCCGGTGCGTTGCTGATCGGGCTGATGTTTTTTGTGCTTTGTATGAGCTGCGGCTATGTCGCTTTGGCCTACAACGGCAGTACAGGCGCGGAAGTGATTTACCGGTCCCGGGATCTGTCAGAGTACCATTTAAGTCATATCGAATTGGCGGACGATCCGTATGACACGACTTGGCTGTGTCCCAATCAGGAGGCGTTCCATGCTTACATGGCATCGCTGGAACTGTACCAGCTGACCGGTAACTATTCCTTTGATGGAAGCGATCAGAAATTCACCTTTTTGTATGATACGCCGGAAGGTACGCTTGGGGTGGTTTTGTGTGATAAGGCGCTGAAAGTCGTCCCGTTATACGGCAAAGATCGGACCACACAATGGTATTATATCCCCGGCGGAACGGATTGGGAGATGCTCCGTACGATCCTCATTTCCGCTCCGGCACTCAATCTGTATCTTCAAACACCCGGCTCCCCCTACTCTGAAAAAATCGGAGCCACTCTTTACAAATTGGAAAAAACCGAGAGTGGACAGACCACACAGCTGATCAGCCCGGATGCGCCTTCGGACAGTGAAGTAAACGGTGTATTCGGCTATGATGCCAGCGAAGCTGCCCTGAAGTTCTCCTGTACACTGGTTTCTGATTTTCACGTCGAAGTGGAGTCCTGGGATCAGAAAATCCGCTATTCCCTCTCTCAATCCGATCTGGAAGAGCCGGATCTATTGCCGCTTGCAGACTTTCCGGCACGGTATACGATATTTGCTGCATTGGAAGGTGAAAACGGGGCTACCTATGACGCGGTTTTTCGCTTTGATGTGGGCGATGTATAGTATTGGATGCGCTGCTTGCAGATTGAAACAGCTGCCCATCGGAATGATTTCCGATGGGCAGCTGCTGTTTTGACGATCTTGCGATGCCTTCACCGGAGAATTCCGCCCCGTAATGGAAGAAGCGGCATCATCTCAAATCCTCCAGGTCTGCGGCAGGAATATCATTTTCCATATTATCCCGGGCCAGGTCATTGTCAATGGCTGGATAGATTTTGGAAGGGATCGGCTCTTCCACCTGGTCCGGCTTTGGCCGGGAAATCTCCGGTTTCTTTTTACTCACAAAAATCACCTCAACAACCGTTCTCTATCAGAGGCAGGGTCTCTCATTTTTCCCCGCCATTGCCGTTTTGGTAGTAATCTCCCAGTTTCATCAGCATTCCCGGAGAACAGATCTCAATGCCGGTTTCATTGATAAGGGACTGCACCTGGCTGGGAAGGCTGTTCCAATAGGCTTCCATGTTGGGATCTTCATATTTCATTCTCATCACCGGAGATAGATTGCCCTGCTGCGTGCAGTTTATGATGCGAATCCCGCACTGGTATTTTTTAAAAGAAATCGAAACGTACCATTCTGCTGCAGGTTTGCCATGGCCTTTTCAGAGCCGCAAAGGGGATTTATGACGGAGCAGATCCTCTGGTTTTTCGCCTGCCGATTCACCCGGGTGTCCCTGTGGAGTTGCTGGACGGCGGCCCGGCAGACCACTCCTGTGGGGCGGTTCGCCTCCTGATATTATGTGGATCACGCCACGATCCGGCGGTAGGCCCGGGCCGTCAGGCCGTAGACCAGGGCGTAAACGGCGCAGAATACCGCAAGTGTTCCCGCTGCGCACAAAGCGTAGCGGCCGGCGCTGGTGAGCTGGAACAGCTTCAGTAGCTTGGAGACCATGGGATAGGCTGCCGCCGTATGGATGCCTGCCATACACAGAGGAAGGAAGAACACCAGCAGAATCTGCGTTTGGATGGAGGCTCGGACCTCCCGGTCCGTCATGCCCACCTGCCGCAAAATCTGGTAGCGGCGCTGGTCCTCATACCCTTCGGAGATCTGCTTGTAATAGATGATGAGGGCTGTGGCCAGCAAGAACAGCAGTCCCAGGAAGATCCCCAGAAAGAGGAAGCCGCCGTACATGGTATAAAGGTCCAGGGTGTTGTCCTGCCGGCTGTTGACGGCGACCCCCTCACCGGGAACGCCGCTGAGAATGTCCCAGGCCAGGGAGAGCTTTTCCTCGTCAGTGCCGTCCACGTTCATCTGGATCAGAAATTGTTTGGAAAAAATATCCCTCCCGGGCTGCGCCATGATTTCATCCAGCACTGCCCGGTCTGCTACCACCAGCGTCACCGATACGGTCTCATTGGTGACGAAAGCGCTGCCATTCATCGGCAGGTCCGTCTCCAGCCGCTGCGCAATGCGGAAGGGCAGGGAACCGATGTAAAAGGTGTCCGGCAGATCGAGCCCTTCGGTATAGGCCAGTACCTGGTCTGCTTCCAGCGTGATCTCTCGGTCGGTGCAGCGAGTGTAATCCTCCGCTGTCACCAGCTGCAGATGGACCTTGGGGTCGGTCTCCCATTGGAAGGTGTTGCCGCTGTACCCGCACCAGTCCTCTGCAAGGTTGAGCCAACCAAAGTGGGATGCTGTGCGGCCGGAGGCGGCAAGATTCTCCTCCACCTTGGCCCGGACCTCTTCTGAAGCGGGCAGCACCACGTCCTCGCCATAGCCGCTGAGGGACTGAACGACCTGAATATCGAAAGGAAACATCTGGTCCAGCGTCTCCTCGCAGCTCTGGTAGAGACTGACGGTGGTGGATACCGTCACCAGAACCATGGTGGAGAGAATGCAGATGTTGGCAAGGCCCACGGCGTTCTGCTTCATCCGGTGCAGCAATCCCGCCACGGCGGTGAAGTGCCGGGTCTGATAGTAGTAGCCGGGGTTGGAGCGCAGGGCTTTCAGCACCGCCACGGACCCGGCGGTGAACAGGCAATAGGTGCCGATCATCACCAGCAGCACCGCCAGGAAGAAAAAGGCCAGGGCCTCTGTGGGCTGCTGGACCTTCCAGGAGAGGAAATAGCCGCCTCCCATGGTCAGCAGGCCCAGGACCACCAGAAGGCGTCTGGTTTTGGGTTCCCGCTCTCCGGCGGATTCGCTGTGGAGCAGTTCCACTGGCCGGGCCCGACCGATGCGGACAAGGTTGCACACCAGGGTCAGGGCGAAGAGAACCGCAAACAGAGCGGTGGTGGAGAGAATGCCCGGCAGGCTGATCTCGAAGCCAAACTCCACCGGCAGTTTGGATAGCTGCAAAAGCAGCAGCAGCGTCAGCTTGCTGAACAACATGCCGACGGCCAGCCCTCCCAGGATGGCGGCCAGGGCACAGTAGAGGGTTTCCCAGAAACACAGCAGGGCGATATGCCGTTTTTCCAATCCGAGAATGTTGTAAAGTCCCAGCTCCCGCTGCCGCCGCTTCATGACGAAGCTGTTGGCATAGAGCAGCAGCACCGCGGAAAAGAGAGCCACCACGATGCAGCCCAGGTACATCAGGCTCTGGAGATACCCGGCACCCCGAACAGAGGCGACGATGCTGCTGCCTGTCAGGTAGCGGAGAATATAGAACATGGCGGCGGTGCCGCCGCAGGAGAGGAGGTACGGTCCGTAGTACCGGCCATTGCGCAGCAGGTTCACCAGAGCCAGCCGGGGGAAAAAACCGGACTTACGCATGGGAACCGCCTCCCTCTGCCAGGACAGTCAACGTGTCGGAAATACGGCGGAACTGACTCTCCCGGCTCTCGCTGCCCCGGTAGAGCTGGTGGTACATCTCTCCGTCCCGGAGAAACAGCACCCGCCCAGCGTGGCTGGCGGCTTTCACCGAGTGGGTCACCATCAGGATGGTCTGTCCCCCGGCGTTGACCTCGCCGAACAGCTCCAACAGATTGTCTGAGGCACGGGAGTCCAGGGCGCCGGTGGGTTCGTCCGCCAGAATGATCTGGGGATCGGTAATGAGGGCCCGGGCCACGGCGGCGCGCTGCTTCTGGCCGCCGGAGACCTCGTAGGGGTATTTGACCAGGATGTCCGTAATACCTAGCTGCTCCGCGATGGGCTGGAGCCGTTTGCGCATGGTCTGATAGTCGGTGCCCGCCAGAACCAGGGGCAGGAAAATGTTGTCCTGCAGGGAGAAGGTGTCCAGCAGGTTGAAGTCTTGGAACACAAAGCCTAGGTGGGACCGGCGGAAGGCTGCCAGGTCCCGCTCCCGGATGTCGGAGAGGGCCTTGCCGTTCAAAAAGACCTCTCCGGCGGTGGGGCGGTCCAATGCTGCCAGGATGTTCAAGAGGGTGGTCTTGCCGGAGCCGGACTCCCCCATAATGGCCACATACTCTCCTGGTTCCACGGAGAAATTCACGTTGGAGAGGGCCTGGACCTGGTTGCCGCCGAAGCGGGTGGTGTAGATTTTCTGCAGATGCTGTACTTCCAGCAGTGCCATAAGAAAAAGCCTCCTTGCCTTGGGATGACTCCAGTATAACAGGGGAGCCGGACTGTCCGCCATTTCCTTGGCTTACAGTCCGGCCTGGTATCTTACACTTTTGTAAGGAATCACTCCATGGTCCGCATTGTCCGGCTCAGATCCAGCCGGACAATAGTACCCTGCCCGGGCCGGGACACGATGGTGAGATCGTGATTCAGCTTTTCCGTCACCCGGCGGCACAGATACAGTCCGATGCCGGTGGATTTCTGTCCTGCCCGGCCATTGTAGCCGGTGAAGCCCTTCTCGAAAATCCGGGGAAGGTCCTCCTCCCGGATTCCGATGCCGGTATCCGCGACCACCAGTGTTTCGCCATCCCCGTAGATTCGGACAGTACCCCCTGCGGGCGTGTACTTCAAAGCGTTGGAGAGAAGCTGCTCCACCACAAAGGAGAGCCACTTGCCGTCGGTGAGCACTGTGCGGCCCGTCTCCCGGAAATCCAGGGTGATGTGCTTCAATATGAACAGCCGGGCAAACTTCCGCACCCCCTGGCGTATCAGCGCATCCAGGTCCGTATCCTGAAAGACGTAGTCAGTGGAGTCGCTGTCCAGCCGCAGGTAGCCCAGCACCATGTCCACGTACTGACCGATTTTCAAAAGCTCCGCCTCCAATTGTTCCCGGGGCGGCGGGTCCTCCTGAAGCAGCAGCCCGGCGGCGGCCATAGGGGTTTTGATCTGATGGGCCCAGAGCGTGTAGTAGTCGGTCATGTCCTCCAGCTTGTCCCGCTCCCGGGCCAGAAGCCGGGTACGGTGGGCGGCCACCGCTGTCAGCAGTGCCTGATAATCCGCCTCCAGCAAATCCCCAGCAGGAGGGAGGGGAAGCACCGGTTCCTCCGCCCGGTCCAGCAGCTGCCGCAGCTCCCGGTGCCGGGCACGAAAGCGCCGGAAACCCAGGATGAACAGCACTGCCCCAAGAACCAGGCAGAGAAGGGCCCCATAGCCCACTGCCTCCAATGGCAGATCGTACAGGGAGAACACCGCAGCGAACACGGCGGCGATCCCCGCAAGCAGAACCAGCAGCAGACGCTGCCGCTTCAGGTATGCCAGAAGTTCCATGGACTATTCCTCCACCAGATATCCCTCGCCCTTCCGGGTGCGGATCAGATCCGGCAGCCCCGCTGACTCCAGCTTCCGCCGCAATCGGCCCACATTGACGGTGAGGGTGTTCTCATCCACAAAGCTGTCGGACTCCCATAGACGGGTCATCAGGGCCTCCCGGCTGACGGTTTGGCCCTTTCGCTCCAGCAGCATCTGCAAAATCCGAAATTCATTCCGGGTCAACTCCACCCGCTGCCCGGCGGCGGTCAGCGTCCCGTCGGACACGTTCAGCACCGCCCCGCCGCACTGGAGCAGGTGGGTGGGCGGACCGAAGTCATAGGCCCGGCGCAGCATGGCCTGGACTTTAGCGGAGAGGACCTGCAGGTCGAAGGGTTTGGCCAGCAGGTCATCGCCGCCCAGCTGCATAGCCATGACGGTATTGACACTGTCCCCGGCGGAAGTCAGAAACAAAATGGGCACCTTGGAGACCTTGCGGATTTCCTGGCACCAGTGATAGCCGTTGAAAAAGGGCAGGGAGATGTCCAGCAGAACCAGTTGGGGGTCGAAGGCGGCAAACTCCTGAAGCACCCGGTCGAATTCCTGGGCGCAGCGAACCGTGTAGCCCCAGCCCTCCAGATGCCGGGCTACGGCACCGGCAATGACTTCGTCATCCTCTACCAGAAAAATGCGATACATAGCCCCACCTCCTCGATAGGAAAGAGCGTACCATTCTGCCCCGGGATTGTCAATCACCGGCAGCCGGGATTGCGGGCTGCTGCGGCAGGGAGGAGGAAACTTGCAGCAAGCCCCTTTTATAGAGCAGCTGTTCCTGAAACAAATACCCAGTCATTTTCTGAAAATTCTTTTCGATTTTTTGAAACGATGGTACCCTGATGTGCGAATATACAGTCGGGAAGGCGGTGAGACAGTGGAAGAACAATGGATTCGGGAGATCCAGCGCAAGGGCTCACGGACGGCGGCAGATCAGCTGATTCGGGCCCACTACGATGAGATCTACCGCTTTGTATACCGTCAGACCGGTCATAAGGAGGACGCCATGGACCTGACCCAGTCCATTTTTCTGGCCATGCTGCGGGCTCTGCCCACCTATCGGGCGGAGCGGGGAACGTTCCGCACTTGGCTCTACCGCATTGCCGCCAACAAGGTTATTGATGCCCGCCGGAGGGCACGCCTGATGCCCCTGCCCATGGAGGAGCTGGAGGTGCCGTCGGAAGAGGACTTCGCGGCCCGGATTCAGGACCGGGCGCTGCTGGAACAGATCGAGGCCTATATCTCCGGCCTGGACCCGCAGGCCCAGGCGGTGTTCCGCCTGCGGCTCTATGGAGAGCAGTCCTTCCCAGAAATCGCCGCCGCTCTGGGAGAACCGGAAGCGGCGGTAAAATCCCGCTATTATCGCCTGTTGGGGCGGCTGAGAGAGGAGTTTGATCCACATGGATAACTTCTGGAATGAAATCCCCGTGCCCACGGAGGCGGAAAAGAATGCCGCCGTGGCCCGCATCCTGGACGCTGGACTTCCGCCACGACCGGGACTCCGGCACGTACTGGCGGAAACCGTACGGGCGACAGGGCTGCGAACACTGTTTTTCGGCGCGGCGGACTGCCTGTTCCTCTCGGTGCTGTTTCTGCTCTTGTGCCTGCTGCCGGCAGCCGCCGCGGCAGCCCGGCAGGGGCCTGTGGGCCCGGCATTGTTTTTGCTGTCTCCTGCGCTGTACGCCGCGCTCCATCTGCTGACCGCCTGGAAGGAGGCACAGTCCGGTACGCTGGAGTGGCGGCAGACCTGCCGCGTCTCCCTGCGGGCCATGACCGCACTGCGGATGCTGGTGTTCGGAGGAACATCGGTGCTGGTGTGTGTGCCGGCCAATCTGCTGCTGTGGTACCTTGCGGGAGGGAGGGAATCTCTTTCCTGGATGGTGGCCCTGTCCGTCTCCAGCTTGTGCCTGTATGGGGTATTGGCACTCTACTGCCTGCGGCTTCGGGGGATTGCGGGCCTGCTGACGGCCCCGGCGACCTGGGCGGCGCTGGGAGCTGTGCCGCTGCTGTGGGATCGGGCTGCTCGGTTGCTTGCAGGCGTGCCCACCGTGCTGTTCTGTCTGCTCACCGCTGCCGCTCTGGCCCTGTATTTCACGGAACTGCGCCGCTTCTGCCGGCGGCGCACAGAAGGAGGAAACATCTATGCTCTCGGTTGAACATGTCACAAAGCAATATGGAACCTTCACGGCTCTGGAGGACATCTCCTTGACGTTTTCTCCCGGTGTCTACGGACTGCTGGGGCCCAACGGTGCCGGAAAGACCACCCTGATGAAGATGCTGGCGACGCTCTTGTTTCCCACAAAGGGCGAGATCCTCTGGAACGGGGAGGACATTCTGGCTCTGGGGGCGGAGTACCGGGGCCTCTTGGGGTATTTGCCCCAACAGTTTGGGTACTATCCCAATTACACTCCCCGGCAGTTCCTACGGTACGTGGCCGCCCTCCAGTGCATCCCAAAGCGGGAGGCGGAGGGGCGTATCAGCCGCCTTTTGGAGCTGGTGGGCCTGGGAGCAGACGGAGACCGGAAACTCAAGAAGTTCTCCGGCGGCATGATCCAGCGGGTGGGGATCGCCACCGCCATGCTGAACGATCCCCAGCTGCTGATCCTGGACGAGCCCACCGCCGGGCTGGACCCCCGGGAACGGGTACGGTTCCGGAACCTCATCCACGCCCTGGCGGAGGACCGGATCGTGCTGCTGTCCACCCACATCGTCTCCGATGTGGAGACCATCGCCGGGCAGATCGTCATGTTCCGGGATCACCATCTCTACTGCTGCGACACCCCCGCCAGCATCTGCGCCCGGTTTCATGGGAAGGTCTTTCAGGTCCCGGCGGGAACTACGCTTGGGCCGGACCAGTTTCTTCTCAGCGAGGGGCAGAGCGAGGAGGGACCGGTGCTGCGCATCCTGACAGAAAACCCGCCCGTCGGGGCCGTTTCCGCGGTGCCGGGACTGGAGGACGCCTTCCTTGCCATCTATCAGGAGGGACAGTTATGAGACTTGTCGTGTACGAGTGGCGCAAACTCTTCCGTCTGCCGGCCCTGTGGATTTTCCTGGGACTGAGCCTTCTCTTTAATGTATTTTTGATTTGCACTCTCTCGGAGTGGGACCGGACTTTCTTCAACGAGACTTCGGCAGACGCCGCCTGCCTGGGCCAGCGGGTGGATCAGACGTTTTGTGGTGGCCTGGAGGCCATGCCGGAGACGGAGAACCGGGTGGCTCTGCTCCAATCCGTCACCGGCCTGGAGGATATCTTTGAAACCTATGATACCAGCAGTTTGAAGAATTTCTATACGGATGTGGTGAAGACCTCTCCTACGGCTGTGTCGTGGATGGTCCGGAAATACGATCTCCTGGCGAAGCGGGTGGACCACCTGGCCCGGACGGACGCCGGCATGGACCTGTATGCCGGGCCTGCCACCCAGGGGAGTCACCAATTCCTCTTCGGGACACTGATGCGGGCCATGCTGGGAGAGGCGGCGATGGCCGCCATGCTGGGGACGCTTTATCTCCTGGGCTACGAGGGGATGCATCAAACGGAGAGCCTTGCCTGTGCCTCCCGGATCGGGCGGCATCTGCGGCGGACCAAGGTCCTTTCATCTCTTGCGGCAGCGCCGGTTTTTTTGACCCTGGTGGCCGTGCCTTCTCTGGGGGTGTATTTTGCCCGGTTCGACTACAGCGGTATCTGGGATGCCAGCGTTTCCAGCCAATTCAACTACCTCTCGGACATGCTGCTGGTGCGGCCCTTCCTGACCTGGGGGGACTTCACCGTGGCTGGTTATCTGACGGCGGCTCTGACCTTGGGAGCGGCGCTGACGGCGGTATTTTCTCTGCTGGCGGCTCTCTGCGGTACCCTGGTCCGCAGTCCTTATCTGGCGGCGCTGGTGCTGGGGACTCTCTGCTTCGGCGGAATGGGGCTTACATCGGTTCTGGGGTATCTCAAGCTGTGGGTAGGATATGTCGTCTCCTGCTTTCAGCCCACCATCGTGTGGCTTTGCTGCGGCGGGTGGTTTACGGAGCTGGGCCTTAACGCGGTGCTGCCCTGGCAGGAGACCATCACCGTGGCGCTGGATCTGCTGCTTCTTGGTGCCGGGACGGTTCTGGCACTGCACCGCTTTATGAGAAAGGATGTGATGGCATGACGCTGTTCAAATGGGAGCTGCGGAAGATCTGGCGCCCCGGCATCTTGGCGGCCATCTTGCTGCTGGGAGTGGTGTACTACTGGATGTTCCCGGAGTTTTACATCGAATACTTCTGCAATGGCCCTGCCGCCCAAGCGGAGTTCCAGCTGGCTTCGGAATGGGTGGCGCAGTACGGTCCCACTCTGGAACCGGAGGAACGGGCGGAGCTGGACGGCCAACTGACGGAGGAGATCGCGGCGTTTGATCGGCAGATCGCCGCCATCCCGGAGGCCGCGGCGGCGGGCCTGGCGGACTATG
>OOBW01000572.1_pt1 | contig 25081 bp, 23 predicted proteins | sample 1671701 | NCBI WGS metagenome assembly OOBW01 (sample SAMN06348183, study PRJEB24527) | human gut metagenome | biome: human gut; feature: ankylosing spondylitis patient; material: feces | host: Homo sapiens | place: China | collected 2015-10 | reverse complement strand
GGGGGTCAACTCCTTTTCTGACGGCAGACCTGCCGTTTCGAAAAATCCTCTTTTCTTTTGCGCAAATTCGTGATATAGTTTTTTGCCGGAGACAGGAATAAAAGTATTACCTATTTGAGATGGAGGTCGCCATGAAGTTTCTCTCTGATATTGAAATTGCGCAGGCTTGCGAGATGAAGCCGATTACCGAGATTGCCGCATCCGCCGGAATCGACGAGACATATCTGGAACTGTACGGAAGATATAAGGCAAAAGTGGACAACCGTCTGCTCAAGGAGAGCAGCCGCCCCGACGGCAAGCTGATTCTGGTGACTGCCATCAACCCCACCCCTGCCGGAGAGGGCAAGACCACGGTGACTGTGGGCCTTGCCGACGCGCTGCGCCGCATCGGCAAGAACGCCATGGTGGCTCTGCGGGAGCCCTCTATGGGACCGGTGTTCGGCATCAAGGGCGGCGCCGCTGGCGGCGGGTATGCCCAGGTGGTGCCCATGGAGGATATCAACCTCCATTTCACCGGTGACTTTCATGCCATCGGCGCCGCCAACAACCTGCTGGCGGCAATGCTGGACAACCACATCCAGCAGGGCAATGCCCTGGGGATCGATCCCCGGCGCATCACCTGGAAGCGGGCGGTGGACATGAATGACCGTCAGCTGCGCAATATCGTGGACGGCCTGGGCGGCAAGGCCAACGGCTGCCCCAGGGAGGACGGCTTCGATATCACGGTAGCCAGCGAGGTCATGGCGGTGCTGTGCCTGTCCAGCAGCATTTCGGATATGAAAGAGCGTCTGGCCCGGATGGTGGTGGGCTACACCTATGACGGCCGCCCCGTCACCGCCCGGGATCTGAAGGCGGAAGGTGCTATGGCTGCCCTGCTCAAGGATGCCCTCAAGCCCAATCTGGTCCAGACCCTGGAGGGCACGCCCACCTTTATCCACGGCGGCCCCTTTGCCAACATCGCCCACGGCTGCAACTCCATTATGGCCACACGGATGGCCCTCAAACTCAGCGATTACACCGTCACCGAGGCGGGCTTCGGCGCGGACCTGGGCGCGGAGAAATTTCTGGACATCAAGTGCCGCATGGCCGGCCTGACTCCCTCCGCCGTCGTGGTGGTGGCCACGGTGCGGGCGCTGAAAAACCACGGCGGTGTGCCCAAGGACCAGCTGAACACAGAAAATCTGGAGGCGTTGGAAAAAGGCCTGCCCAACCTCCTGCAGCATGTGGAGAACATCACGAAGGTCTTTGGTCTGCCCTGTGTGGTGGCCCTCAATGCCTTTGCCACGGATACGGAAGCGGAGCTGCGCCTGGTGGAGGAGCGCTGCCGTGCTCTGGGCGTCCGGGTGGCGCTGTGTCAGGTCTGGGCCAAGGGCGGCGAAGGTGGCGTAGAACTGGCGGAAGAAGTGGTCCGTCTGTGCCAGCAGCCCGGTAACTTCCAGTTCAGCTATGATGAGAAGGCGCCCATCGAGGAAAAGCTCAATACCATCGCCCGCAGAATCTACCATGCCGATGGTGTGGACCTGACCCCGGCTGCCCGTAAGCAGATGCAGGAGCTGACCGCCCTGGGCTTTGGAGAGCTGCCCATCTGCATGGCCAAGACCCAGTACTCCTTCTCCGATGACGCCGCCCGACTGGGTGCGCCCCGGGACTTCCGGATCACCGTCCGGAACCTGAAGGTCTCCGCCGGTGCAGGGTTCCTGGTGGCGCTGACCGGCAACATTATGACCATGCCGGGCCTGCCTAAGGTGCCTGCGGCGGAGAAGATCGATGTGGACGAAAACGGTCGGATCACCGGACTGTTCTGATCGCCGGAGCATTTGTCCCCGCAGCGAATAACCGACACGCCAGAGCGTTCAGGCGGCCCCGCCTTTGGACGGGGCCGTCCTTTTCTGCCTGGGGTGTGGAAAACCTGAGACCTGCAAGGAGAACATAATATGAAAACTCGTTTATGGGAGCGGTTTGACCGGGTCATCGTCTTTGACACGGAAACCACCGGCATTGACTTTGCCCGGGATGAGATCATTGAGTTGGGAGCCGTCAGCTTGGAGGCGGGGGAGGAGCGGGAGAGCATAGACTGCCTGATCCGCCTCTCTCCGGGACGGACCCTGCCGCCTTTCATCACGGACCTCACCGGCATTACGCCGGAACAGCTGGCATCGGAGGGGGTGGAGAAGCAAGCGGCGGCGGAGCAGTTCTGCGGGTTCCTGGAAGGCTGCGAGGCCCCGCTGCTGGTAGCTTATAATGCCCAGTTTGATTTGAATTTTCTCTATTATTTCCTGCAGCCCTTTGGCTTGGCAGGTGCGCTGCGGCAGCCGCATTTCCTGGATGCCCTGACGGTATACCGGGATCGGAGGGACTATCCCCACAAACTCTGCAACGCCATTGAGGCCTATGGGGTACAGGATGCGGTGAACAGCCACCGGGCGGTGGACGATGCCCGTGCCGCTGCGGCGCTGCTGGATGCTATGGCGGCGGAGCGGGATGATCTGGCGGAGTATGTGGATCTTTTCGGAACCCACCCCAGATACGGCCTTTCCGGACGGCCTATCGCCTCGGTGACTTACCGTCCCCAGCCGTATCAGCGAGGGGAGCCGCTGTATGCACAGGTGTAAATAAATTGTGAAAAGTCGCAACTGCCTCTTGCAATATGACAACTTGTCATGTATGATACATGACAAGTTGTCATATTGCTTTTTTACCCTGACATTTTGAATGGAAGAAAAATTTTCTCAATATGAAGAAACACATGGCTGTAATTCGTAGATAGAAAGGAAGGGTGCTATGCCAAGCAGTACGTTTTTGAATCTGCCGGCGCAAAAGCAGGAAAAGCTGCTGGAGGCGGCTACCCGGGAATTTTCCCGGCGGCCCTATACCGAGGCGTCTATCAACCAGATCATCAAGGACGCCGGAATCCCCCGGGGGAGTTTCTACATGTATTTCACCGACAAGGAGGACCTGTTCCGGTATTTGCTCAGCGGATATGTGGATCAGATGGTGATGGTACTGGAAGAGGCACTGCTGCGGGAGCACGGCGATATTTTCGCGGCGTTGCTGCGGATGTACGACTATACCTACGCCAAGCGGAAAGAGCGAGGGATGGGCGGCATGGGCGCCATGACGGCGATTCTCAGCTGCAACAGCGGCATCCATAAGAACACGATCCTTGCCATGGTGGATACGGCTCAGGTGTTCCGGCGCCTGAAGGAACAGGTAAATCCGGATGTGCTGGATCTGCGCCGGGATGGAGACCTGGGCGATATGCTGGGAATTTTATTGACGGTGGCGGCGCCGCTGCTGTATGCCGGCATACAGGCTGGAGGCGCTCCTGATGCCCGGGAGCGCCTGAAGAACATGCTGGAGATCCTGCGCCGGGGGATGGCCCTGGACAAGGGACCTGCTCCCGATGAGCGAAACTGAGCGGAACAAAAAGGAGAGAATAAGATGGAAGAGCTAATGAACGCGGAAGACTCCCGCCAGGTGCCGGCATCTGCGGCAGAGGGAAAGAAAAAACGCAAGTGGTTCAAGGGTGGAAAAAAACGGCGCTGGATCAAGGTGCTGGTGATCCTGGTGATCGCCGCGGCGCTGGTGTGGACGTTCGTCCTGCGGGGCATGGGCGCACCGGGGACCGCCGGAACAGTCTATCAGCCGGTAAACGCCGAGATCCGGGACCTGACTACCTGTGTCAGCGGCACCGCCACGCTGGAGCCTGCCGACTCCTATCAGGTGACCACACTGGTTACAGGTGAGATCCTCTCTGCCCCCTTTGAGGAGGATGACCTAGTGGAAAAGGACGCCCTGCTCTACACCCTGGACAGCGGCGACGCCCAGGAGTCCGTCAGCCGGGCCAAGATTTCCGTGGAACAGGCGAAACTGCAGTACCAGCAGGCCCAGGAGGCTCTGAAACCCTCCGCCACCCTCTCCGGCACCATCAGCGAGGTATACGTACAAAACGGTGATAGCGTCAGCGCTGGGGCTGAGCTTTGCAAGATCGTGGCCAGCACGGATCTGACCATCGACTTTCTGTTTCCATTCACGGCCTCCAGCGCGTTTTACGTGGGGCAGCCGGCCACCATCTTCATTGGAAACTTTGATGGCTCCGTTCAGGGCTCTGTGGCGTCTGTGTCCGATTCCACTGTCATCACCGGAAACGGACTGCAGGCCTGTTCCGTGCGGGTAAAGCTGACAAACCCCGGGATCGTCTCCGACTCCTTCACAGCCTCCGCGGTGATCGGCAGCTATTCCAGCTACGGAAACGCCAACGTGACCATGCCGGCATCCTCGGTGGTGTATGCGGCGGGCTCTGGCACGGTCAACGGCTTTACTAAACTTTCCGGCAGCACCGTTACCAAGGGGGAGACCCTCTGTACGCTGGATTCTGAGAGCCTGCGGCACAGTGTGGAAAACGCGAGGCTGAATTTGGAGTCCGCCCAGCTCTCCGCTGGGAGCGCCGCGGAGAATCTGGACAGCTATACCATTAAGTCGCCCATTTCCGGAACCGTCATCGAAAAGACCTTCAAGGCTGGTGACAAGGTGGACGGCGTGTCCTCCGGCACCCTGGCGGTGATCTATGATCTGAGCCATCTGAAAATGGAGATGAACGTCAGCGAGCTGGATATCGGCAAGGTAAAAGTGGGGCAGACTGTGGAGATCACCTGCAGCGCCGTGCCGGGTGAGACCTTCACCGGCGTGGTGGATCGGGTGAGCATCAACGGTACCACCACCGATGGCTTTACCAACTACCCCGTCACCATCGTTCTGCAGGACTACGGCGATTTGAAGCCGGGGATGAATGTGTCTGCCAGCATCATCGGCGAGACGGTGAAAGATGCCGTGAGCGTGCCGGTGGCCGCAGTGAGCAGGGGCAATACGGTGCAGGTGGCCCTGCCCGGTGCCCTGGCGGAAGACGGCGTCACCATCGCCGATCCCTCCAAGGTGGAGGAGCGCACCGTGACGCTGGGCATCAATGATGAAAACTACATTGAAATCACCTCCGGACTGGAGGCAGGCGAAACGGTGCTGATGGAGAGCCAGGCCGGCACGATGGGAGGCTGATGGCCTTGGGGCATCTGATTGAACTGAGAAACGTTTATAAAATCTATCCCATGGGCGACGAGGAGGTCCACGCCCTGGACGGCGTCAGCCTGACCATCGACCAGGGAGAATTCGTGGCCATTGTAGGCCAGTCCGGCTCCGGTAAATCCACGGCCATGAATATCATCGGTTGCCTGGACGTTCCCACCTCCGGTACCTATCACCTGGGTGGAATTGATGTCTCCACCATGGGGGACGATCAGCAGGCGGAGATCCGCAACCGGATGCTGGGCTTTATTTTCCAGCAGTATAACCTGATCCCCAAACTCACCGTTCAGGAAAATGTGGAACTGCCGCTGCTCTACGCCGGAGTGGGCAGTGAGGAGCGGCACACCCGGGCGATCGAGTCTCTGGAGCGGGTGGGTCTTGCTGACAAGCGACGCCACCTGCCCAGCCAGCTCTCCGGCGGCCAGCAGCAGAGGGTCTCCATTGCCCGGGCACTGGCGGGGAATCCCTCGGTCATCCTGGCCGATGAGCCCACCGGCGCCCTGGACTCCCGGACGGGCCGGGAGGTGCTGGGATTTCTCCAGAAACTCAACCGGGAGGGGGACACAGTAGTTCTCATCACCCATGACAATTCCATCGCCGTCAAGGCCCGGCGCATCGTCCGTCTCCAGGACGGCAGGATCATCTATGACGGAGACGCCAGCGACCCCCGGGCCATAGTCCAGCCGGAGGCCTGCGGAGAGGAGGCAGGGGCATGAACATCACGCAGTATTTCAAGCTGGCGATCAAGTCCCTGAAGACCAGTAAAATGCGGGCCTTCCTCACCATGCTGGGCATCATCATCGGCGTGGGGGCGGTGATCATCATCATCTCCCTGGGAAACGGACTGCAGAAGATGGTGGACCAGCAGGTGGAGAGCATGGGCGTGAATCTGATCCAGACCTATGTCTATGGCCGGGGCGACGGCACCACCATGCAGCTGGACCCGGAGCGGATGTATGAATTGGTGGATGCCCATCCGGAGGTGCTCTCCGGCGTCTCCCCCTATGTGTCCACCAATGCCCGGGTCCGTCACGGCGCCACCGAATATGAGCGGACCACCATTTATGGCGTCAGCGAGGTCATGTACAAGCAGGATACCCAGGCTACGCTGGACGGCGAGACGCTGGCCCAGGGGCGGTTCCTTCAGTACATTGACGTAGAGCGCAGTCAGAACGTGTGCGTCCTGGGGGCGTATCTTGCGGAGGATGCCTTTGACGGCGACGCATTGGGGAAGACCATCAGCATTGGCGGTGTGCCCTACACGGTGGTGGGGGTGCTCCGGCAGAGCGGCGACACGCTGCAGGAGGGTGGACGGGATGACCAGATCTACATCTCCTACAACAATGCCCTCAAACTCATGGGCAGCCGTACGGTGAACCTCTATATGTTCATGGCCACCAGCCGGGACACGGCGGCAGCTGCAAAGACTGTGATCGACGGGTATCTCTTCGACTTTTTCCAGGACGAAGACGCTTATTACACCATGACCATGGCCGAACAGGTACAGATGATCAATGCCATGATGGGCGTTGCCATGCTGGTGCTGGTGGCTATCGCCGCCATCTCGCTGCTGGTGGGCGGCATCGGCATCATGAACATCATGCTGGTGTCCGTCACAGAGCGCACCCGGGAAATCGGCATCCGAAAATCCCTGGGGGCCAAGCGGCGGGACATCCGCTGGCAATTTATCATCGAGGCAGGGACTACCTCCGCCATCGGCGGCGTGGTGGGCATCCTCTTCGGATGCCTGGTGGCCACAGTGGTAGGAAGCCTGATCGGCGGCGTGCTGGTGTCCCAGATGGGCGTGGGCAGCAACGTTACATTCAGCGCAACGCCCACTACCGGCGCTGTGCTGGTGAGCTTTGGTGTCAGCGTGGGTATCGGTATCCTCTTTGGATATCTGCCGGCCAACAAGGCGGCTAAGCTCAATCCCATTGATGCACTGCGATATGACTGAATGCAGAGAAGGGGCCGGCAGATGCCGGCCCCTTGTACTGTATCATCCATCTTTTTTTCTCAGAAATTTTTCTCCAGGCAAACTTTTTGCGTGCCTGCCGCGTCTGTCAGACAGAACGGATCAGCGTACGGAAAGGAAATCGGACGTGACAGAGTTGAACGAACAAAAACTGACGGCTTTCATTGTGGAGAACCAGGCCCGGTTTTACCGTCTGGCATACAGCTATCTGAAAAACAGGGAAGAGGCTCTGGACGCGGTACAGACCGCTGTCTGCAGGGCACTGGAAAAGCAGGACAGCTTGCAGGATGCCGACGCACTTCGGACATGGTTTTACCGCATTTTGGTAAACGTGTGCATGGACCAGCTTCGCCGCCGCAAGCGGGTGACACTGGTACCGCCGGAGGCTCTGGATGCCGGGAGCTATGAAGATCCGCTCCCGGAGGACGGCACGCTGGCGCAGCGGGTGGATGCCCTGCCGGCAGAGGTGGGGACCATCGTGAAACTGCGCTTTTACGAGGAGCTCTCCCTCAAGGAGATCAGCGACGTCACCGGTGTGCCGCTGAGCACGGTGAAGACAAGGCTGTACACGGGCTTGAAAAAACTGCGGGTAACACTGGAAAGCGAGGAATGATGATGAACGAGTTTGAAAAGGCAAGAGAGGACTACGAGCAGATCCCCATTCCGGCAGAGTTGGAAGAGCGGGTCCAGGCCGGCATCCGGCAGGGCAAGGCGACACACCGTAAAGCGAAGCGGCAGCGGCACTGGAAACGGTCCGTCGGTGCGGTCGCTGCGTGCTTTGTGGTACTGGTGGGGGTGCTGAACGTGTCTCCCACGGTGGCGGCCGCCGCGGCGGATGTACCGGTACTGGGAGGACTGTTCCAGGTACTGACGGTCCGCAGCTTCACCGACAAAACGGAGGACCGGACCCTGGAGGTGAAGCAGCCCGGCGTCACCGGCGGAGCGCTGGCGGAGCAGGTGAACGCAGAGATCCAGGAGCGGGTAGATGCCAAGATCGCCGAGGGCGAGCAGCTGATCGCAGAGTATAAAGAGGCGTATTTTGCCACCGGTGGTACCGAGGAAGAGTGGGCCCAGCACGATAACAAGGTCACCGTTACCTACGAAATCAAGTCTCAGACCGATGAGACGGTTTCCTTCGTGGTGGAAAGCGCGGTCTCCTTTGCCAACGCCTATCAGGAGGAGACCTATTACAACCTGAATCTTGCTGAGGACCGGGAGCTGACGCTGAAGGACGTCCTGGGCGAAGATTGGGCGGAGAAGTGCAACGAGAGTATCCGGGAGCAGATGGATGCGGCGGAGGACCCCTCCGTGTATTTCACCCCGGATGCGGGCGGTTTTACCACCGTGGACGAAGATACTCAGTTCTACCTCAACGAGGCGGGCAATCCTGTGGTGGTATTCCCGCCGTATACGGTGGCCGTTGGGGCCATGGGGACCGTGGAGTTTGAAATTACAAAATAAGAAAAGCAGAAAGAGTCCGGCGCCATTTTCGGCGCCGGACTCTTTTACCCGAAAGGACAAGTACGAATCTCAATCTTGCGCGGCGGCGCTTCCGGGTATATGATAGGAGCATCTCAAAAATGGAGGGACCTTTCATGAAGATCGCCCGCAGCGTAACGGAACTCATCGGCCGGACACCGCTTTTGGAATTGTGCAACTATGAAAAGGACCATGGCCTACAGGCCACGATCCTGGCGAAGCTGGAATGCAAGAACCCGGCTGGCAGTGCCAAGGACCGGGTGGCTGCCAATATGATCGCCCGGGCGGCGGAGGAGGGAAAGCTCTCTCCCGGAGCCACCATCATTGAACCCACCTCCGGCAACACCGGCATTGGTCTTGCCGCTGTGGGCGCCGCATTGGGGTACCATGTGATCCTCACCATGCCAGACACCATGAGCGTGGAGCGGCGCAGCCTCATCGCTGCCTATGGGGCGGAGATCGTGCTGACTCCCGGCAGCGAGGGTATGGCCGGCGCTGTGGCCAAGGCTGAGGCGCTGCACCGGGAAACCCCCGGCAGCATCATCGCCGGGCAGTTTGATACCCCCGCCAATCCCGAGGCCCACTACCGCACCACCGGCCCGGAGATCTGGGAAGATACGGAGGGGAACGTGGACCTTTTTGTGGCCGGCGTGGGCACCGGCGGCACCATCAGCGGTGTGGGCCGGTACCTCAAGGAGAAAAATCCCAATGTGAAGATCGTGGCGGTGGAGCCCGCCTCCTCTCCGCTGCTCACCCAGGGCCACGCCGGCCCCCACGGTCTGCAGGGAATCGGCGCCAATTTCGTGCCGGACAATCTGGACCGGGGAATCCTGGACGAGATCCTGACCGTCACAGACCAGGATGCCTATGAGACGGGGCGGGCCCTGGCCCGGCGAGAGGGAATCCTGGTGGGCATCACCTCCGGCGCCGCTGTGTGGGCGGCGGCAGAGCTGGCCCGCCGACCGGAAAATCAGGGCAAGATCATTGTGGCACTGCTGCCGGACAGCGGCGAACGGTACCTCTCCACTCCGATGTTTCAGGCGTAAAAAAACGGCGCCGCTCTGCGGCGCCGCTTTTTGCAAAGCAGGCTACATTCGCTGATCCTTTTCTTCTGCGTACCAGAGATTCCAAGTCTGGCGGTACACGGCGGCGGCCGCTTCGCTGTGACAGACCATCCGCACTCGTTCCGGGAGAGGATGATCCGCCAAAAACGCCATGATGGTCCGCAGTGCCACCGTGGCGGCCAGCGGCAGCGGGTAACCGTAGATGCCGGTGGAGATGGAGGAAAAATCCAGTGTACGAATCCCGTGTTCCACCGCGAGTGTGAGGCAGGAGCGGTAGCAGGAGGCGAGGATCGCTGGTTCCCCCATTCCGCCGCCCTGCCAAACGGGACCCGGGGTATGCAGAATATATCTGGCCCGCAGGCGGTAGCCCCGGGTTAGCTTGGCCTGCCCCGGTTCGCAGCCGCCCAGGGTCCGGCATTCTGCCAGCAGCTCCGGACCGGCAGCGGCATGGATGGCACCGTCCACCCCACCGCCCCCCAGAAGGGTCGGATTGGCCGCATTGACGATGGCCTCCGCGTCAGATTTTGTAATGTCGCCTACAACAATGGAAAAGCGGTCCATACCATCCCATCCTTTCACTTTCAGTATAACGAGTTTCTGCCAGAACGCAAGAGGCGGCATAGTACGCTTGTCTGCCGCCGATTTATCCCGGAAAGGAGTTTCCTATGGCAAAGATCGTTCCCAGCTATACCGGCACCCTCCGCAGCCACTCCCTGACGCTGCCTGCCTGCATCAGTGAATGCAGCGGCATCCGCATCTTCGGCCGGCGGATCAAGTCCCTGGCCTTTTCCACGGATGTGGCCATCATCAAAAATATCAACGCCGACGCCATCATCGCCGTCTATCCCTTTACCCCTCAGCCGGTCATCGCGCAGGCTATCATTTCTGTCAGCGATGTGCCGGTGTTTGTGGGCGTAGGCGGCGGAATCACCACCGGTGCCCGTTCCGTCCGTCTGGCGGTCCAGGCGGAGCACCAGGGCGCTTACGGCGTGGTACTCAACGCTCCCACCTCCAATGAGGTGATCCATGAGATCAAAAACGAGGTGGATATTCCGGTGGTTATTACCGTGGTATCTGAACATACGGATATTGCCGGGCGGCTGGCAGCCGGCGCGGACTTTCTCAATGTTTCCGGCGCGGCCCGGACCCCGGAGATCGTGGCGGAGATCCGGCGGGACTTTCCCGACGTGCCCATCATTGCCACCGGCGGCCCCACGGAGGAGAGTATTCTCCGCACCATCCGGGCAGGGGCCAACGCCGTCACCTATACGCCGCCGGTTCCCGGCGCGTTGTTCTCCAACATCATGAACCGCTATCGGGAAAGTGGACAGACACCGGAGGATGCGGAAGAGACAAAGGGGTAATGTGACCACAGGTGTGCATGCTTGGCAGGAAAAGCACTTGCCCGGATGCGGGAGGCGCCTTGTTTCCATCAGCGTTATCCAAAAAGGAGCGATCCGCAAGCTGCGGGTCGCTCCTTTTTTAGTTCAGGAAAGACGAATGCCTTGGAATCAGGCGCTGGTGCCGTAAGAGAGCAGTTCCTCACGGGAATCCCACTGGGTGCCGTCGGACTCCATGACCTCCTCCGGATAGCCCAGGGAATTGGTGGTGGTGCGGCTGAACAGGTGGAGGTGGTCACTGTCCAGATGGAAAGAGACCGTTTCGCCGGGGGCGCAGGGAACTTGGTCACTCATACAGACCACTTCCGTGCCGCCTACATCCACATAGATGCCTCGCTTGTTGCCGTAATCCTCCACGTAGCGCAGTGTGCCGGTGAGGCTGTTTTCTGCGCGGCCTGCCTGCAGGCGGATGTGTTCCGGTCGGATACCCAGGCATAGCTCCTTCTCACCGCTGCGCTCTGCCAGCCAGCTCCAGCAATCCGGCAGCCGGATCTGCTGGCCCTGGATGTGAAGCACGCCGTCCGCCCAGTCCGCGTCCAGAATGTTGGTGGAGGGGGAGCCAATGAACTTGGCCGTGAAAATGTTGGCGGGACGGTTATATACCCGATAGGGCGTATCCACCATCTGCAGCACGCCCTGGTTCATCAATGCAACCCGCTGGCCCACTGTCATGGCTTCCACCTGATCGTGGGTGACATAGACGAAGGTCTGCTGGTAGAGCTCATGGATTTTTACCAGTTCCTTACGGGCCTGGACCCGCAGTTGGGCATCCAGATTGGAAAGAGGCTCGTCCAGCAGCAGGTAGCGGGACTGCTTTACCAGCGCCCGGGCTAGGGCCACCCGCTGCCGCTGGCCGCCGGAGAGCTCCCGGGGCTTGCGCTGGGCATAGGGCTCCAGTCCCAGGATCTCCAGAACCGAGTGCAGGCGCGTCTGCAGCTCTGCACGGTCCAGCTTGTGGACCCGCAGGGCGTAGGTGATGTTCTCCTGCACCGTCATGTGGGGATAGAGGGCGTAGTTTTGGAAGACCATGGCGATGTCCCGCTTGCCGGAGGGAACCTCGTTGACCCGGCAGCCGCCCATTCGCAGCTCACCGCCGGTGATCTCCTCCAAACCGGCGATCATCCGCAGTGTGGTGGATTTGCCGCAGCCGGAGGGACCCAGCAAAATCAGCCGCTGGCCAGCAGGGATCGTCAGGTTCAAGTCCCGGATAACAGTGTTTTTCTGGTAGGTCTTTTCCACATGGTCAAAGACAATCGTATTTTTATCAGACATAGACGGTGTCCTTTCTTGCTTAGCCCTTGATGCCGGAAGAGGCAAAGGTGCTCATGATATAGCGCTGGAAGATCAGATACAGCACAACGGGAATCAGCATGGAGATCACGGCCATAGCCATGATAGTGGTGAATTCCGTGCCGGCCTCGGAGCTGCTGAACAGCTGCATGGCCAGGGAGAGGGTGTAGTTTTCCTTGCTGCGCAGGATCAGTGTGGGCCAGACATATTCGTTCCAGGAGTTGATGAAGAAGATGATGCCGGTGGCCACGATGGAAGGCCGGCAGATGGGGAGGATGATGTCCCGCAGCGTCCGCATGCGGCTGATGCCGTCCAGCTCCGCAATTTCAATGAGGGATTTTGGAATGGACCGCATGGTCTGCCGCAGCAGGAAGATGCCGGTGGCATCCGCCAGCTGGGGCAGCACGATGCCCAGGACACTGTCGAACAGATTCAGCTTGGAAACCGTGATGTAGTTGGGGATCATGGTGACGGTAAAGGGAATGAAAATGGTGCTGATAAGCAGAAAGTACAGCACGGTCTTTCCTCGGAAGGAGGTAAAGACAAAGGCATACGCCGCAAGGATACTGGTGAGCAGCTTGCAGACGGTCACTAGAACCGCCACTGTCAGCGTGTTCAGGGTGATCTGTACAATGGGCAGCTGCCGGGCAATCTCCCGGTAGTTGTCCAGAGTAAAGCCGCTGGTGAAAAGTCCGCCGCCGAAGATGCTTTGCAGGGATTTGAAGGAGTACAGCAGCGCAAACAGGATTGGTACCAGGGCCATTGCCACCAGAAAGGCCAGCGGAATGTGCCAGAGGCTTGCCCGGCTGACCGGAGCCGTGGGTTTAGTTTTCATAGTACACACTCTTCTCCACAAACTTGAACTCTAAAAACAGCAAAAATCCAAACAGCAGCATCATCAAAATCGCGTAGGCAGATGCGGTGCCGGTCTTGAAAAAGCCGAACGCCTGGTCGTAGACGGCGTAGATGAGGTTGGTGCTGGCGTTGTCAGGGCCGCCTTTCGTGACCATGTTGATGGGGGTGAAGATCTGCTGCATGCCGGTGACGATGGACAAAATCAGTACGTAGATGCCAGTGGAGCTGCTCATGGGGACAACGATATTCAAAAAAATCCGCCAAGTGGGGATGTTATCCAGCCGGGCTGCCTCCACCACCTCCAGGGGAACGCTGGAAACGCCTGCCATCACCACGATGAAATTGTAGCCGAAAATCTTCCAGCTCGTGATAATGCTCAGTACCACAATCACCAGCCCCTGGGTGTTGCTCCAGATAGGAATCGTCAGCCCCAGCGCCTTGGCCACGGCGGATACCGGACCGGAGATGGGATTGAGCAGCCACACGAAGATCATGGTGCCTACCACCAGAGAAATGACGCTGGGCAGAAAGATGGAGCTTTTATAGAAGTTTTTCCCCTTCTGGACCACGAAAGACAAAATAAAGGAGAATACGTAGGGCGCCGCAAAGTCAAAGAGGAGCAGCAGCAGGATATACAGCGCCGTGTTGCCCATGATTTTCCCAAAATTGGGGTCGGTAAAGACAGAGATGTAATTATCAAAAGCCACGAATTCTTTGGTTGGACGGGTCATGTTCCAGTCGAAAAAGCTCAGATACAGCGTATAGAGCAGGGGATAGAACATAAAGATCGCAAACAGTATGGTGGCTGGCGCCAGCAGAAGATAGGGCGTTAGACGTCCGCTGCGTATGCTGGGGCGCAGGCGGCCACGGGTGTCCAGAACAGCGGCACCGGAGGAAAACGGGTTGCTCAAGAACAAATCTCTCCTTTTTCAAGAGGGCTCTGCAAACTTGCAGAGCCCTCTGTTTCTCGTGCGTTGGGCTTAATCTTCAATAAAGCCCTGAACCTTTGCCTGACATTCATCCATGGCGGTAGAAACATCCTTGGTGCCGCCCAGGATCTGATCGCGCATGTCGATCAGTGCCTGCTGGGCCTCCAGCGCGGAGCCGGGCCATGCGGTCCACTGCACGGCGTCGGCGCGCTGGTCCATGGCAGCCTGCATGAGGGGGTTCTGCTCCAGATAATCCTTGAGGATCTGGGAGTTTTCAGCGCCCTTGGTGGCGGGAACGTAACCGGTGCCGGCCACCCACTTGGCGGCGTTGTCATCGCTGCACAGGAACTTGATGAACTCCCAAGCAGCCTTCTGCTCTTCTTCCTCCTGGGCGGTGATGGCCAAGTAGCAGCCGCCGGCGGGGACAGCACGGTTTTCACCGGCGAAGGTGGGGAAGGTGGTGGAGCGGACGTCAAAGTTGGCGGAGTTGATGATGTTGGTGGCCTTTGCGATGGAGCAAATACACATGGCGACCTCGCCGTCGTTAAACGCCTTCAATCCATCGTCCAGGTTCGTCAGATGCACGGCGGACTGGTCCTTAAGCACCATGTCGGCGTAGGACTGCATGGCAGCCTTGCCCTTTTCGGAGTTAAAGGTAGCGGTAGCGGTGTCACCGTCCCGGGTCAGCATGGAAGCGCCGCCGGATTCCAGCACTGCCTGCAGGACCCAGGTGTCACCCTCCTGGAGATAGGCACCGTACTTTCCGGTTTTTTCCTTGACAGTCTTGGCAAAGGAGACGAACTCATCCCAGCTCTGAGGGCCGTCCTCAGAAAGGCCGGCCTCCCGCAGCAGATCTGCGTTGTAGAACAGCACGGGGTTGGAGACGGAGTAGGGAACGCCGGCCAAAACTCCCTCGCTGTTCCGGGCCAAGTTCAGGATGCTTTCGTCAAAGGTATCGGTGAGGAAATCCTTATCCTCGGGGAAATACTTGGTGATGACATCTTCAGGGCTGATGTAGGAGAAGTTGGCGGGGAAGTACTCGATGTTGGACCAGGAGACCTGGACAATGGACGGCGTATTGCCGGCGGCGGTGTCTGCCTGGAGATTTTTCAGAAGCTCATCGTAGCTGCTGTTGAAGCGGCCCTCCACCTCAATTTTGTCCTGACTGGCATTGAATTCGTCAATGAATTCCTGCACCGCAGCACCGCCCTGGTTTTCGCTGTTGATATGCCAGTACTGGATCTTGACCTTGCCATCATCACCGGTATCGGCAGAGGCGTTGCTGCCGCAGCCGGTGAGCGCCGTGAGCATCATCGCGGCGGTGAGCACAGCCGCGATGGTACGTTTTTTGAAAGACATGAATATTGTTCCTCCTGAAAATTAATTTGAAAAAGATGTCTGCGGACCCTTTAAAACGGGATTCTGCAGATCTGGGGATGAAAGGGAAAGACCTGATGAGGATGCACGATCACCGTTGTCCCGTCTATCCAGCAGGTGTTGTAGCCCCGGGTCTCCGTATAGATGACCTCCGTGGGGCTGACGGTTTCCACACCGAAGGCAAAGGACTCTGCAGTGATCTGCTGAATGCCCAGCACAGTGCGGGTCTCGGCGTAATGGGCATGGCCGCAGAGGTAAGCAAAAACGTCACTATTTTTCAAAACGTCTGCCAACGCGGCGGGATAATCCGTGTGGAACCAGGCCTGCTGGCTTTCCAGCGGGTGGTGGCCCAACAGGATCGTCCCCTGCGGAGCGGGAGTCTGGAGTTCTTCTGCCAGCCAGTCCATCTGCTCGTCGGTGATACTGCCGCAGCCGTTGCGCTCCGTGGAGGTGTCCAGCACTAAAAAGCGGTAGCCGTTCCATTCATATTTCCGATTGTAGCGGCCGCTCTGCTCTTCACCTAGATACCCGCGGTAGAAGCAGGCTTTCAAATCGTGATTTCCCAACACAGGAATCACGGGGATTCCACAGCGTTCCCGCTCAATAAGCTGGCGAAGATATTGATAATCTTCCACCGTCCCCTCGTGTACCAGATCGCCGGTCAGGACGATCAGATCGGGCCTGGATGCGACGGCTTCCCGTAGGCCGGTGAGAAAGTATTCCACCGGGGGGACGGGCTGGCGCAGAGGTTCCCGCTCCAGCATGGAACCATGATAGTCCCGCAGAACGTGAAGATCTGAAAGATGTGCGATACGAAGTGCTGCCATGGGGCTCCTTTCCGAACATGGGGTTCTTAGCAATTTGATTCTCCTTGCGCAATGAACAACGCACAGTATATCGGGCGGCTGTTAAGTGCAACACCGAATCTTTGTAAAAAGTAGAAAGAGGCGAGGAATAGCAGCTATTTCCGTATAGGTTCACAAACTTTCTGGTAGTGGAGTGCCCCTGATGGGATGGAGCGTACAGAAACCTGCGGTTCCGGAGGCGGCTGAACCTGGAATGCGGCCTGGTCGGCGCGGCGGAGCTGCGGGTAATTGTAAAGGCAGACAGCCCAAAGTGAAAAGAAAATAAAGCGTTGGTTGGAAAATCGGAAAAGGGACACAAAAAAGCGGACCGGCAAATGCCAGTCCGCTGGGCGAGAATCCAGATCCATTTTACAAAAGGGATAAAAGCTCCTCCATCCGCTGGATGGTAGTATCCGTATCCTCCAACGCCTGTGTGTTTTTCCCACCGTTCAAAAATCCCACACTGTACATTCCTGCTCGGCGCAGAGCCTGACAGCCGGGGGTACTGTCCTCCACGCCCAGCGCCCGATGGGCGGGAACACCGGCGAGCCTTTGGGCAGTCAAGTAGCTCTCCGGGGCCGGCTTAAGCTGGCTGACCTGGTCTTTAGTGACAAAAAAATCAAGATACGGCGTCACATGCAGATAGTCGGTCACATCCCGGACAAACCATTCGTCGGATGAGGAGACCACGGCGATGGAGCAGCTGTCTGCTTTCAGTGCCTGCAGCGTGGAGGTCAGACCAGGAGCTTCCGGGACTCTGGATTCTTTTATGATCTCCAGTGTCAGGCGGAAATGTTCCTCCGCCAACTGATCCACATCCAGATCACGGCCCGTACATTTGCACAGTTCCTGCCAACGCATCCGGACGGAATAGCCAGTCATGGGACCCAGCTGGGTGTGGTCAATGGCGAGACGCTGGCCCATCCGGCGGTTTGCCTCACCATGGGCCCACTCATCATCCAGCATGGTGCCGTCCAAATCAAAGGTAATCAGGTCGAATCTGCGTGTTGTTTGCATGGCTGTCTCCCATCTGTCAGAAAATTCGGCTTCTTGATGATTTCCCTATTATAGGACCGGCGGATAAATTCCGTCAACGGATTTTCTGTGGTTTTTTGGTTTTATTGTGGTAAAATCAAAAAAGTGAAAAATATGAAGTTTTTCGGTGATTCTGTTTACCCGGGCGAAGGGGAATACTCGGGAGGACAGAAGGTGTGCAGGGAAAAACGGTTTTGCGGGATGACTCTTGCAGTTTTAAGGGAAACATGTAATAATACTCAAATAAGCGTTAATATTTTGTAAAAATATGGAGATGTGTTATGATCCCACAAAACATTGCACTGCTGACCGATTCCTGCGCGGACCTTTCTCCGCAACTGGCGGCGGACAACCATATTTACGTGCTGCCCCTGCGAATCCTCTGTGCTGACGGTGAATATCTGGACGGCGTGGATATCCGCGGTGCAGACATCTATGAGCGGCTTCACCGGGGTGAATTGCCCCAGACCTCGTTGCCTTCTACGGAGAATCTGGGAGAGATCCTGAAGAAGATCCGGGAGGATGGCTATGACGGTGTGATTGCCGTGATGCTCTCCAGCGGCCTTTCGGGGACCTATAATCTGGTACGGTTGGCGGAGGAATATGCGGATATTCCACTTTGCGCTTTTGATTCCAAAAGCGGCTCACTGGGGCAGGGGCTGACGCTCCTGCAGCTTGCCCAGGACATTCAAAATGGCATGGGCTGGACGGAACTAACCCAACGGCGGGCGCCGCAGCTGATTGCGGGCAGCCATCCGTTCTTTTCTGTGGATACGCTGGAGTATCTGCAAAAGGGCGGGCGGATCGGCAAGGTGACCGCTACGGCGGGGATGCTGCTGCAGATCAAGCCCATTTTGACCTTTGCGGAAGACGGACAGCTGACCTCTGCGGCAAAGGTGCGGGGGCGCAATCAGGTGATCGACAAGCTGGTGGATCTGGCGGTGAAGGCCTGCGGCAATCACCAGCGGTACAATCTGGCCGTGGCCAACGGCGGTGCACCGGATGGAATGGCCCTGGTGCGGGAGAAACTGACGGCGGCCCTGCCCAACTATGACCACCTCTGGGAAGGGGAGATCGACGGGACACTCAGTGTATATATCGGTGATGGTGTGCTGGGTGCTGCCGTGCAGATCCTAGACGATGGAATGTGAGGGACAAATGAAACCGGCTGTATCCTTTCGGACACAGCCGGTTTTTCTCTGAACAGAGATCAAAGGCAGGAAAACATTCCAAAATGAGTATGGGGAATTTTTGAGAGAAAAGTGGGCGAGCGGCCAAAATTTTCAAAAAAGTCCTTGAGAAATGGACAAAGTTATGGTAGGCTGTTTGTAATTCACAGAAAAGCGGGAGGGATCAGCAGGTATGTTAGATATTTTTGACATTCTCGGACCGGTGATGGTAGGTCCATCCAGCTCTCATACGGCGGGCGCGGTGCGGATTGGACGCATGGCACGGACACTGCTGGGGGGAGCCCCGGTAAAAGCGGACATTGGGCTGTATGGTTCCTTTGCGGAAACCGGCAGGGGCCATGGTACTGACCGCGCCCTGGTAGCGGGGTTGTTGGGGATGCACCCGGATGATCTGCGGATTCCTCAGAGCTTTGAACTGGCCGGGGAACAGGGACTGGACTTTTGCATCCATCCCATCCAGCTGCGGGAGGCCCACCCCAACACGGTAGTGCTGAAACTCAAGCGGGCGGATGGAAGCGAGCTGACGCTTCAGGCGGCTTCCATCGGCGGCGGACGGATTCGGGTGGACAAGCTCAACGGCGTAGAGGTGCAGTTCACCGGCGACCTCAATACCCTGGTGGTCCAGCATCAGGATGTTGCGGGCAAGGTTGCAGAGGAGACCCGGGAGCTGTCCAACGCCGGAATCAACATCGCGACCATGAGCCTTTGGCGGGATCGCCGGGGCGGCGATGCGCTGATTGTCATCGAGACCGATCAGAAGGTACCGGAAGCAGTGCGTCGGAAGATCCTGGAGCTGCCCGGCGTGAAGCGGTTGACCTACTACGAGAAGGAGGACGATTGAGATGGCACTGGATTCCATGCAGGAGATCTTTGATAAAATGCAGGAGGGCCAGAAGCCTTTCTGGAAGGTCGTGCAGGATACAGACGTTGAGGAACGGCAGGTGACACCGGAGGCCTCCTTTGAAAAAATGCGCATGACGTGGAAGGCTATGCTGGAAACGGTGGAGACCTATCGGGGCGACCTGCGGTCCCTCAGCGGACTGGTGGGCGGTGACGGCCAGCGGATGGCGGAATTTGCTGCCTCCGGCAAGGCTCTGGCTGGAGAGTACCTGAGTCAGGTCATCACCCTGGCACTGTGCACAGCGGAGTCCAATGCCTGTATGCGCAAGATCGTGGCGGCCCCCACGGCAGGTGCCTGCGGCGTACTGCCGGCAGTGCTGATTCCGCTGTACCGTCAGGGAATGCCGGAGGAGGAGATTGTGCGGGGACTATATGTAGCCGCAGGCATCGGTTCTGTGATTGCGTACCGGGCCTGCATTGCTGGGGCTTCCGGTGGTTGCCAGGCGGAGATTGGCTCGGCGTCTGCCATGGCCGCGGGAACGCTGACGGCCATTCGGGGCGGCAGTGCGGAGCAGATCGGCCATGCCACTGCCATGGCACTGAAGAACCTGATGGGGTTGATCTGCGATCCTGTGGCGGGCCTGGTGGAAGTGCCCTGCGTGAAGCGAAACGTCGTGGGTGCGGTCAACGCGGCCAGCTGCGCGGATATGGCGCTGGCGGGTATTGAGAGCCGGATTCCCGTGGATCAGGTCATTGACTGCATGGGCGATGTGGGACACCGCATGCCAGAGGAGTTCCGGGAAACCGCTCTGGGCGGTCTCGCGGTCACGCCAGTTGGACAGCAGGTCAAGCAGCAGATGGAAGAACGGCCATGATGCCGTTTGCCTGAATGTAGCGACATAAATCCTGAAAAGAAACAGGGAGCGGATGCATGCCAGCATCCGCTCTTTCCGTTTTATAAGACAGTCGGGAGGGAAAATCGTTTTCGGGAAAAGCAGTAAGCGCAGGAGCCGATTTTTCGGCTCCTGCGCTTACCGCAAATTATGTGATATTGAGATATCCTTTGAAACCTGAAGTTCACAAACAGACCATCAGGCGTTCTTCCGGGCAGCCATGGCCTTCTGGAACCAGTCCTTGCCGTCCACAAACCGGGAGACCATGTAGGAGACCACATAGTCGCCGGAGGAGTTGATCATCGTGGCAGGGGGGTCCACCAGGTTGCCCAGCGTGATGGCAATGGGATAGGCGACTGCCAGCTGATCGGGGAAGAAGACAGAGCACATGATGAACTCGCCGATGTAACCGCCGCCGGGAACGCCGGACATACCGACGGAGGACAGCACGGCCACCAGGACCATCAGCACCATGTCGCCCACGTTGTCAAAGGGTTTGCCGAACACGCCAAAGAGGAAGGAAATCTTCAAAATGCAGGAGAAGCAGGAACCGTCCATGTGCATGGTGGCACCCAGGGGGACCACGATCTCACTGACATCCTTGGAAATGCCGGTCGCCTCAGCTTCCTCCATATTGGTGGGAATGGTTGCCACGGAGGAACAGGTGCCCAGAGATGTGATGGCAGGACGGGCGATATGGCGGAACATCTCACGCACAGCGCCCTTGCCGCCGCCGAACCAGGCGAACAGCGGGAAAGCGGTGAAGATGTAGATGAAGCAGAGCGGGTAATACACAGCCAGGGCCCGGGCATAATCCTGGGCAATCTGGGAGCCGTAGGTGGCAACCAGGTCGGCAAAGAAGCCGAAGAAAGCGATGGGGGCGTAATAGGTGACCAGCTGGACCACCTTCATCATAGCCTCGGACAGGCTCACCAGGAACTTGGCAATGAGGCTGTCAGGGCCGGGACCCAGGTTCACGCCGAAGCCAAAGAGCACGGAGAACACGATCAGGGGCAGCATGGCGCTGCGGCTGAGCAGGCCGGAGAAGTCGCTGACGGTGAAGAAGTTCACGATCAGGTCCGGAATGGAGATGGGGTTATCCACCTCGCCTGCTGCCAGGTCACTCCAGGGCTCCAGTACGGGGGGAATCAGCTTCATCAGCACGATCATGATGACCGCTGCAATGGCACCGGTGATGACGAAGGTCAAAATGGTGGTGCCCATGATCTTACCGGCACGCTTGCGGCTTTTCATGGTGGCGATGGACCCGGAGATCGAAGAGAACACCATGGGGACCACGATGCAGAACATCATGTTCAGGAACAGGGTGCCCAGGGGTTTGAGAACGGTGGCGCCCGCCTGGACGACTTCATCGCCCTCCTTGACCTGCGGGAAGAACCAGCCCACCAGGGAGCCGATGATCATGGAACCCAGCATGATGGCCAGGAACGCATAGTTGCGGGCTACCGACTTTTTGTTTAGTTGGTTGCTCATTGTTTTCTCCTCCTATTATGGTTTACAAACACATTCTGTATGGCCCTGCGGCCTTACATACAAAGATTTTACCGTCCGGGGAGTTCCAGCTCCTCGTCGGTGACCTCGCCCTTGCAGACGATGTTGGTGGGACCGGTGAGATACAGGCTGTCGATGCGGCTGCCATTGCGCTCAGCGTCGATCACCAGCTGGCCGCCGGCCATATCCACCTTGACCCCGTGGCCGGAGACTTTGCCCTGAAGGGTCAGCACCGTTACCACAGAGCCGGTGCCGGTGCCGCAGGCGTAGGTAAAATCCTCCACGCCCCGCTCAAAGGTCCGCTCATACAGAGAATCCTCGCCGGTGAGTTCATAAAAATTCACATTGGCACCCTTGGGGAAATCCTTATGCCAGCGAATGGCACGGCCCAGTTCCCGCAGCTCGTTTTCATCTGCCTGCCGCAGCCCTGCGTAGGGGATCACCGCGTGGGGAATGCCGGGATTCCCCAACTCCACATAGGCGCAGGGATAGCGCACGCCGTCCACCTCCACAGAGGCATCCAGCTTCACAGTGGTGGGATCGTTCAGGCGAATCCGATACAGACGGCTGCTGATCCGCTTGCCGGTGACGATGCCGGCGGTGGTCTCCACCGTCTGGGTCTCACCTGCAAGACCGGTCTCATAGCCGTACCGGCAGATACACCGAGCGCCGTTGCCGCACATCTCGCCCATGCTGCCGTCGGAATTGTAAAAGCGCATTTTGTAGTCGCCGCCCTGCGTAGGGGCGTCCACCACCATCAATCCATCTGCGCCAATGGACAGATGCCGCTCGCACAGGGTCTTAGCGATCTGAGGCAGCAGCTCTACCGGCAGATGCTCTTCCAGATTGTTCAGCACGACGAAATCATTTCCGGCACCGTTCATTTTCCAGAATTTCAAAAAAGACACTCCCTCTCAGTGGGAAAACCCGCACTAGATAAAATCCATTATAGCAGTATAAAGCATAAAAGCACAATGGGGAATGTGCCAAAAACCATGCATTTCCTGCGCTTTGCGGAGAAATCTCCCGGAGATTTGCGGATTGAAACGCAGTATGGTATGCTGATAAAAAAGGGAGGTGCCCGCAGATGCCCCGGAAAAATACCCGAAATACAAAGGGCCGCATCATTTCGGCGGCCTGGAAACTTTTTTACGAGCAGGGATATGAAGAGACCACCGTGGAGGATATTGTCTTTGAATCTGAGACGTCCAAGGGGTCATTTTACCACTATTTTGATGGGAAAGACGCACTGGTGGGGACTTTGGCCTACGTCTTTGATGAGAAATATGAACAGCTGATGCAGGACATGGAGCCTGGAATGGGAGCGGTGGAGAAGCTGATCTATCTTAATCACGAACTGTTGGCCATGATCGAGGCCGGCGTTTCCATGGACCTGCTGGCGCGGCTGCTGTCTACCCAGCTGCTGGCCCGTGGAGAAAAGCACTTGCTGGACCGCAACCGCACTTATTTCAAACTCCTTCGGCAGATTATCACGGATGGGCAGCGCAGCGGTGAGCTGCGGACGGACTGTACCGTGAACGACATTGTAAAGGCGTATGCCCTGTGGGAGCGAGCGCTGCTGTATGATTGGTGCCTGTGCAGGGGCGATTACTCTCTGGTGGCGTACACGGACCGGGTTACACCGATGTTTTTGGAAAGCTATCGCGGGAAAAAAGAAAATTCCGCAGTTTCGGACAGTGAGATTCCTAAAAAAAGTCTATGAAGGAAACCCTCTAATTACAATTAATTTTAACAAAATGCAGAACCGCGTACAGAATCTGTTCTATACACGGTTCTGCATTTTATTCTTGCTATGAGTGTGCTATGATAACATCTATCGAGTAAAAAGGAGAGAGACTATGACAACAGCACAACTGATGATCTGCCTGGCGATTGCAGTCTATTTGATCGCGATGCTGGGCGTCGGAGTTTGGTTCGCGAAAAAGAACAACTCTGTGGATGACTTTTACCTGGGCGGGCGTAAGTTGGGACCTTTTGTCACCGCCATGAGCGCGGAGGCATCGGACATGAGCAGCTGGCTGCTGATGGGACTGCCCGGAGTTGCGTACATCAGCGGCCTGGCGGAGGCCAGCTGGACAGCCATTGGCCTGGCGGTGGGAACCTATCTCAACTGGCTGATTGTGGCCCGGCGCATCCGGCGATATTCCAACCACTTGGATGCCATCACGGTTCCTCAGTTTTTTTCCAAGCGCTGGGGGGATGACCGAAATCTCCTCTCTGCCATTGCAGCAGTCGTGATCATCGTCTTTTTCATTCCCTATCTGGCCTCCGGCTTTTCCGCCTGCGGAAAACTGTTTGCCAGTCTGTTCGGTACTTCCTATGTGACGGCCATGCTGATCAGCGCCGCCGTCATTGTTATCTATACCGTCATGGGCGGCTTTTTAGCGGCCAGCTTTACAGATCTGATTCAGTCCATCATTATGACGGTGGCGCTGATCGTGGTGCTGAGCTTTGGCGTGGCCCAGGCCGGCGGCCTGGATGCTGTTATGGACAATGCCCGGTCGCTTGCGGGGTATCTTTCCCTGACCCATATTCATGATGCAACGACCGGTGGCTCCAGTCCTTATAGTCTGCTGACCATCTGCTCCCTGCTGGCCTGGGGCCTGGGGTATTTCGGCATGCCCCATATCCTGTTGCGCTTTATGGCCATTGAAGAGGAGAAAAAACTGGCTCTCAGCCGCAGAGTGGCCACAATCTGGGTGGTGATCTCCATGGGCGTAGCCATCTTTATCGGTGTCGTGGGCAACGGAATGACTAAAGCGGGGGCCATGGAGCAGCTGGCGGATTCCGAGACCATCATTGTCCAGATCGCCAGCTTGATCAGCCATTATGGAATCTTTGCGGCTTTGGTTGCCGGCGTGATTCTCGCGGGCATTCTGGCGGCTACCATGTCCACGGCGGACTCCCAGATGCTGGCGGCATCCTCTTCTGTATCTCAGAACCTGTTGGTGGAGTTTTTCCATCTCAAAATTACCGGGAGAAAAAGTGTGATCGTGGCCAGAAGTACTATGGTTGCCATTGCCCTGGTGGCAGCGTTTTTGGCCAGAGACCCCAACAGCTCTGTTTTCCGGGTGGTATCTTTTGCCTGGGCTGGCTTCGGCGCAGCCTTTGGGCCGGTGGTACTGTTCGCTCTATTTTGGAAAAGATCCAACAAGTGGGGCGCGCTGGCCGGTATGGTTGTGGGCGGAGCCATGGTATTCATTTGGAAATATGGAATTGCCACGCTGGGGGGCGCATTTGCAATCTACGAATTGCTGCCGGCATTTATTGCTGCGTCGGTCGCCATTGTTGTGGTCA
>OOBW01000565.1_pt1 | contig 25468 bp, 19 predicted proteins | sample 1671701 | NCBI WGS metagenome assembly OOBW01 (sample SAMN06348183, study PRJEB24527) | human gut metagenome | biome: human gut; feature: ankylosing spondylitis patient; material: feces | host: Homo sapiens | place: China | collected 2015-10 | reverse complement strand
ATCCTTCTCTATCTGCTCAAACGCCAGCAGAACTTCCGGTTTGAGCAGATTCTGGACAACATGGACGACGGCGTTATTGCTGTGGATGCAGACGGCCGTATTTTTTATGCCAACCCTGCATATGTTTCGGTGCTGGGGGTGCCGCTGCGTCGGATTCTGGGGAAATTTATCCAGGAAGTTGAGCCGGGTGCGCTGCTCAGTCAGACGCTGCTGCAGCGCACCGCATTTACCAGTGAAAAGCAGATGGTTTCCTCGGTCAAAAAGTATGTTTCGCTCCGGACATTTCCCCTGTGGGATGGAGAAACCTTTCTGGGAGCAGTTTCCATTTTTCAGGATGTGACCAAGATTCATCGGCTCAACCAAGAGATGCGGCAGATGTCTGGACTCATGGATGAGTACTCTCAGCGAATCCGAAGTCAAGAAACAGCGGAGAGGCTGGGAATTGTCTCTTATAGTAAATCATTGCAAACCACGATCCAAAAGGCTGCCACGGTGGCGCTGACAGATGTGCCGCTGCTGATTTGTGGAGAGAGCGGTACCGGGAAAAATGCCATGGCCCGCTATTTGCACCAGTGCAGCAGCCGTAGAGACAAACCCTTGATCGCGGTAAACTGTGCCGCGGTACCATCCAATCTGATCGAAGGAGTGCTTTTTGGGGATGAGTCGCGGCAGGGGAAATTCACACTGGCAGATGGTGGAACGCTGTTTCTCGATGAGATCGAGGAGTTGCCTCTGTCTGCCCAGTCGCGGCTTTTGTATTTTCTCAAACAAGACGGGATGGATGCCAGAAGCGACGGAGGAAGTGCTCCGCCGGATGTGCGGCTGATCGTCTCGGCTAGCCAGCCGCTGGAGTCCATGGTACGCGAAAAGCGATTCCGCAAGGAACTGTTTTTCCGACTCAATACGATCACCGTATCCCTTCCGCCACTTCGGGAACGAAAAGATGATATCATTCCCTTGGCCAATCGTTTCTTGTCTGTTTACAACGAGAAGTACCAGCGGAATGTGACATTTTCCTCCCAAATCTATCAGGAACTGCAAACTTACAACTGGCCGGGCAACCTGCGGGAGCTGGAGAGCTATGTGGAGCGGTCCGTGATTCTGGCAGACGGAAGCCTTCCGGTGATTGAATGGAGAGAAGAAGGGAATGGAGCGCAGGATGCACAGCACGGCGGCCAGAGACCCCAGAGTGATCAGCCGCTGGCAGTTCAGCTGCGGACATTTGAGGCGCAGGTCATCGGCGAAGCGCTGACAGCCTGTGGAGGAAACCGGACAGCTGCAATGAAGCGGTTGGGGTTAAGCCGGCGCACATTTTACCGCAGGTGTGCGGAGCTGGGAGTAGCGTTGAGTGACAAAAAGTAAACAGTGACAAAAAGGAAACAGCAAGCTGTGCCGAATATGACACAACTTGCTGTTTTTTTGCGAAAGCGGACCCTGCGTTTTGTGGAATTCCCCACAAAAGACTTTCCCGAGGCGCTTTGCTACAATGAAACCGTCAAGAGAACCAAAACCGACGGAAAAGGAGATGCGGGACGTGAAGAAAGTATCAATTGGCGGCGGGCAGGGATTCTGGGGAGACAGTCCGGATGCAGCCATCCACATGGTTCGTCATGCAGATTTGAACTATATGGCCTGTGATTATCTGGCGGAGTTGACGCTGTCCATTATGCAGCGCCAGCGGATGAAGAACCCTGCTGCAGGCTATGCCAGGGACTTCATCAGCTTGATGAAGGAGATCGGCAAAGAGGCGTATGAGAAAAAGGTCGGCGTCATCACCAACGCCGGCGGCATGAACATCACTGGGGCGGTGGAGGCCCTGAAGGCCGTGGCAGAGGAACAGGGAATGCATGGCTATAAAATCGGCTATGTCACCGGTGACGATCTGTTGGGCCAGATCCCTCAGATGATTGCCGAAGGCTGCGCGTTCAAAAATATGGATGACGTGGGGGACTTTAACGAGATCAAGGACAAGCTGGTCAATGCCAACGTCTATTTTGGCCGGGAACCTATCATGGACTGCATTGCCCAGGGAGCGGACACCGTCATCACCGGCCGGGCAGCGGACAGCGCCATGTTTCTGGCGCCTCTGGCCTATGAATTTGGCTGGAAGGATGATGATCTGGACAATCTGGCCCGGGGTATTATGGCGGGTCACCTGCTGGAGTGCGGCGGCCAGGGTTCCGGCGGCAACTTCCAGTACGACTGGCGCAGCGTACCGGATATGGATCAGCTGGGGTTTCCCATTGCAGAGCTGACGGAGGACAGTTTTCACATCACCAAAGCGCCGGACTGCGGAGGCTTGATTTCTGAGCAGACCTGCAAGGAGCAGTTTCTCTATGAGGTTCACGATCCGGCAAATTACATCACGCCGGACGTCACCGTGGACATCAGCCACGCCACGCTGACGCAGGACGGAGAAAACCGGGTCCGGGTAGGCGGAATCAAAGGCAAGGCCAAGCCGGACCAGCTGAAGCTGTGTTTGGGATATCACGCTGGATACAAGGTGGTTACCTATCTGTCCTTTGCCTGGCCCGACGCCTACGAGAAGGCGCAGTACGCCGCAGATATCCTCATGAAAAAGATGAAGCGCAAGGGCATGCAGTACGAGGACCTGCGCATTGACTATGTGGGTCTTAATGCGCTGCATCTGGATGTGGCGGAGGTGGATGACGATCTTATCCGACGCATGAACGAAGTGGTTTTGCGTATTGCCATCCGCACAAAGGAGAAGCGGGACGCCCAGATGATTATCCCCGAGATCAGCCCCCTGCAGCTCAATGGCCCTCCGGGCGCGTCTTTCTTCGGCGGCCGATCCCATGTGACGGATGTCATCGGCCTGTGGCCCACGCTGATCCCCAGAGACGCGGTCAAGCTGGAGTCCCATATTCTGGAGGTGAAATAAGATGGCAAAGGTTTATCTCAACACCCTGGCCCACGGCCGCAGCGGAGACAAGGGAGACACCAGCAATGTCTGTGTATTTGCCCGGGACCCCAGGGATTATGAGTTTCTCAAACGGGTACTGACCGTGGAGCGGGTCAAGGAATACTTTGGCGATATGGTCAAGGGGGAGATCACACGGTATGACGTGGATACCTTGTGCGGCATGAACTTTGTTATGAAACATGCTCTGGGTGGCGGTGCCACACATTCCTTGCGGCTGGATACCTTGGGCAAGTCTATGGGCTCTGCATTTATGCGCATGAAAATCGATCTGGAGGAGGAGCGGAGATGACAGGACACGGGGCACTGGAAAATCTGGTGGTGCTGGATTTGACCCGCGTGCTGGCCGGACCGTACTGCACCATGATGCTGGCGGATATGGGGGCAGAGGTCATCAAGATCGAGATCCCGACTGGCGGAGACGACACCCGTTCCTATCCGCCCTTCCGGGAGAACTGTGAGGGGTGCCAGGAGAGCCTGTACTTTGCCAATGTCAACCGCAACAAAAAAGGGGTGACACTCAACCTCAAGTCTGAGGAGGGAAAGGAACTCTTTTGCCGGATGGTCAAAACGGCGGACATCGTGGTGGAGAATTACCGCCCCGGTGTAATGGACAAGCTGGGTCTGGGCTACGAGGCACTTAAAGAGATTAATCCCCGGCTGATTTATGGATCTGTGTCAGGCTTTGGAAATACCGGACCTTACCGGCTGCGCCCCGGGTATGACATTTTGGGACAGGCCATGGGGGGATTGATGGCCATTACTGGTCCCGCCGGCGGGCCGCCTACCAGAGCGGGAAGCGCAATGGGGGACATTCTTGGAGGGCTACATCTGACCATCGGAATTCTGGCTGCCGTGAATGCCAGAAACATCACCGGCCTCGGGCAGCGGGTAGACATCAGCTTGATGGATGCCGTCATTGCCGCCACGGAGAATACCGCCATCAAGTATCTGGAATCCGGCGTCATCCCGCCCCGGATGGGGAATCGGTACGCCGCGGTTTCCCCTTATGATGCATTTTCCGTGAAGGACGGGAAAATCATCATTGCGGCCGGAAATCAAAAACTCTATGAAAAGCTCTGCACGGAGATCCTAAACCGCCCGGATATGATTACGGACCCCCGTTTCACTGATATGCCGGGACGCCTGGAGCATCAGGATGCGATCAAGGAAGTGATCGAGGAGGTCCTGGCGGACAAGACCATGGACGAGGCGGTGGAGTGGATTCTCTCGAAAGGAATCCCCGCCGGCCCAATCTATGACATCAGCCAGATCATCCGGGATCCCCAGGTCAAGGACCGGGAGATGTTCGTGGAGATGGAGCATCCCACGTTGGGGCATATCACCGTAAATGGATGTGCGGTGAAGCTGGAGGAGACGAAACCCAGTGTCAGGACCCCCGCGCCTGCGCTGGGGCAGGACAATGAAGAAGTTTATGGCAGGCTGGGAATGTCCGGTGCGCAGCTGACAAGGCTGCGGGAAAAGGGCATTATCTGAAGATGCTGGCGCCTGCACGCGGGAAACCAAAACACCAAAGGAGGAAACGTCGTTGAAAATTACCAGCATTGATATCATCAAGGCAAAAATGTCCAGCGAACGTGCATCTGACGGCACCATGTGGAACCCCACATTCGTACGGATCAACACCGACGAGGGAATTTCCGGCTTCGGAGAGATCGGCCTTGCGTATTCTGATGCCATTCATGCCGCATTTGGGATCTGCGTTGATTTTGCAAAGTGCATTATCGGCATGGACCCCAGAAACATTGAGCAGATCTGGGATCGCCTCCACCGGGGGACCTTCTGGGGGCAGGGCGGCGGAGCGGTGATCTTCGCCGGTATGAGTGCCATGGACATGGCGCTGTGGGACATTAAGGGAAAATGGCTGGGGGTTCCGGTCTGGCAGCTTTTGGGCGGCAAGACCCGGGACAAGATCCGTGCGTATGCCAGCCAGGTCCAGTTCGACTGGGCCCCGGTCAGTAAAAACTTGGTGACGCCCGCGGAGTATGCGGACGTGGCTAGGCGGGTGCTTGCGGATGGATACAGCTGCTTAAAGGTAGATCCTCTGGGCGTCAACATGCAGGGCGGCTGGGACTGGGACTTCACGGGAATTTTGTCCGCACAGCAGATCGACATGGCCGTGCAGCGGGTCAGCGCCATACGGGAGGCTGCCCCCGATATGGAGATCATCATCGAACTCCACGCGCAGACCGACGCCAACTCGTCTGTACAGCTGGGCCGGGCGCTGGAGCCCTTCCACTGCTACTATTATGAAGAGCCCACACAGCCCCTAAACCCGGAGCTGTTCCGGGATATCTCCCAAAAAGTCCGAATTCCGCTGGCTGCCGGTGAGCGTATCTTCAGCCGGTGGGGATTCCGTCCCTTCTTGGAGCAGCGGTCTCTTGCGGTGATCCAGCCGGATCTGGGAAATTGCGGCGGACTGACGGAGGGAAAGAAGATCTGCGACATGGCCAGAGTCTACGACATTGGCGTTCAAATGCATGTGTGCGGCGCACCGATCGCCACCGCCGCCGCGCTGCAGTTGGAAACCGTTGTCCCCAATTTTGTGATTCACGAACAGCATCAATACGCGCTGATTGATGAAAACATTGCCCTTTGCAAGTATAACGATCAGCCCGTCAACGGGTATTTTGATGTTCCCACCCGCCCGGGCATTGGTAATGAACTGACGGAGGAGACCATTCGCCGGGCGGAGGTCGTTACCGTTACAGGAGATGCGGAATAGGAGAAGTTATGACGATACATGATCAACTTCTGACGTTTGCGGTTGTGGCGCTGGTATTCTATTTTATCCTGCAAAAAGGTCTGCACAAAAAAATCCTGGTTTTCAGCATTTTAATGGGTGTGATCAGCTGCATCGGACAGCTTATTGAAAACGGAGGGCCTGCCTGCGTGATGGATGGTGCGATCTCCGCAATGGTTTGGTATTCCATGGTCGCCGGAGTTCGCATGCTGTTTTCTGAAAAGGGCGTCTCCCTTTCTCCTTCGCAGACGCATGGGTCTTCTGGAGTAGAAAGGAACATAAAAACATGAATTACGTTTTGGATTATCAGGGAAAACCCTATCGCAAGATTTTTGAGGACATCTCTCAAATCCCCCGGGGCAGCTTTAAAGAGGAAAAAATTGCGGCCTATGTAGTGCAGTGGGCAAAGGACAGAGGGCTGCGCTTTCATGAGGATGACCATCACAATGTGATTGTCTATAAGGACGCCACCCCCGGGTATGAATCCCATACGCCTGTCATGCTGCAGGGGCACATGGATATGATCTGGGCAAAGCGTCCGGGCAGCACCTTCGATTTTGAGACACAGCCCATTGAACTGGTGGAAAAAGACGGTTACCTGATGGCCCGGGAGACCACCTGCGGGTCTGATGACGGTGTGGCTGTGGCTTATATGCTGGCAATCCTTGATGACAAGGAACTCCGGCATCCGGCTTTGGAGTGTGTGTTCACCACGGCAGAGGAGGCTGGCTGTGTGGGCGCAATGTATGTGGATGCGAGCCTTCTCCACGCAAAAAAGATGATCAGCATGGACGGAAATACGGAGGGGACCACCCTTGTGATGACGGCCGGTGCGATCAACGGCAGTTTTGAAAAGCCGGTACACCGGCAGCCGGCTGGGAAGCGCACGGTAGTGGAACTCCACATCGAAGGCCTTCAGGGCGGCCACAGCGCCAATGCCATGAACAAGGAGGGAGCCAACGCCATTAAAGTGCTGGCACGGATGCTGCATTACATACGGAAAGAACTGGAACTGTGCGTGGTCAGCTTTGAGGGCGGCGCAGTCAGCACCATTCCCACTGAGGCAACGGCTGTGGCTGCGGTCCCGGAGGGGGCAGCCCCCCGCGCACTGGAAATCGCGGAACAGATTGCGGCAGAGGTGGCGCAGGAGCACAGAGACAGCGATCCCGATCTGCGTTTTTCCTCAGGTATGCGCCGGTGCGTGTGTGCACCCATGGAAGCAGCGGAGAGCGACCAGCTGATTTCTCTGCTGTACATGCTGCCTACGGGCTGTGTGTTCCGCAGTCTGGTATTTGACAACCTTCCGTTCACAACGGCGAATCTGGAGGTCATCTCCGTGGGAGAGGCTGCCGTCTCCATCCGCTATAAACCCAAGAGCGTCATCAAGTCCCAGATGCTGGATATGGCTGAGCATCTGAGACTGTACGGAGAGCTGTATGGGTTTACCTATGAGATCGCCGGCTGCTATCCGGGGCACTATCTCCCCTTTGGAACGCCTCTTTGCAAAACTTATGCAGAGGTGTACAAGGAGGAAACCGGCCGGGATCTCAAACCGGTGGGGGTCCATTACGGGAATGAGATCGGCCTGTTCCGGGAAAAAATCCCGGATCTGGACGTGATCGTGCTGGTAGCCACGCATTATGCGGCACACACACCGGATGAAAAACTGGATATCGCCTCGTTTGACCGCAATTACACGATTTTGAAAAAGATTCTGGAACGCTCTTGAGGTTTGCGCCTGTATCACAAAAAATTTAGGAGGGTAAAGTTATGGCAGAAGCGAAAACCAAGAAAGTCAAAACGCTCAATACGATTGTCCTGGCAATGGCCATCGCCATTGTAGTTGCGCTTTGTTCCTATGTGGTCCCCGCCGGCGAGTTTGCAAGAGAAACCGTGGACGGGCAGACGCTGGTAATTGCCGGCACCTATAAAACCATCGAGAAAACCCCCATCGGTCTGTGGCAGTTTTTCCAGCAGGTGCCCAAGGCCCTTACCTCCAACGCATCCTCCATCTGGATGATCTTCATCATCAGCGGCATGGTGGCGGTTCTGGATGCCACCGGCGCACTGCAGACTTCTCTGAAAAAGGTACTCATCCGCGCCCGGGGCAAGGAAGAGCTGGTAATTATCGGCCTGAGCCTCTTTTTCACACTGCTGGGCGGTACCGGTACTTTTCTGACGCCCATCATTGCTGTTTTGCCCATCGGCGTCATGGTGGCCAAGGGCATGGGATATGACGGCGTTGTGGGTCTGATGATTACATATGGCGCATGCGCAGCGGGCTTCAATGCCGGCTGGGCCAACATCTATTCCACGGTTGTTGGCCAGGAAATCGCGGAGCTGCCCATCCTCTCCGGCATTGGCTGGCGGATTCTGGAAAACGTGGTGTTCCTGTTCATTATCCTCTTTGTCACCATTCGCTATGCCCGCCGAGTCAAGGCGGACCCCAGCAAGAGCCTCTGCACGGACTTCGTTCCCGAGGAAATCGACGTGTCTGCCCAGGTGACAGAGGAAAAGCTCAACGGACGGCAGATCCTCGCTCTGGTCATTACGGTGGCGGGCTTTGCCTTCATGGTATATGCCTCCTTGCAGCTGCAGTGGGGCACGGATGATCTGACCTCCTTGTTCTTTGTCATGGCGGTCCTCATTGGCCTGTTCGGAGGCCTGGGTCCCAACAGAACGGCAACCGAGTTCTGCAAGGGGCTGGCCAGCACGGCCAATATCTGCATCGTCATTGGCCTTGCGAGACTGATCTCCCTGACCATGGAAAACGCGAAGATCATTGACACCATTGTCTATTATGCGTCCATGCCCATCACAGCCATGGGCCCGATTCTGGGAATCCTGGGCATGTTCGTATTCAATCTGCTCTTTAACTGCGCAGTGCCCGGTGCTACCAGCCAGTGTTATATCGTGATGCCCATCATGGTGCCGATGGCGGATCTGGCCGGAATCTCCCGCCAGGTTGCCATTGAGGCATATAAGCTGGGTGACGGCATTTCCAACATGCTCTGGCCGACGGTTCCTACGTTCATGGCCTGCCTGTCCCTGATCAAAGTACCCTATACCAAGTGGGTCAAGTGGGCACTGCCCTGGCTGGGAGCCATCTGCGCCGGCGGATATATCATCATGGTTATTATGCAGCTTATCGGCGCATGACCCGCTGCTGTATCAGAAGCAAAGCAATAAAGATGAGATCGAAGGCGGTTTCATTCATCAGCTGAACTGGGGCGCAGGGAATACTTCCCTGCGCCCCGGTCTTTATAGGTGGCAGATTCAAAATTTCCAAACCGCAAGGTCCTGTACATCTGTCGGACAGAGTATAACACGGGAAGATGCCGTATTCCTCCTGGACGGAGGTGGAACTGCCGGACAGGCTGCGGTCAGGGGCCTGCCCGCCGGCCGGAGGCCGCTCAATTTACATCAAAGAAGCTCGCCGTACCGGCGGATGTAGACCTTTTTCATAGCGGTGGCCAGGAGCATATACCCCAGGACAAACACGGCCAGCCACAGGAAATACACCGGGGGGAGTGCCGTGAGGCCCAGCGCCGTGCCCAGGGGAGTAAAGGGGATTCCCGTGATGATGCAGATTCCCGCAAAAGTGAGCAGCGTGACCGGCGCGGAGGCGCGGCTGCGGACAAAGGGGAGCTTAGGTGTGCGGAGCATATGGATGACCAGGGTTTGGCTCCACATGGACTCCACAAACCAGCCGGACTGGAACAGGGCCACGTACAGCGCCTGTGCCGCCGGGTCGGTGAGCTGGGTATAGAGATGGCCGCCGGTCAGTGCGGGGCAAAGCACGAAATACATCAGCAGATACGTGGCGATATCAAATACCGAGCTGGTGGGCCCGATCCACAGCATAAAGCGGCTGATGCCGGAGGCGTCCCACTTCCGGGGAATCCTGAGATAGTCGGCGTCTACGTTGTCCCAGGACATGGCGGTGCAGGAGATGTCATAGATCAGATTCAGCAGGATCAGGTGAATGGAGGCCATGGGCAGGAAGGGGAGAAATGCGCTTGCCGCCAGCACGGAGAGCATGTTTCCAAAGTTGGAGGAAGCGGTCATCTTGATGTACTTGATCATATTGGCATAGGTTTTTCTGCCCTCGATGACGCCCTGCTCCAGCACCATCAGATCCTTTTCCAGCAGAACGACGGAGGCGGTCTCCTTGGCAATATCCACCGCCGTATCCACGGAGATGCCCACATCCGCGGCCTTCATGGCCGCCGCGTCGTTGATACCGTCACCCATATAGCCCACACTGTGGCCGTTTTCCCTGAGCACGCGGACGACGCGGGCCTTCTGGGAGGGGGAGAGCTTGGCAAAGACGGTAATCTGTTCGGCCAGCTTTCCCAGCGCCTGGTCATTGAGGGTCTCCAGATCGGCTCCCAGCAGAATCCGGTCCACAGGCAGCCCCACCTGGCGGCAGATGGCGCGGGTGACTTTTTCGTTGTCTCCGGTCAGGATTTTTACGCCGACGCCGTATTCCGTCAGCGCCCGGACAGCCGCTCTGGTGGTCTCCTTGGGCGGGTCGAGGAACGCGAGGAAGCCAATGAGCACCATGTCCGCCTCGTCTGCGACAGAGAACTGGCCAACGGGGGCGGGATTGGTTTTCTGGGCCACGGCGATCACCCGCATGCCTTTTTCATTCAGCTGGTCGGACTGCTCCAGCACCAGCCGGCATACCTCGGCGGTCAGCGGCCGGACCTTGCCGCCGCACTCGGCGAAGGCGCAGCACTTGAGCATCTCCTCCACGGCGCCCTTGGTGACCAGCTGTGTTTTGCCGTCCGTGTCCCGGATGACCACGCTCATTCTGCGGCGCTCAAAGTCGAAGGGGATCTCATCCACTTTCGTATATCTGCGCGTCAGAACTTCTGCCCCCAGCTCTTCCTGCTTGGAGATCACCGCAAGATCGATCAGGTTTTTCAATCCGGTCTGGAAATAGCTGTTCAAAAACGCATGGCGCAGCACCCGGTCATCCTCCTCGCCGTCCACATTCAGGTGGTATTCCAGAACGACCCGGTCCTGGGTCAGGGTCCCGGTCTTGTCCGTGCAGAGGATGTCGATGGAACCGAGATTTTGAATGGAGTTCAAGTTTTTGATAATGACCTTTTGCTTGCTCATGGCCATCGCCCCCTTGGCCAGAGAGGTGGTGACGATCATGGGCAGCATTTCGGGAGTGAGTCCCACCGCAACGGAGATGGCGAACAGCGCTGCCTGCATCCAGTCTCCCTTGGTAAAGCCGTTGATGAACAGTACTACCGGCACCATGATCAGCATGAAGCGGATCAATACCCAGGAGACGGCGTTGACTCCCTTTTCAAATGTGGTCTTGGGGGGCTTGGCGTTGAGATCCTTCGCCATCAGGCCCAGCATGGTGTCATTGCCCACGGAGATGACGATGGCCTTCGCACTGCCGCTGATGACATTGCTGCCCATGAAAGCAAGATTTTTGGCGTCGGTCAGGGAGTCGATCTGTTCAACAGGAGCACTCAGTTTTTCCACAGGCTCGCTCTCCCCGGTCAGCGCCGACTGGCTGATGAACAGATCCTTGGCGCTGAGAATCCGCAGGTCAGCAGGAATCATGTCTCCGGCGGACAGATACACCAGATCGCCCACCACGATTTCCTCCAGAGGGATCTCCGCCGTTTGGCCTTCCCGCTCCACGCAGGCGGTGGTGTGGATCATACCGGTCAGCTGTTCCGCAACGTTTCCGCTGCGGGTCTCCTGCACGAAGCGCAGCGCGCCCGAGAGAAGGACCATGACGGTAATGATGACGACGGTGACGTAATTCCGGTCTCCCGGCGCTGCAAAAAGGATGTCCGTAAAAACGGAGATGGCGGCCAGGACCAGCAGGACCACGGTAAAGGGATTGATAAAGGCGGAGAAAAGCCGTTTTGCAATGGATTCCTTTTTGCCGTAGGTCAGGGCATTCATACCATATTCCGCCCGTGCCTGGTCTGCAAGCTTTTCATTCAGCCCATTTTCGGGCGTTCCATACTGGCGCAGGAGTTCCGCATCTTCGCAGCTGCACGCTCCGTGCAGGCGCTGGCGAATGGCGTCGGACCGCACCAGGTTTTCACACATCCGGGATGTAGAAACTCTTTTGTTCGTATTCTTCATGTCTTTGTACCTCCAAATCATTCACTAGGTTTTACGGGGGATGGAAGGGGTACAGTGCATGGAAGAAAGATCGCTTTTGGGTTGGGAAAATTCAGAAAAGAGCGGCACGGATAAGCCGTGCATCGCTTTTCACAGCGATCCTACTTCGTCCGGCGGACCCTGCACTGTTACTGCTTCCCGTGTTCATCTCTTTCACCTCACTTGTGTTGGAATCATCTATGCAATCGCTCAAAGAGCGCTGTTTTCCGAAAAAGGGCATAAAAAGACCATCGTCCTGCAAGGGATTCCCCGCAAAACGATGGCCCGAAAGGCATGCTGAAAAGACCGCTAGAGGCAAAAACGCCCGCGGAAATCCCAGATCCATCGTTTTGTGAGCTGTATGCAACTTCGACTGTGATCCACGGTGCGCCGCCTCCTTCCAAAAACAAAAATTCCCGTATGTTCGGAGAACATACGGGAGCAAACATACTGCTAAGATCCGTTTGAGCTTTAACTCTGCAGGGCGGTGAAACTGTGTTATGGTACACCTTGCATTCGATGTACCCTGTTCAAACCAACTCATGGTGTCTCCACCATTTCGCGGCAACAGTCCATATCCCTGTAGGAGCCTTACTTACCGAACGGCATAAAAATACCATGAATGGCCGGGCTTGTCAACGATAAAATTTGACTGCTGCAAAAATCGGGGCGATTGCTGATTTTATTGCGTTTGTCGTTTCCACCAGTTTGGCACACCCTGAATTCCAACATTTGGATCTGCAGTTGGAGAGATTTCCTGGTTTGGCGGATCGCGAAACGGCCTGAAAGGGCAGATCTTTACTGTGCTCCGCAGTCCTATATGATCAAAACATCTACTTTTTGCGCCGAGAACTTTTCAAATTTTTGACAAAGTGAGAAATTTTAAATATGGGAAAAATTTTACCACTTTAATGTATTGGCATGTTACCTATTAGAATATATAATGCTACAATTAAAGGTGTTTGTGACTTTTGCTTTAATACAAACATGGAGATTTTCATGAAAATGCCATTAAAACGAAAGACCCAATTCCCACCTTAAAAATCTTGTTAGAGGAGGATTTTATGAAAAGGAAGTATTTGAGCCTTCTTCTCGCTGTGGTAATGCTGGTTACCTGCATGACCGCTTGCGGAGGAGACAGTACAACTGAGGGTTCTTCCACCGAACAGACTGCCGGGAGCGGCGAGAAAATTCTGCGGGTGGCAGTGCAAGACCCTCAGGTCCCCCTGGATATGCAGCTGAATACCTACAGCAACATCATGAAGGTGACCGACAACATCACGGAGTCTTTGCTGACCACCAACTCTGATGGCAGCCTGGACCCCACGCTGCTGACCGGTATGCCCACTTTGTCGGATGACAAGCTGACCTACTCCTTTGAGCTGAAAGATGGTGTCAAGTTCCACAACGGTGCGGTCCTCACCAGTAATGATGTCAAGTATTCCCTGGAGCGTCTGGTCAAGAAGCTAAAGATGGCCAGCCTGATGGACAAGGTGGAGGGCTACGACGCATTTTTCAATGGCGAAGCCGATGAGCTGACCGGCATTGAGGTTGTGGACGATACGCACTTCAACATTCACTTGTCCGAAGTGTACACCCCGTTCCTGTCTGTTTTGTCCACTCCCTACTGTGCCATTTATCCCGCAGAGGCCTGCGAGGCCGCCGGTGACAACTGGGGCATGACAGAGCTTTACGGCACCGGCCCCTTCATGCTGAAGAGCTATCAGACCGGCGTGGGTGTGGAGCTGGTGAAAAACCCCGACTGGCACAACGGCGACGTGAAGCTGGACGGCGTCAAGTACACCTTTATTGATGACTCCAACACGGGTCTGCTGGAATATCAGAAGGGCAACATCGATGTGGTTTACATGGATGCCTCTCTGTATCCCACCTATGCAAACAGCGATATCAAGGACGAGATCTACACCTTTGAGCCCTTCGGCGGCTACTATATGAGCTTCAACGTCAAGGACATTCCCGAAGTGAAGGTTCGCGAGGCCATCACCTATGCCATTGACAGAACGGCTCTGTGCGACAGCGTCCTCTTCGGCACCGCCTCTCCGGCCTCCGACTTCCTGCAGGAAGGCCTGATCGGCTATACCGACAGCCTGGAGCAGTTTGAGTATAACCCCGAGAAGGCCAAGGAGCTTCTGGCCGAGGCCGGTTACCCCAATGGCTATGATCTGCGCGTGACCGTCAACACCAAGTATCCCACCACCCTCACCATCGCTACCGCCCTGCAGGCCCAGATGAAGGAAGCCGGCATCAACGTGGAAGTGGAGCAGGTGGATAGCTCCGCCTGGACGGATATGAAGGCCAACGGCGGTGTGACCTGCGGCATCAGCAACTGGTATGTGGACTACAACGATCCGGACAGCATGCTCTATCCCGTCAGCGATGGCCACTCTGACCTCAACTCCAGCTTCTGGCACAACGACGAGTTCAAGCAGCTGATGATCGACGGCGTGCAGACGGATGATGAAACGGAGAGACAGGCGATTTATCAGCGTGCCGATGAGATCCTGACCCATGAGGATTTCGCAGTCGCCATGCTGTATAACGAGACGCTGTTCTATCTGAAGAAGCCGTATGTCACTGGATTCGAGGTCACCTCTACCTATCGTACCATGTTCGCCAATACTGATATTGTAACGGAGTAACAGGTTTGACCGCGGTATCAAACCGGTCAAACTGCACAGTCGCTACGGCAGGATTTTTAAAATCCTGCCGTAGCTTGTAACGTTACAAAGAATTTGGCCCACACATAGGAGGAAAAGCATTGTTATCCTATACATTGAAACGGCTCTGCCAGACGATTTTCGTTCTCATCGGCATCACGCTGATCACATTCATTCTGCTGAATGTTGTGCCTGGCGACCCGGTCGCCATGATGCTTGATAAACGTGCGGACGAACAGACCATTGAGATGGTACGCCACGCGATGGGCCTGGATGTTCCGCTGCCCCAGCAATATCTGAATTTCCTCAAGGGAGCAATCCATCTGGATTTCGGCAAATCCTACTTTACCAATGAAGTGGTGACGGACGCCCTGGTCCGCGCCTTCTTGGTCACTGCCAAGCTGGCTGCCATGGCCTTTGTGTTTGCAGTGGTCATTGGCGTCATCTGCGGCATCGTGGCCGCGGTAAACCGGGGAAAGTGGATCGATTCACTTCTTATGACGCTGTCCATGGTCGGCGTCTCTGCCCCGGCCTTCTGGGTCGCCATCATCCTGCAGATCGTGATTGGCCTGAAGCTGGACCTGCTTCCCATCTCCGGCTTCGATGGGATTCCCAACTATATACTTCCGAGTATCGCACTGGGGACCAGGTATGCGGGAAGTATTGCGCGTATCACCCGAACCAGTATGCTGGATGTGATCAAACAGGACTATATCCGCACCGCCCGTGCCAAAGGCGTGACCGAGCGGCTGGTCATCATGAAGCACGCATTGAAAAATGCCATGATTCCGATTGTGACTCTAGTGGGAACGGAGCTGGGCTATATGCTGACCGGCTCCATGCTCATTGAGAAGGTGTTTTCCATTCCCGGAATCGGAAGTCTGGCAGTTGACGGCATGACAAATCGAGATCTTCCGCTGCTGCAGGGCACGGTCATGTATATTGCTCTCGTATTTGTTGTTGTAAACCTGATCGTCGACCTTTCTTATGCGTTTATCGATCCGAGAATTCGGTATGGCAAAGGAGGGGACTGATGAAACTGAATTTTTTTAACCGGCAGAAGAAGTATGAGCAATATGTTCTGGACGGCGGATTGGAGTATTCCAGCTACTATAAGGACAGCATCAAAAGACTCAAAAAGAACAAGATGACCATGTTCTGCTTTTGGGTGATTGTGCTGTTGATTCTGGTTGCCATTTTCGCCCCGCTCATTGCCCCGTATGATCCCAATATGCAGGATTATGCCAATATCCTGAAAGCTCCGTCCAAGGTCCACTTGCTGGGAACGGATGAATATGGAAGAGATATCCTCTCCAGAATCATCTATGGTACCAGAGTCTCCCTGAGCGTTGGTATTCTGGCCCAGGTCATTGCCACGGTGATCGGCGTCACTCTGGGCTCGCTGGCCGCTTACTATGGCGGCTGGGTGGACACCCTGATCTCTCGTATCATGGAGATCTTTGCAGCGTTCCCGGACCTGATCTTTGCCATGGGAATCATGTTCGTTCTGGGCCCCGGCATCAAGAATATCTTTATCGCCTTGGGCCTTCTGACATGGGTGCGCACTGCCCGACTGATCCGTGGCGCCGTGCTCCAGCTGAAGGGGAAGGAATATGTGGAAGCGGCAAGGGCAAGCGGTGCCTCCGACTTCAAAATCATTACCAAGCATTTGATCCCCAACAGCATTTCCACCGTAATCGTCCTGGTTACGCTGGGCATCCCCAACGCCATCATGTATGAGGCCTCTCTGAGCTTCCTGGGCATGGGTATCCAGGCGCCCACGGCCAGCTGGGGCTCCATGATCAGCTTTGCCCAGCCCTATATCAGCTATATGCCTACCTACAGCATTTTCCCCGGCATTGCAATTATGATCACCGTGATTGCCTTTAACATTTTTGGAGATGGTCTCCGGGATGCGTTGGATCCCAAGATGAAGAACCAGTAAGGAGGCCCGACATGTCAGAAAACTTACTTGAAGTCAAGGACCTAAAGACGTATTTCTATACGGACAACGGCGTTGTAAAGTCTGTTGACGGCGTCTCTTTTGTGGTCAAGAAAGGCCAGACCCTGGGCATCGTTGGCGAATCCGGATGCGGCAAGAGCATTACCTCATTGTCGATCATGCAGCTGATTGAGTCGCCGCCGGGAAAAATCGTAGGCGGCGAGATCCTCTTTGAAGGGGAGAACCTGCTGAAAAAGAGCAAAAATGAAATGCGAAAGATTCGCGGCAGCAAAATCGCCATGATCTTCCAGGAGCCCATGACCTCGCTCAACCCGGTTTTTACCGTTGGACAGCAGATCATGGAGGCCCTGAAAATTCATACGGGCATGGACAAGCATCAGGCCAAGGAGCATGCGATTGAAATGCTGAAACTGGTCCGCATCCCCATGCCGGAAAAGCGATTCAACGAGTATCCCCACCAGCTCTCCGGCGGTATGCGTCAGCGGGTGATGATCGCCATTGCCCTGTGCTGCCATCCGCAGCTTCTGATCTGCGACGAGCCCACCACCGCCCTGGATGTGACCATTCAGGCCCAGATCCTGGACCTGATCAGTGACCTGAAGGAAAAGCTGGGTACATCCGTTATGATGATTACCCACGATCTGGGTGTCATCGCGGAGATCGCCGACGACGTGATGGTCATGTACGCCGGCAAAGTTGTGGAATACGCATCGGCAGATGAGATCTTTGACTCCCCCAAGCACCCGTATACCTGCGGCCTGATGGACTGCATCCCCAAGCTCACGGATGAGGGACAGGAGCGGCTGCATGTAATCAAGGGCATGGTGCCCAGTCCCGATCAGATGCCCAAGGGCTGTGCGTTCTGCCCCAGATGCAAGGAGGCAAAAAAGATCTGCGAGGAGAAAATGCCCGAACTGACAGATTTCAACGGGCATAAAATCCGCTGCTGGAAATATACCGATGAATGGGAGGGTGGAGAATGAACGAAGAACAAAAGGCACCGCTGCTGGAAGTGAAAAACCTGAAAAAGTGGTTTCCGTCTTCTAAATCTCCCTTTTCCGGAAAAAAGCAGTATGTCAAAGCGGTAGATGGTGTCAGTTTTACACTCCACTACGGGGAGACCCTGGGGATCGTCGGTGAGTCCGGATGCGGCAAATCTACCATGGGACGCTCCGTGCTTCGGCTTCTGGAACCCACGTCTGGTCAGATCCTTTTTGAGGGCAAGAATTTCACCGCCTTGAATAAAAAGGAACTGCGGAAATCCAGAAGTGAGCTGCAGATCATCTTCCAGGACCCTTACGCGTCTCTGGACCCCAGAATGACCATCGGCGACATCATTGCCGAGCCCCTGGATATTCAGCTCAAGCTTCCCGAGAAAGAGCGGATGGAGCGGGTCCTCAAGATGATGGAGCGCGTGGGCCTGAACACCCGTTATGTGAACCGCTATCCCCATGAGTTTTCCGGCGGACAGCGCCAGAGAATCGGCATCGCGCGGGCCATGATCCTCAATCCCAAGGTGGTTGTTTGCGATGAGCCTGTGTCGGCTCTGGACGTCTCCATCCAGGCCCAGGTCATCAACCTGCTGAAGGATATGCAGAAGGAGATGGGAATGGCCTATATTTTCATCTCCCACGACTTCAGCGTTATCAAGCACATTTCGGACCGCGTGGCCGTCATGTACCTGGGACGGGTGATGGAGATTGCGGATAAGAACGACCTCTATAAGCACCCCATGCACCCCTACACCGTCGCGCTTTTGTCTGCAATCCCCGTACCGGACAGAAAGTGCAAAAAAGAGAAGATCGTCCTGGAAGGCGATCTGCCCAGCCCGGTCAATCCGCCTTCCGGCTGTGTGTTCCATACGCGCTGCCCGAGAGCCCAGGAAATCTGCAAGACTCAGGTTCCACAACAGAAGGATTACGGCAACGGCCATTGCTGTGCCTGCCATTTTCCGCAAGAATAAAGGGGAAAGAAAACAATGAAGATTACCAGCATTAAAGTTCGGAAGACAGATATTCCGCTGAAGGAGCCGCTTCGGATTTCCCTGGGTGTTATCACCCATTCCCGGAGCGCGGTGGTTTCCGTTGAGACCGATGAAGGACTGGTGGGCTACGGTGAAGGGGCTCCCGGCATCCTGATCACCGGAGAAACCATGGAGGGCACCGTGGAGAGTATCCACATCTTTGAGCGGGACCTGATCGGCACCGATCCCACGGATCTGGAGAAGGTGTACTGGATTCTGGATCATGCGGCGGCCCATGCGCCCTGCGGCAAGGCCGCCATCGATATGGCCTGCTATGATCTTCTGGGCAAGAAAGCCGGCCTTCCGGTCTATAAGCTCCTGGGCGGACATGCCAACTATATTGAAACCGATATCACTGTGGGCATCGACCGGCCGGAGATCATGGGTGAAAAGGCAAAGGAGCACGTAAAGGCCGGATTTGACACCATCAAAACCAAGGTCGGCACGTCCTTTGAAGAGGATATCGCCCGCATTAAGGCCATTCGTGAGGCGGTGGGCGACGATGTGAAAATCCGCATCGATGCCAACCAGGCGTGGAATGCCAAGGAAGCCGTTCGGATGATCGAGCGCCTTAACGAGTATAATCTGGAGCTGGTGGAGCAGCCGGTGGCCTATCACGATATCGCCGGCCTGGAGTACGTTACCAAGCACACCAACGTGCCCATCATGTCCGACGAGAGCTGCTTTACCGCCAAGGACGCCCTGCGTCTGGTGGAGCACCGCGCGGTGGACTATCTGAACATCAAGCTGATGAAGTGCGGCGGCATCCGGGAGGCACTGAAGATCAATGCCATCTGTGAGTCTGCCGGAATCGAATGCATGCTGGGCTGCATGGCGGAGGAAAGCAATCTGGCGATCACTGCGGCGGCCAGCCTGGGCGCGGCGGTGAAGAATATCACGCGGGCGGACCTGGATGCGACCTTCTCTCTGACCGATCTGCCGTTCAAGGGCGGCATCCGGGTGGAGGATACCAAGCGGCTGGTTCTGCCCGAGGAGCCGGGCTTCGGTTTTATCGGATTTGATCAGTAAAGAACAAAAGGCAGGAGAGTGGTTGCAATGTATCAGGATCTATCTTATATGACCATACCGCTTCCGGAGGACATTCAGAAGCTGAAGACTTATGGTGATTTTGCCGGTGCAGATAAGATGGTGGATTACTTTCTCGGAAAGGCAATCCCCAAGGCGCTGCGGGAACGCCTCCTGATTGAAAAGGATGTCCTGCGGGTGCTGGGCAGAAACGAATATCCCTACGGATATGAGGAAGCACTGGACATCATGACAAAGCATATCCGGGACTTCAAAAAGGAGGAACTGGATGAACTGAAGGAGATCGGCGCAGCGGACTGGGTCTACATCAACGGTGAGGTACATTTCCAGAGACGGTTCTATGAGAATCTGATCAAGACACGTCCCGATCTGGCGGAGCGTGTCATTCTGGCGGATGTGGATGATGCCCGGTCCAATGAGCTCAAGCAGAAGCTGCTCAACGACAACGTCCGCTATATGAAAGAGCACGGCGGCAGAACGGTGCGTACCCGCATCCGCGCAACCATCCAGGCCGCCAAGGGCGCGGAAGAAGTGGGCCGCAAGGTATTTGTGCACCTGCCGATTCCCAAGGTGTGCCAGCAGGTCTCCAATATCGAGATTCTTGCTTCCTCCCCGGAGATCACTGCCATTGCACCGGAGGATGCGGCACAGCGCACGGTGTGCTTCGAGACAGTTCTGCAGGAGGATCAGCAGTTCATGGTGGAGTATGCGTACGACTACCATGTGGATTATGTGGAACTGGACCCGGAGAAGGCATCGGCGGAGCAGCCTGATTTCTGCACCAATGAGCAGGCACCCCACATCGTGTTCACGCCTTATCTCAGAGCCTTGCTGGAGGAGATCCTGGACGGGGAGACCAATCCGGTGAAAAAGGCCAGAAAGATCTATGACTTTGTGACAACAAAGGTCATGTACTCCTATATGCGGGAATACTTCACCATTCCCTGCATCCCGGAGTATGCCGCGCTGAATCTGAAGGGCGACTGCGGCGTGCAGGCCCTGCTGTTTATTACGTTGTGCCGTATGGCCGGAATCCCCGCACGGTGGCAGTCCGGTCTGTATGCCACGGAGTTCTACACCGGCTGCCATGACTGGGCCCAGTTCTATGTGGCCCCCTACGGCTGGGTATTCGCGGATCTGTCCTTCGGCGGAAGCGCCTGGCGTATGGGCAATACGGAGCGCTGGAATTACTATTTCGGGAATTTGGATATTTTCCGTATGCCGGCCAATTCTGAGATCCAGGCGGAATTCACCCCTGAGAAGAAATGGCTCCGCATTGACCCGGTGGACAACCAGAGGGGCGAAATGGAGTATGAGGACCACGGACTTGCCTTCCAGGATGTAATCGTCAAGGAGACCCTGATCTCCATGGAAGATCAGTAAGGCTGGGACGGGACATCGGCTGACGTACATCCCTTTCAAGCGAAAATCCCCTGAAAAAGAGTCAAAAAGAGAAAAAACACGCCGGAAATTCAAAGGAATTTCCGGCGTGTTTTTTCAAATACGTTTGGGATTGGACCTGTGACCTTCCGTATGTAGAGAGTGCTTCCCCCTTTTCCCGTCTTTTTCCGCCGCGCTGAGATCCGGGTGTGGGCAGTGCAGACAGAGGTGCTCCTGTTAAAATAGCGGCGTTTTGGAGCCATAGGTGTGGGCTGCGGTTGAGAGAGTTCGTGCGACCATGGAGAAAGATCTGAATTGTATTTTACAAATGCGCTGCTGAGTGTTTTTTGTTATCGCCATCTTTGTAAATAGTGAGTTTTATAGGTTTTATTGCATACCGCTCAAAAAACATCCTGAGCGGAATGAATACCGCGTTGCTTGAGCTGCTTGTCCAGCCAAGTCAAATCTAGCCCTATACGCTTGAGATTGCTCTCCAGAATCCGACCGTCCATAATCAATTCGGTAAAGAGCAGTTCCTGCTCTGGGGATAGATTCATATCGCCTGGTGTTGCAGGACGCTGCGTGCTCACCGGGAGAATAGTCAGAATTCATAAATTGCAGCTTGAATGCTGGTCAGGTCAAAATGCCCCTGCTGCCTGCACATCACAATAAATTCATTTAAATCCAGCTTGGACTTTTTTAGATTTTCCCGATAGAGTTTACCCTGATCCATGAGAATAGTGGGCGAACCATAAAGATATCTGCGCGTTCTGGGGAGTTTGTTGGTGACAACACTAAGTATGAGGGTGATTCCCCCGTGAATCAGGATCGCAATAAATGGCTTCCAAGGTTTTTCCAGTTCTGTGGCCATTTCTGCGGCAATAGAGCCGATGGTGATTCCCGTGATATAGTCGAAGAAATCCAATTGCGCGATCTGCTTGTCGCCAATGAGCTTTGCTGCGATAAAAAGTGCGGCAAAGGGGCCAGCGTTGTGAGGCAAAGTATGAAAAAATGAATGTGACACGCCTCCCTTTCTTCGCAGCCTGACTGAAAGTGTCAAAAACATACATAATAGTATGCCGTCGTTTTCGGCGCCATTCACCAAATGCGGGGTGACACATAGAATGAGGTACCAACAAAAAAAGGAGAAAATCATATGGATTCTCATTCTTCTATGAGGTGCGGTGGTGACGCTTTTGTGACTGACCACGGACCTGCGCCGTTTGCCGCCAATGTCACGTGTGCAGCTGGACAGAATCAAAACTTCCGTACTGCATTTTGGACCGGATGCCACTTGCAAATGACTCTGATGAGTATTCCAATCTGCCGTGAGATCGGTTTGGAAATGCACCCTGACACGGACCAGTTTATTCGGGTGGAATGTGGGCAGGCAATTGTCTGCGGAGGCACTTGCAAGGAGAAAATGGATTTTCAGTATTGTTTGAATACGGGGGATGGTATTTTTGTGCCAGCAGGAACTTGGCACAATGTTTGCAATACCGGAAATTGCCCATTGAAACTCTCCTCGATCTATGCACCGCCCCACCATCCCAAAGGAACGGTCCACTGTACGAAGGCGGATGCCGACCCAAAAGATTGACCCGGTATTTACCCGGCAAGCGCAGAAAACGGTTCTGTCACTAGACTCCGGGAAGCAGAATTTTGCTTCCCGGCAAAAGATAGACTGACCACGATATGAAAGTTATGGTTTGCCTGACAATATACAACGCCGTGTCTGTCGTAAAGGACAAACACGGCGTTGTAATAAGGGTATCTTCATTGCCAGAGACAGTCTGTTTCTTATGGCGTATGGATTCCACTGCGGTTCCGTCTCCGATTCCGCGGCATACCTGCTGCAAGATCAGACGCAATGACATCAAATATGTTACACGATGAACAATATGCTGTGCATATCATTTGAAAAAGAACTGCTTTGTTCACATCACTCCATAATACAGATCACACGTAAGATCTTGGCATCATGTACGCGTCTTATTCAACGTCTCAGGCAAAGCGAGCCAAACCAGAGATCCGGCAACAAAGACGGCCATGGAAATATAGAAGATAACCAACATGCCGGAACCACTGCCTGTTGCCAGTCCCGCAATGGCCGGGATCGCAAACGTGGAGATGATTCGCCCGCCGTTGAAGGAGAGACCGGAGGAGAGCGCACGGAACTTGCTGGGGAAAAGTTCCGTATAGTAGGCGCCCCATGCACCAGAGTAGCCTGTGGCAAGGCCGATCAGGAAAGAGACCACGTAAAAGCCGGTAGAACTATCTGCATGCAGCCGTGTATACAGGAACACAAAAACAGCACTTGCCAGCATACCGATCAGGGGAATCTTTCTGCCTTTCTTATCAGCGATGGTGCCCCAGAAGAAATATCCGATGAGCGTACCGAAACCCTGCACGCTATAAATGGCACCCGCAGTGGCAGATGCAACGCCCAGACCGGTTACCAGGTATGTTGTGGCGTTGTTTCCAAAGGCGGAATAAGCTGTGAAGTTTGCGCCGGAAAGCAAAATTGTTCCCAAACCAATCCAAAGATACTTTCCCTTATACATATTCAGGTAATTGATCTTTTCTCCGTTGGCCTTTCCGGTCTCGCGGAGGGATTTCATATACTGATAATCATTGGGGACAAACACGAAGGCCAACACAGCACCCACAATGGGGGGGATATATGCGGTCATCATTAGGATTTTCCAGTTCGCGTCACCCAGCATCGCATAGACCCAGCCGCCAAACATCATAGCCAGAGAATACATAGCTGTGAGGCTGGCTGCCAGTTTGCCTCTGTACTTGCTGGGGAACATATCCGCCACCAGAGGCATTGCACATCCAAAGACACCGCCCAGTACGAAACCGGCACAGAATCTGGCTGCTTTCCACAAAAGCATACTCGTGGGAACCAGCAGAGGCAGGAAGGTCGTCAGCGCAATCAACAGTGCGATAGAAATCAGGGTGTTCTTCTTGCCGATCCGGGTAGAAATCCATCCAAACAGGAATGTTCCGGGAATCGTGCCGAAAGACATGACTGCAAAAATCTCTTCAGACTGCTTGAGCGTGAATCCAAAGCCGCCTGCAGCCACATCGGCAATCATCGTCGGCTTAATGAAGGTACCCAAGGTAAAGTTGTAATTGTAGAAGAAGTAAATGACGATAATGGAGATATAGGCAAGTACTCTTCTTGCATTGGTGATATCTTTGCCGGGGATAACGTCATTTTTTACAGCTTCGCTGTTTTTTCCCTGCATATTTTCTCTTCCTCCCTGTAATCGGCTCAAATAAAGTGGTCAGTCGGCCGGATTGAGAATTTCGCTGGTGCGCTTAAAAATATCCAGGCCCTGCTGTTTCAGCCACCAGGGCAAATCAATAAGCACCCAGTTCTCAGAAAGTTTGTCCCCGCGACGGCAGTAGACATCAACGACCTGCATATCAGCCCGAACGTCGCCGCTGGGCAGGCCCAAGAAACCGCCGATGGCACGGTTGCTCAGGTTGGGCCAGCCAAAGAAGCAGGCGAAATTGCCCTCAGCAAAGCGAACCACATGACCGTTAAAGACCTTATCAGCCAGACCTCTGCGGAAGGGACCGGTATGCTGTTCGATGTAGCGGGGGATGGTATAAGAGGCACCGATACCACCCGGCCCATACCAAATCATGTCCTCGTTCCAGGAGCGGGCCAGATCTTCCGCGGTAGGAGGCTCCAGAGAGCCGGACTTGTTGATTTTATCCAGATCTTCAACCATGTAATTCACCGCGGCCAGCGTCTTAACGCCTTCTTCCTCCGGTGCGTCCTCGAAGAGCAGACCGTCATGCATACGGGGACCGGGATAGACAAAGTACTGGCCGGTGGCGGGAGGCAGGGGATTTACGCCAGCCTGAATCATCAGACCGATCAGATCCAGGAACAGGCCCGTGCGTGTAATCTTGCCGTTCTCTACACAGCTGAACTCCGCATACCGCAGGCTCGCCATCTTTCTGGTGTGGGGGATTCCCAGAAAATCATGATCAAACAGTCCCATGAAGTGCCCCATGCTCATGACCCACTGCTCACCGCCCAGCTCATTGGTGCCGCCGATGAAAATATCCATCCGACGCTGCATGTGACAAAGGGATGTCTTGAGCTGTTTCCAGAAGGTCTCTGCAACCTCATGCTTGCCGCTCAGATCCCGGAAGGGATATACAGACTTCCAGGAATAATCCTCAGGCATGAAGTCGTTCAAGACCTTCTCTGCTTCTTCCGGGGATGCTTTTTCCATGGCGTTGTAATACTCTAAGACAATTTTTTTTGATGCTTGATACTTGCTCATAGCGGCCTCCATAAATAATGAAATTTTGCTAATGATTTGATTTAAAGGATCAATGCATTTTCCTGCAAATGACGCCGGCGTCATTTTTGGAGTAGTAAAATGCCCACAACAAGTGGACACAAAAAGAAAGGGAAAACCAGAAATGACGCCGGTGTCATTTGCAATTAGAACTATATCACGTTTTTTTATTTCGTCAATACCAATTAGAGAAATCC
>OOBW01000564.1_pt1 | contig 25477 bp, 25 predicted proteins | sample 1671701 | NCBI WGS metagenome assembly OOBW01 (sample SAMN06348183, study PRJEB24527) | human gut metagenome | biome: human gut; feature: ankylosing spondylitis patient; material: feces | host: Homo sapiens | place: China | collected 2015-10 | reverse complement strand
ATTTGAAAAGGGGCGAGCCGGTGAAATTCACAAATTGTTCAGAGCCCGCAGCGATCCGACAAAAGAGGAGCCGATCCGACAAAAGCTCCTATTTACAAGGGATGCAGGGCGGGTGTATGATAATCCCGGAAGCTTTCCAATATCCCCCCCGCTTGGGCCGCACGGCGCGCTGCGCCGGGCGGCTCTTTTTTATCCCGTCAACTCTGTGGGAAAAAGAGAGGCCGCCGGAGGGCGGTCTCTCTTTTCCGTTATCTTCTTCTCCGGCCGCCCCGCTTGCCGTCGATGCTGCGGTTCAGATCGGCCATCTTCCCCTCGGAAGAGGAGAGGAACTGCTTGAGCTTATCCTCGAAGGACTGGTCTGCGGAGGGGGGCAGCGTCTGCTGCTGGCTCCGGGTGTGGCGGGGCGGGCCTCCGGCAGGTCTGGCGGCGGGCCGCTGAGACATGGGGCGGGGTCCGCGGGATGCCGGGCGCTCCTGCTGGGGCAGCGCCTTCTTGATGGAGAGGTTGATCTTCCCATTCTCCGTGGACAGCACCAGCACCTTGACGGTCTGGCCCTCCTGCAAAAAGTCATGTACGTCGTTGACAAAGGCGTTGGCGATCTCCGAGATATGCACCAAACCGGACTTCCCATTGCCCAGGGCGACAAACGCGCCGAATTTGGTGATGGTGGTTACCTTGCCTTCCAGAATACTCCCAACCTGAGGCTCCATACGGTGAAATGTTTCTCCTTCCAACTATTTTTTTGCGCCGGCTCCCGGCACGGAATGACTGACAGAAAAGACGCGATGCCGGCGCAAGCGGGAGAAGCTCACCGCTCCCCTCGTCGCCCGGCACCACTTCAATTCACAATAAAAACCCGCTCTCCGGGCGCAACCATGCCCAGTTCATCCCGGGCGATCTCCTCTTTCTTTTCCTGGCTGCCGCCGTCGGCGATGTCCGCCCGCAGGGCGTCGTTTTCCGCCTGCTTGGACTCCACCTGCTCCGCCAGCTCCTCTTTTTGGGCCTGGGCGGTCTCCACCTGGCGGTTGATCCGCACCAACTGCCACCCCAGGCTCACCAGCAGCAACAGCAGCAGCAGGCGAACGACCGGTCCGGTGCCGGCCCGCTTGGGTTTCTGCGCTTTCTTTCTTGCCATGCCCGGCACCTCCCGTTCTTCGGAACCGTTTGGCTCCAGTTTGTTTTATTGTATAGCATTTCCCCGCAAAATAAAAGAGATTTTTTCCGCTGGCGGCGATTTTTTTGCAGAATTTTTTCACCAATTTCCAAGGGATCAACAGCAAATACGCCAAATAGGCCACGGTATCCACCCAAAAATCCCACACCGGCCCCAACGGGGAAGAAAAAAGGCTGAAAAACAGCACCGCGCCGCCGATCAGCCCCACCAGGGCATACAGCCGCAGCTCTCCGGCCCCCCGCTCCAGGGTGAAGAGCAGCAGCCCGCCGCCCAGCAGCAGACAGTACACGCTGTCCAGCGCCGCGGTGGAGCGGGGCCAGCGCCGCCGAAACGCCCGCAGCAGATCATACACCACACCCGCCGCCGCGCCCAGCAAAATGGACTGGCCGAAGAGCACCAGCTGCCCGGAGACGCTGTTTCCCATAGGCTCAGCCAAACAGGCGGCGCAGGAAGCCGCCGCCCGATTCCCGTCCGCCGTCCTCGTAGGCAAGGGAGTCCACACGGCCATCCACATGCAGCTCTCCGCCGTCCAGCGACAGCTTGCCGATGTGCAGGTCCTCCCCCATGATGACCAGGACCCCGGCGGTGGTGGTCATCACGATGCTGCTCTCATCAAACCGCTCCACATCCTCCACGCCGGAGATGGTCATCTGCTCCCGGCCCGTCAGCTCCAGCCGGTGGGCAGACGGCGGCATTTCATGATAGTCATTCATACGGCGTCCCTCCCCTGTCCCAACTATATGGCACAGCGGGCTGGATTATGCGGGGCACCTCTCAGTCCTGAGACTCTTCGTTTCTCCGGCGGTCCACTTCCCGGTACAGCCCCCCGGCCTCCGCCTGGCGCACCGTCTCCTGGACGGAGAGCACCTCCACCGTAATGGTACGGATGCCGAAGCGCAGTGTGATCTGGTCTCCCACTTTCACGTCGTAGCTGGCCCGGGCGGGTTTGCCGTTAACAGTCACCAGGCCATTATCGCAGGCCTCGTTGGCCACGGTCCGCCGCTTGATGAGCCGGGTCACCTTCAAATATTTGTCCAAACGCATATTGTTTCCTCCAAAGCAGGACTGCCGGCACTTTCGTGCCGGCAGTCACCTGATTGTTTTCACGGTTCACAGCCGCAGGTCGGGCCTGCCGCCGCTTGCGGACGAAGGGCTTCCTGCTTACTTCGCCACAGTGTCCTTCAGTGCCTTGCCGGCCTTGAACACGGGCACCACAGAAGCGGGGATCTCGATGGACTCCTTGGTCTTGGGGTTACGGCCGATGCGAGCGGCGCGCTTTTTCACCTCGAAGGAGCCAAAGCCCACCAGCTGGACCTTGTCGCCTTCCTTCAGGGCGGCGGTGATGGCGTCCAGAGTAGCGGTGATGACAGCCTCGGCTTCCTTCTTGGAGACCTCGGCGGTAGCGGCGACAGAGTTGATGAGTTCAGCTTTGTTCATGGATAAAATCCTCCTATTTGAAATCTTGGGGTATTCTTCCCTTTATTCTTAACGCAAAACGCGATTAAGACTCTTCGTTTTTCTTGGCATCCCGCCACAGGGCGGTGAGTTTCTCCCCGCCGCACGCCGAAAGGGGCTCCTCCGCATGCTCCTCCACATAGCGGAAGCGGCGGTTAAATTTGTCACAGGCACAATGCAGCGCCTCCTCCGGGTCCACGCCGGACATCTGGGCCACCTTGGCAGCCATAAACAGCACGTCGCCCAGCTCCTCTTGTACGCCGTGGGGCGCGCCGGTCTCCCGGCCGGATGCCGCGGCCTCCCGCAGTTCCCGGATCTCCTCTTCCAGCTTGTCCAGTGCGCCGGTCACATCAGGCCAGTCAAAGCCCGCCTTGGCGGCCTTCTTCTGCACCTTCTCCGCCCGCCACAAAGCCGGCAGCGTGTGGGGCACGGACTCCACGGCGTCAGCGGTGGTCTCCTGCCCCTTTTCCTTGCGCTTAAGGGCCTCCCAGTTCACCAGCACCTGCTCGGAGGTCTCCACCTCCACGGTGCCGAACACATGGGGATGACGGTACACCAGCTTTTTTGTCACGCCGTCCACCACATCGTCCATGGTGAAGTTGCCCCGCTCCGCCTCGATCTGGGCGTGAAATGCAACCTGCATGAGCACGTCGCCCAGCTCCTCACACATGTCCCGGGGATCGTCCCGGTCCAGGGCGTCCAGGACCTCGTAGGTCTCCTCCAGGAAGTTCCGCCGGATGGAACCATGGGTCTGCTCTCGATCCCAGGGGCAGCCGCCCGGCGCCCGCAGCAGGCGCATTACTTCCAGAAAGTCCTCGTAGCTATAATGCGGTTTACATTGAAAATCTACCATACATCTTCTGCCTTTGCAAGATAATTTCACGGAAAACCCTTGAATTTCAAGGATTTCCACCGGATCTTCGGAAAATCTGGCGGCAGCGGAGCCCTCCGCCGCCGCCAATGTGTCCGTCCCCAGTCTCAGCGCAGGTGCAGCAGGCGGACCAGGGTCTGCCCATGGGGAATGCCCTTCATATCCTCCGCCCGCAGAATCCGCAGTGCGATTACCAGGATGAAGTATACCACAACGCCTGCGCCGATGCCCAGCAGTGTGGCCAGAGCACTGGCGCCGTAGGCGTATTCACCGCCGGTGAGTGCCTGCAGCACCAGGCCATACACCGCCCAGGCTGCTCCGCCCATCAGCACGGAGGCGATCACAGGCTTGGTGAAAAGCTGGAGATATCTGGGTTTTTCCGGGGAGTACTTCCATACAAAGAAGAGGTTCAGCCCAGAGATCACCAGATAGCAGCAAAGGGTGGAGATTGGCGCGCCATGGATGTTGATATCCGGATTGCCCACCAGAACATAGTTCATCACGATCTTCACAATGCCGCCTGCAATCATCGTGCAGATGGGGATGCGCTCATGGCCGTAAGACTGCAAAATGGCATTGGTGAGCGTCATGAGGCAAATGAAGATGCAGGCGATTCCCAGTATCTGCAGATGAGGGCCCGCAGCCATTGCGGCCTCCTTCTGGGCGGGATAGAGCATCATCAGGATCGGTTTGGAAAGAACGCTGAGGCCCACACCTGCGGGAATTGCCAGAATGGCAATCAGCCGGAAGGCGGAGGAGATGATGCGGTTGGCCCCGGCGCTGTCCTTCCGGGCCATGGCTGCCGCCGCAAAGGGGATCAGGCTCATGGTAACGGGATAGACAAAGGAGGGGGGCAGGTTGATGAGGTCCATGCCGAAGGTATACTGCCCGTAAAGTGCGGCGGGCTTCTCCGCCAGCAGGCTGGAGATCGCCTCCAGCCGTCCCAGAACGATCTTGGAGTCGATGAGGGTGATGATGCTCATGGCGGAGTTGCTCAGTGTGATGGGCACACCGATGAGCAGCACCTTTTTCATCAGGGTACTGCTGCTCTCCGGAACGTCCAGGGACTCCGTCCGGTCCCGATGGCGCAGCAGGTAGAAGATCAGGAATACCATGGACAAAATCGTGCCCACCGTGACGCCCAGAATGGCACCGGCGGCACTGATCTCCACTCCGTAGCCCAGCTGCAGGAAATACCACGCCAGGGACAATCCGATTCCTAGCTTGCACAAAGCCTCCAGGATCTGGCTCACGGCCGTGGGAGTCATATTTCCCTGCCCCTGGGTGTAACCCCGCATACAGGCCAGCAGGCACACGCAGAAGACCGCAGGCGACAGGGCCCGAATGGACCAGAAGGCCAGGGAGTCGTTCATGAAGGCAGCCAGCTGAGCGGAGCCGAAGAACATGATGAGGGAGAACACCAGACCCAGGCCGAAGAACAGCCAGATGGACGTGCGGAAAATCTTGCGTTTTTCATTCTCCCGCCCCAGGGCGTGGGCCTCGCTGGTGAGCTTGGAGATGGCCAGCGGCAATCCTGCGGTGGAAATGGTCAAAAGCAGGTTGTAAATATTGTAGGCGACCGTAAAATGTGCCTTGCCCTCGTCGCCGATAATGTTGCCCAGGGGGATTTTGTAAACGGCTCCGATGATCTTCACAATGGCCACCGCGGCGGCTAAGATCGCAGCACCGCCCAGGAACGACTTCTTTTCTTGTTTCGACATGAAGAGAATACCTCGAATTATTGAAAAAATACGCGCCAGGCAATGCGCGCCGGCCCGGTCTGCTGCGGGCTCGATGAAGTTACAGTCTGGACAGGCAGCCCTTGACCAGTGCGCTGAAACGGGGCCCCGCCTCGGTGGCAGCTTCCAGCACCTCGTCGGAGCTCAGGGGCGTCTCCAGCACGCCGGCGCCCATGTTGGTGCAGAGTGTAAAGCCCAGCACCTGCATGCCGCAGTGGGCCGCCACGATGGCCTCCGGCACGGTGGACATACCCACCGCATCGGCGCCCAGCGTCCGGGCCAGGCGCACTTCCGCCGGCGTTTCAAACTGCGGGCCGGGGAAATACATGTACACGCCCTCCTGCAGGGGGATCTCCAACGCCTTGGCGGTCTGGCGGGCCACATTCTGCAAAGCCGGGGTATACACATGGCTCATATCCGGGAACCGGGGGCCGAATTCCTCCAGATTGGGGCCACACAGTGGGCTGACGCCGAAGAGCTTGATGTGGTCCGTAATGAGCATGATGTCTCCGGCAGAGAAACTGGTATTCACCGCGCCAGCGGCATTGGTGACGACCATGGCCTCCGCCCCCAGCAGACGCAGCACCCGCACGGGGTAGCTCACATCCTGGAACGACCATCCCTCATAGGTATGGAGCCGGCCCTGCATGACGGCCACGTTCTGGCCTGCCAGTTTTCCAAAGACAAACTGCCCCTTGTGGTCTGGAGCGGTGGAGCGCTTCATGTGGGGCACCTGAGTATAGGGCACACAGATGGGGTCCTCCACCGCGTCCGCAAGCGCCCCCAGACCGGAGCCCAGGATCAGCAGTACCCGGGGACAAAACCCGTTCAGCCGCTGCTTCAGCGCCTCGGCGCTTTCCCGATACTGTTCCATAGTATAGTCCATTTACTGTTCTCCTTTTTCCAATTTTCCGCCGCATTCCCGGCAGAAGGAATCTCCCACCTGGGTCCGAGCTCCGCAGGTGGGGCACCGGTCCCCCTGCTTTTCTCCCTTGAGCCGCCCAATCTCCGCCTGGATGGCTGCTGCCGTCTCGTAAAGCCGGTCGATCTCCTGAAGCTTTTCCAGCAGCACATCCGAGTCCGTGGGGGTCCCGGTGTGGGTGGCGTAGATCATCTCGCCCACTTCCCGGAGGGCACAACCGATGTCCGCCTTGTTTTCCGCCGCGCGGATGTTGAGCTTTGCCACCGATGCCAGTTCCCATGCCTTGCCCTTGACGCCATATGCCGCGTCGGAGGCCGTGTCTGCGAATTCACCGGCGGTTTTCCCGACGCACTGGAGCAGTTGCTGCAGCTGTTCGTTCATCTTTCAAACCTCCCCGCGCCTTGCAGGCGCATCGTTTTACGCTCACTCAGTAGGAATAGGTACTGCCGCCGATGAACTCCCGGGCCAGAGAGTCCGGGGCGATGTAGGATTCGTCCAGGACCTCGAACCGGTCCAGTGCCCGCAGCATCTCCCCGGCGATAGGGTATTTCTCCTGGGAAACCGCCTCCAGCAGCGGCACCACAAAGGGCTTGAGGGCGGAGACCTCGCAGGCCAGGGACGAATCGAACATCAGGTTCGCGTTTTCCTTGTAGGGAGAGATATACAGCTTCTCGCCCCGGGCCACGTTCGGCCACATCTTCAGCGTAAAACTAGCGTCGCTGCCCCGGAACTTGTAGTCCCGGACGATACGGCGGCACAGCCGCAGCCAGGGGTGCTGGAACACGATCTCACCCTCACCGTTGGTGTAGTTGGAGCGGGCGGCGATGTACAGCTTGAACGCCTTGGGGTTCTTCCCCACAATGATGTCGTTGAGGGCGTGGATTCCCTCGAAGATGGCCATCTCGTCCGGTCCCAGTTTCAGCGGCTGAGAGAGGATGTTGGAGCGCATCTGCCGGGAGAACTCATACTTGGGCACATGGATGGTCTCGCCCCGGTCCAGCATGGAAAAATGCCGGTTGAGCAAATCGATGTCCAGGCAGAAGGGGGACTCGTAGTCAATGGCGCCGTCCCGGTTCCGGGGGGCCGTCTCCGGGTCGATGGTGTTGAAATAGTTGTCCATGGAGATGGTGTGGGTGGAGATGCCCATGCGCTCCAGGGCCTCCTCGATCTTCATGGCGGTGGTGGTCTTGCCGGAGCCGGAGGGGCCGGAGAGCAGAATCACGTGGGACTCCCGCCGGTGCTCCGCGATCTGCCGGGCCGCGTTTTCCACCTTCTTGGCAAACCCGGCATCGCACTCCTCCGCAAACCCCTTGGGATCGGTACGGATGGCTTCATTGATCTCCTTGAGGGAATAAGGCATGTCACTGCGCTCCTTTCAACGACTTATAAAACGCCGAGAAGGCCGCCTGGTTGGCTGCCGCCTTCTCCGGACGCTCGGTGTACTCCTTGGGGTATTTCAGATTGAACACCCGCTCAATGTGGTTGGTTCCCGGCTCCACCATCTTGGTGGACCCGCCGGCGCCAAAGGACAAAATAGAGCAAAGCTCCGACATGATCTGCACGTTGTACCAGCATTCCGCACCGGGGCGGCACCAGCCGGTATTCTCAAAGCTGCCGGACATGTACTTTTGCCGGTAGAGGTAGTAGGGGCTGTAACCGGCTTTCCGCAGCGCCGGGGCTGCGTAGTCCAGCATCTCGGCCACCGCCTCCGGGCCGGGGATGGGGAGGCCCTCCAGCAAAATGCGGCTGCCCTTTTTCAGCGCCAGGGTGTGGACCGTGACATTGTCGGTTTCAAAGGCCAGGCACCGGTCCAGGGAACGGCGGAATCCCTCCGGCGTATCTGCCGGGAGCCCCGCAATCAAATCCATATTCACGTGGGGGAATCCATATCCCGCCACCAGCTCCATTGCCGCCTCAATATCGGCGGAGGTATGGCGGCGGCCGATGGCCCGGAGGACATGGTCCTCCATGGTCTGGGGGTTGACCGAGACCCGGGTGACCCCATGGGCCTTGAGCACCGCCAGCTTTTCCGCCGTGATGGTGTCCGGGCGGCCCGCCTCCACAGTGATCTCCTGGCACCGGTCACGGTCGAAGGACTCCTCGAAAGCCGTCAGCACCCGGTCCATCTGCTGGGCGGAGAGAGTGGTGGGAGTCCCGCCGCCCATGTAGAACGAGCGCACCCGCAGTCCCGTCTCCCGCACCATCTGTCCGCCGGCGCGGATCTCCTCCACCAGCGCGTCCACATAGGGCGGCACCAGGGCGAAGCTCCGTTCCACCGACTGGCTGACAAAGGAGCAGTAGGCACAGCGGGTGGGGCAGAAGGGAATCCCCACATATACGGCAATATCCCGCTTGTCTAAGTCCCTGGCAGCCCGCAGGGCCACCTCACCGGTCTCCACCGCCAGCGCGGCCCGGTCCGGTGCCACAAAGTACTCCTCTTCCATCATCCGCCGGGCCTGCATCGGACTCTTTCCTGCCGCCAGCGCCCAGGTCACCGGCTTGTCGGGCCGGACGCCAGTGAGCATGCCCCAGGGCGGCGCCGTGCCCAGCACCTCCCGGGCCGCCAGGAAAAAGCAGCGACCGATGGCGTGCCGGCGCTGACCCTCCCGGTCAAACTCCGTACCATCCGGGGTGAAAGCCACGCACTGGGCAGTTTTCCTGCCCTGATATGCCAACTCCACGATCACCTGGCATCGCTCTGCCGCCTGTTCCAGGGTGATGGTCGCCCAGGCCGTATCCTCTGGGGTGGCGGGGCTGTATTCCGGCAGCTCGCCGGGGAACAGGGCCATCAGGCTCTGCTCCACCACGTACCGCTCGTCATGACCGATCAGTTGCAGTTTCATGGCGGTCCCTCAGCCCTTTCCGCCCATGGCCTGGAGCAGATAGGGATTCCACTGCCGCTCCCGGTCCAGACTGCTGGGCTCCATATGTCCGGGGTAGACCTTCAGGTCTCCGGCAAGCGCGCCCAGGCGCGCCAGGGACGCCATCATCTTGTTCATGGACCCGCCCAGGAAGTCCGTCCGGCCGCAGGAGCCGGCAAAGAGGGTGTCGCCGCAGAAGAGCACATCGCCGCAGCGCAGCGTGACGGAGCCTTCGGAGTGGCCGGGCGTGGCCAGCACCGTGACCGTCAGATTGCCCACGGCCAGCGTGTCCCCCTCGTCATAGTCCCGGACCTCCCCGGCAAGACGGGGGAAGAGCTGGAGGGCATAGGCATCTCCCTCGTAGCGGTCCCGATGATTGAGGTACACGGGGATCTCCGGCCAGTGTGTCCGCAGTTCGTCCACAGCGCCGGTATGGTCATAGTGGCCGTGGGTGAGAAAGATCCCGCAGGGCTTGCAGCCGGCGTTCTCCACCGCCGCCCGGATCTGTCCGGCTTCTCCGCCGGGATCGATGACGGCACAAACACCGGCATCCTCATCACAAAGAAGGTAGCAGTTGGTGCCGATGGGCCCCACCTGGAGAGAATGGATTTGCATGAAAGACCTCCCGATCCATCAAAACGAAATACTGGGGTTTGAATCATGGGCGCGGCCCGGAGGCCTGCCCTTGTATGCGCTCAGGGGCGCTCCGTGTCAAAGAGAATGGTGACAGGACCGTGGTTCAGGGAATCCACCTCCATCTTGGCGCCGAACTCCCCGTGCTCCACGGTGAAGCCCCGCTGGCGGCAGCGGTCCATGAACCGCTCATAGAGCGGGATGGCCAGCTCCGGCCGGGCAGCCCCGGAAAAGCCGGGGCGGCGGGAGGAGGTGTCGGCGTAGAGCGTGAACTGGGAGATCACCAGAAGGCTCCCCCCCACCTGCTCCAGATTCAGATTCATCTTGTCGTTTTCATCCTCAAAGACCCGCAGATTGCAGATTTTATCTGCCAGCTTATCGGCGGTCTCCTCCGTATCCCGGGGGCCTACCCCCAACAAAACCAGAAAGCCCTGGCCAATCCGGCCCCGGACTTCTCCGTCGATGGTGACGGAGGCGTGGTGAACGCGGGTGACGACAGCGCGCATAGGCGGTTCTCCTCTCTGCAAGTGCTCCGACCGACCGGAGCTGTCTTTTGGTTTCTCATCCGCCCCCTGTGCTGGGGAGGCAGAGGTCCCGCGGGACGCGGGAGCATCAGCCGGCGGGGCGGGTGACCCGCAGCACGCCGGAGATCTGGTTGAGCTTGTTCATCAGCGACTTGAGCTGATCACCGTTTTTGATGCGGACCTCCAGCCGGAAGATGGCAAACTGGTCCTCCGTGCTGCGGGACTGGATGCCCAGCACAAAGGTGTTGGTGACCGACAGTGCCGCGGAGATATCCAGCAGCAGGTTCAGCCGGTCCTTGCACACCACCTCCAGGGTGGTGGGATAGCTGTCGTTGGTGTCACTGCCCCAGGAGACCTTGATCCAGCGGCCCTCCTGCCCCGGCTGGTGCTGCTTTTCCGGGGAAGCGTTGGGACAATCGCAGCGGTGGACAGACACGCCGTAGCCCCGGGTGATAAAGCCGATGATGGCGTCCCCGGGGACCGGGGTGCAGCACTTGGAGAATTTCACCAGGCAGTTGTCCAGCCCCTCCACGATGATGCCCTGCTCGCTCTTGACTTTCTTGGGTGCGGGCTTGGCCTGCTCCTCGGGTTTGTTCTCCCGACTGAGCGCCGCTTCCATGGCGGCCTTGTCCGCCTGGTGCTGCTTGGCGATGCGGCTGAGTTCGCCCTGCATCCGGTTGACCGCCTTTTGAGCAGTGAATCCGCCGTAGCCGATAGCGGCGTACATGTCGTCCAAAGACCCATAAGCCACCCGCTTCAAAAGTCCCGGCAGGTTCTCCGGCGCCAGCACATCCTTCATGGGGATGCCGCAGTGCTTGAGCTCGGCCTCGAAGGCGGCCCGGCCGTTGGCAATGTTTTCGTCCCGCCGCTCCTTCTTGAACCACTGGCGGATCTTGCTGCGGGCCTCGCTGGACTTGGCGATCTTCATCCAGTCCCGGCTGGGGCCCTTGGCGGACTTGGAGGTCAAAATCTCCACAATGTCGCCGTTTTTGAGCACGTGGTCAAAGGTGACGATGCGGTTATTGACCTTGGCACCCACCATATGGTTGCCCACCGCGGAGTGGATGGCATAGGCAAAGTCAATGGGAGTGGCGCCGGCAGGCAGGTTCTGCACATCGCCGCCGGGAGTAAAGACGAACACCTCGTCGGCAAACATATCCACCTTCAGCGAGTGGATATACTCCTCGGCGTCGGTGCCCTCCTGGTTTTCCAGCAGCCGGCGGACCCACTCATAGCGGCCCTCCGTGCCGGCGCCCTGACCGTTTTGCTTGTACTTCCAGTGGGCGGCCACGCCGTACTCAGCGATCTCGTGCATCTCCCGGGTGCGGATCTGCACCTCGAAGGGCAGTCCGTCGGGACCGATGACGGTGGTGTGAAGAGACTGGTAGCCGTTGGGCTTGGGGGTGCCAATATAGTCCTTGAACCGGCCCAGAATGGGCTTGTAGAGATCATGGATCACACCCAGCACGTTGTAGCAGTCCCCCACGTTTTCCACAATGACCCGGAAGGCGAAGAGGTCGAAGATCTCGTCCAGGGATTTATTCTGGTTGAACATCTTACGGTAAATGGAATAGGGATGCTTCATCCGGCCGTAGATCGTGTGCTGGATATTGAGATCATTGAGCCGCTGGTCGATCTGATCCTGGGTGCGGCGCATGAAGTCCTCGTATTCCTGGCGCTTGGCGTCCAGCTTGGAGACGATTTCGTCATAGCCGATGGGGTCCAAATACTTGAGCGACAGGTCCTCCAGCTCCCACTTGATGCGCTGCATGCCCAGCCGGTGGGAGATAGGGGCATAGATCTCCATCGTCTCCAGGGACTTTTGCTTCTGCTTGGCCGGAGACTGATACTCCATGGTGCGCATGTTGTGGAGCCGGTCGGAGATCTTGATCAGGATCACCCGGATATCCTTGCTCATGGCGATGAGCATCTTCCGGAGGTTCTCCATCTGCTCGTCTTCCTTGGTGGCATACTGGATGCGGGTCAGTTTGCTGACCCCCTCCACCAGGTCCGCGATGGTGGGCGAGAAGAGCTTGGAGAGCTGCTCGTGGGTTGCGGCGGTGTCCTCGATGACGTCGTGGAGCAGTGCTGCCTCAATGGACTCACTGTCCAGTTTCAGTTCCTCCGCCACGATCTGGGCCACGGCCAGCGGGTGGATGATATAGGGCTCGCCGCTTTTGCGCTTTTGCCCCTCGTGGGCCTTCTGCGCAAACTCGAACGCCACCCGGATATGGGTAAAATCCGCCGAAGGATTATAGCCGCGGACGGTTTTTTCCAAATGATCATACTGTTCCTGAATGGTCATGCGCGGTCACCTCGATTCTGATCTGCCGCATCCTGAAGACGGGCAAGATAGGGGCAGGCAAACAGGTCCACCTTCCCCTGAATATGATTGAGACAAAGCGCCAGCCGGTCCCCCCGCACGGAGAGGGAGATCAGTCCCCGCTCGGCAAAGACCCGCAAAGCCAGAGCTGCCCGCAGGAAGCTCTCGCAGCCGCCGGTCTGAGCCGCCAGCTGCCGTAGGTAGGGCAGGAGATCCTCCTCCGCCTTACCGGTACGCAGCTGCCGCTCCAGCACCACCCAAAAGGCGGCAAACTGGTCTCTGGAGGCCCGCAGGCGGGCGCTCTCCTGGGCAGTGAGGCGGCTGCCTTCCACCAAACGGCTCAGCAGGTCCAGGTCCGCCGCCTCGTGGCGGCTGGGCGTCAGGGAAGGCCGGATATCCACCATCTGAAGCTGAAGCGTAGTGGTGCCCCGGAAGGTGTTGGCCTGGAGGTAGAAGGCCGCGTCCACCCGGGTGCCGGGCGTCACGCCGCACTCCTCCGCCGTGGCGGAGAAGAAGATGGCATCAAACCGACAGGTCCCCTTAGAGAGGCGCAGCTTGAGATGCTTGCCCTGTCCCACGGGCTGCACGCTGTCCACTGTGGCGCCCAGTAGGGCGAAGACCGGCCGGGGATTTCCGGCGCCGTAGGGCTCCAGCTGGTCCAGCTGTTCCACCTCCGAGAGCGTCACTGCGCCGGGGCAGGTGATGGGGGCGTCCACTTCCAGAGAGGACACCGGCAGCTCACCACCGGTGGCGGCCCGGACATACCGGTTCATCCGGATACGGAAGGCGTCGATATTCCCCTCGGGAATGGTGAAGCCCGCCGCCAGCTCATGGCCGCCGAAGCCGTCCAGCAAATCGGCACAGGACTCCAGCGCGGCAAAGAGGTTGAATCCGCCGTAGGATCGGCAGGAGCCCTTGCCCGTGCCGTCCTTGAGGTGGATCATGAAGCTGGGGCAGGAGTATTTTTCACTCAGACGAGAGGCCACAATCCCCACCACACCCTGGTGCCAGGCCTCACTGGAGAGGACCAGGGCACTGCGCTCCTCGCTGCGCAGAGACTTGATCTTTTCGGCAGCGTCAGCGCAGATGGCCTGTTCCACCGCCTGCCGCTCCCGGTTGAGATCACAAAGCCGCCGGGCCAGCTCCTCCGCCCGGGCGGGGTCGCTGGTCTCCAGCAGATCCGCCGCCACGTCCGCTGCGCCCATGCGGCCCGCGGCGTTGATCCGGGGTGAGAGCACAAAGCCGATCTGGATAGAAGTGATGGGCTTTCCCAGAAGCCCCGCCTCTTTCAAAAGGGCGTGGATTCCCACGAAATCCGTGTGGGGCAGGGCCTCCAGTCCGCAGGAAACGATGGTGCGGTTCTCCCCCTCCATCCGCATGACGTCGGCGACAGTGCCGATAGCGGCCAGGGTGCAGTACCGAGCAAAGAGGGCGTCCTCCCGGTTCTCGCCTCCCAGAGCCAGCACCAGCTTCAGCGCCACGCCCACGCCCGCCAGATGCTTGAAAGGATACGGGCAGTCGGGCCGGTGGGGGTCTACCACCGCCACTGCGTCCGGCAGCGTCTCTTTGCACTCGTGGTGATCCGTCACCACTACATCCATCCCGATGGAGTTGGCAAAGGCCACCTCCTCGTCCCCGGTGATGCCGCAGTCCACGGTGATCATCAGCGTAGCCCCCTGCTGCCGCAGGGAGGCGATGGCGTCCTTGCTCAGGCCGTATCCGTCTTCAATGCGCCGGGGAATATGGCGCAGGCAGTGCACGCCACAGCTTTTCAGGTAATCCCGCAGCAGCACTGTGGAGGTGATGCCGTCCACATCGTAATCCCCAAAGACTGCCACGGTCTCGCCGTCGGCGATGGCCCGCTGGATGCGCTCTACGGCCTTGTCCATGTCCCGCATCAGCATAGGGGAGATGGTCAGCTTCCGTTCCCGCTCCAAAAATTCCGCCGCAGCCTCCGGCGTGGTGATGCCCCGGGCAGCCAGCACAGTACTGAGAAGGTAGGGATATCCGGCGGTGCGCAGGAGGGCAACGTCCTGTTCTGCGGGGCTGCCGATGTTCCATTTTTTGAATTTCACAGGTCTGTTCCCTCCTTTTTATATAGTACGCCATGGTAACTTAACTATTATAGCAGGCAGCGTCCCGGACGTAAAGAAAAAATCTCAAAAACCCCCTTGCTTTTCCGGCTTTGCGGCTTCATTCGACCTGTTGCGTTTGACGGCCTGTCCGGTTTTTGGTACAATGGCAAAGTATTTCCAAACCAGAATCTGATAAAAAGGAGCCTGACCAAGCATGAGCAAGAACTTGCATCGGCTTTTGTCCTGCGTGGTGCTGGCCGCGCTGCTGAGCTGTTTGCTGCCGCCCTCCGCCGCGGCAGCCGGACGCTTTACCGACGTCCCCGCTAACCACTGGGCGTCTGCCCAGATCTCCCGTGCGGTGGACCTTGGACTGTTCCAGGGGGAGACCTCTACCCGGTTCGGCCTGGGGCACCCCATGACCCGGGCAGCCTTCGCCGTGGTACTGTGCCGCTTTTTCGGCTGGGAAACCGTGACCCCCGGCCAGGGCAGCTACACGGATAATCAGGACCCGAACGCCTGGTATTACAGCGCTGTGGAGACCGCATACGCCAACGGCGCCATCACTTCCCAGACGTCCTCTTTCCGCCCCGCAGACCCCATCACCCGGGAGGAGCTGGCTGTGATGCTGCTGCGGGCCATGGGCTACGGCACCATCGCTGGACTTGCCCAGGACCTGCCCATGCCCTTCCGGGATGTGCGCACCAACAGCGGCTATCTCTCCATGGCCTATGCGCTGGGACTGGTCAGCGGAACCTCTGCCACCACCTTCTCTCCCAATCAGGCTGCCACCCGGGAACAGGCCGCCGTGATTTTGATGCGGCTTTATGACAAGCTCCATGCCGCCGATCCGGAGCAGATCGGCATCGTCGCCTCCGTCGTGGACGCCGCCGACTTCAGCGGCTTCGGTGCGGTGGCGATAGCTGCCGGGAAGCTGACCTATCCCGGCCATGTGCAGCTGTCGGATTCCATGCAGCAAAAGGACGCATCCGCCCTGACGGAGGCCGTCCAGAGTGCCGGTGCCAAGGCGCTGCTGTACGTCACCGGCAGCGCTTCCGCGCTCAAAGACCCTGCCGCATCAACCGCCGCCATTCTGGAGAATGCGGTGACCGCCGGCGGATACGACGGGCTGTTTTTGGACCTTCCGGTGCTCAAGGGCGCCAACAAATCCGACTTCACGGCTCTGGTCCGCTCTCTGCGGGAGGCCCTGGGGGACCGGCTTCTGTACGTGATGGCAGAGGCCCCCGCCTGGCAGGGCATCTCCTACGGCGGATATGACTATGCCGCTCTGGGTGCCGCTGCGGACCGGCTGGTGCTGCGGATCGCCCCCTATGAAAAGGAGTCCGACGGATTCCCCATCGCGCCTCTGGACCCGTTGGAAGAAGTCTATTATGCCCTGGCTGAGCTGAAGGGCACCGTTCCCGCCGGCCATCTGAGCCTGCTTGTGACCACTTCCGCCGCTGCCTGGGACAGCGAGGGTGACCGGAGCGGGACCCTGGCCATCGGGGAGCTCCAGGACCTGTTGGAGGAGCGGGGCACCGTCCGCTATTATTCCAGCCGCTATGCCTGCGCCTACCTCACTTCCAATGAGAAAGACGCCCGGGTGGTGTGGTTCCTGGACGAGACGTCCCTTGCAAAACGGACGCAGCTGGCAAAGCTCTTCAGCGTCGACCAACTCTGCTACAGTGATCTGAGTTCTCTGCCGGTGGCGTAAGTCCAGCGGCGGGGCTGCGCAAAAAAAGAGGAAGGGAAACTCCCTTCCTCTTTTTCATACATATCTTACAGATATCTCTTCATGCCGTCGGTGGCCAGGCTCAGGTCCGCACTGATGGTGACGGTGAACTTGATGTTGTTCTTCTCGCCGAACACGTCCAGCCAGTTCAAAAAGAGCTCTGTATCCTTGTCCACTTCCCGACCCACAGTCTTGCACAGGTTGTCAATGAAAACGTGGGAAATATCGTAGTTGCCGGCATACAGACCGCTGATGAAGCCGCGGAACATCTCATAGCTGTTCAGCTTATACTCATCGGCGTCGATCAGACGAATGTGGTAGTGGATGTCATACGTCATATTGCGGTTGGCTTCGATGCACACCACATTGCCGGGTTCATCTTTGGCCGCATTGTTGATCAGTTCGATGAGCTGCTTGGTCTTACCGGAACCCTTTACGCCCATAATCAGTCTGACCATAATTATCACTCCTGTTTCTTAAAATCGTGGGATGGGATGCGTGGGTTAATGCTGTATTAAGCATAGCATAAGACGCGGTAAAAAACAATGCAAAAAAGCAAATTCAAAGTTTGTTGATAATTGACATAAACTTTCTTTGTCCGCCTGCTGTGGAAAAAGCGGCGCTTTGAGCGCCGCTTTTGTCCTTACTTCTGCAGTTTGGCCTCCAGTTCGGCCTTCCGGTCTTCGTAGCCGGGCTTGCCCAGGAGGGCGAACATGTTCTGCTTATACGCCTCCACACCGGGCTGATCGAAGGGGTTAACGTCGATCAGGTAGCCGGACAGACCGCAGCCGTACTCAAAGAAGTAGATCAGCTGGCCCAGGTCCCGGGCGCTCTTGCCGTCGGTCTCCACGATGACGTTGGGAACACCGCCCTCGGTGTGGGCCAGGAGTGTTCCCTCCATGGCCCGGTCCCGGATGTAATCCATGGTCTTGCCAGCCAGGAAGTTCAGCCCATCGCCGTTGGCCTCGTCCATGGGCACGGTGAGCTGGCAGTTGGAGGGTCCCAGGCGGACGATGGTCTCAAACATCAGTCGCCGGCCCTGCTGGATATACTGGCCCATGGAGTGCAGATCCGCAGTAAACTCCACGCTGGCGGGATAGAGGCCCTTGTCGTCCTTGCCCTCGCTCTCGCCGAAGAGCTGCTTCCACCACTCCGCCATGAAGCGGAAGGCAGGATCGTAGCAGCCCAGCAGCTCGATGGAGCGGCCGGAGCGATAGAGCTCATACCGGATGGCGGCATACTGCCAGGAGGGGCAGTCATAGCCGGGCTGCTCGCACACCTTCATCATGTCGGCGGCGCCGCCCATCAACTCGTCGATGTCCACACCGGCCACGGCGATGGGCAGCAGGCCCACGGCGGTCAGCACACTGTAACGGCCGCCGATGTCGTCGGGCACCACGAAGGTCTCCCAGCCCTCGGCGTCCGCCAGGGACTTGAGGGCGCCCTTGCTCTTGTCGGTGGTTGCAATAATCCGCTCCCGGGCACCCTCGCGGCCATACTTCTCCTCCAGCAGCTTCCGGAAGAACCGGAACGCCACGGCAGGCTCGGTGGTGGTGCCGGACTTGGAGATGACGTTGACAGTGAAGTCATCGTCGCCCAGCAGATCCACCACTTCCTGCATGGAATCAGAGCTCAACCCGTTGCCCACGAAATAGATGTTGGGCGTATTCTTCTTTTTCAGGTTATAGTTGGGAGAGCACAGGCACTCGATGACACCCCGGGCACCCAGATAGGACCCGCCGATTCCGATGACCACCAGGGCCTTGGAATTGCTCTGGATCCGGGCGGCAGCCGCTTTGATCCGGGCGAACTCCTCCTTGTCGTAGTCCCGGGGCAGGTGGACCCAGCCGGTGAAGTCGCCGCCGATGCCGGAACCGTTTTGCAGCTTCTCGTGCGCCAGCTTCAGCCGGGGCGCCAGGGCGTCCTCATAGGGCATAGGCAGAAAGGTCTGCATCTGGAACAGTCTCACATCCAACATATGTAAGCTCCTCTCTTTTGTATCGAGCGCGCTTGGATTCCCCCGGCGGGGATGCCGCTCGGTTTGCTCGGTTTGATTATAACATTCCCGTTCCCGCCGTACAAGAAAAAAACGTCGTTCACCTGCCGAAAGTCGGCCGGTTTCTTCTCTCATCCAGCCAAAAACGCCGTTTGCAGCACCCGCAGCAGCATCTGTCCGAAGGTGATGCGGGGAATCTCCTCTCCCGCTACCAACGGCAGCTCCGCCACCGTTTCCTCTCCTGAGGTGATGGTAAGCGTTCCCAGCAGCGTTCCCCTGGCCACCGGGGCCTCCACCGCCTCCGTCAGGGAAACGGACTGCTCCAGGTTCCCAGTTCTGGCCTTTTCCAGCAGCAGCGCGCTGCCCTCCTCCAGCACCGGCTGCACCGTGGCCTGGGTTCCCAGATGTACTGTCACCGGCGGCAGTGCCTCCTGAGGCGTCACATGTTCCAGACTGTAGGTGGAAAACCCGTAGCTGAGCAGCGTCTTGGCATCTTCAAACCGCTGGGCAGAGGTGGCGTCCTTCATGATGACGGCGATCAGCTCCATGCCGTCCCGCTCCGCCGTTCCCGAGAGGCAGTAGAGCGCGGAGTCCGTGGAGCCGGTCTTGAGTCCGGTGGCTCCGTCGAAGAACCGGATGAGCTTGTTGGTATTCACCAATTCCGAAGCCCCGTCCCGAAGAGAATCCATCCAGATGGTGGTATACTGGCGGATGTCCGGATGGTGCAGTATCAGCTCCCGGCTCATCAGGGCGATGTCATAGGCGGAGGTGACATGGCCCTGAGCGGGAAGGCCTGTGGCATTTTTAAAAGTGGTGTCGTTCATCCCCAGCTCCTTGGCCCGCTGGTTCATCCGCTCCACAAAGGCGTCCTCACTGCCGGCGATCTGTTCCGCCAGCGCCACGGCGCAGTCGTTGGCAGAGACCACGCACACCGCCTTGAGCATGTCGGAGACGGTCATCTGCTCGTTTTCCTTCAGCCAGATCTGGCTGCCGCCCATGGAACAGGCGTGGGCGGAGGCGGTGACCACCGTGTCGTAGCTCAGCTGTCCGGAGTCGATGGCCTCCATGGTCAAAAGAATGGTCATGACTTTGGTGACGCTGGCAGGCTCCAGCTTGGCGTGTTCATTTTTGGCAAAGAGGACCGTGCCGGTCTCCTTTTCCATCAGCAGGGCCGACGGCGCCGCCACCTCCACGGCCCGGGCACTGGTGGCCAGCACCAGCACCGCCCCCAGCAGCGCGATGATTTTTTTCATGGTGAACCCCCTTTTCCTCGTTGGTACCACTGTATGAGCGGAGGGGGACATTCATGACGTGCCGTCAATTTTCGGGTTGCATTTTGCAAACGGCTCTGCTATAATAATCTTCGACTTCCAGGTTTGCGGCCGTAGTTCATCGGTAGAACGGCAGCTTCCCAAGCTGCATAGGTGGGTTCGACTCCCATCGGCCGCTCCAAAAAGAAAGACACGCTAAAAAGCGTGTCTTTCTTTTTTGTATTCTTTTGATTTGGAAAAAAATCTGATATACTACGTTCAAAATCACCACAAGGGAGTAATCGTTATGGAGCAGACTTTTGCCCGTGAACTTTTGGACTTTCTGGATGCCAGCCCCAGCTGCTACCATGCCGCCGCCAATGTGGCCGCGGTGCTGGAACAGGCCGGATACCAGTGCCTGCGGGAATACGAGCCCTGGCACCTGGAACGGGGCGGTGCCTATTATGTGATGCGGGGCGACTCCACCGTGGCCGCCTTCCGCATCCCCACTGGCGCTGTCCGGGGCTTTTTGCTGGCAGCGGGCCACAGCGATTCCCCCACCCTCAAGCTCCGGCAGGAGGCAGAGCTTGCCTCCCCCGGCAGCTGCCTGCGGCTGAGTGTTGAGCCTTACGGCGGCGGCATTTGGCGGTCCTGGCTGGACCGGCCGCTGTCGGTGGCCGGCCGGGTGATGATACGGGACGGGGACGCTGTCCGCAGCCGCCTTGTCAACATCGACCGGGATCTGCTGGTGATCCCCAGCGTGGCCATCCACATGGACCGGGAGGTCAACAAAAAAGGCGGGCTGGACCCGGCCCGTGACCTCTTCCCGCTCTTTGCCCAGGGCGCCAATCCCGGCCGGTTCCAGGCAATGGTGGCAGATTGCGCCGGTGTTTCGGAGGCGGACCTCCTCTCCACAGAGCTGTTCTTGTACCCCCGGACCCCCGGCACGCTGCTGGGACCGGAGGGGGAGTTCGTAGCCGCCCCCCGACTGGATGATCTGCAGTGCGTCTTTGCCTGTCTGCGGGGTTTTCTGGCGGCGGAGCCGGGGGAGAGCATTCCGGTTCTTTGTGTATTTAACAATGAGGAGGTCGGCAGCAGCACCCGGCAGGGAGCGGACTCCACCTTCCTCACCGACGTGCTCTCCCGGGTAGCCGGCGGCCTGGGCTGGGAAAGCGAGACCTGTCACGCAGCTCTGGCCAGCAGCTTTCTGGTCTCCGCGGACAATGCCCACGCCGTCCACCCCGCCCACCCCGAATACGCCGACACCGGAGAGCGGCCGGTTCTGGGCGGCGGCGTGGTCATCAAGTACAGTGCCGCTCAGCGTTACACCACCGACGCCCTTTCCGCCGCGCTGTTCCAGCGGGTGTGCGAACTGGCGGAGGTCCCTGTCCAGCGCTTCAGCAACCGGCCGGACCTGCCCGGTGGGTCCACGCTGGGCAACATCAGCAGTGCCCACCTGTCCATCCCCACGGTGGACATCGGACTGCCCCAGCTGGCCATGCACTCCTCCTACGAGGTGGCCAGCATCCGGGACACCCAGGCCCTGGTCCGGGCCATGACGGTGTATTTCGGCCGCAGCTTCCGCCGTCTGCCGGACGGCGGCGCGGCGATCTGACGGAAAGCGACGGGAGAAGAATTCCCCTCTCCCGCCGCTTGTTCATGCCTCCGGCTGGTCCGCCGCAGGATGTTTTGCCCGGCCGCCGTAGATGCTGTAGGGTTCACTGCCCCGCTCCCGGAGCCGCTCCTCCAGCCACGCCCGCAGGGAATCCACTCCCTCCTCCGTCCAAGGGACTGTCATCGTCTCCACGTCCTGAGCCTTTTCAAAGCATATATTTTCATATACCCAGCCTTGGATCTGGCCGTCCCCGGCCTTGCCGGTCCGCTGGAGCCGGTATCGGAACGTACCGATGGAGCCAGGATAGACTTCGGCCTTCTGCAGGAAGTGAAACGTCAAAAAGGAAAACGCGCCGTCCATACTCTCATCTCCCATTTATACTGCGTTTTTCTTAACAGGATACCAGACCCGGCCGGTGCTGTCAAACGTCCCTGCCGGTACACGGTCCACCCGGCCGCCTGCGCAAATCGTTTGCTTTTTCCACAGTCCGGGGATATGATATAAGTGTTGTAATTTTCGAAATTTTCGGACAATGAGGTGAACTTTACAGATGAAAACCGGACTTGTGCTGGAGGGCGGCGCCTTCCGCACCATTTTCTCCTGCGGCGTGTGCGACGCGTTTTTGGACGCGGGACTGCCGCTGCCGGATTACACCGTGGGCGTTTCCGCAGGAATCGCCTACGGCGTGAGCTATCTCTCCCGGCAAAGCCGCCGGAACCTGAAGCTCCTGACCACCTATGCAAACGACAGACGCTACATGGGTGTGGGAAATTTTCTGGACCGCCGCAACCGCAGCTACTTTGGGCTGAAGTTCTCCTATGAGACCATCCCCAACCAGCTGCTGCCCTTTGACTACGAAACCTTCGCCGCCTACCCCGGCACCGTGGAAGCCGTGGTCACCAATCTCAATACCGGCAAAGCGGAATATCTGGAGGTTCCCCGGAAGGACGCCCACTTTCTGCTGCTCCAGGCCACCTGCGCTATTCCGCTGATGTTCCCGGTCATCCATCTGAACGGCCAGCCCTATCTGGACGGCGGATGCGCCGACGCCATTCCCTGGCGGCATGCGCTGGAAGCCGGATGCGACCGGGTGGTGGTGATCCTGACCCGGGAGCGGAGCTACTTCAAGGGCCCCAGCCACACCCAGCAGCGGGTCCTGGCCCGGCACTTCCGCCGCTATCCCCAATTTGTGGAGACCATGGCCCGCCGGGCGGATGCCTACAACCAGAGCCGCCGGGATCTCTTCGCCATGGAGGACTCCGGCAAGGTGCTGATCCTGGAGCCGGAGAGCACTGCCGGATTTTCCCGTACCGAACGGGATGTGGAGAAGATTCGCGCCCTGTGGCAGTCGGGCTATTCCGTGGGACACCGGGCTCTGGACGATGTGCGTGCCTTCTGGACAGAGAAATGATCCGCTTTTCCGCGGATATTCCCCTGTTGGGCGGGGTGCTGCTTTTCGCTCCGCGGACACGGCTCTTTTCCACATTTTACAGACACTTGCAACAAATTTTACTTTTTTCGTCATTTCCCCCTTCCCAGGTCTCTTTTTTGCATATATAATAGTGATGTATCATAGGCATTGACTGGATCGTACAAATTAGATATTGGAGAATGAGAGAGGGCTGTCCGCCAGCTGCGGACGGCCTCATTATCGGAATTGGAAAGGGAGAACCTCATGGATATTTTTTCCGTTTTCACACTCTGCGGAGGACTGGCATTCTTCCTATACGGCATGAACACCATGTCCAAGAGCCTGGAGAAAATGGCCGGCGGCAAACTGGAGCGGCTGCTCAAGCGCATGACCTCCAACCCCCTAAAGAGCCTGCTGCTGGGCGCCGGCATCACCATCGCCATTCAATCCTCATCCGCCATGACCGTCATGCTGGTGGGACTCGTGAACTCCGGTGTCATGGAGCTGGGCCAGACCATCGGCGTCATCATGGGGTCCAACATCGGAACCACCCTCACGGCTTGGATTCTCTCCCTCACCGGCATCCAGAGTGAGAGCATCTTTGTAAACATGCTCAAGCCGGAGAACTTCTCCCCCCTGGTGGCCCTGGCGGGCATTATCCTCATCATGGGCTCCAAGCGGCAAAAGCGCCGGGATGTAGGCCGCATTATGGTGGGCTTTTCCATCTTGATGTACGGCATGGAACTGATGAGCGACGCCGTCAGCCCCCTGGCGGATATGCCGGAATTCGCAAGCCTCCTTACCGCTTTCCAGAATCCGCTGCTGGGCGTGCTGGTGGGCGCCGTGTTCACCGGCATCATCCAGTCCTCCGCCGCGTCCGTGGGCATTCTGCAGGCCCTGGCGCTGACCGGTTCCATTACGTATGGCATGGCCATCCCCATCATCATGGGCCAGAACATTGGTACCTGCGTCACCGCGCTGCTCAGCTCCATCGGCGTCAACCGCAACGCAAAGCGAGTGGCGGTGATTCACATCTCTTTCAACGTCATCGGTACTGTGGTGTGCCTGATCCTCTTCTACGGCGGCAACCTGATGTTTGACTTCTCCTTTATGGATTGGACCGTGGGCGCCGTGGGCATCGCTTTCTGCCACACCGTATTTAATGTCTTTACCACGCTGCTGCTCCTGCCGTTCTCCCGCCAGCTGGAAAAGCTGGCGCGGAGACTGATCCGCACGGAAAACCCTGCCAAGGAGTTTGCCTTCCTGGACCCCCTCCTGATCCGCACACCCAGCGTGGCCATCAGCGAGTGTGTGTCTATGGCCTGCCGGATGGGAGAAACCGCCCGGGACAATGTGCTTCTGGCAATGGAACAGCTCTCCGGCTTCAGTGAGGAGCGGGAGTCCAAGATTCTTGAAAATGAGGACAAGCTGGACACCTACGAGGACCGGCTGGGCAGCTATCTGGTAGAGGTCTCCCAGCACGGCGTATCCATGACGGACATCCGCACCGTCTCCCGCCTGCTCCATGCCATCGGTGATTTCGAGCGCATCGGCGACCACGCCATCAACATCCAGGACTCCGCCCGGGAGCTGCAGGACAAGGAGCTGCACTTCTCCCCCACCGCTGAAAAGGAGCTGAAGGTCTTGGGCGCAGCACTTGAGGACATTCTCTCCCAAGCGGTGTCCAGCTTCAACCAGGACGACCCGGCGGCCGCCAAAGCGGTGGAACCGCTGGAAGAGACCATTGACCAGCTCACCGAGGAGATCCGCATGCGCCACATCCAACGTCTCCAGACCGGCGAGTGCACTATTCAGCTGGGCTTCGTGCTCAACGACCTGCTGACCAACCTGGAGCGGGTATCCGATCACTGCTCCAACATTGCCGTGTGTGTCATCGAGGAGCGGGACAGCTCCGTGGACCACCACGCCTATCTTCATCGGCTGAAGGTGGACGACAATTTCACCGAGGAATTGCAGGAGGAACTGAGCAAATACCGCCTGCCCAATGCCTGATCTGTTTTCGGACAAGCGTCTCTGCTTTGCAGAGGCGCTTGTTTTTTGCCTGGCGGCATAAAATTCCTCCCTCCCGCAGAAACTACCGGCAAATCGCTCAAGCAGGAGGATACCTATGGAGTTGAAAAACAGTGAGACGCTGCAGAATTTGATGCGGGCCTTTGCTGGGGAGAGCCAGGCCCGAAACCGTTACACCTTTGCCGCCGAAGTGTGCCGCCAGCAAAAACTCCAGGTGCTGGAAGCAGTGTTCCTCTTCACCGCCGGGCAGGAAAAGGAACACGCAGAGATCTTTTACAACCACATGCGGGAGATTACCGGCAGCAGCGTACAGATCGACGGCGGATACCCGGTAGACCTGACCCATGACGCGGCAGAGCTGCTGCGCAGCGCCCAGCGCCACGAGTACGAGGAACACGATCCCGTCTACAAATCCTTTGAGCAGATTGCCCGGCAGGAGGGATTCCCTGCCGTGGCGGCCTCCTTTCAGCAGATTGCCGCCATCGAACAGCTCCACGGCAACCGCTTCGGCGCCTACGCAGACCTGCTGGAAAGTGGGAAGCTGTTCGTCTCCGACGCGTCGTGCGGCTGGATGTGCCTTAACTGCGGCTACGTCTTTACCGGCACAGAGGCCCCCCGTGCCTGTCCCGTGTGCGGCCACGACCAGGGATATTTTATCCGTCTGGAGCTGGTGCCCTACGGCGCCAAGCCTCTGGGAAAGTGAGGTATGCCATGGCAGAGATCTCTTCTCAGATCCTCTCCCGGCTGAACACCCTCTCCCCGGAGCTGCGCTCGGCCATACTGGCCAAGGGCGTTCCCCTGCGGACATTGGGAGATCTGATCGATGTGCTGGATCAACTCATTCGGGAACAAGAAAGTTGAGTGACGG
>OOBW01000540.1_pt1 | contig 26499 bp, 17 predicted proteins | sample 1671701 | NCBI WGS metagenome assembly OOBW01 (sample SAMN06348183, study PRJEB24527) | human gut metagenome | biome: human gut; feature: ankylosing spondylitis patient; material: feces | host: Homo sapiens | place: China | collected 2015-10 | reverse complement strand
ACGCTGATCGCCAATACCAAAGGCGAAGGCAAGGCCGGAGACGATTTCTGGGTAAAAGCAGAAACCTTGTTGTACTGCGCGCTTATTGGCTATATCCATTATGAGGCTCCGGTGGAGGAACAAAACTTCTCCACCCTCATTGAGTTCATCAACGCCATGGAAGTCCGTGAGGATGACGAGGAGTTCAAAAACCCCGTAGACCTGATGTTTGATGCACTGGAAGCCGAGAAGCCAAACCACTTTGCGGTGCGCCAGTATAAGAAATATAAGCTGGCCGCTGGAAAAACAGCCAAGTCGATTTTGATTTCCTGCGGCGCTCGCCTTGCCGTGTTCGACATTGCAGAGTTGCGTGAGGTCACGGCTTATGATGAGCTGGAGCTGGATACTCTGGGAGACAGGAAAACTGCTCTGTTCCTCATTATGAGTGATACGGATGACAGCTTTAACTTCCTGATCTCCATGTGTTATACCCAGCTTTTCAATCTGCTCTGCGAAAAAGCCGACGATGTGTATGGCGGCAGGCTTCCGGTTCATGTGCGCTGTTTGATTGATGAGTGTGCTAACATCGGGCAGATTCCGAAACTGGAAAAGCTGGTGGCCACCATCCGAAGCCGTGAAATCTCTGCCTGCCTGGTGTTGCAGGCACAGAGTCAGCTCAAGGCGATCTATAAGGATAACGCAGATACCATCATCGGTAACATGGATACATCCATCTTCCTGGGCGGTAAAGAGCCGACTACCCTCAAAGAGCTGGCTGCCGTGCTGGGCAAGGAAACCATCGACACCTACAATACCGGAGAGAGCCGTGGGAGGGAAACCTCCCATTCACTCAACTATCAAAAATTGGGGAAAGAGCTGATGAGCCAGGATGAGCTTGCTGTTATGGATGGAGGCAAGTGTATCCTCCAGCTGCGCGGTGTGCGTCCTTTCCTTTCGGATAAGTACGACATCACCAAGCACCCCAATTTCAAGTACACTGCCGACGCGGATGATAAGAACGCTTTTGACATTGAAGCATTCTTGTCTGCAAGGCTGAAACTCAAGCCCAATGAGGTCTGCGATGTATATGAAGTAGACACAAAGGGCGCTTAATTTCGTTCCGCTTTAGAAGGGAGTGATCTTATCTATTCGCCGCACCTGCCCTCTATGGGCCATTGGCGTACAAAGCGGACAATCGCGAGAAAAAATAATGAAAAAGGAGGACAGCCGGAATCATGCCCCCGGAAACCGGGCGGCAGATTGTTCCGGCTTTTGTATGCCTATGAAACATGACAAACCTATTTTTTAATCAGATTCCGGCTAACAAACTATATGGCATTTTTTGAACAGGCAATCACCGTTCTTCAGACCCTCGTTATCGCGCTCGGTGCCGGTCTCGGTATCTGGGGCGTTATCAACCTGCTGGAAGGTTACGGCAACGACAACCCCGGCGCCAAGAGCCAGGGCATGAAGCAGCTCATGGCCGGTGCTGGTGTAGCCGTGGTAGGCATGGTCCTTGTACCTCTGCTCTCCGGGCTTTTCTCTGTCTAAGCGTCTCCGTATGAAATCCTTGCCGCTCCCGCAGTTTTGCGGGGGCGGCGGAAAGGAGGTTGACACCGTATGGATTTCTTACTTGAAGCCCTGACAAATTGGCTGAAAGAAATGCTGGTGGGCGGCATTATGAGCAACCTTTCGGGGATGTTTGACAGTGTAAACCAGCAGGTCGCGGATATATCCGTACAGGTAGGCCAGACCCCACAGGGATGGAATGGCAGTATTTTCAGCATGATTGAGAATCTGTCAAACTCCATCATGGTGCCGATTGCAGGTGTGATCCTGGCTATCGTTATGACCGTAGACCTGATCCAGATGATTGCAGACAAGAACAACCTGCATGATGTGGATACCTGGATGATTTTCAAGTGGGTGTTCAAATCAGCTGCCGCCATCCTCATTGTCACAAACACATGGAATATCGTGATGGGCGTCTTTGATATGGCGCAGAGCGTGGTGGCGCAGGCGGCAGGGATTATCAATTCGGATGCGTCCATTGACATTTCCTCAGTTATGACCGATCTGGAACCGAGGCTGATGGAAATGGATTTGGGACCGCTGTTCGGACTGTGGTTCCAATCCCTCTTTATTGGCATTACCATGTGGGCGTTGTATATCTGTATCTTTATCGTTATTTATGGCCGTATGATCGAGATCTACCTTGTAACTTCGGTGGCTCCTGTTCCAATGGCTGCAATGATGGGCAAAGAATGGGGCGGTATGGGACAGAATTACCTCCGATCTCTGCTGGCACTGGGCTTTCAGGCGTTTCTCATTATCGTCTGCGTGGCAATTTATGCTGTGCTGGTGCAGAACATCGCTCTGGAAGATGACATCATCATGGCAATCTGGAGCTGCGTGGGCTACACCGTACTGCTATGTTTTACGCTGTTCAAAACCGGCAGTCTCGCCAAATCAGTCTTTCAGGCACACTAAAACGGAAGGAGGTTTCCACATTGGCTTATGTACCCGTACCCAAGGACTTAACAAAAGTCAAAACAAAGGTCATGTTCAATCTGACCAAGCGGCAGCTTATCTGCTTTACGGGCGGAGCGCTTATTGGCGTACCGCTTTTCTTTTTGCTCAGAAAACCTATCGGAAACAGTGTAGCGGCTATGTGTATGATGCTGGTTATGCTGCCCTTCTTTATGCTGGCTATGTACGAAAAGCATGGACAGCCCCTGGAAAAGATCGTGGGCAACATTCTCAAAGTAGCTGTGATCCGTCCAAAGCAGCGACCTTACCAGACCAACAACTTTTATGCCGTATTAAAGCGGCAGGAAATGCTCGATAAGGAGGTGTATGACATTGTTCACCGCAATAAAAAAATGGCTGCATCGGATGTTCGGAAAAACCGAGGAAAAAACTGTGCAGCCGGTAAAGACAAAGAAAAAACTGTCCCGCGCCGATAAGAAGCAGATCGAAGCGGCCATTGCCCGCGCTAACCGCACGGACAAAAAAGGAAAATCTGCGCAGGACAGTATCCCTTATGAACGGATGTGGCCGGACGGAATCTGCCGCGTATCGGACAGCCACTACACAAAGACCATCCAGTTTCAGGACATCAACTATCAGCTCTCCCAAAACGAAGATAAGACGGCAATCTTTGAGGGGTGGTGTGATTTCCTCAATTATTTTGACAGCTCGATTCATTTTCAGCTGTCTTTTTTGAACCTTGCGGCATCGGAGGAGACCTTTGCTAACTCCATTTCCATCCCGCCCCAGAGGGACGCCTTTGACAGTATCCGCGAGGAATACACCACAATGCTGCAAAATCAGCTGGCCAGAGGTAACAACGGTCTCATCAAGACCAAATACCTGACCTTTGGTATCGACGCGGACAGCATCAAAGCCGCCAAGCCCCGTCTGGAGCGTATTGAGACCGATATACTTAATAACTTCAAGCGTCTTGGTGTAGCTGCCAGAACGCTGGACGGTAAAGAAAGGCTTTTTCAGCTTCATGCGGTATTCCACATGGATGAACAGCTCCCGTTTCAGTTTGAATGGGACTGGCTGGCTCCTTCCGGTCTGTCCACAAAGGATTTTATTGCACCAAGCTCCTTTGAGTTCCGCACCGGCAAGCAGTTCCGTATGGGCAAGAAATACGGGGCTGTTTCTTTTTTGCAGATTCTTGCACCGGAGCTGAATGACCGTCTGTTGGCTGATTTTCTGGATATGGAAAGCTCGCTCATTGTGAGTATGCACATTCAGTCGGTGGATCAGGTGAAAGCCATCAAAACGGTAAAGCGGAAGATTACCGACCTGGACCGCAGCAAGATCGAGGAACAGAAAAAAGCAGTCCGTGCCGGATACGACATGGACATCATTCCATCTGACCTTGCTACCTACGGCAGTGAGGCGAAAAAACTCTTGCAGGATTTGCAGAGCCGCAATGAGAGAATGTTCCTTTTGACCTTTCTGGTGTTGAACACAGCGGACAATCCCCGTCAGCTTGGCAACAACATCTTTCAGGCAGGCTCTATTGCCCAGAAGTATAACTGTCAGCTGACCAGGCTGGACTTCCAGCAGGAAGAAGGGCTGATGAGCTGTCTGCCTCTGGGTTTCAATCAGATTGAGATTCAGCGAGGACTGACCACCAGTTCCACAGCTATCTTTGTGCCCTTTACTACGCAGGAACTGTTCCAGAACGGGAAAGAAGCCCTATACTACGGCATCAATGCTCTGTCAAACAACCTCATTATGGTGGACAGAAAGCTGCTGAAAAACCCCAACGGCCTGATTCTGGGTACGCCGGGTTCCGGTAAGTCCTTCAGCGCAAAACGAGAAATTGCCAACTGCTTTTTGCTTACCAGCGATGATGTTATCATTTGTGACCCGGAAGCGGAGTATGCACCTCTGGTGGAGCGTCTGCATGGGCAGGTCATCAAGATCTCGCCTACCTCCACCAACTACATCAATCCGATGGACCTGAACCTGGACTACTCGGATGATGAAAGCCCGCTGTCCCTCAAGTCTGACTTTATTCTCAGCTTGTGTGAGCTGATCGTGGGCGGTAAGGAGGGCTTGCAGCCGGTGCAGAAAACCATCATCGACCGCTGTGTGCGTCTGGTCTATCAGACTTACCTCAATGACCCGCGCCCGGAGAATATGCCCATACTGGAGGATCTGTATAACCTGCTTCGGGAACAGGAGGAAAAGGAAGCTCAGTATATCGCTACGGCCCTTGAAATCTATGTAACCGGCTCCCTCAATGTGTTCAACCACCAGAGCAATGTGGACATCAACAACCGCATTGTCTGCTATGACATCAAGGAACTGGGCAAGCAGCTTAAGAAAATCGGTATGCTGGTGGTACAGGATCAGGTGTGGAACCGTGTTACCATTAACCGTGCCGCCCACAAGTCCACCCGTTACTATATCGACGAGATGCACCTGCTTTTGAAGGAGGAACAGACCGCTGCCTATACGGTGGAAATCTGGAAGCGATTCCGTAAATGGGGCGGTATTCCGACAGGTATTACCCAGAATGTCAAAGACCTTTTGAGCAGCCGCGAGGTAGAGAACATCTTTGAAAACTCCGACTTCGTGTATATGCTCAACCAGGCAGGCGGAGACCGTCAGATACTTGCCAAGCAGCTGGGCATTTCCACACACCAGCTTAGCTATGTGACCCACTCCGGTGAGGGCGAGGGCCTGCTGTTCTATGGCTCCACAATTCTGCCTTTCGTGGACCACTTCCCGAAAAATACCGAGCTGTACCGCATTATGACCACCAAACCCCAGGAACTGAAAAAGGAGGATGAATGATGATGAACCCCAACATTTTGAATCAAAACCCGTTGATGTTTTTTGACAGGGCGGTAAATGCCCAGCGCAGCCAGCTGCTTACGGTCATGGCCGATGCGGTAAGTGAGTGCCGCACGGCGGCAGATCAGGCGGCCGAACTGAATGAGACCGGTCAGGTGGGGCTGCTCCGTCTGGCAGAGGTCTGGAGCACCATCCGTGCCAAGGAAGGTATGGGTGGTCTGGTTCTGGAAGGAACCGAAGCGAAAATCCTGTCCGATGTGGTGGCACAGTTTTACGCCTACCTGTCCGGTTGTATGTTCAACGATCCTGTGGGAATGGCCATTTATGCAGAGCTGCACTACATGATGTCCTCCCTCATGCTGGGAGAATGGTTTGAATAAGGAGCCGCGCCTGCGCTTTACTGATGAGGAACGGTCTGACCCTGCACTGGAAAAGCCGATCCTTAAAGCGGAGAAAGCTGCGGCCAGAGCAGATAAGGCGCAGGCCAATATCCCAAAGAAAAAGGTCAGGCAGACGGTCATCGACCCGGATACCGGAAAAAAGACCTCGAAGCTGACCTTTGAGGACAAGAAAAAGCCACCCTCCAAACTTTCTCAAGGGGTCAAGGAAGCTCCCGTCCATCTGGTTGTGGGCAAGCTCCACAAAGAGATCCGGGAAACAGAACAGGACAATGTGGGCGTGGAAAGCGCCCACAAGTCCGAGGAAGCGGTGGAGACCGGCGCTTATCTGGTGCGGGAGGGCTATCGCAGCCACAAGCTGAAGCCGTACCGCAAAGCAGCACAGGCAGAGCGCCAACTGGAAAAGGCAAATGTAAATGTTCTGTACCAGAAATCTTTGCAGGAAAATCCCCAGTTTGCCAGCAATCCGCTTTCCCGCTGGCAGCAAAAGCAGGCCATCAAAAAGCAGTATGCCGCCGCCAAACACGCCGGTCAGACTGCCGGAAATACCGCCCAGGCTGCATCCAAAACCGGAAAAGTCGCAAGGACGGTAAAAGAAAAGGTACAGCAGGCAGGGGCATTTGTCATGCGCCACAAGAAGGGTTTCCTGATGGCAGGGGTTTTGTTCCTCATTACCTGTATGCTGATGAATACCATGTCCTCCTGCTCCATGATGGCGCAGAGCATCGGTTCCGTTCTCTCCGGCACCACCTATCCGTCGGATGACCCGGAAATGCTGGCGGTGGAGGCAGATTATGCAGCCAGAGAAGCCCAGTTGCAGGAGGAAATCGACAACATTGAAAGCAGCCACCCAGGGTATGACGAGTATCGCTATGACCTTGGTATGATCGGCCATGACCCTCATGAGCTGGCAGCATTTCTGTCTGCCGTCTTGCAAGGTTACACCCAACAGAGCGCTCAGGCAGAGCTGGCGCGTGTGTTTGCAGCACAGTATCAGCTGACGCTTACTGAGGAAGTGGAGATTCGCTACCGCACGGAGACCTCCACCGACCCGGAGACCGGCGAGACCACCTCAGAAGAAGTCCCCTATGAGTATTACATTTTGAATGTGAAACTCACCAGCAAGCCCATTTCCGCTGTGGCGTCGGAGTTACTGACCCCGGAGCAGATGGAAATGTATCAGGTTTACCGGCAGACCATGGGCAATAAGCCGCTGTTGTTTGGCGGTGGTTCCCCTGACATGAGCAATTCCGAGGACTTGACCGGTGTACAGTTTGTAAATGGAACCCGTCCCGGAAATCCGCAGTTGGTGGAGTTGGCCAAGCGTCAGGTCGGCAATGTGGGCGGCTATCCTTATTGGAGCTGGTATGGCTTTGACAGCCACGTGGAGTGGTGCGCCTGCTTTGTATCCTGGTGTTATAACCAGGCTGGAAAAAGTGAGCCGCGCTTTGCAGGCTGCGAGTGGCAGGGCGTTCCGTGGTTCCAGTCTCATGGACAATGGGGTGCAAGAGGCTATAACAATCTGGCTCCCGGAGATGCAATTTTCTTTGATTGGGATTTGGATGGGACAGCAGACCATGTGGGTATCGTGATCGGTACGGATGGCAGCCGTGTTTATACCGTGGAGGGAAATTCCGGCGATGCCTGCAAGATCAAAAGTTATGACCTGAATTATCAAAGCATTAAAGGCTATGGTCTGATGAACTGGTAACAGACTTTGTGGAAAGGAGTGAACGGTTATGGCAAAAAACAAAATTGAACGTATCGACCAGGAAATTGAGAAAACCCGTGAGAAGATTGCGGAATATCAGGAAAAGCTCAAGACCTTGGAAGCACAGAAAACGGAGGCAGAGAATCTGGAAATCGTTCAGATGGTTCGTGCGTTACGCATGACTCCAGCACAGCTGAACGCTATGCTTTCCGGTGGAATGAACCATGGCAGAGATACGGCACTGCCGGAATCAAATAATCAGGAGGCTACCGCTTATGAAGAATAAAAGAATTTGCAAAACACTTTCCGCCCTTTGCCTGACAATGGTTGTGGCATTTGGCTTTACGATCCCTGCTTTCGCACAGGGGTCAGAACAGGCTCCGGCGGCACCGGCAGAGGATTCTACCAATGACAGCAATGTGATTGTGGAAGAAGCAGAACCGGCACTTACACCAGATGGCAATGCCGCTCTGGTGGATGATTTTGGTGGCAATAAGCAGCTCATTACCGTTACCACCAAGGCTGGCAACTATTTTTACATTTTGATCGACAGGGCTAATGAGGATAAAAAGACTGCTGTTCACTTTCTGAACCAGGTGGATGAAGCAGATTTGATGGCACTGATGGAAGATGAAAATGTCAAAGAGGAGCCGGCTGCTGTGTGTAGCTGTTCAACAAAATGTGAAGCAGGGGCAGTCAATACGGCCTGCCCGGTCTGCGCAACTGATAAGAGTAAATGTACGGGCAAAGCACCGGAACCTCCGGCAGAAACATCGGAGCCGGAAAAAGAGAAGCCTGCCGGATTGAACCCGGCTGCGATAGTCCTTTTGCTGGCTCTGCTGGGAGGCGGTGGCGTATTTGCCTACTTGAAGCTCGTTAAGAACAAGCCTAAGACCAAGGGCAATGACAGTCTGGACGATTATGATTATGGCGAGGAAGATTCCGAGGAATGGGAAACCGAGGATGAGGAGTCGGAGGAACCGGATGCTGACGGGGGCAGCACAGAAGATGATGATGAGGACAGTGTGAAATGACCCGTTTCACAGACAGTCCCTATGAACGCATGATGACACGCAGGCCGGAGGGCGGGAGGGAAACTTCCCGTCCTCATTCTTTATCCCACAACCACCCCTGCTATGGTTGCGGGAGTTATGGAAGTCCCTGCGTAGGTATCTGCCATCGTGAGATGGAACGCTGGCTCAAAGAAAGGAAACGAAAAAAATGAGTGTTCTGATTATATTTATCAAGCTGATTGCTGTTTTTGACCTGCTTGTGATCGCCGTGTATTTTGGCGGCGACATTCTTTCTACCATGTTAAACAAACTTTGGAGAAAGCCAAAGCAAGATGACCCCTTTGATTTCTCCTTAGATACCATGACAGTTTCATTGTCCATAGATTCTATCCGTCAGCTTTATTCCGGTGACGCGGCAGATTTTGTGGAAGAAAAGATCCTGCCAAATGCGGAGAAAACAATGGCCGTTTTGACGGAACAAGAACAGACGGCGGCTCATCTGCTCTTATCCGCTCTGATCGGTTTTCTTGCAGCAGAAGCTCCTATGGATGAACAGAGCTTTCCTTTGATGATGGAACTTCTGAACTGCATGGAAGGGGAAAAAGAAGATGGTTGTCAGGATGCAGTAGATAGTTTACTTGAAGATGCCGCCTGCAATACCCGCCGTCACGAAGAATATTACAGCAATTATCAACGCTACCAGCTGATGCAGGTGGATAAAACCCGTGTCATTTTGGCTTGCCGTATCATCATCAATGACCTGCTGGGGAAACTGTACCGCTATGACTACCGGTTTGGTTATAACCTGCTACTGGATGAGGAAAACAGCATAGAGAAAAAACTGCACACGCCTGTGCGGGAAGAATGGGAGGCTGAAGATTATGAATTTAGTGATTGCTGAAAAACCATCGGTTGCACAAAGTCTGGCTACGGTAATCGGTGCAACTGCTCGTAAGGATGGGTATCTGGAGGGTAACGGCTGGCGTGTCAGCTGGTGCGTGGGCCACCTGGCCGGTCTTGCGGATGCAGACAGCTATGACTCCAAGTATGCCAAGTGGCGATATGATGACCTGCCTATCCTGCCGGAGCATTGGCAGATGGTGGTGGGAAAGGACAAGAAAAAGCAGTTTGATATTCTCAAAAAGCTGATGAACGCCCCGGATGTGACGGAGGTAGTAAATGCCTGTGATGCCGGACGCGAGGGCGAGCTGATCTTCCGCAGCGTCTATGAGCTGGCAGGCTGCCAAAAGCCGATGAAAAGGCTCTGGATTTCTTCGATGGAGGACTCCGCCATAAGGGAGGGCTTTGCAAACCTGCGCCCAGGTGTAGATTATGATGGACTTCGGGATGCTGCTCTCTGCCGTGCCAAGGCCGACTGGCTGGTGGGGATCAATGCCACAAGGCTTTTTTCCGTGCTGTACCACCGTACCCTCAACATCGGGCGCGTGATGTCCCCAACGCTGGCACTGATTGTTCAGCGAGAAGCTGAGATCGACACCTTTAAGCAGGTTCCCTTTTATACCGTGGCGCTGGAGCTGCCCGGTCTTACCGTATCCGGGGAGCGCATGAGTGACCGAGCAAGCGCAGAGCAGCTGAAAGAAGCCTGTCAGGGTGCAGCTGTCACAATCAAAAAAGTGGAGTGCAAGGAAAAATCCGAAAAGCCGCCTGCCCTCTATGACCTGACTACTCTGCAAAGAGATGCCAACCGCCTGCTTGGATTTACAGCCCAGCAGACCCTGGACTATCTGCAAAGCCTGTATGAAAAGAAGCTCTGCACCTATCCCCGTACTGACAGCCGCTATCTGACCGGTGATATGGCAGACAGCCTGCCGGTGCTGGTGAATCTGGTTGCCAATGCTATGCCATTTCGCAAAGGGATCGCCATTACCTGTGATCCGCAGACGGTCATCAACGACAAGAAAGTAACCGACCACCACGCAGTAATCCCTACCAGAAATCTCAAGGATGCAGACCTTTCTGCCCTTCCTGCGGGAGAAAAAGCGGTGCTGGAGCTGGTGGCCCTGCGTCTGCTGTGTGCCGTGGCCCAGCCCCATATCTATTCGGAAACCGTTGTGATTGCAGCGTGTGCCGGTAGGGAGTTTACCGCCAAAGGAAAAACGGTGAAGCACCCCGGATGGAAAGCACTGGAGGACGCCTACCGTGCCAAAATGAAGGATGCAGAGCCGAAAAAAGAGGGCGCAGAGAAAGCCCTGCCGGAGCTGACCGAAGGACAGATCCTTTCGGTTGCTGCTGCAATCGTCAAAGAAGGCAAAAGCAGTCCGCCCCAGCACTTTACGGAGGATACCTTGTTGTCCGCAATGGAGACTGCCGGAAAAGAGGATATGCCGGAGGATGCCGAACGAAAAGGTCTGGGGACACCGGCCACCCGTGCCGGTATTTTGGAAAAGCTGGTATCTGCCGGTTTTCTGGAACGAAAAAAGAGCAGGAAAACGGTGCAGCTTCTCCCTTCCCATGATGCAGTTTCCCTGATCACCGTTCTGCCGGAACAACTGCAATCGCCGCTTTTGACTGCCGAGTGGGAGTACCGCCTGGGCGAGATCGAGCGCGGGCAGCTTGCCCCGGAGGAGTTTTTGGACGGGATCAGCACCATGCTGAAAGACCTGGTGGGGACTTATCAGGTCATCAAGGGAACGGAGTACCTGTTCACTCCGCCTCGTGAGGTGGTGGGCAAATGCCCTCGCTGCGGCGGGGAGGTTGCAGAACTGCAAAAAGGCTTCTTCTGTCAGAATGATTCTTGCAGATTTGCAATCTGGAAAAACAACAAATGGTGGGCTGCCAAGAAAAAACAGCCGACTAAGGCTGTGGTGTCTGCACTGCTTAACGATGGCCGTGTCCGTGTGACGGGCCTATATTCGGAGAAAACCGGAAAGACCTACGATGCCACTGTGGTTTTGGAGGACGATGGACAGTACGCCAACTTCAAGCTGGAATTTGACCAGCGGAAAGGAGGTAGCCGATGAAGCTCTCTTTAGTGGAACGGGAAACCATTCTTCTCTATAATCAGGCAGAACCAATGGCTGAGATCTATACCCATGATCCCCGTCTGATGGAGAAGCTGGATCTGCTGGCAAAAAAGCACCCCGACCAGATCACCCGAAAGGACGCCCATAACTTTACCGTCCCCAAGCGGTGTGTATCAGTCAGGGAGCCATATAGCGCAGAACGCCGCAAAGCTGCCAGTGAGCGTGCGAAAGCTGCCGGATACCAGCCTCCTATGCGAAAGTCCAGCAGTTAAAGGCACATGGCAGAGAATGTATTTGAAGCAGTCAAGCTGTCAGTCAGCACCAGAGAAGCGGCAGAGCTTTATGGGATAAAAGTCAGGCGAAATGGCATGGCCTGCTGTCCTTTTCACGATGATAAGAACCCCAGCATGAAGGTAGACCAGCGATTCCACTGCTTTGGCTGCGGTGAAGATGGGGATGTGATCGACTTTACCGCAAAGCTCTTTGACCTCTCCCCAAAAGAAGCGGCGGAGAAACTGGCACAGGACTTTGGCCTGATCTATGACAGTCAGGCCCCTCCCCGTAGGAGATATGTCCGGCAGAAAACAGAGGCACAAAAGTTTCGGGAGGACCGGCAGCGGTGTTATCGCGTACTGTCCGATTACTACTATCTGCTGAAAAAATGGGAGGCCGACAATTCTCCCCGGACACCGGAGGAAGAACCGCACCCCCGTTTTGTGGAAGCAATCCAGAAGAAAACCTATGTAGAGTACCTGTTGGACCTTTTTCTTTATGAAAGTGAAGAAGAACAAAAGGTATGGATTGCAGAACACACAGCAGAAATCACACATTTGGAAAGGAGATTGAAAATCATGGCTGAGAACAAACCCACCAACCGAGAGCGGCTAAGAGAAATCACAGATGGCATCGAGCAGGGGATCAAGGAACTGTTTGAGAGTGAAAAGTATATGCGCTATCTGTCCGTCATGTCCCGCTTCCACCGCTATTCGGTAAACAACACCATGCTCATCTATATGCAGAAGCCGGACGCTACATTGGTAGCCGGATACAATAAGTGGAAAGACCAGTTTGAGCGTCATGTAAAAAAGGGCGAGCATGGCATTACTATCATTGCTCCCACACCATATAAGAAGAAAATCGAGGAGCAGAAACTGGACCCGGATACCAAGGCTCCGATTTTGGATAAAGACGGAAAGATCGTCACAGAGGAAAAAGAAATCGAGATCCCCATGTTTCGCCCGGTCAAGGTCTTTGATGTGAGCCAGACCGACGGGAAACCTTTGCCTGAGCTTGCTTCCTCCCTTTCCGGCAATGTGCCAAATTATGAGGCATTCATGGAGGCTCTGCGCCGCAGTGCGCCGGTGCCGATCACTTTTGAAGCAATGGCCGCCGATACGGACGGCTATTTTTCTGCCGATCATCAGAAAATCGCCATTCGCCAGGGCATGAGTGAGGTGCAGACGGTTTCGGCCACAGTACACGAGATTGCCCACAGCAAGCTCCACAATCAGAAAAAGATTCAGATTGCCAATGACGAGCAATATCAGGAGATCGAGCTGTTTGATAAACCCGGTCTGTTCTCCAATGGGCGGATTGTCCGTGATAATCTGCCGGAGGGCGTTTATTGCTATGACCTGCGCGGTTCTGACTACGACCCCGGAGAGCCGGTCTGTGTAGAAGAACAAGTGGTTGTAAACCATGCAGGTTCCGTTCTGCTGACAGAGCCGCTGGAGCTGGCGGAAGATGGACGCCTGATGCTGACCGAGGAAGAAGGGCTGAATTTTGTTGGCGGCTTTTCTACCCTCACCCAGTTTTTGCAAGAACAGAGGAAAGACCGCCACACGGAGGAAGTGGAGGCTGAAAGCATCTCCTATGCGGTCTGCAAATATTTTGGCATTGAGACCGGAGAAAACAGCTTCGGCTATATTGCAAGCTGGAGTCAGGGCAAGGAACTGAAAGAGCTGAGAGCCAGTTTGGAGACCATCAATAAGACCTCCGGCACTTTGATCTCTGACATTGAGCGCCACTATAAGGAAATCTGCAAAGAGCGCGGGATTGATCCCCATGCAAAGGCAGAGCCGGAAACCGCCCCAATAGAGCAGCCAACCGGCAATCTGACTTACTATGTGGCAGAGTGCATGGAGTTTCCAAACCTCGGAGAATACCACGATAACCTGTCTTTGGAGGAAGCGGTCCGCATCTATCAGGAGATTCCGGCAGAACGAATGAACGGGATCAAGGGCATTGGTTTTGAGCTGAAAGACGGAAGCGACTATGAAGGACCTTTTCCGATTTTGACCGGGCAGACCATTGACCTGGACACTATTCAGGCAATCGACTATTACCGTGACAATCCGCTGGTACAGAAAGCGGTAAAGGAACTGGCTGCGACCATGCCGGAAATGGAGGTACTGGGGGCGGATGCCAACCAGCAGGAGGCTTTGTTTCTGATCAACGATACTACCTATCTTCATATCCAACCTTGTGACAGCGGATGGGACTACACTCTTTACGATGCTGCGTCCATGAAAGAGCTGGATGGTGGTCAGCTGGATATGTCGGAGCTTTCCTGCATGAAGGCAGTTCTCCAGATTTGTGATGATAACGATCTGGACAGCACTTCGCTCAGACGCGCTCCCTTGTCTATGGTTGAGACCTTGCAGGAAGCGGCCTATCAGCAGATGCAGGCAGAGACCAGTCAGATGACTGCCTCTTCCCAGCTGCCGGAAGCGCAGGAGCAGGCACTGGATGAATACCCCATGCCGGATGAGCAGGTATCCACACCGGATATGCAGGAATATGGCTACACCTATGATGGGATGCTCCCTGTTACCAGAGAACGGGCGCTGGAACTGGATGCCGCCGGTTTGACCGTCTATGTGCTGTATGAGGACAATACGGAGAGCATGGTGTTTGACCCGCAGGAAATCATGGATCATGGCGGTCTTTTCGGTGTGGACCATGAGGAATGGGAGAAAAGCCCTCAGTTCCACGAAAAGGTCATGGAGCGTCAGGAACATCAGCAGGAACGCGAACAGGCATTTCTCTCTCAGAACAGAGATTGCTTTGCCATCTATCAGGTAAGTCGTGACGATCCGCAGAATGTGCGCTTTATGAATCTGGATTGGTTAAAGTCCCATGACATTTCCATAGACCGCAGCAATTATGACCTCATTTACACAGCTCCGCTAAGTGCGTCTGGCACGGTGCCGGAGCAGTTGGAAAAACTCTATCAGCAATTCAATCTGGAAAAGCCCGTGGACTTTCACAGTCCCTCCATGAGTGTCAGCGACATCGTTGCGATCAAGCAGGAAGGTAAGGTATCCTGTCATTACTGTGACAGTGTTGGTTTTACCCAGATCCCCGGATTCCTGCCGGAAAATCCGCTGAAAAATGCGGAGATGATGCTGGAGGACGATTACGGCATGATTGACGGTATCATCAACAATGGCGCAAAAGAACCCACGGTGGCAGAGCTGGAACAGCAGGCCCGAAGCGGTCAGCCCATTTCCCTGATGGAGTTGGCAGCCGCCACCCATCGGGAGGAACGGGAAAAGAAAAAGTCCGTCATGGAGCAGCTGAAAGGCCAGCCCAAGACAGAACACAAAAAGACAGCACCCAAAAAGAGTGCGGAAAGGGAGATTTGATATGGGAAACTTTACTTTTGAGGAAATGAACCTGATGTGCATTTACAATACCGGCAGCCGCACCGGGCTGATTGACAGTCTGCGTGAGATGCGCGGCGAGCTTTCGCCGGAGGAAACAGAGCTGAGAGAGTTGACCGACAGCGCCCTTACGAAGCTCTGTGCGATGACCGATGAGAAGTTTGCCGAACTGGAGCTGTACCCGGATTTTGACCAGTAAACAACATAACCGCAGGGATGGGGTGGCGATCTGCCACCCCACCTTTTTACCCCAAAACTGAAAGGAGGACAGAACACTATGCCAACCAAAGCTGAACTATATGCACAGATGGCGGACAAAGTGGCAACACAGCTCACGGGGAGCTGGCAGGAATGGGCAGGGTTTCTCACTACTGCTTCCCGCCTTTACAAGTACCCGTTCCATGAGCAGCTGATGATCTATGCCCAGCGACCGGACGCCACCGCCTGTGCGGAGTACGATTTGTGGAATGAAAAGATGGGCCGTTATGTAAGGCGCGGTTCCAAGGGAATCGCTCTGGTGGATGATTCCGGGGACAGACCTCGCCTGCGTTATGTCTTTGACATTTCCGACACCGGAACCCGTGAACATTCCCGCACTCCCTGGCTGTGGCAGCTGGAGGAGCGCTATCTGGATTCCGTGCAGGCCATGCTGGAGCGCACCTATGATGTTTCCGGTGAGGATCTTGCCGGACAGCTCACGGAGGTAGCCGGAAAACTGGCCGAGGAATACTGGACGGAGCATCAGCAGGACTTCTTCTATATCGTTGACGGTTCCTTTTTGGAGGAATATGATGAGTATAACATCGGAGTGCAGTTCAAGGCAGCCGCCACCGTCAGCATCACTTACGCTTTGATGTCCCGCTGTGGACTGGAGCCGGAACGCTACTTCGACCACGAAGATTTCATGGCGATCTTTGATTTCAACACCCCGTCCACCATCGGGGCGCTGGGAACAGCGGTCAGCCAGATCAACCAGCAGGTGCTGCGGCAGATCGGCGTTACCGTCCGAAATGCAGAGCGCGAAGCCAACCAAGAAAGGAGCAAGCAAGATGAACAATCCCATGACCTACATCCAGAACGGAGACTATCAGATTCCCGACCTGAAGCTGAGCCAGCAGCCGGAGAAACCCCTGGGCAAGTACGGCAGGATGAGGAAAACCTACCTGAAGGAACACCGTCCCATCCTCTACAACCAGATGTTGCTGAGCGAGAAGCTGTACCCGCACCTCATCGAGATCGACGAGACCGCCCAGAGCAGACTGGAACAGATGATGCTCCAGCTGGCGAAGGAAGCGGGAGCCACCGAGGAACTGAAAGCCAGCGATCCCATGAAGTGGGTGGGCCTGATGAACACCTGCAAAGCCCAGGCAGAGGAGATCCTGATGGCGGAGCTTATCAACAGCTGACCCTAAACCTGTTCCTCTCCGAAGCGGAGCAGATCCAATCCATAGATGAAGCAGAGAATGTAGCGCATACATCCTCTGCTTTTTCTTTTGCCCAAAATGATATTGACCATGTGCTGCGTTTGGGAGGCAATACAGACCGCCAGAGGGAGTGTGTGGTTGCAGCATTTGAAAAGCAGAAAACCACCGCTGAGATTGCCGAGATACTGAAAACGCTGTACCACGGCGGCAACGGCCTTGGCAGCGTGAGCGTATGGTATGCCGAGGATGGCATTCATCTTTCCCACGGGAAGTCTGTCCGTTATGACAGGTCTGCCCAGGTCATTTCCTGGGAGAGTGCCGCAGAGCGCATCGGGGAACTTTTGGAAAGTGGCCAGTTTGCCTCCAATGTGGAGCTTGCAGAAGCGGCAGGCTATGAACGCTCCCTCCTTGCAGAAAAACTTTGGCATCTGTACCACGATTTCAGCGATAAAGCCAGAGATTCCGGGTATCTGTCCTGTCTGTCCGGTATTCAGAGAACCGGGTTCCCGGAAGAAACTGCATGGCTTGCCGAGCAGCTGAGTGACCCGGCTTTCCGCCAGACCCTCAAGGAAGAATACGCCGCCTTCTGGACTGCCTATCAGCAGGACCGTGACCTGTTGCGCTTTCATTACCATAGGCCAAGGGAAATTTGGGAGAACCTGAAGGATCTTGACCTGCCACGCAGAACTTTTTCTTCGGACCTTTCCCAAGTGCCAACCGTCCAGCATTTCATTACCGAGGATGAGATCGACGCCGCCATGACCGGCGGCAGCAGTTTTGCCGGAGGAAAGGGCCGTATCTATGCGTTCTTCATGGAAAACCATACGGATAAGGAAAAAGTGAGATTCCTTAAAGACGAGTATGGCATTGGCGGACGCTCTCATGCCCTGTCCGGCGCAACACACAGCGGCGAAGATCACGATGGGAAAGGACTGCACTATAAAAAGCAGGACTGCCCGGATGTTCACTTGAACTGGGAAAAGGTTGCCAAGCGCATTACTTCACTTGTCCAGAAAGGCCGCTATCTTACCGAACAGGAACAAGCGCAGTATGACAAGATCCAGGCTGAAAAGGATCTGGCAGAAGAAGATGCCATTCATGCCCAGCAGCCGGAGATAGAGGAAGAAACGCCAAAGCCTACCCTTCGGGAGCAGTTTGAGCAGTATAAGCCTGTGGTGACTGCCGCCATATCTGAGGATGTGGCATATCGAAATGCCTGCGGTCATTCCGACCGTGAAAATGCTGTCATCGAGGGCAATGCCGCTGTGCGCCGTGCGGTTCTTGGCTCTAAGGATATGGAGCTGATTCGGCTCTATTCCGATGTGCCGGAGTTCCGTCAGCGTCTGCACCGGGAAGTGATCGACGAGACCTATCCAAAGCTCCATGAGCTTCTGCGCCCTCTTTCTCAGGAGGATATTGATACCGCCCTTTGTGCATGGAACGGCAATATTGAGAGTAAACACGCTGTTGTCCGCTATATGAAAGACCATGCAAGAGAAAAAGATACCGCCGCATGGCTGGCTCTGGAATACGGCGGCAGTAACAGCAACAGCCTGTTTGTTGTCCGTGCCGGCAGCCCGGAGGAAACGCAGCTGCCCTGGCCGAAGGTACAGCGCCGGATTGCCCAGCTCATTCAGGAGGACCGGTTCTATACCGAAGAAGAACAGAACCGCTTTGACGACATCGACCCAATCGCCATCCGGGAAGCTCTGGAAGAAAGAGGGATCGTCAACGGACAGGTGACAGACCCGAAAAAACTGGACAATGCCCCGTTTATCCAACAGGTGATGTCAGATGCAGAGCAGATCGCAGATGCCGAGACAGAGCAGACTTCCGAAGTTTCCATTTCCGATGAGGAATATGACGCAGTTCGCCGCCCAATTCCGCAAAAGACTTCTTACGACCCAGCCGCCCCGGTCTATGCCGTGGGCGATACCGTGTATATCGAGGATGACGCCTATCAGATCACCGAGCTGCGGGAGGACACCGTACAGCTTCTGCCCACCGGGATGGTATATCCCATCTACCGGGCAGAGCGCAAAGAACAGTTCGAGCAGCTGCTTCGGGCAGACCGCCGCAATGCTTACTATACCGAGTTTCTTCCTATTGACCCGGACAAGGCAGATCAGGACTTGCGGGATGTATTGGCTCATGGACTGATGGATGAAGCGGATAAAAAGCAGATTTCCACGCTGCTGCAATCCGGCAGGAGCAACAGCGAGATCGCCTACTGGCTGAGCAGAGCCTATTCCGGTGAGATCGAGACACTGAATCTGGAGACCGGCGATATTGCCGATTACCGTACCACGGCACAGGGCATAGAACTGGAAGTCATGGATGCAGAGGAAAAGCGTCTGGCTGTGCTGTATTTCCGCTGGGATGAAGTTGCGCCTTTGCTGCGCGGGATGTATGCCCGTCAGCTGGATGGCTTTGGACAGGAACAGCCCGAACCGGCTGCCGAATCCCCGGCCTTCCATTCCGAGACCGTGGCCGTCTATCCGGGCGACAAGAACCATCTGCCTTATGATGTGGTGGTGGAACGGCTGCATATCGAGGAGCCGGAGCCGCCAGCCCCTGTGACAGAGCCGGAGAAAACCTTTGAGGAAGTGCTGGACGAACACCCGGTTTCCATTCAGGTCAATGGCCAGTGGCAGACCTTCCCCAATGCCAAAGCTGCCGAGGAAGCCTCCTATGAGGAATACAAGGCTAACCTGCGCCGCAATGCAAAAAACTTCCGCATTACCGATGAGCATTTGGGCGAAGGCGGTCCGAAAGCCAAGTTCCAGGCAAATGTCAATGCGATTCGTTTGCTGAAAGAGCTGGAAGCTGCCGGACAGCAGGCAAGCCCCGAACAACAGGAGGTTCTTTCCCGCTATGTGGGCTGGGGCGGTCTCTCTGATGCGTTTGAACCGGAGAAACCGGTATGGGCTTTAGAGTATGCCCAGCTAAAAGAACTGCTGACCCCGGAGGAATATGCCGCCGCCAGAAGCTCTACCCTCAACGCCCATTACACCAGCCCTACGGTCATTCAGGCCATCTATGAAGCGGTGGGGCGCATGGGCTTTGAGACCGGAAATATTTTGGAGCCATCTATGGGTGTGGGCAACTTCTTCGGTATGCTGCCGGAGGAAATGAGAAACAGCCGTTTGTACGGTGTGGAGCTGGACCCGGTTTCCGGGCGTATCGCAAAGCAGCTCTATCCCAAGGCGGACATCACAGTAGGCGGCTTTGAGACCACTGACAGGCGTGACTTCTTTGACCTTGCCATCGGCAATGTGCCTTTTGGTCAGTATCAGGTCAATGACAAAGTCTACAACAAGCTGAATTTCAACATTCATAATTACTTTTTCGCCAAAGCACTGGATCAGGTGCGTCCCGGCGGTGTGGTGGCTTTTGTGACCTCCCGCTATACCATGGATGCCAAGGATTCCACCGTGCGCCGCTATCTTGCCCAACGTGCCGAACTGCTGGGTACTATCCGTCTGCCCAATGATGCGTTCAAAAAGAATGCCGGTGCCGAGGTTGTATCGGACATCATTTTTCTCCAAAAGCGGGACCGTCCGCTGGACATCGTGCCGGAATGGACTCAAACCGGACAGACGGAGGACGGATTTGCCATCAACCGGTATTTTATCGACCACCCGGAAATGGTGCTGGGCAGACAGGAGCCGGTAAGCACTGCTCATGGTATGGACTACACTGTGAATCCTATCGAGGGACTGGAGCTTTCCGACCAGCTGCATGATGCTGTGAAGTACATTCATGGGACTTATCAGGAGGCAGAGCTGCCGGAACTGGGCGAAGGCGAAGCTATTGACACCTCCATTCCTGCCGACCCCAATGTGAAGAACTATTCCTATGCCATTGTAGACGGGCAGGTGTACTACCGGGAAAACAGCCGTATGGTGCGCCCTGACCTCAACGCCACCGCCGAAGCCCGTGTAAAAGGTCTTGTGGAACTGCGTGATTGTGTGCAGGAACTGATCGACCTTCAGATGGATGCAGCGGTTCCGGACAGCACCATTCGGGAGAAGCAGGCGGAACTGAACAGCCTCTATGACAGCTTTTCTTCCCAATGCGGTCTCATCAATGACCGTGCAAACCGTCTGGCCTATGCAGACGATTCTTCCTATTACCTGCTCTGTGCGCTGGAAGTCATCGACGAGAACGGAAAGCTGGAACGCAAGGCAGATATGTTCACCAAGCGGACCATCAAGCCCCATCAGGCGGTGGCTGTGGTGGATACGGCAAGTGAAGCACTGGCGGTGTCCATCTCGGAAAAAGCCCGCGTGGATATGGACTATATGAGCCAGCTTACCGGAAAAACAAAAGAAGAACTGGCCGGAGAGCTGCAAGGCGTAATCTTCCGTGTACCGGGACAGCTGGAGAAAGACGGCACACCCCATTATGTGACTGCTGATGAATACCTCTCCGGCAATGTACGCCGCAAACTGCGTCAGGCGCAACGGGCTGCACAGCAGGACCCGGTTTATGCAGTCAATGTGGAAGCTCTTACCGCCGCCCAGCCCAAAGACCTGGATGCGTCGGAGATTGAGGTGCGTCTGGGCGCTACCTGGATCGACAAAGAGTACATCCAGCAGTTTATGTACGAGACCTTCAACACCCCGTTTTATCTCCAGCGCAGTATCGAGGTCAACTATTCGTCCTTTACCGCTGAATGGCAGATCAAGGGGAAATCTTCTGTATCCTACAACGATGTGGCAGCTTATACCACCTATGGGACCAGTCGTGCCAATGCCTACAAGATTTTAGAGGACAGCCTGAACCTGCGGGATGTCCGCATCTATGACACCATAGAGGACGCAGACGGAAAAGAGCGCCGCGTGCTGAACGCCAAGGAGACCACCCTGGCAGCTCAAAAACAGCAGGCGATCCGGGAAGCCTTTAGGGACTGGATCTGGAGAGACCCGGAACGCCGCCAGACTTTGGTGCGCCAGTACAACGAAGAAATGAACTCTACCCGTCCCCGCGAGTATGATGGCAGCCATATCACTTTTGGCGGCATGAACCCGGCCATTACCCTGCGGGAACACCAGAAAAGCGCCATCGCCCATGTGCTGTATGGAGGAAATACCCTGTTGGCACATGAAGTAGGCGCAGGTAAAACCTTTGAGATGGTGGCCGCTGCGATGGAAGCCAAACGCCTGGGACTGTGCCAGAAATCTCTTTTTGTGGTTCCCAACCACCTGACCGAGCAGTGGGCGTCGGAGTTTCTGCGCCTCTATCCTTCCGCCAATATCTTAGTCACCACCAAAAAGGACTTTGAGACCCATAACCGAAAGAAGTTCTGCGCTCGTATTGCGACGGGTGATTATGATGCCATCATCATGGGACACAGCCAGTTTGAGCGTATCCCCATCAGCCGGGAGCGTCAGGAACGGCTTCTCTATGAGCAGATCGACGAGATCACCGAGGGGATTGCAGAGGTACAGGCCAGCGGCGGCGAGCGTTTTACCGTCAAGCAGCTGGAGCGTACCAGAAAGTCTCTGGAAGCCAGACTGGAAAAGCTACAAGCCGAAGGGCGAAAAGACGATGTGGTAACCTTCGAGCAGCTGGGTGTAGACCGGTTGTTCGTAGATGAGGCTCATAACTATAAAAACCTGTTTCTATACACCAAGATGCGGAATGTGGCTGGTCTTTCCACATCGGACGCGCAGAAATCCTCCGATATGTTTGCCAAGTGCCGCTATATGGATGAGATCACCGGAAACCGTGGCGTGATTTTTGCCACCGGCACCCCGGTCAGCAACTCCATGACCGAGCTTTACACCATGCAGCGTTATCTTCAGTATGAACGCCTGCAAGAACTGAACATGACCCACTTCGACTGCTGGGCTTCCCGATTTGGAGAGACCGTCACAGCATTGGAGCTGGCACCGGAAGGCACCGGCTACCGGGCAAGAACGAGATTCAGCAAGTTCTTTAATCTGCCGGAGCTGATGAACCTGTTCAAAGAAGTGGCGGACATCAAGACCGCCGACCAACTGAACCTGCCCACCCCGGAGGTGGAATACCACAACATCGTGGCGCAGCCTACCGAACATCAGCAGGAAATGGTCAAGGCCCTTTCGGAACGGGCATCGCTGGTACACAGTGGAACCGTTGACCCATCCCAGGACAATATGCTCAAGATTACCTCGGATGGCCGCAAGCTGGGGCTGGACCAGAGGATCGTCAACCAGATGCTGCCGGATGAAACTGGCACAAAGGTCAATCAGTGCGTGGACAACATCATGCAGATCTGGCGGGACGGCAAAGCTGACAAGCTGACCCAGCTGGTGTTCTGCGACATTTCTACACCGCAGGCAAAAGCTCCTGCAAGCAAGGCGGCGAAAACGTTGGATAATCCACTGCTTCACGCATTGGAAGGCGCTGTGCCTCTGCCGGAGCAGGAACCGGTCTTTACGGTATATGATGATATTCGTCAGAAACTCATTGCCCAGGGGATGCCTGCCGACCAGATCGCTTTTATCCATGAAGCCAATACCGAAGTGCGAAAAAAGGAGCTGTTCTCTAAAGTCCGCACCGGCCAGGTTCGTGTCCTTTTAGGAAGCACCGCAAAGATGGGCGCAGGCACCAATGTGCAGGACCGTCTGGTGGCACTTCATGACCTGGACTGTCCGTGGAGACCGGGAGACCTTGCCCAGCGCAAGGGCCGTATCGAGCGCCAGGGTAACCAGAATCCTCTTGTCCATGTGTACCGCTATGTGACCGAAGGAACCTTTGACGCATACCTCTGGCAGACGGTGGAGAATAAGCAAAAATTCATCAGTCAGATCATGACTTCTAAATCGCCGGTGCGCTCCTGCGATGATGTGGACGAAACAGCACTTTCCTTTGCCGAGATCAAGGCTCTGTGTGCCGGAGATCCCCGTATCAAGGAGCGTATGGATTTGGATGTGGAGGTATCCCGCCTGAAGCTGATGAAAGCCGACCACCAGAGCAAGCAATATCGTCTGGAGGACCAGCTGCTCAAATACTTCCCGGAGGAGATTGAAAAGCACAAAGGTTTTATCAAGGGCGTTGAATCTGATCTGGAGGTTTTGGCAGCTCACCCGCACCCAGAGGACGGCTTTGCCGGTATGGAGATTCGTGGAGACCTGCTGACCGATAAGGAGAACGCTGGTGCAGCTCTTTTGGATGCCTGCAAGGAGGTCAAAACCTCCGATCCGGTGCAGATCGGCAGCTACCGGGGTTATGCCATGTCCGTGGAATTTTCCGCCTGGAAACAGGAATATACGCTCCTGCTGAAAGGACAGATGACCCACCGGGCAACCCTTGGTACAGACCCTCGCGGAAATCTTACCCGTATCGACAATGCCCTCGCCCAGATGCCCCAGCGTCTGGAGGCGGCAAAGGCCCAGCTGGATAACCTCTATCAGCAGCAGGCTGCCGCAAAGGAGGAAGTCGGAAAGCCATTCCTTTATGAAGAAGAACTGAGAAGCAAAAACGCCCGTCTGGTGGAGTTGGATACCCTGCTCAACATCGACGGAAAGGGGCAGGCACACACCGAGTCTGTTGTTGCCAAAAGCACACGGCCTTCGGTGCTGGATACCCTAAAACGCCCGGTGCAACCCCGTAGTACAGACAAGAAACCAAAACAGCATGAGGAGGTGCGATAACATGAATACTAACGATCTGAATACAGCCCTTTATGAAAAGATGGCTGCCGAACAGGACAAGTTCCGGGACTGGCTGAAAAGCCAGCCCCCGGAAGAAGTCTTAAACCATGCCTATGAGTACACCATCCGCGAGGACATCGTGATGGCAATGGAGGAACTGGAGTTGACCGACACCCAGGCTCAGGCACTTTTGGAATCTCCCTCTCCGCTGGCGGATGTGTACCGCTATTTTGAAAAGCTGGAGACCGGCTATATGGATGTGATCCGGGACAGCATTGAAAGCCGTGCCGACGATGTGTGCAGAGCCAAAGAGGAACTGCGAACAACACCGGTCTATCCACATTCTGCTGCCTATGCGTCCGAGCATGGGGAAATGGCACAGTACAACCTCTCATATCAGGCGAACAGCGCCTGCAAAGAAGCCATTGAGCAGACCATCAGCGCCCACTATGCAGAGAATCGGCTGGATACGGAGGCGGCGGTCAAAGATGTGCTGGAAAAGTTCGGGACGGAACGGGTACAGTTTATTCTTGCCAACACCATCCAGCGCAAGAACTATGACGGGCGTATCTCTCAGGACAATAAAGCATGGGCAAAAAACATTCCTACGCTGGAGGACAGCGGCGCTTCCCGCCACTGTGCCTATCTGGTGGTAGATCAGGTCAATCCCGGTTTGACCGACCTGTTCACCAGACAGTTCCGAAAAGTCGCTCAAGAACAGCAGAAAAGTTCTGTCCTGCAAAAGCTCAAACAGGAGTTGCCCGCCCATAAGTCTGCCGCCCCGAAAAAACGGGAGCCGGAGCGATAACCATGGCAAAGCGCAAGCGGGATGTTCCGGTTTTGTTTTGGGTGTCCGCAGAAGAACTGGAGCTGATCCATCAAAAGATGCAGCAATACGGGACAGAGAATTTGAGTGCTTATCTGCGGAAAATGGCGCTGGATGGTTATGTGGTCAAGTTGGAACTGCCAGAGCTGAAGGAGTTGGTCTCCCTGATGCGCCGAAGCAGCAACAACTTGAACCAGCTGACCCGCAAAGTGCATGAGACCGGGCGGGTTTATAATGCTGACTTGGAGGATATATCCCAGCGGCAGGAACAACTGTGGGAGGGTGTGAAGGAAATCCTTACCCAACTCTCCAAACTTTCATAACAGGGATAGATACTCCATTTGCGGAGGGAGGAACGGCGTTTCTTCGCCGCACCTTCCTCCGCTTTTTCTTTTTGTCTGTATCCTTGTCTTTTGCCTGTCCGTACCGGATAATATGAGTAGAATAAGAAGCGTAGCAAAGGAGTGAAAACAGATGCTGACCTTTGAAAAGGTGCTGGAGATTTTTGCGGATTACCTGACCGCAGACGAGACCATAGAAGTTTATATCAGCCGCCATGGATGTGTAAGAGTTGAATTTGACCAAGATTTTCACTATTGCTCTGGCGAGGTGTGCCATACTCCCAAGGAACTGTTCAATCTCTTAGCTGATGATTACCGGACTTATGTGGAGATTGAACTGACCAAAGGCAGACGGGAGTTGACGGAAGATGATGAGAGAGAAGCGGATGCCCTGTGCAAACGGTATCTGGAGCGTTGGAAGGAGGAACAGGAATGAAGATTTTGAAATGTCTGCTGATGATCGTAACTGCACCGGTCGTTTTGGTGTTGACGCTTTTTGTCTGGCTCTGCACGGGGCTGATCTACATATCCGGTCTGGTGCTTGGTCTACTAAGCACGGTAATTGCTCTGCTTGGCGTGGCTGTGCTTATTACCTATTCCCCGCAGAATGGTGCAATTTTGCTGATTATGGCATTTTTGATTAGCCCGATGGGGCTGCCGCTGGCTGCGATCTGGCTGCTGGGAAAGGTGCAGAGTTTGAAATTTGCGATCCAGGATTGGGTGTATGGGTAAATGATGTGAATATAATTTGGAATGAAAAAGAAGCAGGACAATGGGAGATGAGACCCAATGCCCTGCTTCTCTGTTTATTCGGAACGAACTGTAATATATTTTTGATTGCGACTTTTAGGTTTATCGGGAATAGTCATTTCTAATTGCCCGGATTCTAAAAGCGGATTGATATGCTTCAAGGTGAAGTTTCTTAAATCTTTGAAGCCGCAAAATACTGCAAGCTCTTTCTTGGATTTTGGTGTTGTGCAAAAAGCCAAAATCTGTTTGGATACCGTTGATAGTTCAATAACTTGGTGGGTAACTTGGTGGATAACTTGGTGGGCGTCACCCTCTAAGTTGTAGTTTACATTTTTCAAGATGACTCTGAAATCTGTCGCTGTTGAGGAAAATTCGGGCTTATATGCCTCTGTGTATCCAGGCAGCTTTTCGGTTTCACTGACGATTTTGCGTAGGCCACTTCC
>OOBW01000538.1_pt1 | contig 26568 bp, 37 predicted proteins | sample 1671701 | NCBI WGS metagenome assembly OOBW01 (sample SAMN06348183, study PRJEB24527) | human gut metagenome | biome: human gut; feature: ankylosing spondylitis patient; material: feces | host: Homo sapiens | place: China | collected 2015-10 | reverse complement strand
TAATAATTTTCATGTAATGACCGCTCCTCAATGTTTGATTTACCATGCAAAGTACAGGTAATATCGGTACTCGCCCCTTGTTTCAGAACTTCACGGCTATAAATCGATAGCTCACAGTCTCTCCTCCAGATGCCTGCGTATAAAAAGACATCCTAAAACCATTTGTTGTCAATCCAACGTCCGTCTCTCCGCTGGATGTATTGAGGATTATGGCGTTCTCTTCATTTCCAAACTCATTGCTCCCCAGATCCGCCAATACAAAGTCCGGTTTAAACCCAACGGAAATTTCATTGTAGTATCTCGTAACGTTGCTCACAATGATAGGAGGCCGTTCCTACCTTAACTTTTATGCTGCCGCAACCAGGAATGAGTCTGCTCAATTCACCCACAGCAGACACCTCCCCGGCCGAAGCCAGACGGCTTGGCAGACAAAATTACCTTGTGTGTGTAGATCTGGGTGGTCATTTGTTTATCCCGCATGTACATTTCCTCCTTACGAGAAATCATAAATACGCACTGCGTCCAGGGCGCCGGTGCTGTCTTGAACCGTGAAATACCCGGAAGAATTGTAAAACTGAACGGCGGGCGTGAGGTATAACCGACCATCCCGGTCATTCTCCTGTATGATGGTGCGCCCGTCTACGGCGTAAATGATTCCTTCACCCTCCGCCACCACCAATTTACCGGCGAGGCTGGAAAATGATACCTTGATGCTCTTGAGATACCCGTAATCAGAAGGTAAACCGCTGTACAGCGGCTTCTTCTCATTCAGAAACTCCCGCAGTGTATACTGGCTGACGGGCGTCCCGCTGATCTGCCGCGCAATCTCTCCCATAACCTCACCTCGCAATGCATACGATCAGCGGCAGGTCCACGGTGGGCTTGTCGCCTCCCTTGGGTCCGGTGGCGGTCAGCTGGCCGTCAGAACTGCACTCGAACTTCCCGCCTGGCCCCGCAACCGCCGCGTATGCTTCATCGATCAGGATACGGGCATCAGCGTCACTGCTGCCGCCCGGCAGCACCATCACCGTGCTCTGGTTGTCGGTGGTCAAAAGCCCGGTGCATGCCACTGTCTGGGTCCAGCAGCCGGACGCAGAGCTCCATCCGGAGACCGTCAGCGTCACCGACACCGCCACCGGTGCCGTACACGCTCCAATGTCTTTGGGTTTGAGCGCATCCCCGCCGCCGGTGCGGTGGGTGGAGGCGTGGTTAAAATTCTGAATGTCCTCCTTTTGGTGGGAATGCTCCTTGTCTGCGAAAGCATCCGGCCTCTTTCCGCTGTCCTTCAGGTTCCCGCTCTGATCCAGCGAAGCCAGATTGCCTTCCACGGCACCTTTTACCTTAGTCGCAAAATCACCGCCGGCAATCGCCGCTGCATCTTCCGCTGATTTTCGGGCCGCCTCCGCCGCTTCCCGGGCCTGGGAAACATATCCGGTTTCCAGGTCCTCCCGCGCCGTTTCCGCCAGTTGCCGGGCCGCCTCCGCTGCTGCTCTCGCAAGCTCTGCCGCCGCTCTGGCCGCTTCTGCCTCCGCCCGGCTTTGTTCCGCGTCACTCCGTGCTGCTTCTGCCTGACTGCGCTGCTCTTCTGCGGCCTGGATACCACTCTCTGTCTGATTGATGGCATTGATGGCATCCACCGCCGCATTATAGGCGGGCGCCACCAGCTGCCGGACCATTTTGTCGAATACGGCCTTGTTCTCAGACGTGGACCCGCTGAGAACGTCCGGCGCGGAACATACGCCCACCGCATTCATCTGCTCTTCTGTGATCTTCTGCAAATCGCTCATGGCATCCCCTCCTAACGCTTATAGTTGCTGCCCGGCTCCTTCCACTCCACGCCGAAGGCGTAAATACCGAAGGGCTCGTTTTTTTCTTTGTTCTGCAGGCGGAACCGGGTCTTGTCCACCTTCTTGATCTTGACCTTCCCGCTGAGGGTTCGTGGCGTCCGGTCCGAGGAAAAGACGAACTTGGAAAAATCGATATAGCTCCAGTCAAAATATCGGGCCCGCTCCTTGGCATCATAGACCAGATTCCAGATCCCCCGCCGCTGGGCGTAGATCTTCACGCCGGTGAGCACCGCCGCCGCCAACCGGACGGACACGGCGGTGAAGGTCTTGTTCTTGAAGAAGGTCTTCCCGTCAAAGTCGCTGGTCTCCCAGTAGGCGTCGATAGCCTGCCCGTCGTCGTTGTAGCTCTCCGGATCGTCCACGTTGTGGGCAAACTCCTTCAGCTTTCCGTCCTCCGTTCCAAACCACAGGACGCCGTCCTCTGTCCAGGTGAGCCGGGCGCCGATGCCGGGCCAGTAATAGGCCTCGTACTGATAGGAGCTGTACGGGCTGTTTTTCTCATAGGTCCGCTGCTGGCCATCCAGCAGATAGAGGTCCCCGCCGATGGAAAGCACGTAAAAATCCCGGTAGATAGACGCAGCGGCGTCCGCCTTTCCGGCCAGCTCCATCAGCGCCGAGGAGATGAGGTAGCTCCGCTCCTGGGTATATTTCTCCCCGGTCAGCTCCTCCGCCGTAATGGCGTAGATGCCCCGCTCCGTGAGAAACAGCGGCTCCTTACCGATGTAGGCGAAGGAGAACGGCGCCACCGGCGCCTCCCCCAGCAGCGTATTGGTCACCCGGAACAGGGCCTCCCCATCTGCATCCAGACTGCCGGTACGAACAACAGCGTTGCGGCCCACTCCTTTTCCCTGCAGAAAAGTGGCCAGCGTATTGCCCAGAATGGCATAGCCCACCACGGCACTGCCGTCCCGGCTTACTTTGGTATAGGCGGTATCCGGGAAATAGGTGGGGTCCTCAAAACCGGAGTACCAGTCCTGCCCCGGCTCGTCGGGGTTCCCGGAGAGGAAGACCCGGTCCTCCGCGTCCCCCACACCATACACGGCGAAGATCCGGCACTTGTTGATCTTGTCGGCATATCCCTCCCGGGCTTTGCTGGCAGTGATACGGACGTTGTCCTGCCCCTTGACCGGCGACTCCCCTGGTGCCGTATTGAACGTCACCAGGCCCTTCTCCCGGTCCACGGTGAAGTCTGTCCCCTCGGTCTTTTCCAACCACTCACCGTCCTCTCCCAGGATCTCAGCTTTCACCGTTTCTTCTCCCAATTCAACGGTTGTAAGCTGATACTCCTTTACATCAGCTTTTCCCAGGAAAGACTCCTTCCAGGCAAGCCCCAGAAGATTGAGTGCCTCATAAGTGGTGCCGCCGCCATCCGGGCTGCGGCTGATGATGATGGTGGGCACATAGGCCTCCTCACTCACTGCCTTGACCGCTGTGCCGTCGTACACCCGGTAGGTATTTCCGTCCAGAAGATAGAGTTTTCCGTCGAAGGAAAAGCTCTTGGAGCGTGCGTCCGCCATGCCGTCTGCCAACTCTGTCCACTCCGTCCCGGCGAGTTTATAGAGCTTGGTTCCCGCATGGATCAGCCGCTCCCCGTTCAGAAAGTGGACGCCGTTGATCCTTCTGCCGTTGGGTGCGGTTGCTCTGGTGGTATAGCCCATCCGCTTGCGCACCTTGCCCACCTGGTCCCGGATCATGTTGGGCGCCGCTGGAGAGCGGCTCTCGTCCACATTGGAGGGGCTGTTCAGAAGGTCAATCCCCCGGAAATACTCAATTGTGGCGGAATACTTGGGCTCCGCCGCCGGGATCGAAAACTGCGCCAAACTGCTCGCCTCCTTTGAAAAGCTGTTCCACCGTCGTGCCGGCCGGGGCACTCTGCTCACCGTTGGGCCATCCGGTTCCCTGTCCCTTTCGGGCCAGCCAACCGGGGCCCTGCCTCGAAAGCCCCTCGCTTATTCTGCCACTGGCAGCGCTTCGGCGCTTTCCTCGAATTGACCTCGCTTTATCCGCCGCAGGCGGCGCTTCGGTCAATTCCACCAGCCGCTGGTGTTTTTGACGCTTCCGCTGCCTCCGGCGGGGCGGGCCGCCGACGCCGTCTGAAGCCGGGAGAGTCCCGCCTCAAACTCGTTGAGCATCTGGGTGCTCATCTGGATGTCATCCTCGCGGTAGAGCTCTGCGCCGATGTACAGCGGCACCAGCTCCGCCACCTCCCGGGGAACACCCAGGTCCGTATCGTCCGGCGTTTGGGAGGAGATCTTCGGCACATACGCCTGGTAGTAGACGGTATAGACCGCCGCCTCTCCAACCGGTAAAACCAGCGTGTCCGTCCCCTCCACGCTCCAGGAGTCCGCCGGGCCATATCCCTCCTGCTCCGTCTCCCGGTAGATCTCACCGGACACCAGAGCCCGGTAACGTTCGGCGGTCTCCCGCATGTCGATGCGGGCCACACCGCCGGAGGTCACCGGAATCCGCAGCGTGTCCCCGTCCTTCTCCGGCTCCGCAACGTCCGGCGTCACTGCCACGTTCAGCCTGCCCAGCAGCGGGACCCCCACACCGGTGAGGATGGTCAGTGCTTCATTGGCCACCGCGGGCATGGCGTTGAGGTATTCTTCGTTGCTGTCGTCCTTGTTCAGCGCAGCGCCGTCATTGGAGAAAATGCGCTGCAGCGCCGCCAGCTTCACTTCGCCCCAGGTCATACGCATACCTCCTTTTCAGAAGCGCCCGGGAGGATACCCCGGGCGCTTCCCCCTCAGGTCAGCTCGGTGCCGCCGCTCATGCCGCCGGCAGACACAAAGCGCCAATCGGCAAAGCCTGCGCCGAAGCGGGCCCGGCCCTTCCAGAGGTTGTTATCGTTGTTGTCGTCCAGCACCGAACGGACGTTCAGCTTCACCCGGTCCTGGAAGATAGGGCCGTCGTTTTCCTGGATGGCGGCGCTGTCCAGCAGGAACCAGGGCTTGTCGGTCTTGCCCAGGATCTGCAGCACCCAGGTGAGATACGGGTCCACCAGGATGTTCCAGCGTCCCACCTGGTAGTTGAAGGCGTTGGTGTTGTCCTCGGGGGTCTTGTCGGACCCGGCCGCCGCAAAGGCCGCCTGTTTCAGGCCGGCGTCGTTGGGAATCCAGATGGTGTCCGGGGCGATGCTCAGCAGCTCTCCGTTGTCGCCCTTGAGGTTCTGCATCTTCTCCTCCATGCGGCCCAGATTGTCCGCCGTCAGTTCTCCGGCAAACAGGTTGGACTGGGTCTTTTTGTCCACCTTGCCCGGATGGCTCTTGGAGAAGAGGGCCAGCTTGTCGGCGCCGGCACAGTCAAAGGTCTTGGCACCCACCTTGACGGTGGTGCCGTAGAGTCCGCCGGCGTACAGGTACCGGCCGAACTTCTCCCGGGTCCGGTTGTAGCTGGTGATGAGCTTGTTGGCCCGGTTCTTCATGGTGCCGATGCGGCCGTCCTCCACCAGCTCCTGGGTGATGGCAAACTGGCTCTTCCAGGTTTCATTGATGATGGCCTTGGGAAAACCCTCCTCAAAACCGGTGTTGGGGTAATTGCCGCCCTCGCCCACGGGCTCGAAGTCGTCCGCCGCGGTCTCGCCGGTGTACTGCTCCGCCCAGTGCTTGGAGTTCTCCATACGGAAGAGCTTTTTCAGAATGGAGCGCTGCTCAAAGGCCTCACCCCGCTTTTCCAGATAGCTCTTGATGGGAAACTGACTTTTGCCGTAAAGGCTGTCCACCAGGCCGGAGCCGATGGACACGGTACAATATGCCATATCGTCGTTGCAAATGCTGCTCCCCCGCCCCTGTCCGGAGGCTTCAGGGGAACAGATCCTTGCCTCTCCTTTCTTTGAATTTCAGGGGGAGTCCCGCTCCCCTCCCGGTCAGAATCTCACGCGGACGCTGTCGCCCACTGCGGTGCCCTCCAGCGCCACGATGACGGCCACACCGCTTTCTGTGGTTGCGGTGACCTGCAGGCCGTCCGCTGCCAGCGTCACCTTATTTCCGGGCTTCAGGCTGGTGCCTGCGACGCTCAGCTGCGTCCGCCACAGCTGATAGTCCTGGACCCGCACCACGGGAACCTGGTCGTTTTCATCCTGTGGTCCCGCCGCGATGTACTCCGGCTTTGCCGTGGCGCCGCACTTGGTCAAAAGGCCCGTGGCCGCCGTCACCAGCGCCTCTCCCAGAGAGATACTCTCCTCTGCGGTGGCCTGCCGGTACTCAATGGGCGGGGTCTGTCCCACGTCCATGTTCTGCAGCATAAATGCCATATCTCACTGCTCCTTTCTGATCTTCTACTTATTTCCTGCCGATGCTCTTGAGGTAACTTGCATACGCCTTGCGAATCTCCGCATCGGTGGCCCCGGGCATCATCTCCCGATAGCTCTCCGCCATGTCGGCAGGCACATCCACCGCGTCCGCCGTTTCCCCGGCGACTCCGGCGTTGAGATGGGCCTTGCTTTGAGCGGCGTTGATGGCTGCCTGCCGGCTGGCCGCCCTCCGCCGCTGGTCCAGCTCCTGGCGATTGGCCAGGTAGAAGGCATCCTCCAGCCCCAGCCCCTTCTGGACCAGCTCGTTGAACCGTCCGGCGGTGGGCATCTTGGCTATGTCGTCCAGGCTCTTGATGTCCGGGAACTCTGCGCCGATGGCCGTGAGGCTCTTCTGGATGGCCGCATTGGCCCGCTCCTGGGCGGCTTTCGCCGCCTGTGCCGCCGCCTGCATGGTGGCCTGCCGGGCCTGCTGCACCGCCGGGTGGTGCTCCACTTCCTGATTGATGATCTGCCGCAATGCGTCTGCCGGCAGCCCCGCCTGGCTGAGCTGCTGCTCTGTCTGCCGGCGCTGCTGCTGAAGGTCCCTGCGGGCTTTTTCCGCCCGCCAGGCGTTGTAATCCGCCTCGCTGGTGATGGGTTTTCCTGTAAAGGGATTTACCTGTCCGGTGAAGATGTCCGCATAGATTTTGTCCCGGCTCTCCTGAAGCGCCGTTTTTCTGGCAGCATCCTCCCGCTGCCGGCGGAGCTGTGCCTGCCGGTGCCGCTCCGCTGCGCCGGCCTGTTGGTCTGCGTCCGCGCCTTCCTCTGCGCCAGCGACGCCGGGGGCGGGTTGGTCCTGCTGTTCCTCAGCGCCAGGGGCGGCGGGCTCCTGGTCTCTTTCGCCTTCTCCGGGGGCGGGACCGGCGGCCTCCCGCTCGTTTTCGCCTTCCCCGGCGGAGGCATCCTGCGCCGTCTCCGCCGGGACCCCGAATACCTCCTGATATTCGTCCATCATGTTCTCCTTTCCTCTGTGGGCTTACTTGCTCTTCTTTCCGCCCCGGCCGGTGGTATCGCCGCCGCTGCGCAGGTCGGTTCCCGTAATGCGGTTCGTTCCTTTCTTGCCCGCACCGGGGCCGTTGGGTGCGGTCACATCCAGGGTGCCGCCGCTCTTGATGCGGCCAATGTAGCCTCTCTCTTTCATGCTTGCGCCTCCTTTCCCGTGTTTTGAACATCGCCGTCTCCGGCGCTGTCAGCCTTTATCGAACAATCGTTCTCCAACCGTGCGGCCGTGGTCCTCACACCGCTTGTTGCGGCACCGGAACGTCAGCACCCGGACGGTTTTCCCGTCCCTTTTCTCCTCCCGGACGGACATCACCGCCGCCTCCGTCCCGCATCTGGGGCATCTCACAGCGGCATTCCCCCTTCCGGCAGGGCGCTGGTACCCATGGCCGCCTGGAGCACAGCGGGGTCCTCGGCGGTCCCGCTTCCCGGCTGTGCGGCGCCCGCCTGTGCCATCCCGGCTTGCTGGGCTGCCGCCTCCTCCTGGGCCTGCTTCTGCCGCTGCAGTTCCGCCTTGATGGTCCCCGCCATGGGGTAGTGGAGCTGCTCCATCATGGACCAGTACAAAATGAGACTGTCCAGACTGGTGGGGTCCCCGAAGGCCCCCTCGGACCGCTGGGAGCGCATCTCCTGCCACATCTGCTCCCGGTTGGAGGCCAGGGGCGCCGACGTATCGCAGGAGAACAGGAAGTTGTCGTTCCAGTACGGCTGTCCGTCCGCATCCACCCGCAGAAAGTCCCAGCGGTTGAAGGTGCGGTATTCCCGCTGGCCCTGGGCGTTGTAGGTGACGATGGGCCGGGGTTCGTCGGCGTATGCCAGCTTCCACTTGAACAAACGTTCGAACAGGCGCTGGTACAGATCATTTTTCATGATCCGCTTGCTCTCCAGCCGTCCCGCCGCCTGGGCCGCCGAAAACTGCTTTGCGACGGCGGAGGTTGCAGTGGAGTCCTTGCGCCCCTGGAAGGAGTCGGTGATGCCGATCATATTCCGGGCCTCCTCGTAGATCTCCGCCCGGTACCTGAGGTCCGCAGAGATGTCCACCTGGGTGTTGTAGGTGCGGATCATGTCCAGCTGCTGGGGCGACTTCACGGAGAGCACCCGGCCGTCCTGGTCGGTAAACTCGAATTTCAGATCCTCCGGCTTGGTGGTAAAGCTGCCGCCGCTCATGACCTTGGTGGAGAGCTTGCCGCTGACCTTGCTCATCTCGTTCTGCTGTCCGGCAATGGCGTCGGCGTCGGAGCCGCCCAGCAGCTGCCCGGCCATGGAGACGTTTTTACGCATCACGATGGGGTACATTCCCGGCGTGTAGCAGGGAATCCGCCGGGGCCGCCTTCGGACGGGTCTTTCCACCACCGCCGCAGGAAGGCCTTCCATGCCCGGCAGAGATCCGGCACCGCTGCTCAGGACGTCCAGGATCTCCGGCGGTGCCGTCTCATCAGGCACCGGCAGGCCGTATTCGTCCGTCTCCTCCTCCCAGGCGGAAAGCACAGTGCCGTCAAAGAGCGTCAGGTCCTCCGTCAGCTCCTCATACGCCTGCACCTCGTCCCGGAACTCCGTCCCGTCGCAGTGCATGCACTTGACGCCGTTTCCCTCCGCGCCGCAGCGGGTGCAGATCTTCTTCCGGCGGGCCTGGCAGTCCTCCAGGTCCTCCAGCTCCGTGTCCCGCACAAAGCTGTACCGGCCGATGCCGCCCCGGCGGTTGCGGTAAAATACCAGGTACTGCGTCACAATGCCGTCCGGCAGTGCGCCGTCCACCTCCGACCGGGCCTCCCGGTCCTCCTCGTCCTCCTCCCGGACGTCCACGCCGTACCGGCGGAGGATGTACTGCCAGGTGCGGGGGATCTTGAGGCAGAAGTGCTCCATCTCGTCGATGTCGTAAACGCCTGCCTGGGGAACGAACTGCCGGGGGTGGATCTCCCGCACAGTGGAATCCCCCAGCGTGGTGTGGGTGCAGACGGTCTGATCCCAGTCCACCCACAGAAAGTCCGCGCCGTGGGTGGGGGTCACCCGCTCCTGCAGGTCGTTGATGACCTCCATGGGCAGCCGGTCCAGCTCGTTTCGGAGCATGTCCTCAATGATCCGGGCCAGATCCTCATCCTCCCGGTAAAGGGCCGTCACCTTGGGCTGGGGGATGTTGGAGTCCACCTCCGTCTCGATGATCTCCTGGACCAGGTTCCGCTTGTAGCTGGTCTGCCGGGCCGCCGTGGTCCCGTCCGGGGCGGTGATGTCGGCGGTGCCCCGCAGCAGCTGTTCCTGGCGTGTCATGGCGTCCCGCGTGCTCTTCCAGTCATTCTCGTCCGAGCGGATCACATTCTGCCAGTACTGCAGCTTTCTCCCCCGTTCCCGGGGCATCTCTTCCGTATTGTCCATAGTGCCTCCTACTCCTCGTCCAAAAAGTCCTCGTAACTGCCGCCGTCATCCTCCTGCCGAAGGCCCGGCAGCATTTTGGAGAGCAGGTCCAGGGCCCGCAGGGCGCCTTTGCTGTCCATCTGCCACATCCCGGATTCCACCCACTCCCGGGCGGCGGTGTCCCATTCCAGAACCGGTTTTTTCTCCATGCATCGCTGGTATACCTCCCACACCGCGGACGCCAGAGAGTGCTTTGTCACGCCGATGGCATCGAACTGCTCCTGCAGCAGGGCGTCCCGGTAGTCCCGGACCTCCGGCTTCCGCAAAAGGCGGCTCGCCTGACTGGCGGCGCTCTTTTCGCTGTACCCGGTGCGGATAGCCGCCGCCGTTCCGTTGAGATCCCGGAGATACTCCCGGACAAACTGCCGTTCCCGGGGCCGGAGTTTGCGCCCCAGCTCCTCCGCCGCGTTTCTCTGTTCCTCCACCGCGCCTCACCGCCTCTCCTTTCGTCAGAAACTACCCTACCACAGGGGGACCTCCTGTTATCACGGATTTTAAAAACCGCCAACCCATTGACGCCCAATGGATTGGCGGTCACTTTCACGAGCGAAAGTTATATGAACAATTTGTGAACAAGCGTCATAGACAGTCCCTACCATGCCTCGTAAAACTGCCGCCGCAAATCGTAGAGCACATTCTCGCTGACGTGGTGGCGCAGGGCGATGGCCGCAAGGCTGCTTTTCGTGCACATGACCTCCCGCAGGGCAGCACCGTAAGCGCCTCCGCACTCCCGGCAGAGGCGCTGGATCTTGTTTTGTACGTGCTTGGGCTGATCCCGCCAGGTCAGGCAGGTGTAGCGGATCAGCCCCTGCTGTTCCTCCGGCAAAGAGACGCCGCGCAGCTTTTTAAAGCCCACCTCCGCCGCCTCCTTCTTCGCCGGCCATGGCCAGGGCCATCTCCTTGTGGCCGCCGACCTTTCCCCTGGGATCTTTTGCCCTGGGGATGTAGCGCACGAAGTTTTGTCCCTTCTCCGGGTCGTATCGGGTCCCGGGCAGCTCCATCGCCCCGGCGGGAATCCGCAGCTGGCCGCCACTGGTGACCACCTCCCGGCGGATGATGGGCTTTTTCATATTCCGGGAGCATGTCCACTTTTTTTCGTCCGGCACGCCCCGGCTCTGGTTGACGATGTAATCCGCCAGGGGCTTGTAGTCCGCCTGATGGCGCAGGAACTGCACGTCCACATCCCCCAGACCCCAGATGGCGTCCACCGGCTCCGTACCCAGATAGAGCTGCTTATTCCGCAGGGAAAAGGCGTCGCCGCTGATGACGATATGTACATGAGGCCGCACCAGCTGCCCGGTCTCCCCGTCGATCTCCGAGGGCGCCAGTACCCACCGGGTCACAAGGCCCATTTTCCGAAGGCGGTACACCATGCGGTCAATGAACTTCTTCCCGGCGGCCTTGGCTCCCTCATAGGTCCCGCCGATCTCCTCCAGGCCCCGGGGGTCAAACTTGGCGGTGAGCCACAGATCCCCTGGAGCGAAGTTGCAGTTGAGCACCCGGGCCAGGGCCAGCTTGGCGTATTCCCGGTTCCCCACGATCTTCTTCTCGCTGCTGTTGCCCCGGATTCTCCTGCTGCGCTTGGACGGCCTGCGGGTGATCCTGGTCTTGCGCCGCTCCACTACCGAACCGGAAATGATCTTTGTCACCATGTACAGTCCCTCCTGTCCCTGTGTCTCTCGTGCCATGTTGTCTCTCCCCTCCCGCGCGATAAAGGCAGAAGTACCCGCGCGCCCCTCCGCGCAAGGCCCCTTGTCTTTTCTTGCGTCCTCTCATTGACCGTGCTTCACAACCCCCTGCCCCGATTCGTTTTTTCCTGTTTTTACCACTTCCCCGCAAACATAGGCGTTTAAGAGCCCCGGCAGATACGCGCGCGGGCGTATTGCAAAGTTAGGATGTCATATGCAACGTACATTGGGTGGATTTTGGTGTATATTTAGATAAAAAGTTTTTTGGAGGTGTCCAATGTTCAAAAAGCAAAAGTTTTTACGCTGGCTTCTCATTTATATCTTGGTAATCCTTGGAATTTCCATTATCGTAAATGTCTTGATGTTTCTCTCCATTCCGACGGACTCATCCTTGAACGCCCCCACCTGGCTGGGCTTTTGGGGCAGCTATCTGGGTGGCGCCATCGGCTGTATCCCCGCTTTTCTGGCTTTGCAACACAGTCAAATGCAATCAGAGGCGCAAAGAAAAGACATTGAAAAGGACCGACATCTGGCCAATCTTCCCGTTTTGGATGACCAAATTGTGCACATCAAGAGGCTTTCTGATTTGTCCATCATTGGCTCATCCTCCATAAATGTCATTCTGGAAAGCAGAGAGAATCCAAAAGGATATTCTATAAATAACGCAACCGCAGAAAAACTTATGGAAATTTTAGAATCGAATAGTACAGACGTTCTCTTGCTTCAAGTAAAGAATGTTGGGCATGGGCCGGCACTATCTGTCAATCTGTGTTTTGAAACTACTTCCGAATTCCCACTGGGAGCATTGGCTGAAGGAGAAACGTTCAATCTGATCCTTTCCTTGACCCGCAGACCAGACAGCACCTACCCTCTCAAATTTTCTTTCCGTGATATGTTGGACTGGAAGCATTCACAATATCATCAGGTCTATATTGGTCTTGATCTGACGCTCGTATCTCCCATTTCGACTCCTGTATTGGAATCGTAATGCTTCTCTGCTACACTGGGCTCCGCCGGAGGTCATATTCATGGCCCCCGGCGCGGTCCGGCGGCCGCGCGTTCATTCCTCATACAGAATAGTCAGCCCGTAGGCCACCGCCGCCTCATGCTCAATGCGACATCCCCTGGCCTGCTCCCATCCCTTGCAGAAGTAGGCCGCATGGCACAAAGACATGTTCTCCAGCGACTTGGCCAAAAAGCACAGCGGAATCTGTACCACGCCCCGTGCCTCCATGTTTTCTCTGCTATACCACTCATCTGTGAACAGCGTGTTCACGATCTCATAGCCTTGGGCTTCCAGGGCAGAAATTGCCCGGTTTCGGGTCTCCACGGTCTCCTCTTCACTCTTTCCAGCCATAGGCTGGGACAGCATTGCCTTTTTCATCTTTGTGCCTCCCCTCACTTCACGCCATGCACCGCCGTCTGGAGCAGGAACCCCAGCAGCATCCACACCTTGTCCTTGATGTGCTTCATGCAAATCTGAGCGCCCAGATCCTCGTCGTAGTTCTCCGCGCTGACGCAGGCGCTGGACTCCACAATCTCAAACCCGTTCCGGAGCATAGCCCGGACGACCGTAGTCTTGTCCCCTAACGTAGTTGTCCACGTCTCCATGATGAAATCATCCACCATTTTCTGGCTGATGCTGGGTGCGCCGGTGCGCAGATGCTCATTGACGGTCACCGGCAGGTATGCCGCCTCAAAGACCTCCTTGGGGCTCCAGCTCACGTACCCGTCGGAGTACCGCACCCGGTAGCCGTCCCGGGCAGCCTCTTCTGCGCTCAGCATATTGGGACCTTTGTAGCACTCTCCGCGCTTCGCAGGTTCCGCCTCGATCAGCTTCGTTCCGATGTACTGTTTCATGATAATTCCTCCTTATTTTTTTGAAGGCCCGACGGGCCTTTTCTTTTTACCTGTTTCCGCTCCCCAGAGTTTCCGCAGCTGCCGCTTTCCGGCCTCATCCGCCGCGCGGTAGTCCTCCCACATGTCCGCCGTCCAGTGAGATGTGTCCCCAGCGTCCTCCCGTTCCATGGTCACCCGCTGCTGGGTTCTGGCAAAATAGCAGATGGCCGCCGCCATCACCAGATCGTCGTGCTCTCCTGCCTCGGCCTCCGGCCTGCGGTCCTCGTTGTAGACGAAGTGGAGCATCTGGCGCAGGGTGTTCCGGCTCACCACCAGCTCCGCCGTCTCCTCCATCACCGCGTGGAGGCCCGCCAGGATCACCGGGCGGGTCTGGGGCGTGGTCTGGAAGCCGAAGGCTTTCACGTTCTTTCTCGTGTACGTGTCAAACCGCTCCCGGACATAGAGATTGGGGTAGTTCCACTCCTCCAGCTTGCGCTCGGGGTAGGTGGAGAAGTTGGTCTCCACGGCGATGAGGGCCGCGTTGTACCACATCCCCAGGCAGTAGAGCTGCCGGGCATAGAGCAGCTCGGAGAAGGTGAATTCCAGCTCTGCCGCCTGCATACCGGTGCGATTGTCCACCACCCAGGCGGTGAACTTGTCGCTGCCCTCTCCGGCGGTATCGCCGCCGATGACGTAGGGTACCCCCGGCTCCGGCGGCGCATAGACCCGGATGAAGCCGGTCCGCCGGTCGGATCTCCACATCCATTCCGCCGGCGCCTCCCCGGCCGCCGGCTCCGGATAGGTAAAGGTCCCCACGTCCGCCGGCTCCCGCGCGGCGGCCAGCCACAGCAGGATGTCCTCGTTATTGAAGAACGGCGTACCGGAGAACAGAAAGGCCTCCTCCGGGGTGGAGGGGTACTCCTGCTGGAATTTCCGCTTGTCCCCGTGGCAGTTGACGGCGATGCACCACCGCCGCCAGGCCATCTGCTCCGGGTCCAGATGATAGGCCTCCATGAGGGAACGCTCCTCTTCATCCCAGACGGTCCCCTCGGTTACCTCCATCCGGTATTTCTCTTCATGGAACCAGGCGATGAACAGCGGCACCCAGCCATTGGTCCCGGCCATCGCCCCGTCCCACAGGTCCTTGAACTCGTTGTAGCCGTTGGCGGTGGACTCAATGACCACCAGGGTGTTCAGCTCCGCCGGCACCGCCTGCATCACGCCGTCCAGGATCTCATTTTTGTTTCCCTTCCAGAAGGCGAACTCCGAGAGATGGACGTTGTTGAGAGTCTCGCTTCGGCCCATGCCGTCGTTGGCGGTGACGCAGCGGATGGAGGACATGAGCCCCGGCCTGCGCCGCTTCTCCGCCGGGTCCCGGGTGGGATTCTCGAACACCAGTTCCTTGGCGTTGGAGTGCTTGCACATGGGCTGGAGCTTGCGGGGCAAGTAGTCGAAAAACAGCTTGTTCATCCGAAAGAGCTTGGTGGTGGAGTCGTCCCGGTGGGCCACGATTAGGGTCTGCACCAGTCTCCGGGTGGCGCTGTCCTGAAACATCATCCCCTCGGTGATGGTGGAAAGGCCCAGCTGCCGGGCCTTGAGGATCAGGATGCGGGGTGGCCTGCCTGCCTCCCGCTCCCGTTTCACCGCGTCCAGCAGCATCTGCTGGGCAGGCTTGGGCCGCAGGGCGGTGATCTTTCCCTCCTTGGTCCGGATCTTCAAAAACTTCGGGATGTATACCTCCGGGTCCCGCAGATCTTTTTCCAGTCCCATGGTTTACCCCCTTCTCTCCATCAGTGCTTCCACCGTCGGAAAGTTCTGCACCGTCTCCACGTTACGCTCCCTGGTGCGCAGCTGCACCAGCATGGCCCCTTTCCAAGCCCGTCCGCCCTCCAGAGTCCTGGCAGACTCCATCCGTCCGTTCAGTGTTTTTCGGATCTCGATCTCCTCCCGTGCCGCCATGGCGGTCCTCAGCCGTGCCATGTCTTTCCCGTCCAGGATTCTGATTCGGTCCCATTCCCCGTTCACTTCGGTCTCCCCTTCATACGTACTCCTTTCTGTCCGCAGCTCCGTGTGGCATTTCGCCGTTGCTTTTTGTCAAATGTGAGGGTATATTAAATGCATCAAGAACTTACAGAAATTGGGTGATTCTCATGACGGATACTGTGTGGGGCGCAATCATTGGCGCCGCTGCAGCTCTGATCGGCGTGTTCTCCGGCGCCCCGATCGCAAATTGGCAGGAAACAAAACAGTTCAAGCGTACCCAGCGGGCCGCCGCATATGAAGAGGCCCAGCGTTTCCTCTATATAGACGGCAGTTCTGCAATGGATCTTTACTCCGATCAGGAGTATCTCCATCTGCTGGAAGCTGCGGCAGTCAAGATGGCTCTTTACGCTTCGGATGAGGCAAATGCCCTGTTTGACACGATCATTAACCTCACTCTGGATAAATCCGGAGAGCTGTCTGACGAGGACCGAAGCAAAAAGCTTGACGAGCTCTTCAGCAAACTGCAAAAGCAGATGCGAAAAGACCTTGGGGCAAAATGACCGTTCCAAAAGCAGCCGCCTGCAAGCGGCTGCTTTTCTTCTTCCTGCGGGTATCCTTATGGTTTCCGTTTCTGCATTCCCTGCTGATAATTGGGCGGCAGCCCCATCCGTTTTCTCCAGTTGCCCACCGCCTTGGAGGTACATCCCAATGCCCGGCTGATGGCTCCGTCCGATTCCCCCTGGCGGTACAGCACGCCTGCCTTTTCCCAGTCATAGAGCATCCGTCTGCTCCCGGCTTCTTTTGGAGGGGCAGCTGCGCCCTCCTTCGCCTCTTTTCCGGTCCGGGCAGCTTTTGGAGAGGTCCGCACCGCAGGCGGCAATATATCCTCCTCTGCCGCCGACAGGCGGGCCCCCTCCCGAAACCGGCGGCATCTTGCCGCCGGGACGGCCCGTCTGGTATGCCCCGTGATGGCATAATAGTCACACTGGTATCCGGCATGGGGCCTGGCACGGTACATGCATCGCTCACACTTCACGCTTCCTCCCCCTTTCCCATACCACAGCCCCGCCGCAGATGCAGACATACGCTCCCGCCGCCGCGTGAAAAGCGGCGACTCTTTTCATTTGTTTCATTTCGGTCCCCCTTACATCAAAAACTTCTTCCAGTCCACCTGCACCGCGTGAAGAGGCAGCACCGGGTCAAACATCCGGTCCAGTTCCTCCGTGCGCACAGGTTCCAGCGGGCCGCCGTAGTCCTTTCCGTAGGAAATGTAGAACGCCCACCCGTCCTCCTGCAGCGTCAGGCCGGTCAGGTGGCCCACGGCCTTGGTGTCCATCCCCAACGCAGAGAGCGGGTATCCGGGGATCACAATGGCATCCGGCACCTCAAAGGAGATCCGTACCCCCTCTCCCGTGTCCTCCGGATTAAAAAACGCAGAGTTTTCCAGCCGGTTTTCCGGGTCCCGTTTCCCGCAAAGGGTAGTCCCCGGAAACCGGCTGGAGTCCCAATAGAAGAAGGACAGCCCCGTCAGGGCAAACCTCCCTTTGGAATAGGGCTTTTCACAGTGAAACCGCTGCCCCAGGCGGCACGGCGCTTCGATCTTCATTCCCCCGCCGCCTGTTCGATGGCCTGGGCCAGTGCCCGGAGGGCTGCCCGCATCTTTTGCTGGTTCTCTGCGCTTTCCTTCCTCACGGCGTCCGCCATGCGGTTCACCGTGTCCTGGGCAGACTGGAAGAGCACCCGGAACGTCACCATATTTTCATTGGCGCTGACCTTGGCCAGCCGGTCGGCGTCCGACGCCTTTTTCTCCGCCTTTTTGGCCGCCAGCTCCGCTTCCTGCGTCCGGATATTGGCCTCCCGGGCCTGCGCCTGGGCCGTCTTGAGCTCCTCCCGGAGCTTCTTCACGTTTTCCCGGGCCTTCTGCTCCGCTTCCTCCAGCTCCCGCCGGTGGGCCTTGGCGGCTGCCTGCTTGGCTTCCTTTGCTCCTTCCGCCCGGGCGGCCGCCAACTGCTCCGGAGAGGCATCCCGTGTCTCCACAGCCACCTCCACCGGGCGGCTGCGCAGGGCCTGGAGCTCCTCCTCCGCCGCCTGCAGCTGTCGGGCCTTTTCCTCCTCGGCCTCCCTGGCTCGCTGCTGCAGCTCCTTGAGCTGGCACATGTCCGCTTCCATCTTGGCCCGGCTCTCTTCTGCGGACCTGGCCCGGGCATCCGCCTTCTGTGCTTCCCGGAGGGCCCGGTCCCGTTCCTCGATAGCGGCTTTCAGCTCCTTGGCCGTCATCTCCGGCACCGTCTTTTCCACCCCGTCCACGGTGTGGGGCTCAGACACGAAGTTCGCCCGTTCCGATTCTGGCAAAGCCAACAGCGCCAATGCTTTGGAGGCTCCCAAATCCGCAATCTCTGCGGATTTGGAATACTCCCGGGCAAGACGCATAAAGTTCTGGGCAGACCGCTCCGAAAGGTCCACCCGATCCCGCAGCCAGGGCAGCCACTCCCCGTGGCCCAGTTGGGCCTTGGCCTCCAGCAGTCGCTTCCCGATCTCGATGATGGCGCCTCCAGCCTGGCGCTTGTAAAAGAGGATCTCCTCGGTGATGATGTCCAGAGGCTTGTCCTCCGCGGGCGGCTGCCCGTTCATTCCGAAGTCCCGGGCCAGGATGGCCCCCTCTCCGTCGTCCGGCTCCCCGTTTTCCCAGGGCCTCTCTCCGATGCCTAGTTCCGCCGCCAGGGCCTTTGCTTGTTCCATGCTCATGCCGCACCTTTTCCTTTCTTCTTTTGTTGTCTCATGGGCCGGATGTGCTCCAGCCAGGCCGCTTCAAAGGCCTCCACCGCCTTTGTCCGATTGCAGTTGCACTTTCCCTGGTTCTGAAGCACTGTGAAGTCATCCAGCTTTAACTCCAAGGTATACCAAGGCTTGTCCGGCTCCGCTGCCTGTCGAATGAAGAAGATAGCTGCGTTCCCGCCTGCGTGCTTTTCCTTGTAGGTGGCCACGCAGTGGTGCAGGGTCTTCCCCTCCGTGTCCAGCTCCTCCGGCGCGGCGCAGGGCCGGATCAGGATGCCCTCATGATTCCAGGCCAACGGTGCCAGAACGTTCAGACGGGCCGCAAAGGCGTCCCGGAGCCTGCGGTTTTTCTCCGCCAGGTCTTTGGCCCTCCGGGCCTCCTCCCGCACCCGCCGTTCCTCTGCCACCCGATCATGGGCACGCATCAGAGCCTTGGGAAAGCGGACGTGCTCGTCGGTCAGGTCATAGCCCTCTCCCCGGGCAATGCGCCAGTAATCCTCCAGGATGCTGCCGTCCGCCCGCTTGTCCAGCGCACGCTGTCGCTGCAGATAGCGCACCGCCCGCATCAAGGGTGCTTTTCCCTTCTCCACGATCCGCTGGCACCAATGAATCCCGGCAGCTTCGCACTCTTCCAGGTCCTCCGGCAAGCGCAGCTTGACGCCCTTTTCCCGGCACAGCCGGTAAAAGGACAGCTCCTCCGTCGTCCAGTGCATCTCCCGGCAGAAGCGGAACTCCTGGCCGGTGAGGCCCAGCATCCTGGCCGGGCGGCGTTCCTTCCAGCAGACCTCCGGCAGCTTTGGGATTCCCTTGGCCCGCTCATAGCTGTACCGGTAGCTCTCCGCCCGGATCATCTCCCCCACCAAGGCCCCGCAGCCCTGGACGACCAGATTCTCAAGATTCCGGTGACGCTGCCAGAGCCGGAGATACGTCACCGGATACGGCTCCTCTGCCGCCTTCATGTAAAGGTCCAGTTTGCTGTTCTCCGCCGTGGAGCCCACCAGGAGCTCCGGGTCCCAGGGATAGATCAGATCCGCCTCTCCCCAGTTGTCCAGGCAGATTTTGCGCTGCTCCCAATGGCCGAAAAAGCTGATGGCAGAGAGGCACTTGAGATAGCCCATCAGCCGCACCACCTTGTGCTCCTCTACCACATAGGCCTCGTACTGCCGGCAGGAAATGCTCTCTCTTCCCTCGCAGAAGATGTACTTCCCCACGCACCAGCCCACCAGGGCCAGCTTGTCCCCTATGCGGGTAATGGTCAGGGGCCAGTATTCTTTTCCCCAGTGTCCGCCTCGGCCCCGGCCGATGTGCAGGGCTTCCGCCTCGCAGCCGCACATGGGGCAGCGGACGTGATTCCCGTCCGATACGGGATGCCCGCTGCCCGGGTCAAAATAGCCGAAGGTATGCCCGGGGTTGGGAATTCTCTCGGCGTACATGGTCTCGCCGCAGGCGGAGCACCGCAGCTCCGCCATCCGTTTCCGCTGCCCGGTGAGGGGATCACACACCCAGGCGGCCTTGTACCAGATCACATGCTCCCGGAGCTTTCCCTGCCCCTGGAGCCAGGGGATCAGCCCCTCCGGCGGCTCCTGGGGCAGCTCCGCCGCGTAATCGTGCTGTTCCATGCCGTCACCTCACAGAAAGTCCGCCAGATCCACCGAAACCGCGCCGCTCCCGGAGGGCTTGTCCGTTTGCGGGTCCGGCAGGCCGTAGAACTTCCGCAGGATCTCCTCCGCCTCCAGCGGCGTCACACAGGCAAAATTCCCGGTCTTGTGCTTATCCGCAAAGGCCTTGATCTGCTGTTCCGCCTGGACGATCCCCATCTCCGGGTTGTGCAGGTCCTGGGCGATCAGCTCCGCGCTCTTCGGCTCCCGCCGGCAAATATCCATCAGCTGTTCCGCCACCATCCAGGGCCCGGACCGCTCTTTCACCTTGCTCTGCTGTCCCCGCAGCAGGAAAATCACCTGTTCCGTCATATTCCTTTACACTCCTTCTGTTTCAGAGGTCAAACAACTTTTCCTTGCTGGTATGCCCGCCGCAGCAGGTGCCGCATCCGCTCTTCCTCCTGCCGGGAGGCCTGCGCACAGATTCCGCACATGGGCGGCGGGCCGAAGTAGGTCTTTCCGCACCGGCAGCAGATATTCCGGGGCGCGCCTTCGATCCGCTTTTTCTCTTCGCAGCGTGCGGCCACGGTTCGCCAGGGCACACCCCAGAACCGGGCAGCCTCCACCGTGGCAAGCTCCCAGCTTTCCGCCACCACCCATGCGTCTGTGTGGCCCTCGCAGCCGATTTCCCAGAGAATGTCCCGCTTGTGCGTTGCCATGGTCCTCACCGTCCTTTCCCGTGCCCCCACTGTTTCCATTTTCGGAAACGGGCTCTGCTCTCAAAGATGTAATCCCGCTGGACCGCCTGCTCCAACCGCCCCGCCGCGCTCTGGCTCCGCTGTTCCTGCCGGCCGTTTTGCCAGTCTCCCCACGCCGGGCAGATCCAGCTCCCGTCCTCCCGCCGCCCATGGCACCGAGGAGAGCGGTCCGGGCAATCCCGCCCGCAGGGCGGCCGCATGGTCATGACCAGTCCTCCGTCTCAAAAACCGCCTCATACAGCACTTGGTGTGCCGGCTGGCCGGACCACTGGCTGGCGGCTCTGGTGGTCATTGCCAGCAGCACCACCAAAACCGCCAGAAACACCGCGCACACCTGTCCGGCGGTCAGGCCGCCCCCCCGGGGCTTTTTCCCCCGGTATCCGTCAGCACGCCGCATTGTCCAGCTCCTTTCCCCGGCAAAGCGCCCGGGCCTGATCCCGGATGTACTGGACTTGGTCATAATCCGCCAGCTCCAGGGCCCGCATGGCCTCCGCGATTCCAAAGATCTCTCCGCAGCGCAGCTCCGCCGTCTGCTTGTCCCCTTGTTGAACGGCCTGGGCCAGTCTTTCCCAATGTGCCTCCAAAAGCTGCCGGAACTTCTCCCGCATCTCGGCTTTTTTCATAAGTACCTCCCACCGTAAAAGAAAACGATCTCCCGTTTTGACTGCCGCCTTTTCCCGGTGTATACTGACAGCAGAAAGGAGAGACACATCATGTTATTTTTTGAGAGCATTTCTTCCCATCCGGACGATGGAACCTGCGATCTGTTCGTCCAGCTCCACCCCGCCAGTGTCTTTCAGGATATTCGCCCTGTGCGGGAGTGGCTGGTTTCTGAATTTTCCGCATGTAAGATCTTTGACGACTCCTTCTATCTGGCAGCGGAAAATCTCTACGAATCTGATAATGTGGACTCCTTTTGTGCCGATCTAACAGATTTTATCGGAGAACGGTTTCCAGGCTTGGAGTTCATCGTCTGTCCTACCTCTTCCGTCCACCATATTTCCTACGAGAGACCGGATGCTGAGGAATAACGTACTTTTTCTGCACTACAATCCCGTGTGAGTACACTTTTTCTATTATGTATCCGCGCCCGTCTGAAACGACGGGCGCATTTTTTCGCTGGTTCACGGAATCATCTCCCGCCTCTATTTCCTCTTTCTCCTCTTTCGCTCCGCGGCGATGTCCGGGAACACCTCTTCAAAGGCCGGAAGTCCCTCTGCCCGAAACTCCGCCCGCCCGGCGTAAGCCGCATTCAGAGCATTCACATCCCGCACCGCCAGCACATAGCTGCGCTGCTCTTTTGTCAGCTCGTCCAGAGGGTAGTCCACCCCGTCGATGGTCACCAGCGACTCTCCCCAGAAGTGGTATCCGCTGGGCGTTACCAGTTCCTGCAGCAACTCCCTCACCTCCTGAAAGCACCCTATGTGGGGCGCAGATTGTCCTATACTTGCTCACACTACTCGTCATCCGGGACGAACTCGAAGATTATAGCCAGACGACCCTGTCTGACACAGCCGCTTTGCGGTATTTTGAAGTCATAGCCATACCTTGCCCCGCTGTACAACTGCCCGTCTCCGCCCAGTCCGTGCAGCTCAAACATGTGCTCAAGCACGGTAAGAAACTTTCCTTCGCAGCGAGCCAGCCTGCATTTCATTTGAAGTTGGATTTGATCACTTCTTTTGCGCTCCATCTCCTGCAATGCATTTTCCTTCTGTTTTGGCTCCTGCTCCGGCAAAAAGGCCCTCAGCAAATCGGGAATGCCCACGTCCAGCATTTCGGCCATTTTATTCAATTCCGAGATTTCCGGCAGCTGCTTCCCGGTTGTGATCTTGTTCATCTTCTGCCTGCTCCATCCCACAGCTCTGGCAAACTCTGCCTCTGAGCGGTACTTCTCATGGATGATTCTGTTCAGCGCATTGTTGTAATTTTCCATGAACTCTCCTTTCATCTCACATCTCCAGCGTTTTGCTGATAACCGCGCGGGTCCAAATCTAACAGCACGCACAGCCGAAGGTATTCGTCAGCCCGCAGTTCTCTTTTCCCTTTCAAGCTTGGCTGCAAGCATGAATACTTGACCGCAGCCCGTGTACTCGCTGTTCTAATTGTCATTCCCCTGCGCTTGATTTCTGCCGCAATCATCTGCTCAGGTGTCATGGTTCTTCCCTCGCTTTCTTAGATACTAAGAATTACTGCCATAATAATATGCTTAGAAATTAAGAATGTCAATATATTTTCTTCGTTTCGAAGAAAATATATTGACATTGAAAAAAACGCTGGATACTATGGATTCAACAATAAAGTGAGGTGTTCTAAATGGCTGATGTTAAAAAAGATGCGTTTATAGCAAACTTGTTAAAATATCATCGCGAAAAAGCAGGTCTAACAGTTCAAACCGTTGTTTCAGAATTAAAAAAGCGCAATATCTCAATAGCTGAGAAAACCATCTATGGATATGAGCGGGGAACCAGCACGCCCCATGTAAAAGTGTTTATGGCGCTTTGCGACATCTATCACGTTTCTGATATCCTTGGAAGTTTTGGTTATAAAAGTCAAATTCCTTTTTCGAAGGATGAATGGACTAATGACCAATATAACGATTTTTTCGACGCGCAACACGGAATATTAGAGCAGATTTATTTGTTATTCAAGGACGGAATTCCTTCTTTTGAAAACTATGAGAAATCTTTAAGCCGTATGATCCCTGAAGAAGATCGAGCAAATTTTTCAAAGTTCTACAACCTTTTTTCTGAACTGAATGAAGCGCAAAGAGGCATTCTCTTCGATTTTCTTGCCGATATAAAAAAGTATGATGCCTCGTTACCTGCCGAAATGATGACAAAAGAAGAAAAGCGTCTCATACAGCGTTATCGCCGTATAAGTGAGCAACGTGATTTAGATATTATCGAAAACATTTTGAGTAGATATGATAAAGATTCTTCTGCAACCCCCGCTACATCCGCCGAGTCGGCCGTGTAATTTATGTAGACTTTTCAAAAAAGCCCAGCAAATAACGGATATACTGGGCAAGGAGGCGTAGATCTTTATAGGTATGACGATTAAGGAGTTTTTGTTCTCTGGTGGTATCCTGCTTTTATATGCTTTGTTTTTGGCAGCATTATATATTTCTGACCGAATCAAAGAAGCCAAAATCCGCCGCCAGTTTTCTAAATTTGAATACCATCAAGAATATGAAAAGCCTTCAAAACCCTGGGGCATCTATATTATTGGCGTACTGGTTGCATTGTTCTTCGTGTACTCCATCCTCTCCCGTTTAGATGGCTTTCTTTCTGACATATATTCTAATGGCTATGAAGCTGGCTATGAGGCTGGTATCGAAGAAGGCATCAACCGTGTATTGAATGACCCCGGTGCATATTTTGACTGATCCAACCAGGAGGTGACACCTATGCCCGCCGACACGCTCCCTAAGATCGCCGCCGCCTATATTCGGGTCTCCACCGACGATCAGGTGGAATTTTCCCCGGGTCAAAAATGAAAAGCCGCTCTGGGCATCCAGAGCGGCAGCGGTTTTTAAGATTCTATTGTCTTAAAGTAGTATTTTACGTATTCCTGCTCAAGGAGTTTAAAATCGCAGCATATTCTCAACAAGAACGGGATCTTTTTCACTGTGACTCCCTCATAAGTCTTTCGAGCATGTTCATAAATCTCGTTTCGATGCTTATTGCAAAATGACAGCTGGTTCCAAAGCAGATTGCGATTCTGCTCATTCGGCTCTTTATCAATGTCATACTGTACCAGGAAGAAGCTCTTAGCCGGAACCATATTGTTGAATCCAAGAATGCCGTATTTGCCCCCCTCGATCCGCATGAGATGAACGCCATTTTTCATCTTCGCGTGATTCGGTTTTGGGGATTCCATGGGGACAAAATACTGGTGCCCGTTGACCTCTAAGACAACGCCAAGATATGGGCGCCGCTCTCCTTTGTTGTATTGTACACGTCTATCTTTTTCATGCAAAAATTGTATGTAACCGTCTCTAATTCTGTAAATCCGCAGCTTTTCCAATACAATCCCTCCGTAAAAAGCGGGGCAACTTACGTTACCCCGCTTTTCAGCTCCCCACTCAAGGCAGGGGTTCTCCTCTTTTTTAGCTCCTCACTCAAGGCAGAGGCTCTCCTCTTTTTTGGCTCCCCACAAACGCAGGCAGGGGCTCTCCTCTTTAGGGATGGGGTGGACAAGAATGGCTTGGAGAATAATTCTTGTCTTCGGGAATATAACCACAGGCTATATCCCTATGGTTATTATATGCTGTTTTATTTTAAAATCAATCACTTTGCGCAATTTTGTTTTATTTTATGCAATTTTGTTTCATTTTTGACAGGAGGTGACGTTCATGCCAACAGCTGAATCTCTCCCCAAGATCGCGGCCGCCTATATCCGGGTCTCTACCGACGATCAGGTGGAATACTCCCCCGACGCCCAGCTGGTGGAGATCCGCAAGTATGCCGCCGCCCACGGCTATGTCCTCCCCAATGAGTTCATCTTCCTGGATGAGGGCATCAGCGGCAAGCACACCGAAAAACGCCCGGAGTTCAACCGGATGATCGGTACTGCCAAGCAGAAGCCCCGGCCTTTTGACGCCATTCTCCTCTGGAAGTTCTCCCGATTTGCCCGCAACCGGGAGGACAGCATCGTCTACAAGTCCATGCTCCGCCGGGAGCTGGGCATTGAGGTCATCTCCATCAGCGAGCCCCTGGCCGACGACAAAATGAGCATCATCATGGAAGCCATGATCGAGGCCATGGACGAATACTACTCCTTGAATCTGGCGGAGGAGGTCAAGCGGGGCATGACGGAGAAGGCCCGACGGGGCGGCCTTCAGAGCAATCCCTCTTTCGGGTACCGGGTGGAGGACAATGTGCTGGTTCCAATCCCCGAGGAGGCCGCGCTGGTCCAGTCCATCTTTGACCGCTTCATTGCCGGAGATGGCCTCTTCCCCATCGCCAAGTGGCTCAATGACATGGGTGTGCGGACCCACCGGGGAAACCGGTTTGAAAACCGCACCATCGAATATATCCTGCGCAATCCGGTCTACATCGGGAAAATGCGCTGGAACCCCGCCGGCCGCACCCGCCGGGACTTCTCCAACGAAAACATCATCCTGGCCGACGCCCAGCACCAGCCGTTGATCTCCCAGGAGACCTGGGACGCCGCCCAGCGCCGCATGGCATCTGTCAAGGCCCAGTGGAAATACCACGGCCGTCCCATCACGGAGCACAAGCGCTGGATGTCCGGCCTGATCCGCTGTGCCGACTGCGGCAGCACATTGATCTTTACCTCCCCCCACTATTGGAAGTGCAACGGGTACGTCCGGGGCCGCTGCAGGAGCACCCAGCACATCACGGATGAAAAGCTGACGGAGATGCTGCTCACGCTGATGGAGCGGGATACGCAGCTGGAGATCCCGATCTCCTATCACATCGTCCGCTCCCGCCCGGAGGCCATGGATGAATCCGCTCTGCTCAAAGAGCAGCTCTCCCAGCTGGACGCCAAACTGGAGCGATTGCGGGAAGCCTATCTCTCCGGCGTGGAGGATCTGGCCAGCTACGCCGCCGCCAAAGCCGCCCTGGAGGAGCGGAGTGCTCAGCTGAACCAGCGCCTCCAGTCTCTCACGGCCCCAACAGACAAAAAAGCGGCCGACCTGCTTATGAAAGAGCAAATCAGCCGCTGTCTGGAAATTCTGAGAGATCCCAACGCCTCCATGGAACAGAAGCACTCCGCCGCCCATGAAGCCATTGACCGCTGCATCTTCTCCAAGGAAGACAATTCCCTACGCATTTTTTATCGTCTTTTTTTGCCTGATTGATCGTCTATTGATGTACGGCGGGCCGGATGGCGAGCTGGGTGCTTCCCTGCGCTATCTGAGCCAGCGCTACTCCATGCCCTATCCGGAGCTCAAGGCATTGCTGACGGACATCGGCACCGAGGAGCTGGGACACCTGGAGATGATCGGTACCATCGTCCACCAGCTGACCCGGAACCTCAACGAGGAGCAGATCCGCTCCGGCGGCTTCGAGCCTTACTTCGTGGACCACACCGCCGGCGTATATCCCACCGCCGCCTCCGGCTCCCCCTGGAATGCTGCTGGCATGGCGGTGAAGGGCGACCTGATCGCAGACCTCACGGAAGATCTCGCTGCGGAACAGAAGGCCCGGGTCACATATGACAACATCCTGCGCCTTTCCGACGACCCGGATGTCAACGACGCCATCAAATTCCTGCGGGCCCGGGAGATCGTCCACTTCCAGCGTTTCGGTGAGGGACTGCGGCTTGCCAAGGACCGCATGAACGAGAAAAACGTTTACCTGGTCAATCCATCCTTTGATCAATGACGTCCCGCCAATCAAGACAACAGCCCCC
>OOBW01000535.1_pt1 | contig 26648 bp, 28 predicted proteins | sample 1671701 | NCBI WGS metagenome assembly OOBW01 (sample SAMN06348183, study PRJEB24527) | human gut metagenome | biome: human gut; feature: ankylosing spondylitis patient; material: feces | host: Homo sapiens | place: China | collected 2015-10 | reverse complement strand
AGATGGTCTACCAGAGCGAGAAGACCCTCTCCGAGATGGGCGACAAGATCCCTGCGGATGACAAGGCCAAGGTCCAGGCCGGTATCGATAAGCTGAAGGAGACCCTGAAGGGCCAGGATATCCCTGCCATCAAGGCCGCTACCGAAGAGCTGACCCAGGCCTTCTACGCCGTCAGCGAAAAGCTCTATCAGCAGGCCAATCCTCAGGGCGCCCAGGGTGGTGCCCAGGGTCCTCAGGGCGGCGCTGACGCCGGCGCCCAGGGTGGCCAGCAGTACTATGATGCGGATTACAAGGTCGTGGATGACGACGATCAGAACAAGAAATAAGAAGCGTTCAGACCGATGGGACGGGGAGAACACTCCCCGCCCCATTCGGAGCGTTTTGTGAGAATTAGGAATGAGGAGTCAGGAACTGGGGATCTTGGAAAGCGGTTCCCGATTCCTCATTCCTAATTGACGGGAGTTGAGACTATGGCAGAGCAGAAACGAGATTATTATGAGGTCCTGGGCGTTGCCCGGGGCGCCTCTGAGGATGAGATCAAAAAAGCATACAAGAAAATGGCCCGGAAGTATCATCCGGACCTGAATCCCGGGGACAAGACGGCGGAGGAGAAGTTCAAGGAGGTCAACGAGGCCTACGAGGTCCTCTCCGACGCCAACAAGCGTGCCCGCTACGACCAGTACGGCCACGCCGGTGTGGACCCCAACTTCGGCGCTGGCGGCGGTGCCGGATTCGACGGCAGCTTTGACTTCGGTGACCTGGGGGACATCTTCGGCAGCTTCTTCGGCGGATTTGGCGGCGCCCGGCGTACCAATCCCAATGCGCCCCAGCGGGGCGAGAGCATCCGCATGTCCCTGGCGATCAGCTTTGAGGAGGCGGCCTTCGGCTGTGAGAAGGCCGTCACGGTGGAGCGGTATGAAAACTGCGAGACCTGCCACGGCAGCGGCTGTGCCCCCGGCACCACGCCGGAGGTCTGCCCGGACTGCCATGGCACCGGCACGGTGCAGGTCCGCCGCCAGACCCCCATGGGTGTGTTCGCCACCTCCTCCCCCTGCACCCGCTGCGGCGGCAAGGGGCGGATCATTCACCAGCCCTGCAAGGACTGCCGGGGCACCGGTACCGTGCGCAAGCGCAAGACCATTCAGGCCACCATCCCCGCCGGCATCGACAACGGCCAGACAATTTCCATCCGGGGCCAGGGCAACGCCGGCAAGAACGGCGGTCCCGCCGGTGATCTGCTGATCACCATCACGGTGCGGCCCCACGAGCTCTTCCGCCGGGAGGGCACGTCCGTGCTGTGCGAGGCCCCCATCACCTTTACCCAGGCGGTTCTGGGCGCGGAGCTGGAGATCCCCACCATCGACGGCAAGGTGAAGTATACCCTGCCGGAGGGCACCCAGTCCGGCACCACCTTCCGTCTCAAGGGCAAGGGCATCCCCTCTCTCAACGGTCGGGGCCGGGGCGATCAGTATGTGACCGTCTATATCGAAACACCCCGCAACCTGAACAAGGAGCAGAAGGAAGCGCTTAAGAAGTTTGCCGACAGCATGGGCGAGAGCAACTACGAAGAGCAGAAAAAATTCTTCAAGAAGTTTAAAAAATGAGTGCACAACACTATCTGGCCGATTATCATACCCACTCCCGCATCTCCCCCGACGCCCGCCACTCCATGACGGAGATGGCCGCGGCGGCCGCGGAGGCGGGGCTGGACGAGATTTGCTTCACCGATCACGTGGAGCCCATTTTGCTGGGTTCCGGTGCACCCCGGGAACACTATGACTGGGCGGCGCTGTCGACGGAGTATGCCGCCGCCCGTGCGGACTGGGACGGACGGCTCACGCTGCGGCTCGGCATCGAGCTGGGAGAGGCAGTCCGGGATCTGCCCAGGACAGAGCGGCTGCTGGCGGATGCGCCGGAGCTGGACTTTGTCATCGGTTCCATCCATGCCCTCTCGGAAGCGTTTGACCACGAGGGCCTTTTCACCTTCTCCCCCGCCGATGAGGAGGAGGCCCGCCGGGGCATCGCCGATTATTTGGATCGGGTGCAGGACCTGGCAGACTGGGGCGGCTTTGACGTGCTGGGCCATCTGACGCTGCCGCTGCGCTATCTCAATGAGCTGCGGGGCTTTCAGATGACCTTTGACGGCTTTGAGCCCCAGATGGAAGCCATTTTGCGCACCGTGATCCGGGGTGGCCGGGGCATCGAACTCAACACCAACCGGGGCCATACCCCGCTGCCCGACGAGAAATGGCTGCGGATGTATCGGGAACTTGGGGGCGAAATCATCACCCTGGGCAGCGACGCCCACGCCCCCGGCGCAGTAGGCACCGCCATCCGGGAAAATCAGGCGCTGCTGCGGCGCTGCGGGTTTACCCGCTTCTGCACATTCTGCCGCCGCCAGCCCATCTGGCACGAACTGTGATTGATTTTTCTCACCGCAGGGGGTACAATACCACTACCAAACGACAAACCGAGACAAAACGGGAGGAACATCATGAAGATTGCGTTGGGCTGTGACCACGGCGGATATGAGCTCAAGGAGCAGATCAAGGGCGTGCTGGAAAAGCTGGGCCATGAATACGAGGACTTTGGATGCTATTCCAAGGAGAGCTGCGACTATCCGGACTTCGGTGCTGCCGCTGCCCGGGCCGTGGCGGAGGGCCGCTGCGACCGGGGACTGGTCTTTTGCACCACCGGCATCGGCATCTCCATCGCGGCCAATAAGATCCACGGCATGCGCCCACTGCGCTGATCCGCTGGAGGCGGAGATGACCCGCCGCCACAACGATGCCAATATGATGGCCATCGGTGCTGGCTTTACCGGAAAGAACCTGGCCGAGCGGATGGTGGAGGTCTTTTTGACCACTGAGTTCGAGGGCGGACGCCATGCCCGCCGTGTGGATAAGATCATGGCGCTGGAAGCGTAAGCGTCCCGCTGGGCAGGAAGAAATGAGGTGACGGAAATGGCTGGAGCAAGAGGATACCACAGCTACCGGGGGCGAACGCCCAGGAGCCGGATCGTCCTTGCGGTGATTTTGGTGGTCATCATTCTGGCTGCCGTGCTGTTTATGGTGTTTCAGCGGTTTGTGGTCTACGATGAGACGGGGCATGCCCGGCTGGAGCTGCCCTGGCAGACGGAAGAGCCATCCCGACAGGAGCAGCCGCCTGACAATGTGGAGATCGCCGTGGAGGAACCGGAGCGCACCGAGACGCAGACGCTGCAGCTCTCCGCCGCTCCCCTGACCGATTGGAACGGCGCTGCCGCCCAAGCCGCCTCTGCCGGCTGCAACAGCGTGGCCGTCACTGTGAAGGATGCGTCGGGTCATGTCTACTTTGACAGCACCCTGCCTGCGGCCTCCGGTGCAGTTCAGACAGAGAGCACCACGGCCGCGGCCCTGACGGCCATGACCGCCTCCGATACGTATGCCATCGCCCGACTCTCCTGCCTGCTGGACCCCATTGCGGCCAAGGCAGACGTGGAGGGCATGGGACTCAAAAACACCGGAGGCTATATCTTCTACGACGGCAACAACCTCAACTGGCTGGACCCCTCCAAGCCCGCCGCCCGGCAGTATCTGTGCGGCCTTGCCAAGGAACTGGCGGAGATGGGCTTTGACGAGATCCTCCTCACGGACGTGAGCTATCCTACGGAGGGCAAGCTGGATAAAATCGCCTACGGCGAGACCGGCAAGGTGCAAAACCTCAATGCCTTCCTGGATGAGATGCGGGCGGCTCTGGCGGAGTACGACGTGAAGCTCTCCATTGAGCTGCCGGCCGCTGCCATCTCCGAGGGCAGCGACAGCCAGGCGGGACTGACGCTGACGGAGATCGCACCCCGGGTGGATCGAATTTATGCGGCCACCACCGAGGACCAGATTTCCGCCCTCTCCCAGGCGGTGAGCGCTGCTTCCGGCGAGACGGAGTTTGTGCCGGAGCTGACCGCGGCACCTACCGGATTCACCGGCAGCTGGCTGGTAACGGGCTGAAAAGCCAACAAGCAGAAAAAGGGACCGTGCCTTATGGCACGGTCCCTTTTTTCATTACAGTGTGAAGCACTGCCCGTTCCGCTCCACCGGCAGCACCTGCCCGGCAAAAGCGGGACAGGCGGTGAGAAAGTCCCGGGTGAAGGAGAATTGCTCCCATTGATGCATGGGCAGCAGGCATACGGTGTCCGTCAGCTCCAGGAAATACCGGGGGCCCCGGAAGCCGTCCTCCCCCAGACGGGGGTCCACCGGGAACATGGCAAGGTCCATGTGCCGCCCCCGGAGGGGCTCACAGTAGCGCTTGAAGTTGACCTCCATGTTCCGGTTCCAGGCCTTGTCCTCCCCTTCCCAGTGCCACCAGTTGAGGTCTCCGGCGTGGAAGAGGGTCTTTCCTTCCAGGGAGACGACAAACGCCACGCCCTCGTCGGTGGAGGGCAGCGTCTCCACGGTGACGCCGGGGACGGGGGATACCGTCTCGCCGCCGCCCAGGCAGAGGCAGCGCCCCGCCGCATCGTCGGAGAGGTTCCACCGGGCGCGGTTGCGCTCCGTCAGGCGGATGTCCTTTCCCAGCAGGAAGCGGACGTCCCGCCCGCCCTCCGCCAGGGAGAAAATGGCGGGATTGAAGTGGTCTTCGTGGCGGTGGCTGGCAAAGACCAGCAGCGGCCGGTCCGCCGGAAGGGGCGGCAGCTCTCCCTTCCACCAGTCAAAGAGCAGGCAGGCCGTCTCCAGCTCCAGGAAGAAGCCGCTGTGGGCGAGAAATGTGACGTGCATCAGCAGAACTTCACCGCCGTTCCGTAGGCGATGACCTCCGCAGCGCCCTGCATCACAGAGGAGGACGCGTACCGCAGGCCCACCACGGCGTCGGCGCCCAGCTCCTCGGCGGCGTCCACCATCCGCTTGGTGGCGATCTGGCGGGCCTCGTTGAGCATCTCCGTGTAGCCGGTGATCTCACCGCCCACCAGGGTCTTCATGCCGGCCATGAAATCCCGGCCGAAGTTTTTGCTGTATACCACGGTGCCCTTGACGGTGTCCAGCGCCTCAAAGGACTGACCGGGAATGGTCTCAATGGTGACAAGTTTCATGTTGGTTTCCTCCTTATGTGTTGAAAAATGGGGGTGCGGTTTTCAACCGGTTTCCGGTGAACTTGTGGAAAACGGATGGCCGGTTCAGTATTTTTTGGCGTCGTCCTCTTCGCCCCGCCCGATCTCGTGGATGCGTTGGACCAGGGCGATCACCACACCCAGGATCACCACCGCCGGAATGGCCACAAACAGCGCCAGCAGCGGCAGCGGCGGCGCTCCCGCCGGGTCCGTGTCGAAGCTCCAGAGAAAAAGCCAGATGAGGCCCGCCATTAAAACTGCCATCAGCACGGTCATCAGCACCGGAGCCACGTAACGGCGGCGCCGGGTGTCCTGCTTCTGCTTGTTCATAAAGGTCGTTCCCTCCTGTTCCATCTGTTCCATCCGGGCGAGGAGTGATTCCGCGTCCAGGTGGTCCAGCCGCTCGCGGGAGTCGGTCAGCTCCGCACACAGCCGGGCGGCGTCGGCCAGGTTCTGCCGCTCCCGCTCCAGACTCACCAGATGCCGCCGCATGCCGTCTCCCACGGTGTGGACGCCGCTTTGCATCTGGCGGATCTCCTCCAGTGGCACGCCCAGCTTTCGCATGAGCTTGATGCACCGCAGGGCCGACACCTCCGCCTCACCGTAATCCCGGTAGCCGTTCTGGCTATTCCGGCGGGGGCTGAGCAGGCCCTGCTCCTCATAAAAGCGGATGTTTTTCTTGGTGATGCCCACCAGGGCCTCCACCTCGTTGATTTTCAAGGGTCTCACCTCCCCCTTCCGGGGCTATGGTATACCTTCCACCTGGGGGAAAGTCAAGGACTTCGGAAAAAATTCCGCCGGAGGGGTGGGAACCGCCCGCCGGTTATGGTACAATCATACCATGTGCGATCATATTCTGACAACCAAAACGCCCCTTTCCGCCCTGCCGGAGCCGCTGCTGGACTGGTACCGCGCCAACGCCCGGGATCTGCCCTGGCGCCGCACCCGGGACCCTTACCGAATCTGGGTGTCGGAGATCATGCTCCAGCAGACCCGGGTGGCGGCGGTCCTGGGGTATTATACCCGGTTTCTCGCGGCCTTCCCCTCGGTGGAAACATTGGCGGCGGCACCGGAGCAGCAGCTCATGAAGCTCTGGGAGGGGCTGGGCTATTACAGCCGGGCCCGGAATCTCCAGAAGGCCGCCCGGCTGGTGGCGGAGCGGGGTTCCTTTCCGGATACCTATGAGGAGCTCCTGGCCCTGCCGGGAGTAGGAGACTACACCGCCAGCGCCATCGCTTCGGCGGCGTTCGGCCGACGGGAGGCGGCGGTGGACGGCAACGTGCTGCGGGTAGTGACCCGGCTGACGGACTGCCATGACGACATCGCGGACCCCAGGACGAAAAAGGCGGTCCGGACTCAGGTCCAGGCGGTGATGCCGGAGGCGGAGGAGGACATCCGCATCTTCAACCAGGCCACCATGGAACTGGGAGCCACCGTCTGTGTACCCAACGGAGCGCCCAAATGCGAGGTGTGCCCGGCGGCGGGATTTTGCCTGGGGCGTCTGCGGGACACGGCGCAGGCCCTGCCGGTGAAGGCGGCCAAAAAGGCCCGCCGGGTGGAGGAGCGGACGGTGCTGGTGCTGCTGCGCCAGGGTCAGGCGGCGCTGCGCCGTCGGCCCGGCCGGGGCCTTCTGGCGGGACTGTGGGAATTTCCCAATGTGGACGGCGCCCTGGATGAGGACGCCGTCGGGGCGGCAGCGGCCGCCTGGGGCCTGACGGTGAAGGCCTGGCGGAACAAGCTGACGGCCAAGCACATCTTTACCCATGTGGAGTGGCACATGACCGGTTACACCCTGGAGGTGGAGGGAGACGGCCCGGCGGACTTTTTCTGGGCCGACGCCGATGCGCTCCGGGAGCGGGCGGTGCCCTCCGCCTTTGCCCGGTACTACGCCGAGGCCATGACGGAATTGGAGGACGTATGGAACAAGTCGAACTGAGCACCCTGGTGATCCTGGCGGTGATTCTCTTTTTCCTGGGCTGGTGGTTCAAGGGCTGGGTCCGGCGGCTGCGGCAGCAGGTGGAAAACGGCGAGGTGGTGGAGCCTGCGGCGGAGCCCGTCCTCCAGGCTCCGCCTCCGGTGATCCTCCCCACCCCGGCAGAGGTCTCCCAGGAGCCGGACGGACCGGTGCCCTTCGGGTACAAGACCATCTGGATGGCGCTGCGCTGCGGCGATTCGGAACAGGTCATCGCCGCGCTGCGGCCCCGCCTGCGGCAGAGCGCCAACTGGACCACGGGCCTGGCGGCGGTGGAGGCGCAGCCGGAGGGGCGGGTGTTCGTCTCCCCGGTGCTGGAGGGCTGGGTGCTGGCCGTGGGTGGCCCCCAGGCGCTGCAGCAGGAGCTGGCGGCCCAGTTCTCCCAGGCTCAGCTGTTCGTGAGCCACCGGACCTCCAATTGCTTTGGCTGGGCGCTCTATGAAAATGGGCAGTGCCGCCGGAGATACGCCTGCCTGGACGGACAAGTGGAGTGCGCAGGGGTGATGACGCCCCAGGAGCGGGCCCTGGGCTTTGACCGCTTCCCCACGCCGGACAACGCCGATACCTGTGAGACCCTGCCCGACGAGGAGGACGTGCTGGACATTGCCGCCGCCTGGGGCGTGGACCCCCGGTTTGAAAAGACGGCGTACCCGCCCTCTGCCGGGTGGGTGTGCGGACTGTAAGGCAGCGGGCCGGGAGGACACGGAAATGGAACTCATCAACATTGCGGGCATTGCGCTGCTGATGCTGCTGGTCCGGAAGCTCATCTGGTGTCTGCGGTGGCTGTGGTGCTATTACCACGGCCGTCCCACGCCGGAGCCCATCTCCTTCCTGCCCCGGCAGACCGGGGCGCGGTTCCGGGAGCATCTGAAAAAAGACGGGGATGAGGAGGAACGGCCATGAGCTTTTGGAAGAAGAGTGACGACCCCTGGGACTGGAAGGACGAGGAGGAGCGCCGTCCCCGGGAGGCACCGGCCCAGCCTCCCGGCGGGGAGAGCGCACAGGAGTCGGGGCTTTTGGATGAGGTGAAGGACCTGGGCAGAGAGCTGAAGGAGGAGTGGGCCCGCCGCAAAGAAGAGCGGGAGACCCCACCTCCGCCCATGACCTGCCCCTGGTGCAGCAAAGAGATGGAAGGCGGATACCTCTTCACCGGCCGGGATGCCATCCACTTCCGGCGCAAGCGCCCCGGACTGCTGACGGTCCGGGGAACGGGAGACCTTCGTCTGGATAACGAGGGCGGTTTTCCAACGTATAAAACAGCCTGGCACTGCCCCGACTGCCGGAAACTGGTGGTGGACACAACGGGCATCGTCCCGATGGGAGAATGGCCGGAGCTCGGGCAGACGCCGGAGCAGGAAAAACAACAGTGAGGGAGAAGACGAAACCACAATGGCACAGCTTTACTTTAAATACGGAGCTATGGGCTCCAGCAAGACGGCCAACGCCCTGATGACCCGCTTCAACTATGAGGAGCGGGGACAGCAGACGCTGCTGGTCAAGCCTCGGGTGGACACCCGGGATGGGGATCACATGGTGGTCTCTCGGATCGGACTGACCTACCCGTGCATCTATTTTGATGAGATGCGGCATCTCTCCGTGATGGAGCTGCAGCAAAACGCCTGCATCATCGTGGACGAGGCCCAGTTCCTCACCAAAGAGGAGGTCATGTACCTGGTGTACCTGGTGGATGATCTGGGTATCCCCGTCATCTGCTACGGGCTCCGGGCGGACTTCAAGGGAGACCTTTTCCCCGGCAGCGAGGCACTGCTGGTGATGGCGGACAAACTGGAGGAGGTCAAGACCGTCTGCTGGTGCGGCCGGAAGGCCACCTTCAACGCCCGCTTTGACCATAACGGCAAGGTGCTCAAGGAGGGCGCCCAGGTGGAGCTGGGGGCCAACGACAAATACATCGGCCTGTGCCGCCGGCACTGGATGGCCGGGGACCTGGGGCCGGACTTCCACGTGGAGGACTTATGATCTGTACGCTTTGTCCCCGCCGGTGCGGCGCGGAGCGGACGGACACCCGGGCAGGGGGACTTTGCGGCATGCCTGCCTCCCCGGTGGTGGCCCGGGCCATGCTCCACCAGTGGGAGGAGCCGTGTCTCGTGGGGGACCACGGCGCCGGGTGCGTGTTCTTTTCCGGCTGCAACCTCCGCTGCTGTTTCTGCCAGAACGGGACAATTTCCCGGGATGGGTTCGGTAAGCCCATCACCGTGGAGCGGCTGCGGGAAATCTTCCGGGAACTGATTGCCCAGGGGGCTGCCTGCCTGGACCTGGTGACCCCCTCCCACTTCACCCCCGCCATTCTGGAAGCCCTGGGGGACGAGACATGGCCGGTGCCGGTGGTGTGGAACTGCGGCGGCTACGAGTCCGTAGAAACGCTGCGGCTGCTGGAGGGAAAGATACAGGTGTACCTGCCGGATCTGAAATATGCCCTGCCGGAGCCCGCGAAGCGCTATTCCGGGGCGGAGGATTACTTTGAACGGGCCTCCGCGGCGATTCTGGAGATGTACCGCCAGACGGGCCCCTATGTGCTGGAGGATGGCCGGCTCCGACGGGGCGTTGTGATCCGGCACCTCCAGCTCCCGGGAGAGCTGGAGAACACCCGCCGGTGCATCGATTGGGTGGCGGAGACCTTCCGCCCCGGGGAGGTGCTCTTCTCCCTCATGAGCCAGTACACGCCCCAGCCGGGGGCAAAGGGGCCTCTGGCCCGCCACGTGACAGGGGCGGAGTACCGGGCGGCGGTTGCCTATATGGAAAACTGCGGCATCACCGACGGCTACACCCAGGAGCGCACCTCCGCCAAGGAGGAGTACACGCCGGACTTCGATCTCCGGGGCGTATAGCGGAAAGATTTTACCTGGATTTGCATGGACAGTCATGGCCCGGCATGGTATCCTGAGAGAAAACCGGCAGAGGAGAATGATACCGTGGCAGAGAACATTCGCAGAAAGATCCCGGTTCTGGTGCTGGCGGCGGTGGTGGCTTTTGCCGCCTGGATGCTCTGGCCCCGGTCCCTGGCGGGGGCATTTGACGCCCGGGGCGACCTGTCGGCCTCCATCATTACCAGCGGGGTGGAGGTGGTGGACATGACCTCCAAGCCCTGGCAGGATGTGGAGACGTACACCGTGGAGGCGGGGTCCCCCGAGGCTGCGGCCGTTGAGAAGAGCCTGCAGGGATACTCCTACCGTCTCTGCTGGGACTCCCTGACGGGAAAAAGCCTGATCGAGGACATTGGAGCTGTCAGTGTGAAGCTGTACGGCCCGGAGGGTGACCTTTCCGTATTCAGCGGCACCGGAAAGATCCGTCTCAACGGGCGGACCGTCCGTCTGACAGGGGGCCGGTCTGCCGATTTGTGTGAGAAACTGTGCGCCGTACTGCAGGAAGAAAATTAGGGTTGAAAACTGTGGGCACTGTATTATAATAAGGGGGCTGTCCGGAGCGGGCAGCCCTATTTTTCGTGTGTGAGGAACCTGTTATGAAGCTGGAAAACGACCTGGGGAACGACCCCATTGGCCCTCTGGTGCGGCGCATTGCCATCCCCAGCATGCTGGCCCAATTCGTCAGTGTGCTTTACAGCATTGTGGACCGCATTTACATCAGCAATATCGCCGGGATCGGCGAGGTGGCCCTGGCGGGCGTGGGAGTCTGCGGGCCGGTGGTGACCATGATCGGCGCCTTTGCCTCCCTCATCGGCATCGGCGGCGCGCCGCTGATGAGCATCCGCATGGGGGCGGGCAAGCGGCTGGATGCCCACCGCATCCTCAACAACTGTTTTTTAATGCTGTGCGTGTGCGCTGTGGTGATCACGGCGGTCATCTTCCCTCTGCGGCGGGTGATGCTGATGACATTCGGCGCCAGCGATGTGACACTGCCCTACGCAGAACAGTATTTCACGGTCTATCTCTGCGGAACGGTGTTCAACCTGCTCTCCCTGGGGATGAACCAGTTCATCATCTGCCAGGGCTTTGCCCGCAAGGGAATGTTCTCCGTGGTGCTGGGCGCTGTGCTGAACCTGGTTCTGGACCCCATCTTTATTTTTGCGCTGCATCTGGATGTGCTGGGTGCGGCGCTGGCCACGGTTCTCTCCCAGCTGGCCAGCTGTGTGTATGTGCTCTGCTTCCTCTTTGGCCGGAAGGTGCCCATCCGCATCACCTTCGGCGGCTACCAGCGCAAGCTCATGGGACGCATCCTGGCGGTGGGCTTTACGCCCTTTCTCATCATCGCCATCGACAATGTGATGATCATCGCCATGAATGCCGTTTTGCAGCGCTACGGCGGCGCCGCCCTGGGAGACCGGCTGGTGACCTGTGCCACCATTGCCCAGAGCTTCATGCTGGTGGTGACCATGCCTCTGGGAGGCATCTCTGGCGGCACCCAGACGATTCTGGCCTTCAACTACGGTGCCCATCGGCGGGAGCGGATCATCCAGGCGCAAAAATACATTACGATCCTGTGTGTGGCGTATGTGGCGCTGCTCTTTGTGCTGGCCCGGCTGGCGGGGCCGCTTTTCGTGCGGCTCTTTACCAGTGAGGCCGATCTGGCGGGGGAGGCCCTCTCGGCCATCCGGGTGTGCACGCTGGCCATTTTGCCCCTGGGCATTCAGTATGAGGTGGTGGATGGCTTTACCGCCATGGGGCAGGTCCATCTCTCCCTGCCGCTGTCCTTCTTCCGCAAGGCGGTGTATTTCGGAGCTCTCTTCCTGCTCCCTGCTCTGTTCGGTGCCCGGGCGGCGTTTTACGCCGAGCCCATCTCCGACGTGCTGGGGCCCCTGGCCTGCGTCGTGGTGTACCGTCTGTCCATCCGGCGGGTGCTGGATTTTGACAGGGCCGCGCCCCGGACGGGCAAACGCCTCCCGGCCTGAGCGTCTGGACAAAAAAACAAACCGGATGCCGTCCGTATGGACGGCATCCGGTTTTTCTGCTCAGAAAAGGGATGCAGGCGGATCCCTCTCAGCGATCCCGCCGTCCGCCGCTCAGCTTGCGCAGAGACTCCATGGCCTCGGAAAAGTCCTTCCTGGCTTTGGCGGAGGGGTTGGCCCGCAGGATGCGCAGAGCGCGGCTGTAAGTCCGGGCCGTGCGGGTGCGGATGGTGGCCTCCCGATCCCGGAGGTGCTCCAGCAGCCCACTGAGCTCTGCCCGGCGCTGGGCCAGGGCATCGCCGGTGAGGTCCGCGGATTCCTCCAGGTGATCCAGGGTCCGCTCCAGCGTGTCGGAAATGGCGTGCAGCGCCTGGAGCTTGGCGGAGGTACGGCGGCGGAGGTTCTCCTCCAGCTGCTCTTTCCACTTCCGGGAGCGGGAGAGGCGCTCCTCTTCCCGTTCCAGCCGCTCCACTTCCGTCCGTTCCCGGAAGCGGCGCAGATCGTCGGCGGCAAAAGCGGCAGCCACCTCCGCCCGGCGGGCCAGGCGCCGCAGATCCTCGTTCTCCTCCGTGAGCTTGGTGAGGACCCGCTTGAGATCCAGGGCAGCCTGGGTGGACTGCACCACATCCACCGCGAATACGGCGGTCAGTACCAGCGCCAGCGGGTCCACCAGCAAGGAGGGAACATCTGCCAGCAGCCGGGAGATGGGAGGATGGATCAGGCGCACCAGCAAGATGGAGAAGAAGCCCCAGGCGATGGAGCTGGTCAGACAGATGTACCCGTGGAGATTGAAAGGCTGACTGGAGTAGTCCCAGTAGCGCATCTGGAACAGCCGCTCCATCACCGCACCGGTGACGTACTCCAGCGCCGTGGCGGCCGCTGTGCCCAACAGGAATACCAGGCGCAGGTCCTGCCGAACCGGCAGCGTGACAAAGAGGATGATGATGGCGCCGCTTCCGTAGATGGGCAGCACCGGCCCATGGAGAAAGCCCCGGTTTACCCATCGCCGCTGGCGGAGGGAGACATAGCAACTCTCCCATACCCAGCCGCAAAAGCAGTAGAAGAAAAACAGCAGTACCCACTGACCGGTTGTATATAGATGCATAAAAACTCCTTTTTAACGGGGAAATGTCTGTCGGCAGATCAGGTCTCCGCCGGCGTCTTTTCGGGGTCCAGCACCCGAATCTCCAGAACCCGGCGATGGTCCACCCGGGTGACGGTGACCTCCAGCCCGTCGGATGTAAAGTGGTCCCCTGCCTGGGGCAGGCGGCCCAGCTGCTCGATGACCCAGCCGGAGACGGTGCTGGCGTCGCTGTCATCCTTGATGGAGAAGAGGTCGAAAAGGTCGCTCAGATCGGCACTGGCGGCGATGAGGTAGCTGCCGTCACTCTGGCGGCGGATGGATTCCACTACCTCGTCGTGCTCATCCCAGATCTCGCCCACCAGCTCCTCCAGAATGTCCTCCAGCGTCACCAGACCCTCGGTGCCGCCGAACTCATCCACCACCACGGCCATGTGGATCTTTTTCTTCTGCAGTGTCCGCAGCAGGGCCCCCAGTTCCGCGTTGGCGGTGGTGTAGTGAATAGGGGTGATGCAGCCGGAAATATCCGTGCGGCCCCGGTAGCGGGCGGCGTGGAAGTCCTTTTCGTGGATCAGTCCCACAATGTCGTCCACATCCTTGTGGTAGACCGGCAGCCGGGAGTAGCCGCTTTCGGCAAAAACAGCGGCGATCTCGTCCATGGTGGCGGAGTCCTCCACCGCCACGATGTCCACCCGGGGCGTCAGGATGTCCCCGGCCTCCAGATCGCCGAACTCAATGGCGGAGCGGATCAGCTGGCTCTCGTGCTGATCCAGACCGCCCTCGTTTTCCGCCTCGGAGACCATGGTGATGAGTTCATCCTCGGTGATGCCCTCCCCGTCTGCCGGGCGGATAATGTGGCTCAGGAGCCGCTTCCACTGGGAAAAAAGAAAGTTCAGCGGCCGCAGGATCACCAGCAGCACCCGCAGCAGCGGCGAGGCCCACATGGCAATGCGCTCCGGGGATTCCTTGGCGATGCTCTTGGGGGAGATCTCGCCGAAGATCAGTACCACCACCGTCAGCACCACGGTGGAGATGGTGGGGCCGTAGGCGTTGAACAGCCGGGTAAAGAGCACCGTGCCCAGGGTGGAGGCGGTGATGTTGACGATGTTGTTTCCGATGAGGATGGTGGAGAGCATCCGGTCGTATTCGTCGGCGATGGAGAGCGTCAGGGCGGCCCGGGTGTCTCCTGCCTCCGCTTTGCTGCGCAGGCGGATCTTATTCAGACTGGAAAACGCGGTCTCCGTGGCGGAGAAGTAGGCGGAAAAGATTACCATGACAACGATGGCGGCAATCAAGGTAGCTGTGGTACTGTCCATGGAAAACGAAATCACTCCTAATCAAAAGTTCAGATGAATTGAAACCGGCAGTTGAAAGGGTAAAAATACGCAGCAAGGGACAGCCTCACCCCGAAGGGGTCAGACTGTCCCTATTTCATAACATTCTATGTGAGCGGACGACGGAGGTTGGTCCACGGGTATTTCTCAATCCCTTCCCAGGCCCTTTGGCCTGATATACTGAACTTCAGCATACCATAAACAGGGAGAGAAAGCAAGGGAGCGCCCTGTTAAAATTTCTCCCCGCTCATGGCGGAACCCAATCGGGGCCGCGCCGGGCGGGGAGAATCGCATTACAGGAGGTTATAGAGGATCTTGGCCATCTGGCCCCGGGTGATGCTGGCGTTGGGCAGGAAGGTGCCGTCGCTGTAGCCGCTGATAACGCCCTGGGCCACCATGGTCTGGATATAGTAGGTGGCGTAGGACGGGATAGAAGCGGCGTCAGAGAAGGTCAGCGCCGTGGTGGCGTAGCCCTTTTCCTGGGTGCGGCCGATCATGGTGGCCGCCTGGGCCCGGGTGAGGCTGGCGTTGGGGTTGAAGTAGAGCTTTCCGTCAGCGCCGGTGGAGCCGTTGATGATGCCCTTGGAGTACAGGGCCTTCACGGCGGGGACGGCATAGGACGGGATGGAGCTGTTGTCCGCGAAGGGCAGCTGTACGCTGGCGTAATCGCTCTCGCTCAGGCCCAGATACCGGAAGAGCATGGCGGAGAACTGGGCCCGGGTGATGTTCTGGTTGGGCCGGAAGGTACCGTCCTCATAGCCGGTGGTGATGCCGGTGCTGTACAGGAAATCCACATAGGTGGCAGCCCAGTAGCCGTCGATGTCGGTGAACTTGTGGCTGGTGCTGGTGGGCGCCACGTCCACGGAGGCCCGGCCGATGTTGCCGGAGGCGTCCCGGGCGGTAATGGTGAGGCGCATGGCGTCGTGGCTCACCTGGGACTGGGGCAGCGACACGGTCAGCGCGCCGGAGGCGGTGTTATAAGAGAAGTCCAGCGCGGCGCTCTTCTGGCTGCCGCCGGAGCAGGTGACGGAGATGGCGCTCTTGGGCAGCACACCGTCCACAGCGTCGGCCACGGTGGCGGTCAGCTGCCAGGCGGCATTGTCCAAGGACGCGGTGACCGAGGGAACCTCTGTATCCACGATACCGTCATGGGAGGCGGTGATCTGGTCCAGGTAGATGGTGCCGGAGGAAGCGGCGGAGCCGCTGACCACCAGGCCCTGAATGGAGAAGGTGCCGCTGATGGGAACGGAGACCTGCTTCCAGCCGGTGAAGTCCAACTTGGTGATGGCCTTTTGCAGGCTGGAGGTGGTGCCGTCACTGTACAGGAAGGAGAGCGTATTGCCGGAGCCGTCGCCCCGGACCCAAATATTCAGGCTGGAGTGCTGGGTGCCGATGACTGTGGAGGAGGCGGCGCGCCACTGGGCAGCATAGCCGCCGGCTTCCGTCAGGGAGTAGTCCACCTTGGCGGCACCCCGGCCCAGCTTCACGTAGTCGCTGGCGGAGGTGAGGCTGAAGTCCATGTTGGTGCCGCTGCCCCGGAAGATGGTGGTGGTACCGTCAAAGTTCTCAATACTTTCAAGGCCTGTGCCGGCCACGGTGACATTCACCGTGGTGCTCTTGCCGCCGGCGGTGACCGTAATGGTGCCGGTGCCGGGAGCGGTGGCGGTGAAGATACCCGTGTTGGAAATGGTGCCGATGTTGCCGCTGACCGTCCAGGTAAAGGCATCCTGATCCGCCTGGAGAGCCATATGGTTGTACACAGCAGAGGCCACCAGAGCGGCGGAGGCGCCGTCAGCCACGGAGATGCTGGAGACAACGGTGCCGCTGCTGTTGCGGACAGTGATGGAATCCGGCGTCTCGATGGCGTGGACCGTGGTGGAACCCTTCTGGCTGCCGCTGTATGCGGTGACGGTGATGTCGCCGCCGCCGGCAGGCGTGGTCAGGACGTTGCCGTCCAGTGTGCCGGCGCTGGCCTCCAGGTCATAGGGCTCATCGCCCATGGGGATGAAGTTGGTGTCCAGGGCGGCGGCGGAAATATTCACCCGGCTGCCGGCCAGGACATAGCTGTGATCTGCCTGGACATAAAAGCTGCCGAGGCGTCCGGTGGGTTCACTGCTGGCCACCAGGAACACGTGGTTGGTAACGGCCCGCTCGCTGCCGTCGGAGGGGGTGTTGATGGTCTTGGCGGTCAGCTCGTCCGGCTGAGTGACGGTGATGGCGGTGGAGCCGCCGCCGTCCAGGCACAGGGCGGTGACGCAGCCCAGCTCCACCATCCGCTGAGCCAGCTGATTGAGGGATGCGCCGATGGAGTGGCCGGATTTGCGGCCGTCGATGGTGTAGAAGACCAGCGTACCGTCCGCCTTCTGGCCGATGGCGGTGCGGGGGCTGGCGCTGTTGGAGAGGCCGGAGACCACAGACCCGTTTTCCACCAGAGAGTAGAGCGCACCTACGGCGTACTCCACGTCGTTCCACTCCTCACTGGAGGCGGTGACGGAGAGGGTGATGGTGCTGCCCACGGGGATGCGCCGCAGGGCATCCACATTGTAGGAACTGGACTGGAGATTGGCGGAGAGCACGATCTGATCAGGGCCGATGGAAGTGGCGGAAGTGGCCTCGACCACCTGGTCCACGGTGGCGGTCATCTCCCCGCCGATGGTCAGGGAGCCGCGATCAATGGTGCAGATGACGTCCACGCCGGCTTCTGTGTTGCCGGTGGTGTGGCGGGAGTTGAAGTCATACGTATAGAGATAGATGCCGCCGGTAGAGACCCGGGCCTTATTGACGCCGGTGAGCTGGCGGACCACCTCCGTGGGGGTGCCGTAGTCGTTGAGCAGCTCATAGCCCAGGTCCGCGGAGACCTTCACCGTGGGCTTGCCCAACACGGCGGTGCCGTCTGCCCGGAAGCCGATGGCGTAATACCCGCCGTCGGTGCTCAGAAGCTCCCCTTCCGACACAACCAGGCCGATGGGCAGGCCTGTGGAGGTGTTGAAAAAGTCACCGTTGATGCCGGCGACGACCCGGTATCCTTTGGACTCCAGGCCTTTGGCGGCCGAGGAGACCGTGATGCGGGAAGTCAGAGTGTCACCATAGGTGACAATGGGCGTTACGTCCTCATTGGGGGTATAGGTCACCACGTTTTCTGTCCGCAGATCCGAATATGCGGAACTCCAGAACACATTGGTGGAAAGCTGTGTCTCCTGGTTGAGCAGCGTGTCCCGGGTGGAGAGATCCTCGCCCAGGGCATTGGACGCGGCGGCGCTGATGCCCAGGGAACAGGCCAGCGATGCGGAAAGGAACAAGGACAATGTCCTGCGGAAAAAACGATTCATAAGCTGCCTCCATCAGTTTCAAGGGTGGTCAACATAACATTTTTCAGAATAGCACAAAAAAAGGATAAAGTAAATGCCGAACTGGAAACAAACCCGCCGTTCCGACCGGAAAAATGTTCTTTTTTTCTGACGAAACCGTGTCCAAAAAGTTCCCCGCATGAAAAAGGCCTTGTGGGAGATCACCAGAGGAGGCTATAATAGGGAAAAACCGCTCCGACGAGGCCGGAGCAGACGGAGGAGGAGACGCGGATGCAGATCAAGATCGACGAGAGCCGGTGCATTGGCTGCGGGATGTGCGCGGCGGTGGTGCCGGAGATATTTGCCATCGTGGGCCGGGTGTCCCGGGTGATGGGGGCGCCGGAGAAAAACCGGGAGAGCCGGGTGTTTGACGCAGCCAACGGCTGTCCGGTCAACGCCATTTCAGTGAAGCGGTGAGGAAAAACCGGCGGTGTACCGCCGGTTTTTTTGTTGGGAACGGTTGCAAAATCTGGAAAAGGGGCGTACAATAAACGGAACTGAACAACGGGGAGTCCGTATTGCCGGGCTGAGAGGAGACCGCCATGGTCTTTACCCGCGACCTGATTTGGATCATGCCAACGTAGGGAGATAAGGATGCGCGCCGCAGACTGCCGATCAGGGTGTCTGCGGCGCTTTGCGCGTTTTTGGGGGATTTGGAGGCTCTTTAACCCCGGCGCGGGTTCAAAAACGGGAAATCCGGCCATCGGCCGATTCCGGCGGTACATTGGGGGCACCACCTTGTATCGCCTCATAAAACTTCAATGCGAAAAGGAGAAATCAGTATGATGAAAACAGCATTGACGATCGCTGGCAGTGATTCCAGCGGAGGCGCCGGGATTCAGGCAGACATCAAGACCATGACGGCCAACGGCGTATTCGCCATGAGCGCCATCACCGCCCTGACTGCCCAGAACACCACCGGCGTCACAGACATCCTGGAGGCAACGCCCCAGTTCCTGGGAGAGGAACTGGACGCCATTTTCACCGACATCTTCCCCGATGCCGTGAAGATCGGCATGGTCTCCTCCTCCGGCCTCATCTCTGTCATCGCGGACAAGCTGCGCCAGTACGGCGCAAAGCACATCGTGGTGGACCCGGTGATGGTGGCCACCTCCGGGGCAAAGCTCCTGCGGGACGACGCCATTGCCGTTCTGGAAGCGCAGCTGCTGCCCCTGGCCACGGTCCTGACTCCCAACATCCCGGAGGCCGAGATCCTCTCCGGAATGACCATCCAGAATGCCACAGACATGGAGCAGGCGGCCCGCACCATCAGTGAGCGGTACGGCTGCGCCGTTTTGTGCAAGGGCGGCCATCAGATCAACGATGCCGACGACCTGCTCTGGCGGGACGGCGCGGGCAAATGGTTCCGGGGCCGCCGCATTAACAACCCCAACACCCACGGCACCGGCTGCACCCTCTCCAGCGCCATCGCCTCCAACCTGGCCAAGGGCTATGATCTGGACGCGTCTGTGGAGCGGGCCAAGGCGTACATCTCCGGCGCGCTGGCAGCTATGCTGGATCTGGGCAAGGGCAGCGGTCCCATGGACCACATGTTCGCCCTGAGAGGGGAGTTTGTCCAATGATGACGCCCCTCATCGCGGCGGTCTTTGCCATCGTAGTGCTGGCCGTCACCTTGTGGCAGTGCCGGGGACTGCGGCTCACCGTCCGGGATATCTGCCTGGGCGGCGTGATGACCGCCGCCACGCTGGTGCTGCGCTGCATCCTCATCACGCTGCCCAACGGCAGCCACATCAGCCTGGGGGCCATGCTGCCCCTGCTGCTGCTCTCGCTGCTGTACAGCCCCCGGGTGGCCTTCTGTGCCGGCTGGGTGACCGGCATCCTGGCCATGGTGCTGCTGCCGGACTGGCAGCCTGTCCACTGGGCCCAGCCCTTTGTGGAACAGCTGATCTGCTTTTCCGCCCTGGGCTACGCCGGCATCTTCGGCACGGACCGGCGGTGGAAGATCGTGGCCGGCACCACACTGGCGGTGGTGCTCAGCGTTTTGAGCCATATCATGGCGGGCGCCGTCTTTTTTGCTCAGTATGCCTGGGATGGATATGGCCCCTGGGCATACAGCATCCTCGCAAACCTCTCCGGCCACGGGACAGAGGGTCTGCTGACCATCCTGGTGGTGGCCTTCCTGCCCATCTCCCGGCTGCGCCGGGCCGTGAAAGCAGGTGGCTGAGATGGGATTTGTCAGCGAACTGATCCGGGACAGCCTCCCTATCTGGCAGCAGTGCCTGGAGTCGGACTTTGTCCGGGGCGTGGCAGACGGTTCCCTGCCGGAGGACTGCTTCCAGGGCTACATTGTGGACGACAGCCTGTACCTCCGGGAGTATGCCAAGGTCTTTGCCTGGGGTATGCTCCACGCTCAGGACATGGCAGAGATCCGCAACTATTACTCGCTGCTCTCCTTTGTCAATGAGAGCGAGGATGCCACCCGCCTTGCCTATCTGCGGCGCTATCACCTCACCGACGAGCAGATCCAGCGCCTGCCCCTGCGGCCGGAAAACCGGGCCTACGCGGACTTCATGCTGGACTCCGCCCGGGAGGGCCAGGGCGCACCGGAGTGCATGATGGCGTGCCTGCCCTGCATGCTCAGCTATGGCTGGATCTTCCGACAGGTGGTGAAGGCATCGCCTCAGGTGCAGTCCACCCCCTACTGGCCCTTCGTCCGGGACTATGCCTCGGACCGCTATGAAGCGGCCTGCAGCCAATGGGCGGCCTTTACCGACGAGGTCTGTCAGGACCTTTCGCCCCGGCGGCGGGAGATGTGCCGGGAGATCTTCCGGACCTGTTCCCTCCACGAGCTGCATTTTTGGGAAATGAGTGCCAAACCCCGGACAGATCTGGGGGTTGATGCCGATTCAACGGAAGGGAGAAACCACGCATGAAAAAAACATCGGTCTTTCAAAACAGCCTCATCTGGTTCGGCGCAGGCGTCTCCCTGGCGGAGATCCTCACCGGCACCAGTTTTGCACCGCTTGGCATGGCCCGGGGCTTTGCCGCCATTTTGCTGGGCCACGTCATCGGCTGCGCCCTCTTTTTCCTGGCGGGTCTCATCGGCGGCCGTACCGGCCGCAGCGCCATGGAAACGGTGAAGATGAGCTTCGGCCAGAAGGGCGGACTGCTCTTTGCCTTTTTGAACGTGCTGCAGCTGCTGGGCTGGACCGCCATCATGATCTATGACGGCGCCCTGGCCATTGACGGCATTTTCGGCGCCGGACACTGGATCTGGTGCCTGGTGATCGGCGGGCTCATCATCGTGTGGATTCTGGTGGGCATCACCAACCTGGGCCTTATCAACAAGATCTCCATGACGGCCCTGTTCCTCCTGACGCTGGTGCTGTGCAAGGTGATCTTCTTCTCCGGCACCCCGGTGGGCGGCGACCTGGGGGAGACCATGAGCTTTGGCGCGGCGGTGGAGCTGGCAGTGGCCATGCCCCTTTCCTGGCTGCCCCTGATCTCCGACTATACCCGGGAGGCGGAAAAACCCTTCCAGGCCACCCTGGCCAGCACCTTGACTTACGGTGTGGTGTCCTGCTGGATGTACGTGATCGGCATGGGTGCCGCCATTTACACCGGGGAGTATGACATCGCCCAGATCATGGTCAAGGCGGGCCTGGGGATTGCGGCGCTGGTGATCCTGGTGCTCTCCACGGTGACCACTACCTTCCTGGATGCCTGGTCCGCCGGGATTTCCGCCGAGTCCCTCAGCGGCAAGCTCAACGGCAAGTGGACGGCGGTGGTGGTGACGGTGGCAGGCATTGCCGGTGCCATCCTCTTCCCCATGGATGACATCACCGACTTTCTCTATCTCATTGGTTCCGTATTTGCTCCCATGATCGCCGTGCAGATCGCGGACCACTTCCTGCTGCATCGGGACCGCTTCCATGAGGCGTTTGACGGGCGGAACCTGGTGATCTGGCTGGTGGGCTTTGTGCTCTACCGGGCGCTGATGCGTGTGGATATTGTGGTGGGATACACTCTGGTGGATATGGTGGCCACCATGGTACTGTGTCTGCTGGCAGACACCGTACTGGGCCGCCGGGAGCGCACCGCGGCTTGACGGAAGCATCACAACTCTGTTTCAAATCTGTGTGACATAAAGCCTGGGGGCCGCCGGAATTGTTCCGGTGGTCCTCGGGCTGTTTTTATAAAATTGAACAAAACATTTTAAGGTATTTTTAAGGTGCAAATTACGGCTGAATTAGAAAAAATTCCAAAAAAACAAAATATAATTAAAGAAAACTTTTCAGATTAATTTTAGCTTTTTCCCGTATCATGCTACCAGAACGTTCCAGTGAAGAACGATGGAAAGGAACCTGTGTCATGAAGGAAGAACGAACAGAGGGACAGCTGGCGGTTGCACAGCCGGCGGAAGAGATCCCTGCCGTCCCAAAGAAAGGGCGGCTGAAACGACTGCTCAAAGGGAAAAAGCGCAAGTGCCTGGCGCTACTGGTGGTAGCGGCCATTGTGGCCGGTATTCTGGCGGCGCGGGGGTTCGGCGGCCAGGAGGCCGCGGCGGAGGCCAGCTACCAGACAGCTGCTGTGGAGACGCGGAACATCACCCGCTCCCTCAGCTCCAGCGGAACGCTGCAGCCGGCGGACTCATACACCGTCAGCACTCTGGTTTCCGGTGAGATCCTCAGTGATACGTTTGAGGAGGGGGACCAGGTGGAAGAGGGACAGCTGCTCTACACCCTGGATTCCTCCGGGGCCTCCAACAGCCAGACTCAGGCTCAGAACAGCTATACCCAGGCCCAGACCAACTACCAGCAGGCGGTGGCGGCCAAGTATCCCACTGCGGACCTGAGCGGAACGGTCAGCGAGGTCTACGTGAAAAACGGAGATACGGTCAGCGCCGGTACAGAGCTGATGCGGATCGTGGGGGACAATCACATTTACCTCACCGGCCTCTTCCCTTACGCCAGCCCCTCTGATTTCTACATCGGACAGACCGCGACCATCTACATCAACGGGTTTGCAGGCACCACCACCGGTACGGTTACGGCGGTCTCTACGTCAACGGTTACCACCTCCAGCGGCCAGCAGGCAGTATCTGTCCAGGTGAAGGCGGCCAATCCGGGGCTTGTGACATCAGATTACACGGCCACTATCTATGTGGGCAGCTATGCCAGCTATGGCCAGACCAGCATCAATCTCGGTACCTCCAGCGTGATCACGGCTGAGGCATCCGGCAAGATCTCGGGTCTGAGCTGGCTGGCCGGTGACACCATCTCCGAAGGTGACCGGATCTGCACCATCACCGGAAACAGCGTGGATAACTCCATTCAAAACGCCGAGATCAGTGTGGAAAATGCCCAGTCCTCCCTGGAAAACGCCAAGGAGACACTGGATGACTATTCTATCACCGCACCCATCTCCGGTGAAGTGGTCACCAAAAACGCCAAGGCCGGAGACAAGATTGAAGGCGGTTCCGACGGTACGCTGTGCGTCATTTACGATCTGAGTTATCTGGAGATGACCATGAACATTGACGAGCTGGATATCTCCGACGTGGCAGTGGGTCAGGAGGTCCAGATCACTGCCGATGCCGTGGAGGGCACCACCTATACCGGCGTGGTCACCAAGGTCTCTGTGGCAGGGACCACCTCCGGCGGCATCACCACCTACCCCGTCACCGTCCGCATTGATGAGACCGATGGCCTGCGGCCCGGCATGAACGTGGATGCGGAGATCATTCTGGACTCCGCCGAAGATGTGCTGGCTATTCCCAGCGGTGCGGTGAACCGGGGCAACACGGTTCTCATTACGGCGGACTCCCCCAGTGCAGCCAATGCCGTGGATCAGGAGGCCCCGGAGGGCTATGTCTATGTGGAAGTGGAGACCGGTATCAGTGACGATAGCTACATCCAGGTCCTCTCTGGGCTGCAGGAGGGCGATACCGTGGCGTATCTGCAAACGTCCGGCGGCTCCGGAGACATGGCCATGGGCGCCATGGGTATGATGCCTGCCGGCGGGATGGGCGGCGGCATGAGCGGCGCTCCCTCCGGCGGCATGGGCGGCGGGCCCGGAGGAGGGTTCTGATGGGCCCCCTCATTGAGTTCCGCCACGTCTGCAAGACCTATCAGATGGGCGACACCCTGATCCGAGCGGCCAATGATATCTCCATGAAGATTGACCGCAATGAATTTGTGGCCATTGTGGGCCAGTCTGGTTCTGGCAAGTCCACCTGCATGAATATTATCGGCTGCCTGGACGTCCCCACCTCCGGCACCTATCTGCTGGACGGCCAGGACGTGGGCCAGATGAACAAAAACCAGCTGGCGGCCATCCGCAACAAGATGCTGGGCTTTATTTTCCAGCAGTATAATTTGCTGCCAAAGCTGACGCTGCTGGAAAATGTGGAGGTTCCCTTGATGTATGCCGGGGTTTCCAAGGCGGAGCGCCGCGAGCGGGCCAAGGTTGCCCTGGAGCTGGTGGGCCTTGGCGATAAGCTCCGCCACAAGCCCATGCAGCTCTCCGGCGGCCAGCAGCAGCGGGTGTCCATTGCCCGGGCCCTGGTGGGAGAACCAGCGGTGATCCTGGCGGACGAACCCACCGGCGCACTGGATTCCCGTACCGGCCGGGAGGTGCTGGCCATGCTGCAGGAACTCCATGCCGCCGGCAACACGGTGGTCCTCATCACCCATGATAACTCCATCGCCGTCCAGGCCCAGCGGATCATCCGTCTGGAAGACGGGCGGGTGATCTACGACGGTGACGCCAGCGCTCCGGAGGCGGTGGTCACGCCGGACCGGGCCGGAAAGGGGATGGGCGCGAAATGAGTCTGATCGAAACCTTTCAGCTGGCCCTGAAAAACATCCTGGGCAGCAAGATGCGGACCTTTTTGACGATGCTGGGCATCATTATCGGCGTGTGCGCGGTGATCGTCATTGTGGGCCTCGGCAACGGCATGCAGGGCTACATCGAAAGCCAGTTTGAGGACATGGGCACGGATTCGCTGACCGTGATGATCATGGGCCGCGGCTCCTCCCGCTCCGTCTCCGATGAAGAGATGTATGAGATGGTGGCGGATAACAGCGACCTGCTCAAGCAGATCTCCCCCACCGTTACTATGGCGGGCATTTTGAAAATCGGCAGCGACAGCATCACCACTACCTCTATGACCGGCGTCAGCGAGGATTACTTCTCCATGAAGGACTATACCGTAGCGCAGGGCCGGGGGCTTCAATACACCGACATGGAGAACCGGGGAAAGGTCTGCGTGATCGGGCAGTACCTGAACATGGCCTATTACGGCGGCAGCGCCGTTGGCCAGACGCTGAAAATCGGCGGTACCACATTTACTATCGTGGGAGTTCTGGCCCAGCAGTCCAGCGATCTGGAGGAGGGCGGCGCGGACGACTGCGTCTACCTTCCCTATACCACGGCCTCCCGACTCAACTATACCGGCACCATCAGCAGCTATACCATCACCGTCCAGGACAAGGATCAGGTCTCGGAGGCAAAGTCGCTGGTGGAAAGTGAGCTGTATGCAATTTTTGAAGATGATGACGCCTATACTGTTACCAGCATGGCGGAAATGCTGGACACCATGAACGAAATGGTCAACGTTATTATCTACGTCCTGGCGGCCATCGCGGCCATCTCCCTGGTGGTAGGTGGCATCGGCATCATGAACATCATGCTGGTCTCCGTCACCGAGCGGACCCGAGAAATCGGCATCCGCAAGGCTTTGGGCGCTCGGGAGAGCGTCATCATGCGTCAGTTTGTCATCGAAGCGGCCACCACCTCCTCTATGGGCGGTATCCTTGGAATTCTCCTGGGCTACGGACTCTCCTCCGTGGCCACCATGGTCATTGCCCGGGTGATGCCGGATACGCCCATCACGGTCAGCCCCAGCCTGCTGGCGGTGCTGGTGGCCTTTGGCGTGTCCACCGGCATCGGCATCGTGTTCGGCTATATCCCCGCCAAAAAGGCGGCGAACCTCAATCCCATCGATGCGCTCCACTACGACTGAGTGCAGAAAGCAAAAAAGGAGGAACGGCAGAGCCGTTCCTCCTTTTTTATTCCTCTTTATTCCTCCGAGAGACGCCGCATCAGCGCGATCTCCCGGGCATAGCCAGGCAGTTCGTTGGGGGTCTCCAGGCAGAAGGGCAGCTCTCGCAGGGCCGGGTGCCGAACCACACGGGTCAGGGCCTCCAGCCCGATGCAGCCCTCCCCGATGCACGCGTGCCGGTCCTTCCGGGAGCCGGAGGGATTTTTGCTGTCATTGAGGTGGATGGCTTTGAGGCGGGAAAGGCCGATGACCCGGTCGAACTCCGTCAGGACCCCGTCCAGGTCATGGATCAGGTCGTACCCGGCGTCGGAGACGTGGCAGGTGTCGAGACACACGCCCATCTTGTCTCCCAGCTCCACCCGGTCCAGAATGGCCCGCAGCTCCTCAAACCGGCCGCCCACCTCCGTGCCCTTTCCGGCCATGGTCTCCAGCAGAACGGTGGTGGACTGGTCCGGCCGAAGGATGGCGTTGAGTCCGGCTGCGATCAGGTCGATGCCAGTGTCGATCCCCTGGCCCACATGGCTGCCGGGGTGAAAGTTATAGTACTGACCGGGCAGATGCTCCAGACGGGCAAGATCATCGGCCATGGTCTCCTGCGCGAAGCGGCGGTTTTTCTCCTCAGCACCGCAGAGGTTCAGCGTGTAGGGAGCGTGGGCGATGAGCGGAGCGAAGCGGTGGGCCGTGAGTAGTTCCCGCAGCGCCGCCGCGTCCGCCGGGTCCAGGGCCTTGGCCCGGCTGCCCCGGGGATTGCGGGTAAAAAACTGAAAAGTATCCGCTCCCAGTTCCAGCGCCTGGCGGCCCATGGCCGCAAAGCCCCGGGAGGCGGAGAGATGACAGCCGATATGCAGCATAAAAAAACCTCCGATGCGTATGATCGTTTTTCAACACCATATCACAAACCGGCGGAAAAGTCCCGGATAAATGCAACAAGGGGCGGCGGAATA
>OOBW01000532.1_pt1 | contig 26853 bp, 22 predicted proteins | sample 1671701 | NCBI WGS metagenome assembly OOBW01 (sample SAMN06348183, study PRJEB24527) | human gut metagenome | biome: human gut; feature: ankylosing spondylitis patient; material: feces | host: Homo sapiens | place: China | collected 2015-10 | reverse complement strand
CGACGCATAGGCACGCTTGTGGCGAGGCGTGTCGCTTGCGATTGAGAAGCGACACCCGATTTGTCACTAGCTTTGCGACGTGAGAAATCGAGATGGTGGAGCTTTCTCCGAAAATGCGACTGAATAAGGAGCATTTTTGGAGGGATAGACTCTACAATTATGCAATCAAGTTGGCAGCGGCAACTTCGTAATGAAGTATTGCTGGTCGCGAGAGATATATCGTTTCAGTCAGCAGCAATTTCTTAACGCAAATTTCGCATGGAACCAGGACGAAGTGCCGCAAAACTCGCGCGAAGCTAAAAAATTCTTCAATATAAGTTAAGTTTAGCGTTCAGAGCGGTTCGTGTCAAACCAATCAGCTGCGCTCTTCGAGCTTGCTTTTTGGGACACTATCGCATGGCGCGCATGAGCCAATCAGCGTCGTCCTGCGGACTCGCTTCTTCGATTTACATTGCTGCAATATACTATTATGAAGCACTTATTCGATTCCCTTATAAAATCCAAATATCCTCATATAGTAGACGAATATTCGCACAAATCAAACGAGCGAAAAATATTGACAGTTTTGAGAAGAAATAGTATCATTATTGTTAACTGTTCGGCAGAAAATATATAAATGAACAGAATTTGTTTTTTATGAAGGGAAAGAAAACTATGAAAATGACAAACTTCAGATGGAAGGTAGCGTGGCTGATCTTTGCTATCAGCTTTGTATCCTACATGGACCGCGTTAACCTTTCTGTTGCAACACCTGTAATCATGAAGGAATTCGGCTTTACAAAAATTGATATGGGCCTTATTCAATCCTTCTTCTTCGCCGGTTATGCTTTAATGCAGGTTCCGGGAGGTATGCTGGCTGAAAAATTCGGCCATCGCTTTACCGGTTCTATTGCCTGCGGCTGGTGGTCTGTATTTACTGCCTTGACTGCTGTGGCAAGCGGTAAGTATACCTTTGCAATTGTACGTTTGATGTTTGGCTTGGGCGAAGCACCGATTTATCCTGCATTCGCTATGGCGGAGCACAAATGGTTTAATAAAGACGAAAAGGGCAAGGCAAGCTCCTTTATTCTCAACGGCTGCTTCTTTGGTCCTGTAGTCGGTCCTGCTGTTGTAGTATGGCTTATGACAACCTTTGGCTGGCATCATGTATTCCTCAGCTTTGGTGTAGTTGGTCTGATTTTGGCTTGGGCATGGCATAAATATGTTACAGATGATCCGAAGGACAGTCCTTATGTTAATGAAGCAGAACTGGCTCATATTAACGAAGGCCGTGTGGAAGCAACCGGTGAAAAACAGATTGCTCCGTGGGGTAAGCTGCTGCGTTCATCCCAATTTTGGGCTTTGGGCATTCAGTTCCTGATTACTGACTATATCATGTACGTATTCCTGGCTTGGCTGCCGATGTACCTCATGGAGGTGCACAAATTCTCCTTAGCAAAAATGGGCATCTGGGCAGCTGCTCCCTGGATTTCTCTGATGGCTGTGGTTACTCTTTGCGGTCACTATTCCGATAAACTGCTGCGCAGCGGCATGTCTCAGAACATGGTTAAGACTGCAACCGGTGCTGCAGGTATTCTTCTTTGTGCAGGTGCGCTGTACATTTCCACCCGTACTGCCGATCCGATGATGAATGTTCTCTGGCTTTCCGTATCCTTAGGTTCTCTCGGTCTGACCATGAGTGCTTCCTGGTCCAGCGTTATCAGCATGGGCGGTAAATTTGCCGGTTCCGTATCCGGTTGGATGAACTTCTGGGGCAACATCGGCGGCGTCCTGGCTCCGACCGTTACTGCCTGGTTTGCAACCAACTATGGCTGGCAGGCTGCTTTGGCAGCAACTGCTGTAACCGGTATCTGCGGTGCTATTGCCTGGTTCTTTGTAAAGCCTGATAAAGCGATTGTATAATAAGAGATAAGCTGTACTGCTTTTAAGACAGACACCTCGACATGCTTTAAGTATATCGGCGGTGTCTGTTTTTGATTATGCTATTTTCTTACGCTGGACAAATAACGCGATATGCTGTATAATATTTTAGAAGTTCATAACAGACAGTTCGTAACCATCCTGTCTATAAATAAAACTACGGGCGATGTACTGGCGCCGGCCGGTATTTTTTATGTATGCAAGGATTTCGTCTGTAGATGACGGAATCCTTTTATATTTTGTGGACTTTGCCCGCTCATTAATTGGGAGGAGAAATGAAGGTTTTAGTATTATTAAGCGGTGGCGTAGACAGCTCAACCTGTCTGGCACTGGCAAAAGAAAAATACGGCGATAATGTTCTGGCTTTGTCGATGTCTTATGGTCAGAAGCATGCCAAGGAGCTTGCAGCAGCGCAGGCTATTGCCGATTATTATCATGTAGAGCTGCTGCATATGGATTTGTCGAAGATTTTTGCGCACAGCAAATGCTCCCTGTTGCAGGGCTCGGAAGAAAGTGTTCCGCACGCATCCTATGCAGAGCAGCTGAAGGAAAGCAAGGGTGAGCCTGTAAGCACTTATGTGCCGTTCCGCAATGGTTTATTCCTGTCTGCTGCGGCAAGCATTGCCCTGGAATATGAATGCAATGAGATTTACTACGGTCCCCATGCCGATGATGCTGCAGGCAACGCTTATCCTGATTGCAGCGTCGAATTTAACGAGTCGATGAATTTGGCAGTATATCTGGGAAGCGGTCGTAAGGTGCGTCTGGTTGCTCCCTTTGTTGATAAAACGAAGAAGGATATCGTTGCTGAGGGCTTGCGCTTAGGTGTTCCCTATGGGCTGACCTGGAGCTGTTATGACGGCGGCGAAAAGCCTTGTCATAAGTGCGGCACCTGTATTGACCGCGAGGCAGCCTTTGCTGCCAACGGTGTTGTTGATCCCTTAGCAGAGGTTTGAAGGAGGTAAGGATAATGAAGAGTTTAAGTAATCAAAAATTAGTATTTTCCGCATTATGCATTGCTTTATATATTGTTGTGATGATGTGCACCCAAAGCTTTGCCTTTGGTCAGTATCAGATTCGTATTGCTACTGCGCTGTATGGTCTGAGCGCTATTTTCCCGTTTTTGATTTTACCGTTTGGCTTGGCAAACGTTGTCAGCAATACGGTGATGGGCGGTCTTGGTCTGCCGGATATTATCGGCGGCTTTATTGTAGGAATTGTAACAACCGGTATTATTGTTTTGGCTAAGCGTCGTGGTTGCGGCAACTGGATTATCTGGGCAGCAGTAACCTTTGTACCGGGACTTGGTGTTCCTGTATGGCTGAGCGTACTGCTGGATATTCCGTATCTGGTACTGGCAAGCAGTCTGCTGATTGGTCAGTGCATCTGCGGTATTGCGAGTGTAATGCTGGTTACCGCTTTGGAACGTGTGGGAGCAGGCAAGCTGTTTGCATTTGATGGAGGTAAGCAATAATGACAAGTGGCAGAAGTAAAGAAGAATTGCAGGGCGTAAGCCTGTTAGGCAATAAAACTGCTTATAAAAGCAATTATGCGCCGGAGGTTTTGGAATCTTTCCCAAATAAGCACCCGCAAAATGATTACTGGGTTAAATTTAATTGCCCGGAATTCACCAGCCTTTGTCCGATGACAGGACAGCCTGATTTTGCGACTATCTATATTTCCTATGTGCCGGACGAACGTCTGGTAGAAAGCAAATCTCTGAAGCTGTACCTGTTCAGCTTCCGTAATCACGGTGATTTCCATGAAGACTGCGTAAATATCATTATGAAGGATCTTATCAAGCTGATGGAACCTAAGTATATTGAGGTTTGGGGCAAATTCCTGCCGCGCGGCGGTCTGTCTATCGATCCGTATGCCAACTACGGCAAGCCGGGAACCGAATGGGAGCAGGCTGCAAAGAAGCGTCTTTTCATGCATGATATGTATCCCGAAACAGTTAATAACAGATAAAAAAATTTTGAGCTGTTGCGTAATGCGGCAGCTCTTTTTTTGCTCCCAGCAAAGAACTCAGCGGATAAAAACTATTTTTAGACAGCTTAAGTTAGCAGCAGCTAATCAAAGACTGGCTTTAACAAATTTTTTTCGATAAACACTAATACAGCACTTTATTTCTTAATTAGAGTATGCTATAATGAGCTATAGACAAATAATTCACTTATTTGTATTGAATCCGTGGGACACGAAAAGTACCACGAGGGACAAAACGCGTCAAGGGATGTAACTGGTTATGGATAGTATTATTAATCTGCAAAAGAAAATTGTACCGGAGCTGACAGATCTGCTCGTACAGCGTTACCAGATTCTGCGTCAGGTGAGCCATGAAGCGCCGATAGGCCGACGTGCTCTGGCTGCAAGACTGGGACTGAGCGAAAGAGTGCTGCGTGCTCAGGTTGATTTTCTTAAGAAAAGCGGCTTGCTGGATTTTTCTTCCAGCGGCATGAGCGTGACTGATGAGGGAGCGGATATTCTTAAGGAGCTGGCGGATTATGTACGCAAGCTGCAGGATATTTCGTTTTTGGAAAGTACTCTCAGTGATACGCTGAAGATTGGCAAGGTTGTCATTCTCCCCGGTGATTCGGACCAAGAGGATGTTGTCAAACGTGAAATCGGCCGTACTGCAGCGCATATTCTCAGCAAGCTGCTGAGCGATGGCAAAAAGCATATAGTTGCTGTCAGCGGCGGAACTACTATGGCAGCGATGGCAGCCAATGTTTCCGGCTCGCAGCCTAATACGGTGGTTGTACCGGCACGCGGCGGCTTGGGTGATAATGTAGAACTGCAGGCCAATACGATTGCAACTGTCCTGGCGCAAAAGCTCGGAGCATCCTACCGTCAGCTTTACGTTCCCGACTGTGTAAGCGAGGATATCTTAAACAGTATTCTTAAAGAGGATATCGGTGTACGCGCTGTCGTTGATATTATCAAGCAGGCAGACATTCTTGTCCACGGTGTAGGCCGCGCCAGTGTTATGGCAAGACACAGACGCTTAGGCAGCGAGGTAATTGCCAAGCTGGAGGAAGACGGTGCTGTAGGCGAGGCGTTCGGTCAGTATTGTGCTTTAGACGGCAGACAGGTTTATATGACTAATAATGCCGGCCTGATGCTGCAGGATTTGCAGCACATCGGCACAATTATCGGTATTGCCGGGGGTAAATCGAAGGCTGCCGCAATTTTATCGGTTATCCGTGCTTCCAGACAGGATATTCTGATTACCGATGAGGCTGCAGCGCATGAAATCCTTAAAATGGCCAAGGAGTAATAAGCAAGCGCCGTTCTTTAAGTATTAATTTGTTACTGAGCACATTTGTGCAAAATTTAGATTCTCTTAAAATTAAGGAGGAAATTATTATGACAAAAGTAGGTATTAATGGTTTTGGCCGTATCGGCCGCGAGGTTTTCCGTGTAGCATTCAACAATCCTGAGGTGGAAATTGTTGCTGTCAACGACCCTGGCGACATCACCGCTTTGGCTCACCTGTTGAAATATGACTCTATCCATGGCACTTTCAACCATGAAGTCAGCATTGAAGGCAACTATATTATTGTTGACGACCGCAAAATCGAAGTATTCGCTTGCTTGGATCCTGCACAGATTCCTTGGGGCGAAGCCGGTGCTGAAATTGTTGTAGAATCCACCGGCCGTTTCACCGAAGCTGCAAAGGCTGGAGCTCATCTGCATGACACTGTTAAAAAGGTTATCATCTCCGCTCCTGCAAAAGGCGAAGATATTACCATCGTTATGGGTGTTAACGAAGACAAATATGATCCTGCGAAACACAACATTATTTCCAACGCTTCCTGCACCACCAACTGCCTGGCTCCGTTCACCAAAGTATTGCTGAACAAATTCGGTATCGAAAGCGGTCTGATGACCACTGTTCACTCCTACACCAATGACCAGAGAATCCTGGACCTGCCGCATAAAGACCTGCGCCGTGCTCGCGCTGCTGCTTGCTCCATCATCCCGACTACTACCGGTGCTGCAAAAGCAGTTGCTCTGGTTCTGCCGGAACTGAAGGGCAAACTGAACGGCTTCGCAATGCGCGTTCCGACTCCGAACGTTTCCATCACCGACCTGACTGTACTGCTGCAAAAAGACACCACTGCCGAAGAAATCAACGCAGTGCTTAAGGAAGCTGCTGAAGGCGAACTCAAAGGTATTATGGGCTACAGCGACGAACCGCTGGTATCCCGCGATTACAACGGCTGCCCGCTGAGCTCCATTATCGACGGCCTGTCCACCATGATGGTTGGTCCGCGTATGGCTAAGGTTGTAAGCTGGTATGACAACGAATGGGGTTATTCTAACCGCGTAGTTGACCTGGCTGCTTATATTGCTAAAAAAGGTCTGTAATAAAGGAGATTCTTATCCGTGGATAAAAAAACTGTACGTGATTTAGACGTTGCCGGTAAAAAAGTACTGGTACGCGTAGATTTTAACGTTCCTCTGAATGATAAAGGCGAGATTACCGATGATACCCGTATCACCGCATCTCTGCCGACCATTCAATATTTGCTGGAGCAAAAGGCTGCTGTTATTTTAATGGCACATCTCGGCCGTCCTAAAGGACAGGTTAAACCGGAATTGTCTTTGGCTCCTGTAGCTAAGCATTTGGGCAAGCTGTTGGGCAAAAAGATTCTGTTCGCTCCCGACTGTGTTGGCGAAGCTGCGCAGGCTGCTGCCAGCAAGCTGAAACCGGGCCACATCCTGCTGTTGGAAAACCTGCGTTTCCATAAGGAAGAGGAAAAGAATGACATGGAATTTGCTGAGAAGCTGGCTTCTTTGGCAGACCTGTATGTCAACGATGGCTTCGGTGTATCTCACCGCGCACACGCTTCTGTAGAAGGCGTAACCCACTTCCTGCCTGCAGCTGCAGGCTTCCTGCTGGAAAAGGAAATCCAGTATGTAGGTCAGGCTGTAACCAATCCGCTGCATCCGTTTGTTGCTATTATCGGCGGTGCTAAAGTAAGCGACAAAATCGGCGTTATCAGCAACCTGCTCGATAAGGTTGATACCCTGCTTATCGGCGGCGGTATGGCTAACACCTTTCTGGCTGCACAGGGCTATAAAATGGGCAAGTCCTTGGTAGAAGAGGATAAACTGGACTTGGCTAAAGAGCTTTTGGCTAAGGCTAAGAAAAATAAAGTTAATATGCTGCTGCCTACCGATCTGGTAATGGCTGCTGCATTTGCTCCCGACGCTGAGCATGTAACCGAAAAGGTGAAAAACCTGAATCAGGCTTATATGGCTCTGGATATCGGTGCGGAAACCAGCAAGGCTTATGCCGAAGCTCTGGCTGACGCTAAGATGATTGTTTGGAACGGACCGATGGGCGTTTTCGAAATGGACGCGTTCTGCAAGGGCACCGAGGCTGTAGCGAAGGCTGTAGCTAAGAGCCGTGCTACCAGCATTGTCGGCGGCGGCGACAGCGTTGCTGCTATCGAAAAGCTGGGACTGGCTAAACGCATTACCCACATTTCCACCGGTGGCGGTGCTTCTCTGGAATATCTGGAGGGCAAGGTGCTGCCCGGCGTTGCTGCATTGGATGACCTGCGCCGCAAAATGATTGCCGGCAACTGGAAAATGCACAAAACCGTAAGCGAGGCTGTAGAGCTTGCTGAGGACATTGTTATGGAAACTAACGGTACCTTAAACGAGGTTGTTATTTTCCCGCCGTTCACCGCACTGGAAACTGTTGCAGATGCTATTGACGGCAAGCATGTAGGCTACGGTGCACAGGATTTGCATTGGGAAGATAAGGGTGCCTTCACCGGCGCTGTTTCCGGTGCGATGATTGCCGATATCTGCGCTGAATATGTTCTCGTTGGTCATAGCGAACGCCGTACTATTTTCGGTGAGAACGAAAAAATTGTTGCCAGTAAGATTATTGCCGCTTACCGCAACGGTCTGAAGCCGATGCTATGCGTTGGCGAAAACCTGGCTGAGCGTGAAGCAGGCAAAACTGCCCGCAAAATCAATATGCAGCTGAAGAGCGCTCTGCGTGTAATTTCTGCAGAGGATGCAGAAAACCTTGTTGTTGCTTATGAGCCTATCTGGGCTATCGGCAGCGGTAAGGCTGCTACTCCGGAGGATGCTTTGGAGGTATGCACTCTGATTCGTGAAAAAATCGGCAAAATCTTTACACCTGATATTGCCCGCAAGGTTCGTATTCTTTACGGCGGCAGTGTTAATGAAAAGAACGCTGCTTCCTTCAACCTCAGCGGTATTGACGGTGTGCTGGTAGGCGGTGCAAGTCTGATGGCTGACACCTTTGCTGAAATTGTAAGAAGCTTTTAATTAGACCTTGGAGAAAGCACCTGTTGCTTTCTCCTTCGTCTTTAGGAATTTGATAATGAAGAAACCAATTTTACTAATGATTCTTGATGGTTGGGGAATTGCTCCGGCAGATAAAACCAACGCTGCGGCAATGGCAAAAACTCCCAACCTGGACAGTTATTTTGCAAATTATCCTCATACAACCTTGGAAGCCAGCGGCAAGGCTGTCGGTCTGCCTGCAGGCCAGATTGGCAATTCTGAGGTAGGTCACCTGAATATCGGTGCCGGCCGTATTATCTACCAGAGCCTGACACGCATTGACAAGGCGATTGAGGATGGCGATTTGTATAAGAACGAAGAGCTCAGCAGGGTGATGGACGAAACGAAGCAGGCAGGCAAGGCGCTGCACCTTCTGGGACTGTTATCCGACGGCGGCGTTCACAGCCACATTGAGCATCTTCTGGCACTTATCTGCATGGCGAAGGTTAAAGGCCTGACCAAGGTTTATGTGCATGCCTTCCTTGACGGACGTGATGTAGGCCCGAAAACGGCGCTGGAATATATCCATGAGCTGGAAGATGGTATGGCGCAGATTGGCGTAGGCAAGATTGCTACCGTCAGCGGACGCTATTACGCAATGGACCGCGACAAGCGCTGGGAGCGCGTGGAGCGTGCCTATAAAGCACTGGTGCTGGGCGAGGGCGGCAAAGCTGCAAGCGCTGCTGCCGGCGTAGAGGCATCCTATGCCGCAGGCGTAACGGATGAGTTTGTTGAACCCTTCACTGTTGACGGCGTAGATGGTAAAATCACTGCCGGTGATGGTGTGATTTTCTTCAACTTCCGTCCTGACAGAGCGCGTGAAATTACCCGTGCGCTGCATGATGAGGACTTCCCGTATTTTGCACGTCCCGAGGGCGCACGCCCTGTAAATTATGTGTGCATGACGCAGTATGATGCAACCATTACCGCACCGGTAGCCTTTCCTCCGGAGGAGATTAAGGATACCTTGGGTGAGGTGTTGGCACAGCATGGACTGCACCAGCTGCGCATTGCGGAAACCGAAAAATATGCGCATGTAACCTTCTTCTTCAACGGTGGTGTGGAAGCTCCGAATGCTAATGAGGAGCGTATTCTGATTCCGTCGCCGAAGGTTGCAACCTATGATTTGCAGCCGGAAATGAGCGCCGAAGAGGTTACGCAGGCACTATTGGCAGAGCTGGATAAGGATAAATTTGATGCGATTATCCTGAACTTTGCTAACCCGGATATGGTTGGCCATACCGGTGTGCTCAGCGCTGCGATTACCGCTATGGAAAAGGTTGATGACTGTGCTGGCCGTATTGTACGTAAGGTGCTGTCCCTTGGCGGAAGCGTGTGCATTACTGCGGACCACGGCAACTTGGAAAAGATGGCCGAAAGCGACGGTTCTCCGAATACTGCGCACACTACAAACCCTGTACCGTTTATTTTAGTAAGCAAGGAGCAGCACAAGCTGCATAACGGCATTTTGGCCGATATTGCGCCGACACTGCTGCAGCTGCTTGATATTAAACAGCCTGCCGCTATGACAGGTAAAACTTTGATAGATTAATCATGAGGTGATAAGAAATGGCAATGATTACTGAAGTTTACGCTCGCGAGATTCTGGATTCCCGCGGCAATCCGACCGTAGAAGTTGAAGTATGCCTGGAAGACGGCGCTATGGGACGCGCTGCTGTTCCTTCTGGCGCATCTACCGGCGTACACGAAGCTGTAGAGCTGCGTGACGGCGACAAAGAGCGTTACCTGGGCAAGGGCGTTACTAAAGCAGTTGATAATGTTAACGACATTATTGCCGAAGCAATTATCGGCTTGGACGCAACCCGCCAAACCGAAATTGATGAGCTGCTGGTTCGCCTGGACGGCACTCCGAACAAAGGCCGCCTCGGCGCTAACGCTATCCTCGGCGTTTCCATGGCTGTAGCTAAGGCTGCCGCTGCTTCCGTAGGCCTGCCGCTGTACCTGTACTTAGGCGGTGTTGCTGCCAAAGAGCTGCCTGTACCGATGATGAACATCTTAAACGGCGGCGAGCATGCAGATAATAACGTTGATATTCAGGAATTCATGATTATGCCTGTAGGCGCTAAATCCTTCAGCGAAGCACTGCGCATGAACGCTGAGATTTATCATAACCTGAAGGCATTGCTGAAGGAAAAAGGCCTGAGCACTGCTTTGGGTGATGAAGGCGGTTTTGCACCTAACCTGAAATGCAATGCAGATGCTATCGAGGTTATTCTCGAAGCAACCGAGCGTGCAGGCTATAAACCCGGTAAAGACATCGTTATGGCAATGGACGTTGCTTCCAGCGAATTCTATGTAGACGGCAAATACAAAATGACCGGCGAAGGCGTAGAAATGACCAGCGAAGAAATGGTTGATTATCTGGCAGGTCTGTGCGAGAAATATCCTATCATCTCCATCGAAGACGGTATGGCAGAGGATGACTGGGACGGCTGGAAGAAGCTCACCAAAAAGCTGGGCAAAAAAGTTCAGCTGGTTGGCGATGACCTGTTTGTTACCAACGAAGAGCGTCTGGTTCAGGGCATTGAAAAGGGTGTAGCAAACGCTATTCTGATTAAGGTAAACCAAATCGGTACCTTAACCGAAACCTTCAATGCTATCGAAACCGCAAAACGCGCAGGCTACACCTGCATCATCTCTCACCGCAGCGGTGAAACCGAAGACACCACTCTGGCAGATATTGCTGTTGCTGTAAACGCTGGCCAGATTAAAACCGGTGCTCCGGCTCGTACCGACCGTGTTGCTAAATACAACCAGCTGCTGCGCATCGAAGAGGATCTGGGCAAGGCTGCAAAATATAACGGCATTAAAGTTTTCTACAACATTAAAAAATAAGCAGAAAAAGCTTTCTTGTTTGCTGTAAAAGATGAGGTGAGAGCGCTGACTCTCACCTTTTTCTTTATTTAGGGCGTTTTTGTAAAATATTTTGCAAAAGTAGATTGTAAGAGCACGTCTTTTATGGTAAAATACTATGGTACAAAAATATGAGGAGGTAAGCTCTGTGATTGAAACTGTCTTGATGGTTCTTGAAGTTATCGTTTGCATAGCACTCATTGGCGCAGTTCTGCTGCAGTCCGGAAAAGGCGGCGGTATGGGCAGTACTTTCGGCGGCAGTGACGGTGCTTTTTTTGGCAAGGGCAATGATCTGGATACACTCATGGCGAAGGCCACGATTTATTTAGGTGTTGCATTTGCTGTTATTACATTGGCGCTTGCAAAAATCAACGCTTAAGGCTGACGGGATTTTCCTGTTTGCCGCACTCATCATGTTACCAAGAGTGCAACCGCACTCTTAAAATTTTAAATTTTTTTATAAAAAGAAAGGGGTTTGGGTCTTGAATTTCTTAATGATCTCCATTGTTGTCGGCCTCATTGCACTCGCAGTTGCACTGATGCTGAGCAGCGCAATCGGTAAGGCTCCTGCTGGTACAGCACGTATGCAGGAAATTGCCGGTTACATCCACGAGGGCGCTATGGCGTTCCTGTTCCGCGAATACAAAGCACTGTCTGCTTTCGTAATCGTTGTTGCTATCGTAATTTCTATGTTCTTATCTCCGCTTACTGCAGTATGCTTCGTTGCAGGTGCAGTATTCTCCGTATGTGCAGGCTACATCGGCATGACCGTTGCTACCAAAGCTAACGTTCGTACTGCTGCAGCTGCTCAACATGGCGGCATGCCGGAAGCTCTGAAAATTGCTTTCTCCGGCGGTGCTGTTATGGGTCTGGGCGTTGTTGGTCTGGGTATCGTTGGTGTTGCTGCTGCTTACATGCTGTTCGGCAACATTGATATCGTTACCGGCTTCGGTCTGGGCGCAAGCTCCATTGCATTGTTCGCTCGTGTTGGCGGCGGTATCTACACCAAAGCTGCTGACGTTGGCGCTGACCTGGTAGGTAAAGTTGAAGAAGGTCTGCCTGAAGATGACCCGCGTAACCCGGCTACCATCGCTGATAACGTAGGCGATAACGTAGGCGACGTTGCAGGCATGGGCGCTGACTTGTTCGAATCCTATGTAGGTGCTATTATCTCCGCTATTACTCTGGGTGCTGTTGCATATCCTGGCGGCGAAGGCATTATGTTCGTATTCGAGCTGGCTTTCGCTGGTATCATTGCTTCCCTGATCGGTGTATTCTATGCTCGTAGCAGCAAATCCACCAACCCGCAGGCTGCTCTGAACCATGGTACCTATGTTGGCGGCGTAATCGTAATTGCTGCTGCTTACTACCTGTCCACTTCCATCTTCGGTAACACTGCTGCATTCGTAGCTATTGCTTCCGGTCTGGTAGTTGGTCTGTTAATCGGTAAAATCACCGAAATCTACACCTCTGCTGATTATGCTTCCGTTAAGAAGATTGCTGAGCAATCCGAAACCGGTCCGGCAACCACCATCATCTCCGGTCTGGCTGTTGGCATGTATTCCACCTTCCTGCCGATGATCTTCATCTGCATCGGTGTAATCCTGGCATTCTTCACCATGGGCGGTGCTAAAGATGCAGGCATGGGCCTGTTCGGTATCTCCCTGGCTGCAGTTGGTATGCTGTCCACCACCGGTCTGACCGTAGCAGTTGACGCTTATGGTCCTATCGCTGATAACGCTGGCGGTATCGCAGAAATGTCCGAGCTGCCTCCTGAAGTACGTGAAATCACCGATACTCTGGACTCCGTTGGTAACACCACCGCTGCTATCGGTAAAGGCTTCGCTATCGGTTCCGCTGCTCTGACTGCTCTGGCTCTGTTCTCTGCTTATGCACACACTGTAGGCCTGAAAGCAATCGACCTGCTGAACCCTGTAACCCTGATCGGTCTGTTCATCGGTGCAACCCTGCCGTTCGTATTCGGTGCTATGACCATGGAATCTGTTGGTAAAGCTGCTTACCAGATGATCGAGGAAGTTCGTCGTCAATTCCACGAAATCCCCGGCCTGCTGGAAGGCAAAGCTAAAGCTGACTACCAAAAATGCGTAGACATCTCTACCGCAGCTGCTCTGCACGAGATGATTATGCCTGGTGTTATCGCTATCGTTGCTCCTCTGCTGGTTGGCTTCCTGTTCGGTACTGAAGCTCTGGGCGGCCTGATTGGCGGCTCTCTGGCTTCCGGTGTACTGGTTGCAATCCTGATGGCTAACGCTGGCGGTGCATGGGATAATGCGAAGAAATTCGTAGAAGCTTCCGGCCGTAAACATACTCCGGTGCATGACGCAACCGTAGTAGGCGATACTGTAGGTGACCCGTTCAAAGATACTTCCGGACCTGCAATGAACATCCTGATCAAACTGATGACCATTGTATCCCTGGTATTTGCTCCTGTACTGGCAGCAAATGGCGGTATCCTGCTTGGCCTGTTCAAATAATTTTATAGTTAAGCTATAATCCACGCTGCTGCAGCATTAGCTGCAGCAGCTTTTTTGTTGCGCTGCCGCACAAATCTAAAGCTGCTTAATTTTTAAATATTGTACGCTTGTAGGCAGATATTTTCTTTTAAAAAGAATAAGTGTAACGTTAAAGTAAATTTAACGTAAAAAAAGAAAGAGTTAACAAAAATACTTGCACTGAATATCAATGCATGGTATAATGCAATTATAGTTAAGAAGTGAAGATACTCTTCTTACCGACAACTATTGATTTATAAATCATTGTGAAGGAAAAACCTGCAAAGGATGACAGAGGAAACAAGGCAACTCTTGAGCGGAATTTGCGGGAGACTCCGGAAGGTGATTTGTAAAAATATAATTTCAGCAGTTTAAAAATACTGCTGCATCCTGAGGAGGAAACAACAATGAAAAAATCCTTAGTACTCGCAATGGCTATGGCACTGGGCGTAACCGCTTCTGCTTATGCTGCAAATCCGTTCTCTGATGTACCTGCTGGCCACTGGGCTTATGACAGCATCAACAAACTGGCTGCTGCTGGCGTAATCGAAGGCTAGGCGACTCCACCTTCGGTGGCGACAAGCTGATGACTCGTTATGAAATGGCTCAAATCGTTGCTAAAGCTATGGCTAAAGGCGCTAACGTTGACAAGCTGGCCGCTGAATTCGCTGACGAGCTGGACAACCTGGGCGTTCGCGTAGCTAACCTGGAGAAAAAAGCTGACAATGTTAAAATCACCGGTACCATTAAAGCTTCCTATGCTTCCTATGATGGAGACAAAGTGGCTAAAGATGGACAAAAACCTGCTCAAAATACAAACCATGCTTCCCGTCTGCGTTCCGATCTGTGGGTAAAAGGTGACATCAATGATGACTGGACTTACAGCGCTATGTTCCGTAACCAACAATTCTTCTCTAATGACAAAGGCAATGCTGGTGAAGAAAATGTTGCTTTCCAACGTGCTTATGTAAATGGCCGTGTTGGTGGTCTGGCTGTTCAAGCTGGCCGTTACAACAAAACCGATATCACTGGCGGTAACATCCATGATAACCGTATGGACGGCGTACAAGTTTCCTACGGCAAAGACGTTAAACTGACTGCTGGCTACGGCAAAGCAACCGGTGTTGATGTAATTGCAGGTGAAAACAAAGACGTTGCTTATGCAGAACTGGGCGCTAAACTGGGTGCTGTTGATGCATTCGCTGGCTACTACAAATTTGACAACCTGCTGAAAGCTGCTGATGACGATGCTATCTGGACTGTAGGCTTGGGATTCGACTTGGCTAAAGACCTGAAGCTGACCGGTACTTACCTGAGAAGCGATGTTGATACTGTAACTGTTGACAATGTTAAATATAACGATGTTGACAAAGACGGTTATGTAGTTGCTCTGGCATACAAAGGTGCTAAAGCTGCTAAAGCTGGTTCTTGGGGCCTGAACGCTTCCTACTATGATCAAGGTGCAGGCACCGTTGTTGCTCACACCATGGATGGTATCTACTTCGATGAAGGCTTCAAAGGCTACAGCGTAGGTGCTAACTATGCACTGGCTAAAAACATCGTAGCAGGCGTAACCTACTATGATCTGGAATCCAAAGAAGCAAAAGGCACTCCGGACGCTCAAACTCTGTGGAGCCAAGTAGTATTCAGCTTCTAATCTGACTTTACGTCAATCCGCTGAAAAGCAAAAAATCGCATATGCATAAATTAAAAGAGGACGGTGCGCACCGTCCTCTTTTTGCGTGTTGATAAAGGAATAAATCTCTTGCTTTTTACAAAACTTTTGTGTACACTTAAACTAAAAGGAGGAGATTACTTTGATGTATCCGTTTTTAACATTAGACGATAATACAGAAATTGTACATTCCGAGATGCGCAGTGATGGAACTGTAAAAGTTTACATTGAAAAGCCCGATGCTAAGGATTGCTTTCATCATGCTACGTGTTATTTACCGGATTATAAGTGGGAAGATATATTTGGTTTTTCACAAGAAGAAATAGATAAGTATCAGGAAATTATTGAATCAACGGCACATTTAATCATGCAATTCTCTCAAGAGGGTGGGTTCGATAATGCCTCAGGTTTTTAAGATAGGCTCTTATTGGGTTTATTTTTGGACAAATGAAAATGAACCTCTGGAGCCTATACATGTGCATGTCTCTCAGGGTTCGCCTAGAGCTAATGCTACAAAAATTTGGATTACAAGGGCTGGAAAGTGTTATTTGTGCCACAATAATTCACATATTCCTGAGCGAGTTTTGAAAAACATTATGTCTATTATCGAAGCAAGAAGCCAAAGTGTTGTAAATAAGTGGCAAGATTATTTTGGACAAGTGAGATATTTCTGCTGATTTTTATAATGGTGATATGAGGACGGTGCGCATCGTCCTCTTTTTGCATACGCAAGATAGCTTTTGACTTTTTTGCTGAAATACAGTACTATGTAAGTAGGATAGTGTGTTTAGAAAGGTTGGTGTCTTATGAGTCAACAAAAATATATTTCTGACGAGCAGGTTGTAAAACGTGCTAATTGTGCCGTAAAAATTGCATTAGAAAAGAAACGTGCTATGGATGTGCCTATTTTTACATATGATAGGGAAACGCAGAGTATTTGTGTAATTGGTAGTGATGGTAGCAAAACTCAGGTATGTGGGAGATATAATCATGGACGCTATAGCGAAAGAGTTAAATAAAAAGCCGGAGATAATCGTTTTTGCTGGACCAAACGGTTCCGGTAAAAGTACTTTCACAGATTTGTTAAAACCACCTGTTGACTATATTAATGCTGATGAAATCAAGAAAAATTTAAAATGCGATGATTTGACTGCAGCGCAAATTGCTGAAAAGCAGAGAGAGGATCACTTGAAAAATAGAGAGGACTTCTGTTTTGAAACAGTTATGTCTACACCTAGAAATTTAAATTTGCTGCAACGAGCTAAGGAAGCAGGTTATTTTATACGTTGTTACTATATTTTAACTGTTGACCCTTTTATTAATGTTTATCGAGTAAAATCTCGTGTCGCAGAAGGTGGACATGATGTGCCGATTGAGAAAATAATAGAACGCTATGATAAGGCTTTGGCTCAGGTTTGTGATGTTGTTCATGTTGCAGACGTTTGTCATATATATGACAACTCGACAGAGCAACCTTTTCGTATTTTCAAAAAACGCAAGAGTGAGGAATTCTTTGATGTTTGCGATGAGTGGCATCAGGAAGATATTAAGCTTTTAACTGGTAGCGAAAATATGCAGTATAAGAACTTAAATAAATGAAAAGAGGACGGTGTGCACTGTCCTCTTTTTGCTACATTGCAATGTATAAAACATCTCCCAAACACCAATTACATAAATTACAATGTATATAGTTGGCAAAAATCAGTACTTTTCTACATCGCAATATATGAAGTTCTTGCAAAATCAAAGCATGCTGTAATCAGTATGCTTTTTTTATGATATAATATAAACTAGTATAGAATAATTTTGAGGTGAAGCTTGTGCGGATAATTGAAGGTGCAGAATCATTTCTGCTGGAAGGAAAGAATAATAAGGCAGTTTTGCTCTTGCATGGTTACACCGGTGCGCCGTCGGAAATGCGTCCGCTAGGTGATTATCTGCATGCGCTTGGCTATACTGTGAGCTGTGTGCGCCTTCCCGGCCACGGCACGAGCATCAAAGACCTGGAGGCAACCACCGCGACGGATTGGTATGCTGCTGCCGAAGCGGAATGCCTGGAGCTGCTGGCGCGCTTTGACTGCGTGTATGTGGCAGGCCTTTCCATGGGCGGACTGTTGGCAATGAAGCTGGCAGCAAAGCTGCCGGTGCAAAAGGCAGCCTTTATTTCGGCACCGATTTTTGTGCAGGATAAGCGTGCGCCGCTGTTGGCGTTCTTGCGCTTTTTCATCCACTACTTGCCTAAGCACAAGAAGAATTATCAGGAGCTGCAGGAATATTGCATCTCCTATACCAAAATGCCGACGAAGCCGTTGATGAGTCTTTTTAAGATGCTTAATGAATGCAAGAACAAGCTGCTGGCGGAAATAAAAATCCCCTGTTTGATTTTGCAGTCGAAAACAGAGCATACCGTGCAGCCGTGCAGTGCCGAATATATCTATAACAAATTAGCTGCTGCCAGCAGCAGAAGATTAGTCTGGTTTGAGCACAGCGGGCACATTCTGACACTGGACCGCGAGCATGAGGCAGTTTTTAAGAAAATAGCCGATTTTTTTGCGGAATAAAAGGATATTGAAGGGTAAACGAAGAAATATGGATAAGTCACTATTGAATAATAACGAATACAGCTGGTGCTTTGCCTGTGGCAAGGATAATCCCAGCGGTTTACATATGCGTTTTGAAATTGATGACGACAAGTGCACAGCGTACTTTACGCCGCGCAGGGAGCACCAAAGCTATCCCGGACGTATGCATGGCGGTTTGGTAGCAGTGCTGCTGGACGAGGTGACAGGCAATTATCTTTTTGCCAAGGAGGGGAAGCCTTCCTATACGGCAAAAATTGAAATCCGCTACCGTCAGCCGCTGGCGATTGGCGAAGAGGTTGTCTGCACCGGGCGTGAGCTGAAGCGCAAGGGACGCATGGTGGAAATGCAGGGTACAATCTGTAAAAAGGATGGTACGCTGTTGGCGGAATGTCTGTCAAAGATGATGATTGTGGATGAAACGCCGCAACCGTCACGCAAGCTCGCCGCAGGCGAGGGTGAAGAAGAATAGAGGTAAAATTATGCAGACGAAGGATATACGTGAAAAAATATTAAATTTTATTCGTGAAGAAAGCTATGCACCGATGACCTCGGAGGAGCTGGTGGATGCGCTGGGGCATGATGTTAATCCCAACAAGTTTTGGGACGAGCTGCTGGCGTTGGAGCAGAACGGCGAGATTATCAAAACACGCTTTGAAACATACGGCCTGCCGGAGAAAATGGGCCTGGTTGCTGGACGCTTTCAGCTGACGAGCAAGGGCTTCGGCTTTGTTATTCCGGATAACAAGGGCGACAGACCGGACGTGTTCATTCCGCCGCGTGCTTTGCATGGTGCGATGAACAATGACCGTGTGCTGGCGCGTGTTAATAATGCAGCGCAGGGCAAAAAGCCTGAGGGCGAAATCCTGCGTATCATCACGCATGCTAATAATAAGGTAGTAGGCGTTTTCCACCAGACCGGTGATTTCGCCTTTGTAACGCCGGACGATAAGCGCATCGGTCAGGATGTATATGTTATGCGCAAGCATTTTAACGGTGCGAAGGATGGTCAGAAGGTCATAGTAGAAATTACCGAATGGCCGCAGGAGCACCGCAAGGCCGAGGGCAAGGTTACTGAGGTTTTGGGCAACATCGGCGACGTAGGCCTGGAAATTCTGTCGATTATCAAGCAGAATGATCTGCCGCTGACCTTCCCGGATGAGGTGCTGGAGGCTTCGCGCAAGGTGCCGAAGTCTATCCGCAAGGGCGAGCTGGCAGGCCGCCGCGACCTGCGTGAGCGCACTGTCGTAACTGTGGACGGCGAGGATGCCAAGGATTTGGACGATGCAGTTTACGTAGAGCAGATAAATGACAATGAATACTTGCTGGGCGTTTATATTGCGGATGTCAGCTATTATGTTACGGAAGACAGCGTGCTGGATAAGGAAGCAAGAGAGCGCGGCACAAGCGTTTATCTTGTCGACCGCGTACTGCCGATGCTGCCGGAGCGTCTGTCGAACGGTATCTGCAGCCTGAATGCCGGTGAGGACCGTTTGTCCATGGCCTGCGAGATGCATATTGATAAGATGGGCAAGGTGCTCAGCTACGAGATTTTCCCGGCGGTTATCAATGTCCGCCATCGCCTGAGCTATAATATTGTGAGAGCGATTTTGGCAGGCGACAAGGAAATGTGCGACAAGTATGAGGACATTTTGCCGATGATTGCCCGCATGGATATTCTGCGCCAGATTTTGCATGACAAGCGTGCGCGTCGTGGTGCTGTGGACTTTGATTTGCCGGAGCAGAAGGTTATTCTGGACGAAAAGCTGCACCCGATTGAGATTGTGCAGCGCATCCACGGCAATGCGGAGTCTATTATCGAGGAGTTTATGCTGGCGGCGAACGAAACAGTTGCTCAGCACATGTTTAATCAGCACTGGCCGTTTATCTACCGCGTGCATGATATTCCAAGCGAGGAAAAGATGCAGGAGTTCGCCAAGCTGTTGGCAAACTTTAATATTAAATTTATTCCCAAGGAAGAAACGGAGCCGAGGGATATTCAGCAGGCCGTGAAGGAAATCGCCGGCCGTCCGGAAGAACGATTGGTAACTACAGTAGCGCTGCGTTCCATGAAGCAGGCAGTTTATCAGACGGACAACATCGGTCACTTCGGTTTGGCGGCGAAGTACTACACGCACTTTACCTCGCCAATCCGTCGTTATCCCGACCTTATCGTGCATCGCTTGCTGCGCGCCTGGATGACAAAGCCCACACTGAAGGAAGCAGATGCCGAAAAGCTGGGCGATAAGCTGGACGTTATTGCCGACCATTCTTCTATTCGCGAGCGTGCGGCAGCGGATGCCGAGCGTGCAACCGTTGACCTCAAAATGTGCGAATATATGGCAGACCATATCGGCGAAGAATTTGACGGCGTAATTTCCGGTGTGACGGCCTTTGGCATGTTCGTTGAGCTGGAGAACGGTGTTGAGGGCCTGGTGCATATTTCCAGCCTGATGGATGATTACTATGAATATTACGAGGAGCGTTATGCCCTCGTCGGCACGCACAGCGGTCACACCTATCGCCTGGGCGATAAGGTGCGCATTGAGGTGCTGCAGGTAAATATCAGCGATGTAAGCATCGACTTCATCATGGCAGGGGAAAACGCAGGCGTGCGAGAGCACATCCGCCAGCAGCTGCTGATGAAGCAGAAGCCGAGCAGCGGACGCAGCACGCAGAGCATCGCTCTGAGCGCGGAAACGCAGAAGAAAAAGCACAAGGGTGCGAAGAATAAAGAGGCCGGACGCCGCAGCGCCAAGCACGGCAAGCCTGCGCCTAAGAGCAGTTCTAAGGGTGGCAGCAAGTCCGGCAAAAAAAGCAGAAAAAAGAATAGGAAAAGCAGATAATTATGGCAGAACAAAAGATTAAAATTATAGCAGAAAATCGTAAGGCACGCCATGACTTTACCATTTACGAAACCTTTGAGGCAGGCATTGCGCTGACCGGTACGGAGGTAAAGTCCCTGCGTGCGGGCAAGGCCAACATGAAGGACAGCTATGCGCAGGTAACACGTCAGGCAGAGGTCTTTGTGTATAATCTGCACATCAGTCCCTACGATCATGGCAACATCTTTAACCATGACCCGCTGCGCAGCCGCCGCCTTTTGCTGCACCGTGCGGAGATTAACAAGCTCATCGGTAAGGTGAAGGAAAAGGGCTATGCGCTGGTACCGCTCAAGCTGTACTTTAAGCATGGTCTGGTGAAGATGGAACTGGCGCTGGCAGTCGGCAAGAAGCTGTACGATAAGCGTCAGGACATGGCCAAGCGTGACGCTAAGCGCGAGATGGAGCGCGCGCTGAAGGACAGAAACAGGTAAAACAGGTAGCTCTCTTGAGTGCGCCGGAAGTCTATTGGTGTGCTTAAGAGAGCTTTTTGCATGAAGGGTACGGGAGTGTTGCGACAGTGAAGTGGCAGAATTATTTTCCTTGGAAAATACTACAAAGAGGCAGAGAATATTATTGTGAAGGCAATATAGATGATCTGATTATCGATGGATTGGCGTTGGAGGCTTATGTATTTGGCAGAAAGCTATATCATGTGCATGTAAAAATAACTGAAGGCCATAAGCTTGCTATGGACTGCTCTTGTCCATATAATGCTACAGGACCATGTAAGCATCTGGCTGCTGCCTTATTTCTAGCAGAGCAGGAAGGCTTTTTTGATGATGAGCGCATTAATGAACTTTTGGGTAAAAATGATAAGACATTCATTAAGAAGTTTTTTTCTGCCAGCGATTATGATGAATGCATTTTTAATCTGGCAGAAATAACAAGCAAAGTTTGTTGCACTGAAGAAGATTATGAAAAAGCTAAAAAACTGGTGCAGCAGCAGGAAGTTGTTTTGACATCTTGTGATACAGAAGAAAATAATTTCTATTCGCCTGGTTCGAAAAAAATCTTAACAGCCCGTATAGAAGGATATGCCTTCTTTAGCAATGAGCGGTACCATTTAAAGATTGTTTTATCGGAAGATGATATTTTAGCTATAGAATGCAGCGTACCACGAGCACAGTATAGTTATTTTGCGCGTTGGACACCGGAAGCTAAGAAACTTAGATTTAATGCATATCTTATGGCCTTTCTGCTTTTGATTGATGCTTACATTAAAGAAAATAATCCTGGCGATTACACCAGCACTGCCGGGAGAGAATTGCTGGAGCTTTATAGCAGCAAGCCGAAATCTTTAATTCCTGCTATGCAAAAGCATGCTAATGCAAGAATGGTGCAGCTTGTACCTCGGTTGGAGCTTAGTGAGGATGCGTTAAATCTTTCCTTTAAAATTGGCAGGGACAAGCTGTTCGTTGTCAAAAATATCCCCGGATTAGTGAAAGAGTATAGTTTTAACTCAGAACATGCTTTGGGCAGCAAGGACAGTATAAATTTTGCTATAGAGAAATTTACGGAAGCTGCAGATAAGTATTACACACTGCTTAGGGAGGTTGTGGAAGAAGATAATTTTCGTACTGTTGAAAATATGAAATATCGCAGTTATGGTGAACCGGTTAAACGCATTGCTTCAGGCAACAGTATTTTGCTGTTTGGCAAGACGTTAGACAGTTTTTATGAGCTGGCGAGCGGTACAAAAATTGAAGCAACATGTAAGCTTGGCGACAGTAGCAAAAAGCTTATCTTAGGCTTTCGTGATAAAAATCTGGATGTAACCCTTATTCTTTCTCCTGATATGAATAAGAAGGGTGTATTTAAAGGAATCAATGTGGAGGGCAATCTGCCTAAGGTGTATCAGGGTTCTGAATTTGCTTACTTTGCTGATGATTATTATCTGAACCGTATGGATATTGCTCTTTTTAATAAATTACAGCCTTTGCTTAAACATAGTGAAAATGGTAAGGTTAGCCTGAAAATAGGTCATAAGGATTTGAACAGGTTTTATTATCAGGTATTGCCGGAGCTGGGAAGCTGTGCACAGATAATTGAACATGATGCGGCTGTTATTGAAAAATATCTGCAGCCGGAGGTAAAATTTTCCTTCTTTTTGGATTATCAGCAAGGCAAAATTTTTTGTGTGGCCAAAGCCTGCTATGGTGAAGAGCAATATAATCTGCTGGATGCTTTAGCTGGTAACATGATTGCTGCCAGCAGAGACGAAGATAAGGAAAAGCAGCTTGTAGAACTGCTTCACTATTATTTTAATGACGTTGATATGACTGAGCTTGCTTTTGTTATTGATAAAGATGAAGACGTCATGTGGCAGTTCCTGGAAAATGGTGTTGCCCAGCTTATGGAGTTAGGTGACGTGAACAGCACGGATTCTTTTCAGCGTATTAAAATCCACAATAAAGTTAGTGTCAGTGTGGGTGTAAGCATTGATAGCGGCTTAATGGATTTGTCGCTGAGTATCAGTGAAATTTCGATGGAGGATTTGTTGGCTATCATAGGCAGTTATAAAAACAAGAAAAAATATCATCGTCTGCGTAATGGTGACTTTGTCAATATTACTAATAAAGCTGTTGAAGAATTAGCAGATATGTTTACGGCTATGCGGATTGCCCCCAAAGATTTTGTTAAAGGAAAAATGCAGCTGCCTGCTTACAGGGCATTTTATTTGGATAAAATGCTGGAGCAAAATGCATATTTATATACAGAGCGTGACAGCAATTTTCGCAGGCTTATTAAGGAATTCAAGGTTATCAATGAATCTGACTTTGAAGTGTCGCCATCTTTAACTAAAATAATGCGCAATTATCAGGAATATGGTTATAAATGGCTGCGAACCTTGGCAGCTTATGGTTTTGGCGGTGTTTTGGCCGACGATATGGGGCTTGGCAAAACCCTGCAAAGCATAGCTGTTTTAGCAGCTGCTAAAGAAGCAGGTGAAGAGGGAACATCGCTGATAGTTTGTCCTGCTTCGCTTATTTATAATTGGCAGGAAGAATTTACACGTTTTGCATCAGATTTAAAGATTGTTTTAATTGTTGGTACACAAAAAGAGCGGGAAGAAAAAATTGCTCAGCTTACAGGTTATGATGTAGCTATTACCTCTTATGATTTATTGAAGCGTGATATATCTGCTTATGAGGGCAAGACCTTTAATTATGAATTTATCGACGAAGCCCAATTTATAAAAAATCATACTACGGCTGCAGCAAAATCGGTTAAGCTGATTAAAAGTAAGCACCGCTTTGCACTTACGGGCACACCTATCGAGAATCGCTTAAGTGAACTCTGGAGCATTTTTGATTATCTGATGCCGGGCTATTTGTATGAATATAGTTGTTTTAAAAAGGAGCTTGAGCAGCCTATTGTTAAAAGCAATGATGAAGCTGCTGCCAAGCGCTTAAAGCAATTAATAGCACCCTTTATTTTGCGACGTTTAAAGAAGGATGTTTTAAACGAGCTGCCGGAAAAAATCGAAGAGGTGCGTATCGCGTGCTTTGATGCCAAGCAACAGGCTCTTTATGATGGACAGGTTGTGAAAACGCTCAAATTAGTGCAGTCGCAGAGTGAAGAAGAGCTTTCTAAGAGCAAAATACAGATTTTGGCAGAGCTGATGCGTTTGCGTCAGATTTGCTGCGATCCTGGCCTGGCGTTCAGTAATTATGAAGGTGCTTCTGCTAAGCGGGAACTGTGCCTGGAGATGGTGCAAAGTGCGATTGCAGGCGAGCATAAGGTACTGATTTTTTCTCAGTTTAAATCTATGCTGGAGCTTTTGGCTGATGATTTGCAGCGAGAAGGCATTGGCTACTATACGATTAACGGTGAAACGCCTAAGGAGAAAAGGCTTGAACTGGTGCGTGCCTTTAATAATGATGCTACACCTGTATTTCTTATTTCGCTCAAGGCTGGTGGTACTGGATTGAACCTGACCGGAGCAGATGTGGTGATTCATTATGATCCGTGGTGGAACGTTGCAGCACAAAATCAGGCGACAGATAGAGCGCATCGCATTGGGCAGAAAAAGGTTGTTTCTGTTTATAAGCTGGTGGCGAAAAATTCTATTGAAGAAAAAATCTTAAGGATGCAGAACGATAAACAGAATTTGGCTGAAAGCATTTTGTCTGTTGATGGACGCAATAGCATCTTTACGATGTCTAAAGAAGAGCTACTGAATTTATTGTAAAAGCCGTCACAATTTATTCATAATATGCTATTTGACTTTTTGACTAAAACATAGTACAATATCATTGTAGCGTATCGGCTCTTTCACCGATATATTCCCTATTTGGGGGTGTACTGGTTTCGACGGGGGTAGGTGCGGTATGATAAGCGAGCCGTGGTTCCATCTGCACGATAATCGGTGGGCACGTTTAAATATAAACGCTGAACAAGAATACGCTTTAGCAGCTTAATCTGCTAACTGTCTCTGAGCCTCCTCCCGCGGGTGAGGAATGACAGTCAATAGTGGGATACCTTAAGGCTGATTCCTATAGGCTTTAAGGGAAACTCTTTAGGATAGCAATGTGAAGGCCCGTCGTCAGGCAATCGCAGCGCGAAATAAAGTATGACGTCTGCGCTCGGAGAAAGTTGTATGGCAATATTTTCGGACAGGGGTTCGACTCCCCTCACCTCCACCAGAATTAGTCCAATCGTGACAGTTGATTGGTGGAATAAAAAGCAGAGGATAGTGTATAACAGCACTATTCTCTGTTTTTGTTTGAAAATGATTTTATATGCAGGTGTGTCGGGATAGAGTAGCTTATTCCTGGCTGAGAGTGGAAAAGGAAAGAGGATACAGAAGCTGTTGCGGAGATGATGGAAAGCATTCATAATAGAGCGGATTGCTAAATAAAAATTTTAAAGCATAAAAAAAGCCTACTGGATTACATTGTCAGTAATTCAGTAGGCTTGATTTTTTGAAACATGTCGGTGTTCAACCGCTGAACAAAGTATAACATATAATAACGAGGTAATCGTGGAAAAAGGTGTGCGTTGAGTTATTTGAGATTCGTCGAGGGTTGTGTTCATTGGCGATACAATTCTTTAATATTTTGGTTGAAGAAGATATATCGTAAGGGGGAGGGGGGCAGTGATATTGAAAAATAGTAGGCAATGCCTTATAATAGATTGTAGAATAAATGACAAGGAGATGATTTTTGTGAGTATACGTGAGCTTAGAGAATGTACAGGACTGAGTCAGAATAAATTTGCAGCAATGTTTGGTATTCCTGCTGCAACAGTAAAGGATTGGGAATATGGCAGACGCAATCCACCGAGTTATGTTGTGGATATGATAAAAACGATTTTAGAATATAAGGGAATTATCGTTGACGGTAATTATGTTGATGAATGTGAAAAAAGAAGAAAAAGTGTTGAACGCGCGCTGGCAATAGTTCTTACTGCCACAAAAGGTCCGGATGAAGAGTTTATGAAGGCACTTGAGTTATATATTAGTGGCAAGCTGACTCTTAGCGAAATAGAAAAAAAGGTTAATCGTCTTGAATACATAGGAGCGTAATGTATATGAATAATGGAAAATATTGCTATCCTGATAGTGATGTGCTAATCAACAATTACGATATACATGACAAAGATTTGCTGGAAAAGCTGGAAATACAAAAAGTTACTGTCAAGCTTTTAGGCTTAGATATACGACCAGAGAGAATAAAGGCAACGTTTGATATTCAACATCTTATTGCTATACACAGGTATTTGTTTTTAGATTTATATAATTGGGCAGGCCTCCTTCGTGATGAAAATTTGTATAAAAGTGAAAGAGTTTTAGGCGGTGGTTCCGCAGAATATGCTGATTATAAAGATATAAAGGCAAAGCTTAATACTTTTTTTGAAAAGTATGCTAAGATTGATTGGAATAAAGAAAATCAAGATTTACCTTTAATAGTAGTAGATTTTCTTGTAGAATTGTGGAGTATTCACCCATTTAGGGAAGGTAATACGAGAACCTGTGTGACATTTTTATGGCATTATTTACAAGCCCGCAATATAGAGTTTCATATTGAGTTAATCAGAAATAATCCAATGTATGTGAGAGATTCTTTAGT
>OOBW01000531.1_pt1 | contig 26867 bp, 26 predicted proteins | sample 1671701 | NCBI WGS metagenome assembly OOBW01 (sample SAMN06348183, study PRJEB24527) | human gut metagenome | biome: human gut; feature: ankylosing spondylitis patient; material: feces | host: Homo sapiens | place: China | collected 2015-10 | reverse complement strand
CCCCGCCGCTAAAAGCAGATGTCAGTGTAGCTGAAATTGAAGTATTAGAGCACCTTACATTACTTAGTTTTTGTTCTTACTGTGCTACCACTGCGGGAGAAGATACGGATATATTAGCGTGGCAGCGTAATTTTGTGCTTGCGCTTGCTCGATTGTATAATCGACACTATGGAGATGTCCGGGATTATATTCTATGTCAATATATCAGTGAGTTTGTAAAGAATATTGGTTTTGACGGGATTGCATTCCGATCATCAAAAGTAATTGAGGATCGAAAATTTCTGAAGCGAGACAGAAACTATACTATCTTCAGTTATAAAAAATGCAAACCTGTGTCGTCTAAATTATTTTTTATTTATGACCATCAATATACATTAAAGGTTCAAAATGCAAATGGCGTTTTTGAAGCATTTGAGGAATGATTAGATGAAACTTCAATTTAAACACCAGCCTTTCCAGGCGGAGGCGGCTGCAGCGGTCTGCGATGTATTCAATGGCCAACCCATGCGCACCACCACTTACCGCCTGGACCTGGGTGATATGACCAATGTCCAGACTGACCTGGATATGACGGATACCGGTTTCCGGAACCACCCACTGGTGCCGGAACTGACCAATGCCCGTATTCTGGACAATCTGCATGCTGTCCAGCGTCGGGGAGGCCTGAAACCATCCGATGCCCTGGCCGGACCGGGCATTAATCTGTCCATCGAGATGGAAACGGGCACCGGTAAGACCTATACTTATGTGAAAACCATGTACGAGCTCAACGCCCGCTACGGCTGGAGCAAGTTCATCATCGTAGTGCCGTCAGTGGCCATCCGGGAGGGCGTTTACAAGTCCCTCCAGACCACCCAGGAGCACTTTGCCGGGGAATACGGCAAGAAGATCCGATTCTTCATCTACTCCTCCGACCGGCTCACCGAGGTGGACCGCTTCGCATCTGACAGTGCCATCAATGTGATGATCATCAATATGCAGGCCTTCAACTCCAGTAAGAACCAGCGGATCATTGATAAAAAGCTGGATACATTCCGCAGCCGCAAGCCTATTGACATCATCGCAAAAACTAATCCTATCCTGATCATCGACGAACCCCAGAGCGTGGAGGGCAAGCAAACCAAGGAGAGCCTGAAGAAGTTCAATCCCCTCTTCACCCTGCGTTACTCCGCCACTCACAAGGAGAAGTACGACATGGTGTACCGGCTGGACGCTATGGACGCCTACAACCAGCATCTGGTGAAGAAGATTGCCGCCCTGGGCATTACCCTCACCGGCTCCACCGCTACCAACAGCTATGTCTATCTGGAGGGCATTGACCTCTACAAGAACAAGGCCCCCACCGCCCGCCTGGGGTTCGAGGTCAAGGGGGCAACTGGTACCAAAACCGTTGTCAAAAAAGTCAGCGGAGGGGACGACCTCTTTGCGCTGTCCAACGGCCTGGAGGAGTACTCCGACCGTTATGTAATCCTTCCCGACGGTATTGACGGTCGGGATAACTCTGTCACTTTTCTCAATGGTCTGAAGCTCTATGCCGGACAGATCCAGGGCAACGAGCAGATGACCGCCCTCCAGCGGCGGGTTCAGATTCGGGAGACCATCCGCACCCACATCCGCCGGGAGCGGGAACTCTACCCAAAGGGCATCAAGGTGCTCAGCCTGTTCTTCATCGATGAGGTGGCCAAATACCGCCTGTACGACGGCGACAACGACGATGGCCGCAACGGCGAATATGCCCGGATGTTTGAGGAAGAGTATGAAAATGTGGTAGGCGAGCTCCAGCGAGAAATCGGCGACGAGGCCTATCTCAGCTACCTGGACAAAATCTCCGCCCACGAGACACATCAGGGCTACTTCTCCATCGACAAGAAAAAGGGCAAGAAGGCCCGCTTCGTGGAGAGCAAGGTGGACCGCAAAACCCAGACCTCCGATGACGCCGATGCCTACGACCTCATCATGAAAGACAAGGAGCGGCTGCTCAGTCTGGATGAGCCGGTGCGGTTCATCTTCTCCCATTCTGCCCTCCGGGAGGGCTGGGATAACCCCAATGTGTTCCAGATTTGCACCCTGAAGCCCCAGAGCGAGTCGGAGATCCGCAGCCGCCAGGAGATCGGACGGGGTCTGCGTCTGTGTGTCAATCAGCAGGGCGAGCGGATGGACGAGAGTGTACTGGGCAGCGAGGTGCAGGAGCTGAACAAGCTGACCCTGGTCACCGATATGGCCTTCGGCAAGTTTGCCGAGGCCCTCCAGTCCGGCTTGGCCGAGTCCCTGGCTGACCGTCCCAAGAAGGTGGATGCGCAGTTGTTCCTCGATAAGGTGCTCACCAACGCCAACGGGGACACTGTCAAAGTAACCCGTGATTTGGCAGATGCTATCTACGAGGATTTGATTGGCAACGGCTATGTGAAGCGGGGCGAGTTGACCGACAAGTACTACGCCGACAAGGCCAGCGGCACTGTTCAAGTGGCGGAAGAGGTCCAAGACTGTGCCGCCTCTGTGGTATCCATCCTGTCCACCATCTATGACAGCCACTCCGTGGAGTTTGAGGACGCCCACGGAAATAATATAGAGGCAAAAGTAGACCCCGATAAATTGAAAAAGAAGGAGTTCCTGGCCCTCTGGGAGAAGATCAATCAGAAATCGTTCTATACAGTCTCTTTTGACACCAAGGATCTTATCCAGAAAGCCATTGACAAACTGAATGGTCATTTGGAGGTCTCCCGTATCTTTGTGAAAAAGGAATACGGGGAACAGGAGGCGAAGATCCAGTCAAAGGATCAACTGCTCCAGGGAGAGGGTTTCAAGCAGCGAAAGGCGGATCAAGAAGTTGCGGATTATTCTGGCCTGGGCAGTGTGCGCTACGATCTGGTAGGTAAGCTGGTGGAGGAGACCGGCCTGACCCGCGCTACGGTTGCGGCCATTCTGGCCGGGATGGCCCCACAGAAATTTGCCATGTACCGTCTCAACCCAGAGGAGTTCATTCTCAAGGCAGGGAAAATCATCAACAACGAGAAAGCTTCGGCCATCATTCAGCATATCGCCTATAACAAGCTGGATGCGGTCTACGATACTGACATCTTTACGGCTGCTACGCTGCGGGGAAAACTGGGGCAAAATGCCATGCCGGTGGACCGAAGCATCTATGACTATCTAATTTATGATTCGGATGGAGAGCGTAAGTTTGCTGGACAGCTTGACATCAACGAAAAAGTTGCCCTCTATGTGAAACTGCCAAAATCCTTCTTTATCTCCACGCCGGTAGGTAAATATAGTCCCGACTGGGCCATCGCCTTCCATGAAGGTACTGTAAAGCATGTCTATTTCGTTGCGGAAACCAAGGGCAGCAACGACACCATGGAGCTGCGCGGTGTGGAAGAAGCTAAAATCGAGTGTGCCAAAGCCCATTTTGCGGCAATCAGCAACAGCAGCATTACTTACGATGTGGTGAAGGACTTCGATCAACTCTTAAATTTGGTATCATAAGATCTGTACCTTAGAAGGGAGAGATGCCCATGCCTACCATCCGTTGCCTTCACTGCGGCAGTCCCGTAAAAATCGGGGGCAGCAGGTGGGAGTGCGGCTATTGCGGTGACTTTGGCAGCATTTCCTCCCTCCACCCCTCTGAAAAGGCTAAGCTGATACAGGCGGCCACCCCCACCGTCCAAGTCACCATCACAGGGACAGGCCCATCCGATGAACCGACGGAATCTGATGAAAAAGACTCTCCACGCAGCTTTTCCTGTGCCGAACTGGAGGATATGGTGCGCCGGTGGGACTTCGACGAAAACGAGTGGGCTTGTCGGGATCTACTGATTGCTGCCTTTCCTGAGGCAGTTCGCTTCTGGACCTTCTGGACGGTGGAGGAACTTTCAGAGATGGATACCATGGAACTTCTGGGTAAAGTCGGTGAGCGGAAACCGGAAGTGGGTATCCAGATGATGAAATTTCTGCTGGACACCGCAGAGCGTCATCTCCTGGAGCCGGAAGCTGCCGAACAGCTGCTGGGAAATGATCTGTACGAACTCTGCCGAAATCAAACTGTCCAGCCCAAGTTATTGGCTCAACTCAAAGCGGATGACCACTTGGTACGACAGTTGTTCCAGAGCGCGTATGCAGGCGACCTGCAGGAGGATATCCTCGAGGCGTGTAACTGGTTTGGAGAATCGGCACTAAAAGAACATCTTCAAACTTTTTTAACAGGAAACCCTTATTTCAACGGATTTGACTAAACAAAACAGCCCGGTCTGTGGCGATTCACAGACCGGACTGTTTTTCATTCCGGTTCCCCCTCCGATACGAACCGAGCGCCCGTTCTCCGGAAGAAGATCTATGCTCTTCTTCCGGGGGCGTTTTTGGGATAACCAATTATAGTTCGCCCAGAGACTGTTTCAACTCATTCTCAAAGGCTTGCACTTTTTCCATGCACAAGTCCAGTTTCTCAAAAATCTCCTCTTTATCAACGGACTCACTGATGCACATGCTCTCCGTGCGGAAAATCGTCCACCACTTCCATCCGTCCTTTCTGGGGCGGACAATGGGCAAGGTGCTAACACGGTCGCAGGTTTCCAAGAAGTCCTCCGTTGCGTTCTTGGAGCTAAGGGCCAGTTGAATATGTATCTTGTTTCCCGTTCGGTTGACGATTTCGTAAAAGTAATGGTTCTCCGTGCCCCAGCCGCTGGGGGCACCAGGGAGATTAGGGAATATCTCCGACATCTGATCCGTTGTAAAGCGGGTCAGGGTACGGTTACATTTCGCCAGATTTTCCTTTGCTTCCGGCCGGCTTACTGTCCACTCCCGCAGGATACCGGCAATCTCAGAAAGGCGCTGCTCCAGTTCATCCTCATTCTGCAAATATGGGAGGACCGCATTGCAGATGGCGTCGCTCCATTCTGCGTGGAACCTTGCCATGCGGGGCCAGTCCCCCTCATCCGCAATACTCACATCTTTCAGCTCATAAGAAATCCAGGATGCCTTATACTGGTCGGCCCGTACCCAATTCAGGGAGATTCCCAGTTCCTCCTCAATCTCATCCTTATGGCTGTGCAGCAGATCAAAACTGGCCTTGTTCCACGCCGCATCCCCGCTGCCCAGATAGAAGTCGATCCTCGCCCCGTCATAGTTGGCAATGCACTGAACGGAGCATCCGCTGATTCCAAAGAAACCGGCCACGGTATTGGATGTACCAGGGCTGACATTCCCAAAACTTCCCCGGTGCATATGCTGTTTCTGAATGAGCGGCAGGGCATAAGTCCAGTACCGTCTGCGAAGATCAAACCGGCTGGCCTCCGCCGCTTTTTCGCTGTCCGGATCTTTCAGATAAAATACCAACTCCATTGGGTCCACACCATAAAGGACAAACAGCCGCCGCAGGATCGATAGTTTCAGCGCTGTGCTGGTATTCTTCTCGAAATAAACCGTGTCGTCAATTTGCAGCGCACTACGCAGCTCGCTTCCGGTGCCAGAGACATACCCCGCAAGGTCCGTCGCCTGGTCTGTGCTACACGCCAAAACTGAAAGGACAGACTTATCTTTTTGGTGCAGGAACTTCACCACATGTTCAAACATATCTGTCCAACTGGCTGCGGGCTGCTCCATACTCAGCAGGCTGTATTTCACAATCTCCCGACCGGTGAGATCCACATCCTCATCATCCAGCGTGCAGGAATCAAACTCCTTTTCCGCCGGTTTGAAGTCCGTCTGCGGACAGGGCCAGATCTGGAGAGCCCGAGCAACCATCTCGCCGCTTCGTTCCTTCAACTCAGGCAGGCCCCAGGCATCCTTCTGCCCGATTTTCTGGTTCATCCGCAAACCGCTGTCTTTATACCCCTTCTTCTCGTCCCGCTTTTCCCGGAAACTCTTATTGCTGAGATTGGGGTTGTAGCCAGTCAGCGTCAGGTTGGCCAGGCGGTGCAACCATGTCGCATGGATCTCCGATGCATTGGGTCCCAGCTCCTCCGTCCAGGCCGGCGTCAGGTGCTGAGGCATGATGTGCTCAATGCTGTACTCATTGTCGTCTAAATGGGCGTACACATCCTTGGTCTCCACGGTACCGAAGTTCTCAAACCGCTCAAACAGATATGCTTTGTATTTACCTCGCATCAAATAGACCTGCTTAACCGCCAGTGCATCGGAAAATTCCCGGTCATCCGGGAAGCGCCCGCTCTCCCGCTTGGCCCGCAGGGCGTAGATACATTTGTCTACATAGTTGTCCGCAGTATTGTCGTAGCGCAGGATCTCCTTATTCAGCGTCAAGAACACCTTGTTCAACGCATTGGTGGGAACTTCACAGATGTTCCGCCGGAAGAGGTAGTTCTCCGTGATCTCGAAAACATCCCGCACCGTTTCTACGGAGAGTTTACCGTCCTGGTTCAGCCGCAGCACCTCCATCAGGAAGGGGCGGGTCACTGTGATCTCCAGGCGGGCCATGCGGTACAGGCAGTTATCCAGCCTCTTCTCCCCCAATCCGCTTTCACAGGTCAGAAGCTTTTCAAAGAGCCGTGCATACTTCAAAAGGTCCTCCAGCAGTGCTTCAATAGGTAGCTGGGCCTCCTCCACATATCGCTTGAACGCTTGGTAGATTGTGTTGACATTGGGAGTCATCTGCTGTTTGATACTGAGATAGTCCCGAACAAAAGCGCTGACATCATTTCGGGTGCATTTCTCAATTTTCTCCCAGTACTCGGTGTAGTACTTGCTCTGCTCTTTGGGAGGAAGGCCCATGAGGATGTAATTGCGGATCTTATCCCCTTCCGCCAGAGCCAGGCCGGTGGAGTTCAGGCTCTCAAAGATCAACTGGGCATTATCGTCCGGTTCCAGCGTAATGCTGATAATCTCCAGTTTGCCAATGGCGGCATACAGCTCATCAACGGCAACCTCTTCCTTCAGCAGAATATCCCGGAAAAACAAATAGTTGAGGGTCAGGTTGGAGGTGCGGTCATAGTCTTCCTCCGGCCCGAACAATCTGGCAAGGGCCTCCCGGTCACTCTTGACGGGTCGAAGCTTGATCCTGTCGTCCTCGTTGGCCCAGGGCGCAATGAGAAAACGGTGGCTGATCTGCTCATCCAGCCGGGCTTCTCTGGATGTCAGCTTTCCCTTGGCGATCAAATTGCAGATAGCCAGGAGAAGTAGGGAGACAGTGGTCAACCGCTGCTGGCCGTCTATAATGTGGTACTCGATCTTGCTTCCATTGGGAACCACCGATGAAACGATACTTCCGAAGAAATGACTGGACCGGCCAGTCTGTATGACCTTCTTGAGGTCATCATAGAGTTGGCGGCAGTTCTCCTGCCTCCAGTCATATTTCCGCTGGTAAACCGGGATCACATACCGTTTGTCTGCACCTTCCATGAACGAGGTCATTCTCGTCTCTGAGCCCTTCATGAAGTGTCCTCCTCTTTCTTCCGGCAGGTCTTTCGCTGTAAAATTTCATTTAGAAGTATAGCATATCTCCAAGAAAGTATCTACCAGCACATCCTCAGATTTCATTCTATTCCCAAGTGGTGCGGCTATCATTTGTTTTTCATCATTCACTATTTCAAAAACGAGCTGCAAAGTTGTTCTCGCCAGAAAATAAAAGGCAGCATTAATTTTGTAACAACCCGCATTCATGTGCGTCATATAGGCAGAAAGCGAGGTGGTGTGGATGGATTTTGATCAGCTGTACAAGGAGCAGTTCCCCGTGGTGTACCGCTATCTGACAGTACTTTGCGGGAACCAAGCGTTGGCGGAAGAATTGACCCAGGAGACCTTCTGTCGTGCCATTGAACACAGCGCCTCCTTTCAAGGAAAATGCCGGCTGTCCGTATGGCTGTGCCAAATTGGGAAGAACTGTTGGCTCTCCTACTTGAGGAAGGCAAAACGGCAGGCCGGAGACGAGGCCCTGGAGCAGATGACCTCCCCTCAGAATATAGAAGAGGATCTGCTCATCCAGGAAAATGCCCGCCAGATCCATCAGCGGCTCCATGCTCTGCCAGAGCCATACCGGGAGGTGTTTACCCTGCGGGTCTTTGCGGAACTGCCCTATACGCAGATCGGCGAATTGTTCGGCAAATCTGAAAACTGGGCCAGAGTGACTTATTATCGTGCGAAACAGAAAATCAAGGAGGGATTATGATGAAATGTGAGATCATCCGCGACCTGCTGCCCCTGTACTGCGACGGGCTGTGCAGCGAGGCCAGCAAGCAGGAGATCGAAGCCCATGTGGCACAATGCCAGGAATGCCGCGCCTGTTTGACGGAAATGAAGGAGGAGACTCCCGTCCCCTCGGTCTCTCATGAGTCGGAAACGGAAGCCCGTGTTCTGCAGGGAGTGAAGAAGAAGTTTTCCCGTGGGCGCCGGCGGGCGGTTCTACTTGCTGTGGCAGTCATGCTGATCTTCTCCATTGTTTTGGCGGGGGCAGCTGATGTCCCGCAGCCGGTATCCTATACGGACGGTCTGGTAACAGCAGAGCTTGCGGAGGATGAGGTAATTGACCTCTACTATCACGGCGGGAGCTACGATTCTTTCCACGGCTTCAGCCGGGAGGTGGACGGACGGAATGCTGTTTTCCTCTATTTTGACCGTACCCTTCGCTCGGATGTGATGCCGGATCGTGAGGGACATTTGTGCATCGGCAACGGTCTGCTGACCGACTTTGAGACAGCTACCTATCAAGTAGATCGGCAGGGGGATGCGGTCTACTATTTAGTGGGAGATTATCTGGAACTCCCCGGTCAGGCGCAGGCCGAATTTGAGCAGGCCGTGGCGGATGCGGTCCTTCTGTGGGAACGCTGAACCAAGCCTACAAGCAGAATGCCTGGGCAGCTTTTCGAGGGCTGCCCAGGCTGATTTTATGTTTCGTCTTCCCATACACAACGAGCGCCCATTCTCCTGGTTCGATAGGAGAATGAGCGCTCGTTTTCGTCAAATTGCAGTTCTATTGAAAGCCTCCACGCCAGTTCAAAGCCGGCAATAAAACTGTCGAGGGAGGTCTGTTCTGTGATATAGTTTTGGGCGTCGATGATCCGCAGCACAAGTTTTCGCTCCGGTTTTTCCAATGCTGCGATCAACGCTTTGTGGCACTCCTCCACTTCGTTCTCCTGTTCATCAAGCTCCGGGCGGACATAAAAGTAATCATACAGCTCTTTGAGCAGTTTATTTTCCATCGTCATCATCTCCTTGTGACCCAAACATATACCACACCTTCCGCAGAATATCCATCAGAATTTCAGAAGATTATCGAGAATATTTGCTGCTTCCCTGAGATCTTCCGTGGATGCTTCATTGGGCTTGTTTTCGCCTTTGGCGGCAATATGGGCCAGATAGGGGGCATAGTTCTGCCGTGTCATTGCGGTCCTGAAGTGGCCCAGCATCTGAGAAACCTCTTTCGTGCCCATTCCATTTTGCAGCGATAGGACGGCGCAGGTGTGCCGGAGATCTGCGAACCGGATGTGATCCAGCCCGGCCTCTTTGATGATCTCATTATGCAGCCGGCGCACCATCTGGGGTGAGTAGGGCCTCTGGGTGGCCGGGTGCATGAACATGAGCGGACTTCCTGGGTGTTTAGCGTGTTCCAGGCGCAGGAGTTCAACCGCTTCCGGGGTCAGACTGACGATCCTGGTGCTGCCTTCGTACTCCACCAGCTCCCGCCGTTCCACCGAGCGTTTCTCAGTGATGGTCAGTGTCCGCTCCTTCGTGTCCAGGTCGCTCCACTTCAGGGCAATCAGTTCGCCTTGCCGAAGTCCTGCTGTCAGCGCCAGTAGGAACATGGGGAGGTGACCCAGCCGCTCTGCCGCGTCCAGATAGTCCTCCACTTCTGATGCCATCAGCACATTGGCACTGACCTTCTTGGGCTTTGGATAGTGAAACCTACGGGCGGGGTTGTCCGCTATCAGCCCATCTCGGATCGCCTGATCCAGACATTGCTGGAGCAACCGGTGGATGTGCCGCATGGTATGCTCCCCCAGCCCTGGGTATTCAGGGCTTTCCGGGCGATGACCGCCAAAGCGCCTTCGTTCCTCCAGGAAATCTCCCACCTGCTCCACGGTCAATTCAGAGAGCTGGATCTCTCCCAGTCCGGGGAGAATGTGGTTCTTGAATATGTAGCCATGAGCTGCGTATGTGGTCGGACGGCTCTGGGGCTTGTCATAGGCCTCCTGCCAGCGGAGGACATACTCTCTCAGCGTCATATCCCCACCTCCATGCACTGACGCTGCAGGTTCCGGAAGGCCACCCACGGAAGCCCTGCTTGTTTTAGAATCCGCTTGTGCAGATAGTAAAACTCGTGGAGCTGATACGGCGCTCCGGTCTTGGGGTTGAGGAACACATAGAAGCCGGTTTCCGGTATCCGTTCCAGCAGATGCTCCGCCCTGCTGTTGAGGGACAGCAGCCGCCGTCCTTTGAGGATGTACCGGTAGCGGATATGAAAATTGGCCCACGACAAGGTGATGAGTTCACATTGCCGCAGGCCGCTGGATAGTCCTGTATAAATGAGAGGGAGTGCGCCCAGTTGTTCCGCCGCGTTCAGATACCGCTGGAGCTGCCCCAGGCGTAAGGGAGCTGTTTTATATGCTTCTGCTTGCGGTTCCTGGCAGAGCCGTACCGGGTTGTATGGAATGTGCTGATCACGGGCCGCTTCATCCATACAGCGCCGCAGGAGCAGATGGACGCACCAGACGCTTCTGGCGCTGAGTCCCTGGCTCTGCAGGCTATCATAGAAACTGGTGACGGTGTCTTCGGTCAGCTCCGCCAGCGGGATACCCCCGATTCCTGGGAGGATGTGGCGGTAAATTAAGTTGCGGTATCCGCCCACGGTGCTGCTGTTCCATCTGCTTTGATTGTCATGGAACCAGCGGTCGCAGCACTGGCCTACTGTGTAGTTGTTTTCTTTCTGCATGTCGTCGCCTCCTTTTGGTAAACGAACAATACCACAGAAAGAGGGAAATAGCCACTACTTTATTGCCACGTGTAAGCCTCTGTTGTCTTTTGCACGGCAGCATGGTAAAATGAAATAACTTTGGGGAGACAGCTATTGATTTGTGTGGAAACGGGTTGTGCTTAGGCTGCTGGTAAGAGGGGCTTTATTCTTTGTTTATGCGGCGCAATTCCTGCGCCCCTCCTCTGAGGTGACTGTCCTGTCATCGCCCCCATTAAACCGGGCGGAACATCTTTTAATACACAGAATCCAATCCCACACAAATCCCAAAAGACGAAAGGGTTTCTTGAAACAAGCAGGGCAAAAGAGCTCTAAAGAGGAACTGCCCAAGCAGAGGAAAGGGCCAAAGAGGGCGGTAAAGTGCCGGTTGAAGGTTCCGACACACATTTGGGAGCAAGATGCCGGGAGTTCGAGTCTCCCCACTCGGACCAGCTTTGTCAGAAAAACCGTCCGAAATGGCGGTTTTTCTGCATTTAATGCTTGATTTTATTTGAATTTGCGAACTATGGAGGTGCCATATGGGTGTAGCTTCAGTTTCTGAGTATGTTGCATCATTAGACGAGGAGTAACAGCGCCCCATCAACGCATTTATTGAATTTATGAATGCGGAATATCCCCAGCTGACCAATAAGATCTCCTTCTCAATGCCCATGTGGCTGGTGAGGAAAAAGATGAATGAGGGATATGTGGCGGTCTCTGCAGCGAAAAACCATTTCTCCATCCATTTTTCCGATGAGGCGTTTCTGAATCGTTTGGCAGATAGTCTGCCTGCCTGTAAAAAGGGAAAACGATGCATCAATATCAAATACGGCGATGAGAAGTCCCTCTATGCAGTCGAAGAAAGCATCAGCGATTTTCTGAGGATCTATCACTCTGAAGGGAGTTCATCCCTATGAATGGTACAGTGGAAATCGGCTGCTGTGGCGCCTACTGCAAGACCTGCCGTGAATTTGAGAAGACCTGCAAGGGCTGCAAACCGGGGTATCCGGACGGCTCCCGGGATCTGAGCCGGGCAAAGTGCAAAATGAAGAAATGCTGCTTGACCAGAGGCCACATCACTTGCGGGGATTGCGGGGAGTACGATTCCTGCGAGACTGTCCAGGCCTTCCTCAACCATCCCGGCTACAAATACACTAAATACAAGCAGGCACTAGAATTCATCCGCGCCCATGATTATGCTGCTTTCATGAAAGCAGCTGAAAATTGGAAAAACGCCTATGGTAAATACCCCGAACAGGACAACTAAAAAGGCAGTAGCGCCCGCTGAACATCCACAGATTTCAGCGGGCGCTATTCTTTGTTTATAGCTTGTTAAATACTGATACGCCTAATGCGAGAGTAAAGCAGAATTAGGGCAACAGCCAGTTGCTTTGCTTTTTGCTCCCGCTGTGGTACAATCCGGGCAAGGTGGTGATCAACATGGATACCAAAGAAATCCTTCTGGAACTGCGCACCAAGCGCGGACTCTCCCAGGAGCAGTTGGCGGAACAAGTGCACGTGACCCGTCAGGCGGTTTCCCGCTGGGAGTCCGGCGAAACAGTGCCCAATACAGAAACCTTGAAACTGCTCTCCAGGCTGTTTGATGTTTCCATCAATACCCTGTTGGGTTCCCCCAGGCAGCTGATCTGCCAGTGCTGCGGCATGCCCTTGGAGGACAGCAATATCAGCCGGGAGCCGGACGGCACCTTCAACGAGGAGTACTGCAAATGGTGTTATGCCAACGAAAAATTCGTCTACACCAGCCTTGAGGAACTGCTGAATTTCCTGGAAAGTCATATGTCCAATGAAGCCTGGCCCCCGGAGCAAGTTAGAGCCTATTTTGAAGCTCAGCTGCCAAAGCTGAACCACTGGAAACAGCCCGAGACATGAATACATCCCTCTGGAGACCACAGATTCCAGAGGGATGTATTTTTGCTCTGTGTCATTCAAAATAGGGACTGCCCGAACTTTACGGCAAAACAGGTCATCTGACTTGATCCAGTTGTCCTGATTGAATGGCATCTAAATTAGCTTGGATCCGTTTCTCCGGCCAGTCCCACCACCGCAGCTCCAGCAGCGCAGCAATTGTGTCCTCAGAAAAACGCTTTCGGATTGGTTTGGCCGGGATACCGCCCACAATGGTATAGGGTGGAACATTCTTTGTTACGACGGCTCGGGTACCGATGATGGCCCCGTCTCCAACGGTCACGCCTGCCAGGATGACTGCCTCGTAGCCGACCCACACATCATTCCCGATGACAATATCACCCTTGTTATCCCAGGCCCTGGCCACCTGACTCCGATCCAGTCCCCACTCCTCGAAGAAAATGGGAAAGGGATAGGTGGAGAGGGATTGCAGGCTATGGTTGGCGCTGTTGAAGAGGAACTTCGCCCCACAGGCGATGGAGCAGAACTTGCCGATCACCAGATGGTCGTGGTTGACAGGATAGTGATAGAGCACATTGTTCTTCTCAAAGTCAACGGGGTCATGGACAAAGTCGTGATACATGGTGTAGTCCCCCACAAGGATGCTGGGATCCGTCACGACTTGGTTGAGATAGACGGTCTGAGTATCTCCTGCTCGGGGATAGATGTTGGATGGATTCATATTCTTTTCCTCCTCTTATTTGTTTCGGATGCCCTCTCCCGAAGGCTCACGCACCAACTTTTTTCTTTCCCAGCCGCTGCTTTTGAAGTAGATGAGCCCAACCAGGGCGGGCAGGATGGGCGAAAGAGCCTGGCCCAGATAGATTCCGGGAAAGCCCATGGAAAGGGAAAAGGCCAGCAGCCACCCCACCGGCAAACGCACCACCACCGCGTCCAGCAGGGCATTGACCATGGCCACATGGGCCGAACCCACGCCGATGGCAAAGGAATCCAGCGTGTACATGGCGGCATAGACCAGGCTGTTGACCCCGCAGCACAAGCGCAGATACAGCACACCGACCCGGATCACCTCCGGACTGGTGCTGTCAAACAGGAGGATAAGAGATTCCGCCAGGAGTTGGACTGTCACGATTACCACCCCAGTGACCGCAAGGTTCAGCAGCAGGCCGGATCGCACCACTTGGCGGGCCCGCCGGATTTGGCCGGCTCCCATACACTGGCCCACCATGGCGGTAATTGCCTGTCCAATAGCCCAGCAGTGCATTCCGGCAAAGGTGTTGATCTTCAGCCCTACGCCGGAGGCAGCGGCCACCGAGGTGCCAAAGGGATTGAGCATCCCCGTCACCAGCAGATAGGCGGTGTTCACCACCACCATCTGGATGGCAGTGGGCAGGCCTACCTTCAAAATGGCCAGCAGGATTTCCCAGCGAAACTCGATTTTTTTGAAGGAAAAGCTCAGCTGGTGCCGTTTCAGATAGGCCAGCGAGCCCACAAAGGAAACGCCTTGGGCTGCGATCGTGGCCCAGGCCGCGCCGGCGGTGCCTATGGAACACGGTCCTACCAGCAGTACATCCAGCAAGACGTTGAGAATCGTGGCGATACCTACGAAAAAGAGAGGCGTTTTGGAATCGCCCAGGCCCTTCAGAATGGAGCAGACCGTGTTGTAGCCAAAGACAAATACGGTCCCCCAGCAGATGATCTCCATATAGCCGCAGGCATCCGGATAGGCCTCTACCGGAACATCCAGCGCCCGGAACAGAGGCTCATAGACGGCAAGACTGAGCATGGTAACCACAACAGAGGCCGCCAGCGACAGGAGAAACAGCATCCCGATGGTGTCACGCTGTCCCTTTTGGTCACCCGCCCCCTTGTACTGGGCAACCCAAACGCTCCCGCCCATGGTCAGGCCGATGCAAATGGAATTGATGATAAAGCACAGCATGGAGGCGTTGCTGATAGCGGCCAGGCCAGTTTCGCCCACAAGTTTCCCCACCACCAGCATATCCACCACATTGTAGAGGGCCTGCAGCAGGTTGGCCAGAAACAGCGGGAAGGCAAACCGGATCAGTTTTTTGGGCACGCTCCCGGTTAATAAAGTTTGATCTTGGGTCATGTAATATCTTCCTTTCAAAAAGACATAGGGCAGCACAATGCTGTGCGCCCTCTGCTCCATTGCCCCTGAAATGGGCATAACAAAAGGCCGCAGACAAAACATCGTCTGCGGCCCCAAATAATCTATCTTGTCCTGTCAGTCTGCAAAAAGGGCACAAAAACCAAAGGCAGCGATTTTTCTGCCCTGGCCTCCCGGTTTTACAGCTTGACAGTCCGAAAAGGCTCCGCACAATGTTTCGTGGTATCCATTTGTACGGAGCCGAGATCAATGCAGAATTTTCCGAATAACATCGTGCTCACCTCGCTTTGCACAGCAAATATGATACCGGATGTGCCATCGCTTGTCAACGTCCTTCCGGTGGACGGTCCTTTGCAGCCAACACCGCATACTGCTCCTCGTAGGTTCGGACGGGAAAGTCCACCATGGTTTTTCCGTAACCCTTACCCTGATCGCGGCCCTCGTCGGCGTGTTTCAGGCACGGAAAAAGGCCTGAAACAGCCTTTCCAAAAACGAACGACCTCAGAAAAGGCACCCGGCGTATGCGCCGGGTGCCTTTCGTTGACTGCTTATTGCTCAAACAGATCCAGCAGATACCCGTATCCCTCGGTCTCCATTTTGGCGTAGGGGATGAAGCGCAGGGAGGCACTGTTGATGCAGTAGCGTACGCCGTTGGGGGACTCCGGATCGCCGGTGAACACGTGACCTAGATGGGAATCCCCGGCCCGGCTTCGGACCTCGGTGCGGTGCATCCCGTGGCTGTCGTCTGGGAGCTCCACCACAGCGGGCTGCTCGATGGGCTTGGAAAAGGCGGGCCAGCCACAGCCACTCTCGAATTTATCCGTGGAGGAGAACAGCGGCTCGCCGGTGACCACATCCACGTAGATGCCCTGTTCGAACTGGTCCCAGAACTCATTAGCAAAGGGGCGCTCCGTACCGCTCTCCTGCGTGACGCGGTACTGCTCGGCGGTCAGCTTGTCCCGGATGGCCTCCGCCGCGGGCTTGCGGTAGTCGCCGGGGTCGATACGCAGCTGGGAGAAGAGCTTCATCTCCTCCAGAGGAATGTGGCAGTAACCGCCGGGGTTTTTCTCCAGATAGTCCTGGTGGTAGTCCTCCGCCGGGTAGAAATTCACCAGCGGGCCGATCTCCACGAAAAACGCCCGGCTGCGGCTGCGCTCCATGTCCGCGATGCGCTCCACCGTCTCCCTGGCCTCGTCGTTGGTGTAGTAGACGCCGGTCTGGTACTGGCTGCCGATGTCGTTGCCCTGGCGATTTTCCACCGTAGGGTCGATGACGTAGAAATAGGCCAGCAGCAAAGCGTCCAGGCTGACCTGTTCCGGGTCGTACTCCACCCGCACCGTCTCCCGGAAGCCGGTGTTTCCGGCGCACACCGTGGGATAGTTGGCGTCGGCCTGGCCGGTGCCGTTGGCGTAGCCGCTCTGGGCGTCGATCACGCCGGGGATGGACTGCATGAGGGCTTCGATGCCCCAGAAGCAGCCTCCTGCCAGATAGATGACGTTTTCTGTCGTATCCATGCAAAACTCCTCCTCACTGGACTGTATGGAAGGATGCCCGATTTGCGCGGTTTGATCGGCGCCTGTCTCCGGCGGCCCGCCGGGAGCGGCGGCGCAGCCGCTCAGCAGCAGCGCCGAAGCGGTCAGGAGAGAGAACCATTTTCTACCCATGCTTCCGTGACCTCCTTAAAAAACGCGGGACCCGGATCGTTCCCGGGTCCCGCGCATCGCAAAGACTTGGCTGTGTCTGTTTCCGGAATGGCGGTAGACTCGGGAGCTCATCCCTTCCGGTAGCCGCACTTGGGGCACACGCCGTTCTCATTCAGCGCGATGCCGCACAGGGGGCAGCGGTCGATCCGGTTGTGGGTCTCGAACTCTGCAGAGGCCGCGTTGACGCCGCTGGTGAAAGTGATCTTGGCGATGTTCAGCTTGTCCTTCAGCAGATCGTAGACGATCTTGATCATGCCCTCCACCGTCAGCGTCTCCTTGGTCACTACCAGGCGGCACTCGGGATAGGCGGTAGCCAGCTCCGTCTGGAAAGCGGGACCCTTCATCTGGTTCTGGGGGGTGCCGTTCCGGATGCCCTGCTCCTCATAGACCTTCAAAACGGCAGGCAATAGGGGGTCGTCCTGACGCAGGATCAGGGCGTGGTCGAAATTCTTCAGGACTTCCCAAGCGGTTTTCTGGATCTCGTTGCAGGGGAATACCATGTTGACGCCGGGCTCGATGGTGTCTTCCACCTCGATGGTGAGAACGCCGGTATGGCCGTGGAGATACTGGGCCTCGCCCTTGAAGCCGTAAAAGCGATGGGCGTACTGCAGATCCAAGGTTGTGATACTTCTCATAGAAAAACCTCCTTGTAAAATGATGGACCGTGCCAAGTGCCGGTCTCTATGGAAAGCCGCCGTGATATTGCGCCGGCAGCGCCGCTATGGATGTCGGAGCTGTGCTCCTGCCCGGCGGGAGGGGTCCCACCCGCTGTCCCGGGTTCCATGCTTTGGATCTATGATACCGAAACAATGTGATCCTGTCTGTGATGTGATCACTCTCGGCGGGATCTCGCAAAAAAAATTGCCGGACGGGTCCTGCAGACACTTGTGAACTCCCACTCAGATGCAGTTGACAGTCGCTGCGTTTGTCCCGTATACTGAGGGCACTGTGAGGAGGACGCAGCATGAGTTTTCAGACTTACTTCCCCATCTGGGACCAACTTCGACCCCACCAGCAGAGCAGGCTTCTGGATTCCCTGAGCGCTCAGGCTGTGAAGCGGGACACGCTCCTGCGGGGCGGCAGCACGGACTGCGCCGGGCTCCTGCTGATCCGGACCGGGCAGCTGCGGGCCTTTGTTTACTCGGAGGAGGGACGGGAGATCACCATCTTTCGCCTGTTTGAGGGGGATCTGTGCCTGTTCTGCGCCCCCTGTGTTATCCCGTCCATCCAGTTCGAGGTGACCATTCAGGCGGAAAAGGACACGGAGTTCTGGAGCATCCCGGTGGGGGTCTACCAGCAGCTCATGGCCGAGTCCGCCGCGGTGGCCAATTACACCAATGAGCTGATGGCCAGCCGCTTCTCCGAGGTTATGAGTCGGATGGAGCAGTTCATGTGGCGGAGTATGGACAGGCGGGTGGCCGCCTTTTTGCTGCAGGAGGCTGCCATCGAGGGGACCTGCGAGCTTCGGATCACCCACGAGACCATCGCCAACCATCTGGGCTCCCACCGGGAGGTGATCACCCGCACGCTACGGGAGTTCCAGAGCGCAGGCATGGTGCAGCTGTCCCGGGGCAGGGTGACCATCCTGGACCAAGAAAAACTGGAGGACCTGCAGGCGTAGAAAGTACATAGAGCAGTGACCAGTTGGCAGCACGCTGACTTTGAAAATTGGATGTCATAGGAATGAAAACCGCTGTTTGGATCAAAGGGGCCTCTGAAATCAATGATTTCAGAGGCCCCTTTGATATAGCGATGCAAATTACAGTCAGATCCTTAGCAGGTAAATTATGTCTTGTCGTTATAAAAGAAGCTCGGTTTGAACGTGTATTCAAAGAAGAAACCAGGCTTGCTCTGGCAGGTGTTGCAATGTGGCAGAAACTTAAAAGGGAATTTGAAATAGAATAAAAATAGAATAAAAAGCTTTTGGAAGAGATTGCGTATTAAGCCATAGCATCTGTACAGATCTTCCGATGATCGTTACTTCACCTTCTGCCTTGACAAAATACATGCCGTGACCCGGTCGGTGATGGCGCCTCGGTCCCTGGCCGGATAGAATTCCAGTGCGGGGGACAACACCTCACAGATCTCTGCCGCAGTCAGCGTCGGCATCCGGAGCTGCGCCCCAAAGAGGCTGCGGGCGGCGTTTCGCTGGCGGGTGAAGGTGGTCAGGAAGGGCCGCGCTTTGAGTGCGGCGATCAATGAGGCAGGCTCGATATCCATGCGGGATAGCTGCGTGTTGGAGAGCAGACCGGCTCCGTTGTCAAAAATGGGGCAGTAGCTGTAAGTGCCGTTCTTCTGGAGGACGGCGATGTTGTTGAGGTGCCGGTCGTCGTTGCAGAACAGCGCATCCACATCAAAGAGCAGTGTCAGATACCGGGGGAAGTCCGTAAGGCCTGTATAGTCTGCCGTGGCTTCTGCCAGATAGGCGATCCGGCGTTTGTCGCTGGGAAGTCGTGCCAGCTTGTCCCGTAAGGGCATTCCCAGGCAGCGGCTCAGCAGGTGATTCAGCGTGATGATGGATTGGCCTTCTTTCAGAAAATTGAAACTGACGCATCCAGTCCGCTCCCGCCCGTGGACCCGCAGAGTCTCCATGCGGTAGCTGAGAAAAGTGAAGGGCGTGTCGTGCTCAATGTTGCTCCGCTCCAGGAGCTGGGAGATCACCGTCTCCGCCAGGGCCTCGTAGCCGAACTGGTCCAGCTTGTACCAGGAGTTCGTGCCGGCGTCGTACCACTTTTCCTGATTGCCTTTGGAGGATGTCTCCGCGATTTTCTGATCCGATACCAGAGAAATGCTCATGGCAACACCTCCAGCCACTGCAGATCCTCCGCCATACGTCCTTGCGTTTTCCGGATGATCTGCAGAGGGTCATATTCCGCCACGCCGATGGCCTCTAGATACTCCCGTAACCCAGCCCGCTGACGTGGCACGCAGCGCTCTTCCAGAAAGGCCTGGAAGTCGTCCCAGGTGGGGCGGGGATCGTTGCCGAACGCCGTTTTCACTGGGTCGGCCACATGGTTTTCCGCAGACACGGTCTTTGCTGTGAAGTCTGCTCGGATGGTGGTGCAGAGCCGCTGGCCGTCGTAGAAGCGGAAGGTACGGACATTATGTCCTGCGTCGGAGGTGGCATTCGGGCGGGAGAGGGTGATCCGCTCTCCGTCGAAGGAGAGTTCCAGTTCCCGCTGGGATTCGCTGATGCCCATGGCCTCCAGCCAGGTGGTAGGCAGCGTGACCTTGCAGGTCCGGGACCCTTTGGCCGCAGTCCCGCCGGCGGCGCTGATATTCACTTTCGCAGTGCGTTTCTCCACAGCACATCACCTCGGGAATATTATATGCTATTCGGTACGAATAAGCAAGAAAAACCGGCGGATGCCGGTTAGCTGTGGAGTGAGGTATCTTAGGAAGCTCCGTACCATTCAAGTCGGAGCGGTCTGCTCTTTGATCCCCAGCATCTCCCGTACCATCTCATAGTGCTTCGCCACCGTATGCCGGGTCACCTTGGCGCCCTTGGCGATAGCGCTGTAATTGGTCTCCTCGGGGTAGAGCCTCATGTACTCCCAGATCTGCCGCTGCTTCTTGGTGAGCTTATCCGGTGAGATGATTCCCCGCAGGCGATCCAGGATACGTTTCCGCTCTGCGTTCATCTGCTGGATCAGCACCTTCAGCTTTGCCTCGCACTCCTCGCGGGTGTGGGCGTAGACGCATTTGGAATGCTTGGTGCCATCCGGCCAGATGGGGGAGTAGCGTCCCTCAAAGAGGTGGTCATTGAGTTCGTTGATGCAGCCGGTGCCGGGCTTTCTGATGCGCCGCATGACCGGCTTGAAGTCGGCAAGGGGATTCTGCGCTGCCTCCGAAGTGTCCTCCGCCACCTCATTGCCCAGACCTCGGTCGATCTTGGCGGCGGCTTCGCTGAGCATGTCGCCGGTGATGTGGGTGTAGATGTCCAGTGTGGTTGCCGCCGATACATGGCCCAGCATGGTGGAAAGAGTTTTGATGTCCATGCCGTTTTCCAGGGCCATGGTAGCGAAGGTATGGCGCAGATCATGGAAGCGGATTTGTTTGCACTGTGCCCGCTCCAGCGTCACATGGAGACGCCGGAGCATCGAACCGGGGGTGAGCGGCGCATCCTCCTTGATGGGCGAGGGGAACAGCCAGCGGCATTTGGCCGTTTTCTGATACTCCCGGAACACCTCGATCACCGCAGGCGGCAGCACCAGCTTGCGGATGGAAGCCTTGGTTTTGGGGATGCTTATCTGCATCTTTCCATTCACTTCGTAGACCTGCTTGGTCACAGACAGTGTTCCGGCATCCAGGTCCAGGTCGGACCATTGCAGGGCCAGCAGCTCTCCCCGGCGCAGTCCCGTGGACAGGTCCAGCAGGAACAGCTCGAAGTATCCATCTGCCTTGGCCTGCATGAGAAATCGCTGGAGTTCCTGACGGGACAGTACCTGCATCTCCCGGCTCCGCTTGGGCGGCAGCTTGCAGCCGATTGCCGGGTTGGTCCGGATCAAGTTCTCCTGCACTGCCTGGTCCAGGGCTGCCCGGCACTTGGCGTGGCACATCCGCACCATCCGGTCGGAGAGCCCCTTGCCGTAGAGATCAGTGCGGATGAGCCGGCCCTCCTTTTTCAGGTGGGCGTAGAACTGCTGGAGATCCTTTTGGGTCAGCTGGCACAGCGGGATCTGGCCCAGCTGCGGAATGACGTGCTGGTAGATGTTGGTCTCATAGGTGTGCTGCGTGGTGGGGCGGAGACCGGACTTGACGTAGGTCTGATACCAGAAGTCCACCCATTCTCCGAAAGGCATGTCGGCGCGGATCTTCTCGGACTTGGTGCTGCCTACCGACTCCATCAGTTTGGCGAGCTTTTCCTGACACTCATGCTTGCTTTTGGCCAGCACGTTTTTCGTTTTGGGCAGGCCCTTGTCATCGTATCCCACCACGGCACGGCCTTCCCAGCGGCCGTCCTTGCGCTGCCTTATGGTGCCGGTTCCGCTTTTTCGTTTCCTTGCCATGGGTTCAACTCCTCTCCAAGGAGATCTTTCAGAAAGCCGTCAACCACATCGCTGGCGGCTTTTTGCATGTCCGTTGTCACATGGGTGTAGGTGTCCAGCGTGAAGGAGGCATTGGTGTGGCCCAGGATTCCGGAGAGGGTCTTAGCATCTACACCGCTGGCCAGAGCATGAGTGGCGAAGGTGTGGCGCAGATCATGGAACCGGATGCGGGGCAGTCCTGCCTCTTTCAGCAGCACCTTCATCCAGTAGTAGGCGGCACTGGGTCGCACCGGTTTCTCCGGGGCCAGTGGTTCCGGGAATATCCACTGACTGATGGCGTGTTTTTTCCTCTCCTTTAATCGCTGGACAGTACTGGGGGGCAGACGGATCGTGCGTCTACCCCTCTCGGTTTTGGTTTCGCCGATCTCCATTTCACCCCGCTTAGGTACATTCACCGAGCGGAGAATTTTCAGCGTCCCTGCGTTTTCATCGAAGTCTCTCCACATGAGACCGCAGATCTCACCTCGACGAAGGCCGGTGGTCAGCTCCGTGTAGAAGAAGTCCCTCCAGGCTTCGTTCTTGTCCACTGCCGACAGGAAGGCGTCCATCTGCTCCCGGTCCAGAACCTGCTTGGGCTTGTAGCTGTTCTTGGGCAGCTTGGTTCCCTCCGTGGGATTGTAGGGGATGATGTGGTCCCGCTCCGCGTCTTTGAGACACCGGTGGAGCATGGCGTGGATGCGGAGCACCATAGTGTCCGACAGCTCATACCCATACTCTGGGTGGTCGTGGACCCGTCCCTCTTTTTTCAGCTTCTGGTACAGCTTCTGCATATCCAGACGGGTGATGCGGGAGATGATCTTGCCGCCTAAGTAGGGCTTCACATAGCACCGGATGTACTGCTCGTAGCTGCGCAGGGTGTTGGGCCGCAGGGTGACGGCGCCGTACTCCTCCATCCAGCGATCCAAATACTCGCCCAGGGTCATGCGGCTGTCCTCGGTGAGCTGCGCGTCCTGATAGAGATCCATGTCCCGGTGGAGCTTGGCCAGCAGTTCCTTTTGTGTCCTGGCCAGCACGTACCGGAAGATAGGCTCGCCGTTTTGCTTGTGGCCCACCACGATGCGGCCCTCCCAGCGTCCGTCCTCCCGCTTGCGGACCATGCCGTCTCCGGATGGTCTCCGTTTACTCATGCTCATTCACCTCCTGTTCGTCCGGTTCCTTTTCTTTGATATAGCGACGCACGCTCATCGCTCTTCCTGTTCCTGTCGGCGCAGTGCCCGTTCCTCTTCATCGTCTTCGAACGAGTAGGGCGTCAGCTCTCCGGCGATCCCCAGTGCCAGCTGGAACCCGGCGGTGAAGGACGCCAGGGAGACGTCCTCCCGCAGCTCGATGGCCAGGTCCGTCAGTTTCAGCAGCGTCTCCCGGTCCTGTCGGTCCAGCTTGTCTCGCAGTGTGAAACGCAGCGTTTCCAGCTCCCGGCGGATCTCTGTGCAGTCAGGCTCTTGGAAGAACCGCTGGTGCAGTGCTCTCATGTAGTCGTTCATGTGTGCCGCCTCCTTCTTTTGCAACACACAATACCCACTTGCGTGCGGAATAGCCAGAGGGACGCGGCGGAGTTAAGAGAAAGTTATCATTTGCTCTTACGTGAGATCGTCGTCCTCCGAGCCGTCGTCCAGAAAGAAGCGCGCGCTGTCGTCCGCCGTGAGACCGTCCCGCTCCCGGCGGGAGCTTTGCAGGAATGTGGGAGCGCGGCCCAGACGCTTGACTTCCTGAGCACAGTCCGTCTGGATGGCGCGGATCTCGCTGTCCGGCACCTGCGCTATCCGCGCCAGGATGTGTGCCATGGTGGCGATTTCCACCGACAGTTTGTACTGCCCTGTGCCCAGAGATCTGCACAGTGATTCGAACCGCTCCATGGGCACTTGGTTTCTTCCGCCCAACATGGAGAGTTCCCGGGACATCAGATGGGAGCAGTAGAACTCGATGGCCTGCTCTACGAAGTCATTGCGGGAGCCGACGCCGGCCCGTCGTAGATTGTCGTCGCATAGTTTCAGGTGCCGCGGGGTTACCGCAAGTCCTGATTTTACCCGTTTTTCTAACATTTCCGGTCCTCCTTTCGGTACCAATTCAGATCACGTTGGAAACAGCCCTCAACCCTCTGCCGTTTCCCGATTCGTTCAAATGAAGAGCACCCTGTTTGGTACCAAACCGCCAAAACCGCCGCGGTCAACGGTACCCCGGCCCGCATTGCGGGTCCGGTGTTTTTGGGGCGAAACGGTACCTTTTAGGTGCACGCCCCTTTATCTTGTCCCAAATTCGGCCGGCCGAAAGGGCCCCAAATAGGGCGGAATCCGAGGGGGGAGAGGGGGATCGCAGAAAACGGTCCCGCTCTCCCGCACAGCCCCGTCACACGCCTTCGGGATGTACTTCTGGTGCTGGGATGGGGTTGTCCTGGCCGGGCGCACACAGGGGCTCACAGCGCGTCTCCGGCGCACCGCCTCCGGCATACCGCCGCCGATTCAGGTTGCGGAACTCCCGGGGGCTTCGAATGATGTGGTCTTTCAGCATCTGGTCGCACAGCATCACATTCCAGATGGTGCGCTGGAAGCTGCCGCGCACCTCTCCCAGGCATCTGTGCGCGAGGACTTTTTGCTCTTCCGTGAGATCGCCGCGGGACGGATCGGCCATGTACAGCGTCAGTGCTTCCTCCGGCATAGGCGTCCCGTGGAGAGCCTGCCACTGGGTCTGGATGTACTGTCTGGCAATCAGGAAGTACTCTGCCGATGCATGGGGGTCTTGCTCCAGGATCTGATCCAGCAGATCTGCCAGGATGGTCATAGGGCAGCACCTCCTTTCGGGGCGGAAGCGGACAGGCGTTTTTTCACCCTCTGTTGTTCCGCGGCAGCATCTAGTGCCGCCAGCTGCCGCTGGTGATGCAGCTCCACTGCATTTTGCACCGGTAGGATGGTGTAGCGGAGACTGCCGTTGCGCTCTTTTCCGTTGGCGTCCAGCACCATGGTACGGTTGGTGGCGATGAGCCCGACCGCCTCCAGCTCCAGCACGTACTTGCGCACGGTGTTGTTGCTGGCGCCGATGGCCTGTCCGATGGTCTTGTAGCTGAGCGTGCACTGATAGGTCTTCCGGTTCTCCCGGTAGAGCAGGAAGGCATAGATGGCGATGCCAGCGCATCCAAGGTCCAGGTGGAAGACTTCATCCGGCAGAGAGAAAAACTTTTCGTTGGTACTGACTGGGATCAGGTCCGGTGTGATGAGGCCTTGCTGCACCAGCTCTTCCAGGATGGGGCCGATGACACCGGTTTTCAGATCCAGGGTGTCGGCCACTTCCTCCGGCGTTGCTTTGCCGGGAAGTCCCCGGTGACGCCGGTAGTGAAGATAGGCCAGCATAGAGAAGGCCGGGTACTTGAGATGGCACTTCCAGATCCGGTTCGGAAGCGGGAAGCGGAAGGATCTGGAGTCACGCTGACAGGGGAAGCAGAACATCAGCCGCCGCCTCCTTTCGCGTGGCCGTTTACCCATTGGATGAATTGTTCCTTGGGGACCACCATGCGGCTGCCCACCCGCAATGTTGGAAAGTTCGGATCGTGCATCAGCTCATATCCGCTGGACACCGACACTCCCAACACTTGTGCCACCATTTTCGCGTTGAGAAACAGCGGCAGGTCGTCGTAGCTTTTATGGATCGATTCTTTCATACCTGTATCCTCCGATTGACTTTTGTAATTCCATCTGGTACAATGATCATAACAAAAACATGAAGTATATTCAATGGGTTTTAACCAGTTCATGGAAATTTAAAAAATTATCGGGTACATCACAGGAGGCCACTAGCATGGATGATCGATTTGCTGATGAGCGCAAATTCAAAAGCAGCTTGGATGATTTTTCAGTACTTTTTCATGAGGACCGTGTTTACGTGGGTGAGCGGGCGTATCCGACCGGGCAGTGTGTTGTGGACATTCTGAATGTCGGGGAAGAAGAGTTGTCTGCAATTGATCAGGCGTTACAGGATGTTTACCATGCCATACAGCGTGTGTGGAAAGAGGATACCAAGAACTCCGTGCAGATCGCAAAGAAGAAAATGCATGAGGTCTGGGTCCTTGTATCCAGACTGCCAGTCTATCGTGATTTGTACATTGATTGGTTACAGCCGATCTCACAGAGTTCCAATTTGGTAGAAATGTTTTGGACCGTGATTCGGGAGATACCTGTCAAAGATCGGGCTGAAGTGGACCGACAGCTACGCAATCTGACAGGTGTTGTGGATTTCCTGCGAGTTTACCGAAAACAAATCACGCAGATACTGGAAGCATATTTAGACCCCCTGGAGCGAAGAAATACGGAAGCCTATGCTACGGGAATCTATCGATTCTACTGCGATATGGAAGCAGCGGGAAGAGAGAACCGGATCGCGCCACCAGAGCACAGTTTCCCGGTTCAAGTGAAATTTGTTCCCATGGAGTCTCCCACAGACAAGAAAAAAATCATTCTGGCTGAACAGACTAGGTTTTCTGGTCTGACAGGATTGATATCCTTTTTGGAAGTTGAGTTCTTTCGGGGACTGACCGTTGGAAATGCTCCGCGGAAGTGCCACAACTGTGGGAAATATTTCTTGCTGACTGCGGGGTACAACACCTGCTACTGCAATAATATTGCACCGGGGGAAACAACGCGTACCTGCAGGAAAGTGGGTGCCCACCAGAAAGCATTGCGCCTCAGTGCGCAACGTTCACTCGCCCAGAGAGAATATTACCGGATATACAACCGATTGAAACAGAGAAAGAATCGGGGGCAAATCAGTGTCGATGAATGGAATACCATGATGACCCAGGCACGGGAGCTGGTCAATCAAGTAGAACGCGGGGAACTGACTTACGATGAACTTGTGCAGCGGCTGAATGCCCTCTGATAGGGACAACGCAAATCAGAAGCAGAGAGCGGATGACAGAAAGACCGGCAGAGCTGCGAAGCTCTGCCGGTCTTTTCTTTGATATAGCGATGCATGATTTCAGAGACTTCCGTCTCCCTTGTTGCCACCGAATTCACAGCCGTATTGATGACCTTTCCCGTAGTACCAGCGGCCATAGCGATACCCGTAGTGAGGCGGGCAGTTGGCGCAGTCACCGTCGCAGTGCCCGTCATGCTTCTTCTGGATTTGACTGGCCACGAAATCACCTGCTAAAAAGGAGAACAATGCAGGTAACAGACCGACTTTCTTTTTCCGGGGAGCAACGGAACATCTGGGGCTGGTTT
>OOBW01000507.1_pt1 | contig 27770 bp, 25 predicted proteins | sample 1671701 | NCBI WGS metagenome assembly OOBW01 (sample SAMN06348183, study PRJEB24527) | human gut metagenome | biome: human gut; feature: ankylosing spondylitis patient; material: feces | host: Homo sapiens | place: China | collected 2015-10 | reverse complement strand
GCTGCTTTTTTTTATCGTGCACGGTATCTGGGTGTATCCGTAAAGATCATTCAGGGATTGCATTTTTCAGAAAAATATGGCAGGTTTTACAGGAAAAACGCCTCTAACTGTCCTTGGCAATCAGACCAACAGGGCTGACAGCGTTCAGAACAATGCCACCGGCAGATCCGAAAGCCATACTATTATGAAAAACTGGTCTGTTCGGCAATTTTCAGCAAATCTGCTTTGGTAAGATGATCTCCGGCGATCATCACTACGGCATCGTGAGCGGGGTCTCCCCAGGTAAGCTGTGCACGGCCTGCTTGTTTGGAATAGAACCCGGAATTTCCGTTGACGCGGACTTCCTCCAGGATCTGTGCGTCTTGTGTATCGATGTTGATACTGCTGCTGGCTCCCTCCCACTTTCGAATCAGAATCCAGTGGCCCTCTCCATTTTCAAAACGAAGAGAACCGCTGTCAGATGCGGCGAAAGCATACCCCTCTGGAATCCAGTTAATGGACAGTTCCCCGGATTGCCCGGATAGGGAATCATTGCCGAACGTCACATTCGTGTGATCCTGAAGGACTTCGATCACAAAATTCAATGTGTCCACGCGGAAGGCGGGAGATACAGCGACAGCCACAGTCAGTGCCATCGCACATACGAGCACCAGGACCGCCGCAAAGCGGGCGGCGGATTGGACCGCGCCCAAGGCCACTCTGCGGGTTTTCTTTGAACACGCCCTGGCAATTGTTTGTAAACAGGCAGCCTCCAGTTTAGGAGGAACCTCAGCGGCCGGATCGCTCTTAAGGGTTTCATTCCATTCCCGGTATCGCTCGGCCTCGCTTTCAGCGACGCGCTCCATCAGCAAGGCAAAGAGTGCGTCTTCATATGCTGCGACCAGTGTCTCATGATCCCGCATTTCTGTCTGCCTCCTTTTCCATCAATTTCAGCGCGCGTTTTTTGGCCCGCGACAAGTAAGCGCGAATGTTGTTGGGGTGGGTGCAGAGCATCCTTGCCAATTCCTCATCGTGGTACCCCCAGATGTATCGGCCTTCCAGCAGCAATCTGTCGCGCTCCGATAGCCTCGGCCAGATCCGGCGCAGCCGATCGAGATCTTCCAAGAGCATGGAGTGCAGTTCCGGATTCCACTGGGGATAACGGTCAAGAACGGTCGGATCATCGGAGATGCGAACCCGGTGCTTTTCCACCACTTTTTGATGATCAATGTGGTTGATTGCACTGTTTTTTACGGTATATGCAATGTATGCCGGACGGGACGTTTCCGGAATCCGCTTCAGCGTGTCCAGGTGCCGGATCAAGCGGACCAACGCGTCCTGAACGACATCCTGACAATCCTCCATATTCGGCAAATATTCTTTTGCGATTGCAAACATCAGGCGCTGGTAGCTCAAAAAGAGAGATTCCATATATTTGCGATCGGTTTCTTCTTCGATCTCCAACAAGAACGTCGTAATCATTGCGGTCCTCCAATCTGCGATATCAAAAAGACAGCTTCCACGGGATTCTGCAACACCAGATCTATAAACTTTTTGGCGGGAGAGAAGCGGCGGTGCCGCCGGTTCCCCCGGCATGTTGCAGATGTCCAGGGTTCCTGTTCTTTATATAACACTCCGCGATACAGCGCGGAATTGGCGGCCAGTTTCATTTTGGGGAATGATGTTCCATTTGACAAAAAGTTTACAAAATATAGGTTGAACATCTGCACGGGAAAGGGTTTGATACATGGAGAACTTTTGAGACCGGTGGATTTCATGGGATGGCGGGAGGAAACCTCTGTTCCCGGATGCGTTTGACGCCGTCCGGCTGGGGATGGATGTATGAATTGGATGATCGGAATCTATCATAAATATCGCCTAGAGATCCGCTATCTGTTTTTCGGGGTGCTGACAACCATCGTCAACTATGCGAGTTTTGCCATTGCGCTCTGGCTGCTGGGGACAAGCGCCACGCTTGTGGCCAATGCAGTGTCTTTTGTCCTGGCGACGGCGTTTGCATATGTGACCAACAAGCGATTTGTATTTCGGGCCCCCGGCTGGCGCCCATCTGTCATTGCCCACGAATTTGCGGCGTTCACGGGGGCCAGGCTCTTTTCCTTTGCTCTGGAGGAGCTGGGATTGCTGATCGGCGTCCACGGTCTGGGCGTGGCAAAATATGAATGGCTTGGGATCAGCGGAGTGCTGATTCTCAAAGTCATTCTCTCATTCGTATCGGTGCTTCTCAACTATCTCTTTTCACGCTATTGGATCTTCCGCAAAAAGTAAGGTGATTTCCATGCCCCAAAAGCGGGTTTTACTGATTATTCCTGCCTATAATGAAGAACAAAACATTGAGGCCACCATCCGCCAGATCACGGCGTATCCCAAGCAGGAGCGCTACGTGCTGGATTATATCGTCATTGACGACGGCTCCACCGACCGCACCGGCGAGATCTGCCGGCAGAACCAGTACCCCTGCGTCCATCTGGTGCAGAACCTGGGGATTGGCGGCGCAGTGCAGACTGGATACCTCTACGCATCCAGCCATCAGTATGATGCCGCGGTGCAGTTTGACGGGGACGGTCAGCATGATATCCGGTCATTGAATGCCATCCTGGCCCCCATCCTGGAGGGAACGACGGACTTTTGCGTGGGGTCCCGGTTTTTGGACAGGACAAGCCAGTTTCGCTCCACGGCCCTCCGGCAGATGGGAATCCGCTATCTCTCGGTGTTGCTGCGGGTTCTCACCGGCCTGCGCATCTCCGACCCCACCTCCGGGTACCGGGCGGCATCCGCAGCGGTGGCGGCCTATTTTTCCCGGCAGTACCCGGTGGATTATCCGGAGCCTGAGTCATTGGTGCTGCTGCAGAAAAAGGGCTTCCGTGTTTCGGAAGCTCCGGTAAACATGTTCCCCAGAAATGGCGGGAGATCCTCCATTGGGTGAAAACAGTCCATTTACTATATGATCAAGGTCTCTCTGGCCACGGCATGCGCGTGCATGCAGAAAGGAGGTTGAGCAGATGTCATTCTTTTTGCGTGCGGAGATGCTTGCCCTTGCGGGCGTGGTGTTTGTCATCGTGTTCCGGGCGATTCGGAAGGGAAAACTGCTGGTCAAATTTTCTCTCACGTGGCTCCTGATCGCGGTGGGGATGGTGTTTGCGGCCCTCTGCCCCGCAGTTATCACCTGGGCGTGCAGGGTGGTTCATATTGAGAAGGCGTCCAACTTCATTTATCTTCTGGGGGTGCTGACCCTTTTGAGCCTCTCCTTCAAGCAGACCATCCTGCTCTCCCGGCAGTCCGACCAGATCAAGCGGCTCACCCAGAGCATCTCCCTGGAGCGGGCCGAGCGGGACAAGGAGGCAGAGCCGTGATGTCCCAAGGAAAAAGCCTCCGGCAGATGCCGGCCGTCCGCTGGTGTCTGGAGCACGCCATTTTCATCGTGCTCCTCCTGCTGTTTTTGGAGCGGCTCCTGGCCCTTTGGACACTGGGCGTCCACTACACCCTGGCCAGCGACGATCTCAGCTATATCAAAAGCGGCATCCGCTTCGCACAGACCGGAATGGTCACCATGCACGGCACCACGCCCAGCGCCCAGTCCATGCCGGGGATGACCTGGTTCATCGGGCTGTTCGCGTGGATTCTGGGGGACGGCACGGCGCTGTGGTGGGCGCTGAAGCTCACCTGGATCGCCATGGGCACCGCCACGGCCTGGTTCCTCTACAAGAGCGTGGGGCTGTTCGCCCCCAAATGGTGCGGCCTGCTGGCCTGCCTTCCCCTTTTCAGCGTGGACTTTGTCTGGACGGACAATCTGATTTTGACGGAGACGCCATTCATCCTCTGCCTTTCCGCCATGATCTACTGCACCTTTCTCCTGGGAAAGACCCAGAGCCGAAGGGCGCTGGCGGGGTGCATCGTCTCCTACCTGTGCGCGCTGCTGCTCAAAGCCAACATCGCCCTGTACCCGCTGTTTGCGCTGGGGTATCTGCTGGCGGTGAAGTATCCGTTCAAGAAGCTGCTCAAACAGGGCGTGATCCTGGCCTGTGCGGTGCTGTGCTTCCTGGTGCCGTGGACGATTCGGAACTATGTCCAGTTCCAGGATTTTGTCCCCCTGACATACGGGGCGGGCAACCCCTCCCTGCTGGGAACCTATCAGGGATATGGCTACCCGGAGGACGATGAGCTGGACTACACCGCAAACGTGGATGCGCCCTTTGCCGAAGAATACGCCTCATACCTGGATAAAAACGGGCAGATACCGGAGCGGTATGAGAAATACCTCTCGCTGCAGCATGATGCTGCAAAGGCTTCGTACCGTCTGCACGCATGGGCGGAGAAGGACCTCAAGAGCCTGCTGGTCTCCTATGGCATCCTGAAGCCAAAGACCATCATCAACGGCGTCTTTTACTGGGACAGAGTCTTTCATGTGCCGGTAAGGTGGGTGGAGAAGGCCCAGACGCTGAACCTGGCTTTGTGCGTGCTGGCACTGGGATTGTCGCTCCTCACAAAGAAGCGCCGGGGGCAGATCCTTTTCCTGGCAGTGCTCTATCTGGGAAATGTGGCCATCTATGCTGCCACGTTTGCGTTTGAGCGGTACAGCATCGGCCTGATGCCCATGCGCTGTCTGATGATCGGATTCGGAGCGGCGGTGCTCTGGGACCTGTCAGCAGACGGGAAACTACAAAGAGGGAGCCCTGAAAAATAGGGCTCCCTCTTTTGCATCAGGGCGTTTTCGCGGGCAAAAGGTTACGGTCTCCGCAGGCAGAAAATTCATCGCGAATATACGTTGCACTTTGCATGGAAAAGTGTTTTGATATTGTTGAAAAGAGCTGCGGGCCCCGATGCTGAAATACATCGGTATCAACAAGACCGCACAGCACAGCAACGGCAAAACCCCACAGCGCATATCGGGATCAGGTTTCATGATTCGCTGGAGCAGAGAGCTTACAACGGGCGAACCGGTTCGGGAAAGGAGTGCATATGCAGTTCTTCCAAGAAAAGCGGAAGCAGATCGTGATTTTGGTGCTGTGTGCCGCATTGCTGACGGCGGGGGCTGGATTGGCAAAGCATTTTCTTTGGCATCTGGAAGGCGGCGACTCACCGGTGGTGGACTGCGAAGTAGCGCCTGCAGGGATGGACGTGGAAACCCACCAGCTCCTTCTGGGGGTCACGGTGACCTTAAAAGAGTGGCAGACACCGGGCCTGCTTGTGGAAGCCGGGGATACCTCCATGGAATTTCCTCTGACAGAGACGGCGGACGGCGTGTTCAACGGCTCTGTGGCGGTACCGCTGGACCCTCTGAACGGACTCCGGCTCTACCTGACCGAGGAGACGGCGGAGAACGCCTCCACCCGGGAGCCCCTGGGCAGCTGGGCCAATGCGACCATGCTGCTGCCGGTGCGGCTTCAGAAATATCAGCTGACGAACCCGCGTTTTGAAGCGGGAGAGCTCCGGAACGGTGTAGTGATCACACAGGCGGAGGATATCCATCTGGAGGGTGGGGAGGATGGCGGCTGCGCCGTGGAACTGCGCGTGTACCGCAATGGGACTTTGACGGAGGTGGCCCCCGGCACATGGGATGCGGACAGCGGCCTCTATCATACGGAGCGCCTGGAAGTACCTTGCAAACTGGAAGACAATCTGCGGCTGACCATCGCCTACCAGGATGCCCAGAATATAGAATATGAGAATACCATCGGCCGCTGGGAGATCACTGCCGATGGGGACGTCCGGGAAGAACCTGACCTGAAGCAGGATATCAATCCAACTTTGACCTGGCCGCAGGAAGGGGAAAAAACCACTCAGGCGTAAGGGAATCCTCGTATAGAGTCTTTTCCCGTGGGATGCAAGCGGAAAAGGGATATGTAAAGGAAGAAACGTATTGCGGCCTGATTGTTTAAACGCATCGTATCAGCAGAAAAAGGATACGGCTGTTCCCGCCGGCTGACGCCGGCAAAAAAAGAGGGAGCCCTGGAGAGAAGGGCTCCCTCTTCTTTTGTGATCTTTGGCGGTTCGCATAACGGAATCCTTGCATCGCGGGACGGACGCTGCCGTCAAACACAGGGCATCCGGGGATCAGCGGAGCGCGCTTACTTTTTGCAGGGGGTCTCCTGCTGGATGCAGATGTGATGTCCGCTGTACTGACCGGAGATTTCCGCCACCTGGTGCTTGGCAGCGGCAAGGATCTTGGAGAATGTGATGCCGGTGTCGTAGCCCATCTCGTTGAGCATCCAGACCAGGTCCTCTGTGGACAAATTGCCGGAGGCGCCGGGGGCGAAGGGGCAGCCGCCCAGACCACCCAGTGCGGACTGGACCTTGGTCACGCCCATGTCAATGGCGGTCAGTGTATTGACCATGCCCAGGCCCCGGGTGTCATGGAAGTGGACCATCAGTTCCAGAGACGGGTATGCCTTTTGCAGGGCGGAAATCACACGGCGGACCTGGGAAGGGTCTGCGATTCCGATGGTATCGCACAGGCAGCAGGTATTCATGCCGGCGTCCATGTAGTCCTTCAAAAACGCAACCACCTGGTCGGGATCTTCATACTTCCCCTCAAAGGGGCAGCCAAAGGTAGTGGCCAAATCCACGATCACATTCAGATCGGGGAGTTCCCGGCGGATCTCCTGATATGCCTGGAGAGACTGCTCGTGGGTGCGGTTGATGTTTGCCTTGTTGTGACTCTTGCTCAGAGAGACCACGTAGCACACCTTCCGCAATCCCAGGGCGTAGGCGTTCTGCGCGCCCCGCAGATTGGGAACCAGCGCAAACAGGTCTGCCTGAGGATACCGGTCCAGCACCGTTTTGGTGACCTCCGCCGCATCTGCCAGCTGGGGGATGGCCTTGGGGCTGACAAAAGAGGTGAATTCCATGTGCTGCACGCCGGAGGCAATCAGCTCATCAATGACTTTCAGCTTCTCCTCTGTCGGGATCAGGCTGCAGTCCGCTTTTACACTTTGAAATCCGTCCCGGGGGCCGACTTCAATCACTTCAATTTCTTTCGACATTGTCAAACGCTCCTTTTCCGCAGGGTCAAATAACGCCTTTTGCCTTCAATTCGTCCAGCTTGGCCTGATCAAATCCCAGCATTTTCTGATAGATCTCGGCGTTGTCCTCTCCCAGCAGGGGAGCGGGCTTTCTGGGGTAGGATTTTGTGCGGGTCAGCTTCTGAGGCATGGCCGTGATGTGCAGCTTGCCGATACCGGGCTGGTCGATTTCCGGGAACATCTCCCGTGCGCCGGCGATCTGGGGGTCCACCACCATGCGGTCGATGGTGTTGACCGGGCTGGCGGGGCATCCTGCCGCATTGAGCAGCTGGTCGACCTCGTCGACGGTATGCTGCTTGGACCAGGCAGAGACGATCTCATACATCGCCTCGTGGTTGGCTACCCGGTCCTTGACCTCCAGGAATCTGGGGTCCTGCTTCAGCTCCGGACGGCCCATGACGTCGCACAAAATGCCGTAGAGCTTGTTGTTGCCGGCGGCAATGATCACGTCACCGTCCTTGGCCGGGAAGGCGTCATAGGGATAGGTGGACTCATAGCGGTTGCCGATCCGCTGGGGAATCCGGCCGGTGGACTGATAGATCATGGTGATATTCTCCATGGCGGAGGCCACAGAATCCACCAGTGCAATGTCCACCTTTTCTCCCAAACCGGTCTTCTGACGGTTCACCAGAGCGGCCAATACGCCGATGGTCAGGTTCAGGCCGCCCAGCACATCGCCCATAGGCGTGCCGACACGGGTGGGCTTTCCGCCGGGCCAGCCGGTGGTGCTCATCAGGCCGCCCATGGCCTGACCCACGATGTCATAGCCTGCACGCTTGCTCAGAGGGCCGGTGTGACCAAAGCCGGAGACGGCGCCGTAGATGATCGCCGGATTGACCTCCTTGAGCACATCATAGCCCAAGCCCAGCTTTTCCATGGTGCCGGGGCGGTAGTTCTCAATGACAATGTCCGCCTTTTTCACCATTTCCTTGAAAATCTCTTTTGCCTCCGGGTCTTTCAGGTTCAGCGTGCAGCCCACCTTGCTGCGGTTGAAGTTGGCGAAATACACGCTGTTGTCGTTGACAAAGGGGCCCATGCTGCGGCTGTCGTCGCCGCCCTTGGGATTTTCAACCTTGATGACCGTTGCACCCATGTCGGCCAGGATGGCGCCGCAGTACGGCCCTGCCAGCACCCGCGTCAGATCCAGAACGACCACGCCGTCCAGAAGTCCTTTATTTTCACTCATTTGAAACACCTCGTTATTTCATCAATTTCCATTCAAAATGCAGATCAGGTTTGGAAAAGTTCTCACAGAATGCTGTACAGGCCGAAGAGTGCCGCGATTACGACAGCCAGAACCATGCCCACCGACATGATGAACAGCTTGACAAAGAGCTTGTTCTCCTTCTCCTTGGTGAAGCTGGGATCGGTGGCATTGGCAGCCAGAATCAGGCTGCCGCCGGTAGAGGCGGGGCTGAATCCCGCATAGGATGCGGTCAGGCACATAATCGTGATCAGGCTGTCCGGGCTCACGCCTACGGTATTCGCAATGGAGCTGACGGTGGGCACCATGGTGGGCCACACCACGCCGATGGCGGAGCTGAACCAGGAGAGGAGGCCGGCGGAGAGGCCCTGGATGGCCACGGCGGTCCGGGGCGTCATAATGGATGCCAGCGCGTTGGACATCAGTTCCACGCCGCCCTCATTCATCACGATCTCCATCAGCATGCCCACGCCGGTAACCATGATCAGCGTGGACCAGGAAACCGTGCGGAACACTTCTTTTTCATCGGCCGCATTCAAAGCCACCAGGAGAATACCGACGGCGAAGGAAATCAGGCCCACGTTGCGGTCAAAGAAAGCGCTGGCAATGATGACCACCAAAAAGCCCAGCAGTGTCAGGATCTGGCTCCGGCTGAACTTGGCCGTGGATTCCTGCTCTGTGCAGCGATCCTTCACCTTGTGGCTCTTAAAGAGGAAGAAGATGGCAACCGACAAAACAATGGTTGTGACCGTGGCATAGATCAGCACATTGGTCTGATAGCCGGTGATGCCCTGCTCATCGGCAAGGCCCTTGATCAGCACAGACTCCGGTGTGATGGGAGAGAATCGTCCCGCCATGGAGCCCAGCTGGCCCACGGCCGCCAGCATGACGGAGTCATACCCGGTGGTCTTGCCCAGCGGCAAAGACAAGGCGGCCACAATGCCCAGCGCCGGTACACAGCCCGGCCCGATGGCTGCGATCGCGTATCCGATGATGTACATCAGAAACGGAGCGACCACAGCATGTCCGCCGGAGAGCCGGAGGAACTTCTTCGCAGCCAGTTCCAGAGAACCGTTGGTTGTGGCCACCGCGCAGAGGAAGGAGACGCCCAGCAGCATAATGAAGAGGCTTGCTCCAAAGCCACCGATGATGTCGGAATCACTGTCTCCTACCGCCGAGCCCAGAATAACGGCGGCCAGAATCGCGACAAGTCCCACGTTGATCTTTCGGACAAAGCCGATGACAATGACCAGAATCAGAACCAGCAGGGATATTAACGCAATACTGTTCATAGATACCAATCCTTTTTTTCCAATTCCGCCTCTTTCTGAATGGCCATATCAGAAGTTGGGCGGTACGTTGGGGGGAATTCCCATTCTCCCATGGTAAATTGATCAATCGCCAAGATTATAAAGCAATAAACGTGCCAATCAAGTAATATGCTTCAAAAAATCCGACAAAACTCTTTGTTTAACAAAATGTTTTTTCTGTTTTTGTCTAATTTGACCTACTATTTGCAAGAAATTTACGAAAAAAGACAGTGTATCGCATCAGGTGTACTCATTCGATACGATACACTGTCTCAAAATAAAACAGATTATTTTTTCAGCTTGCGATACAGAGTTGCCCGGCTGATGTGAAGCTCCCGGGCTGCCTGCGCGATGTTCCCGCCGTTTTTATCCAGCACCTGTTGGATCAGAGCCCTCTCCATGTGGGCAAGCTCTCCTGATGACTGCGGAAGGCCTGCCGCGTCTTCGGGTTTTTGCAGTTGGGATTCCAGCGGCGTCATTTCTCCAAGGAACTCCAGCATTTTCTGGTTTGACAGTCCCCGTTTCTGCAGAAGACAGATTCGCTCCACCAGATTGGTCAGTTCCCGGACATTCCCCTGCCACGGGCAGCCGCGGTAATGCTCCATAATCCTGCGGAAGTTTTGCCGGGCCTCTGGGGTGGCTGAAGCGTTGATCCGGCTGTAGATGGACTCCGCGATCTGCACAAAATCATCCTCCCGATCCCGAAGGGGGGGAATGCTGATTGCCAGGACATTCAGACGATAATACAGATCCCGCCGGAAACATCCCTCCTCTACCCGCTGCATCAGATTGCGGTTGGTTGCACCGATGACTCGGATATCCACCGGGATCACGGTATCCCCGCCCACACGGCGAACCTCTTTTTCCTGAAGCACTCGGAGGAACTGGGCCTGGAATTCTGCCGGAAGCTCACCGATCTCATCCAGGAAAATAGTGCCGCCGTGGGCAATTTCAAAAAGCCCGGGCTTGCCTCCCCGCTTTGCGCCGGTAAAGGAGCTGTCCGAGTATCCGAACAGTTCGGATTCCAGCAGGCTTTTGGACAGTGCCGTGCAGTTTACGGCCACAAACGGGCCGTCCCGTCTGGGACTGGCATTGTGGATTCCCTGGGCAAACATCTCCTTTCCCGTGCCGGTCTCTCCGTAGAGCATCACGGTGAATGACGAATCCGCAAACATGGCGGCCATCTCCCTTGCAGACTGGATCGCAGGGGAACTGCCCACAATATCGGAGAGATGGTATTTTGCCAGCAGTCCTTTTTCATGCAGCTTGATCCGGACGTTTCGCTCGGTACTCTGGATGGACTTGATGTCCTGGAAGGTTGCCACGGCCCCCTGGATTTTGTCATTGACAATGATCGGAACGCGGTTGGTGGATACCAGCGTCCCGTCAATATTCATCAGCTGGTCTGTTTCCGCAACACCGCTGTGGAGCACGGCGGTCATGTGGGTATTGGGCAGCACTTGCTCAACGGGTTTGCCAATGAAGGGCTTTTGGGTCTGATCCAGCATGTTCTCGGCCACTCGGTTGGTGACCTCCACCCTTCCCTGGGCATCCACCGCAACGATCGCGTCGTGGGTGTAGTTCAGAATGTTTTGATAGCGCTCCAGTTGGATCTGAAGCCGCTCCTGCTTCTGTGTGTTCTCCTTTTGCAGCTGGCAGAGCTGCCATGCCGTCTCGATCGCCTGGCAAATGGCGCTGTCCGAACTTTCTGTAACCGTATAGGGCAGCCCGGCCTCCTGTGCGTATTGGGCCGACACAACTCCGCCGACGCCCCATACCGCACCGTCCTTTACTGCCTGCTGCACGCAGGCCCGGCAAGTGGTGGTATCCGAAAATTGGTATTGGCGCATGGAGATGTTCAGCAAGTAGCAGATCGTCTGCAACTCATCACTGATCGGTTCGAAGGCAAAAAACGCAATGAGTCCCTGGATATGCTGAATCTTTTCAAACACCGGGATATAGTCCGAGGCCAGAACCGGAACCTTGACCACGGTGGTCTGTGTGGTGCGCTCCAGAAGTTCCCGGGTCACGCCCCGGCTGATAAAAAGCCACGCCCCCTGCTGGATCATGTCTTTCGCCAGGGTTACCGCATCCTCCAGTACGGCCGTATAGACCGGAATGGAAAGATTGCGCTGGCGGATGATTTTTTTTGCCCGCTGCGCCAGGCTTTCGGATGGCGCAATAAAGCAAATCTCATGACATTCCTCAGACATGTTGTTTCCTCCTTCAATGCGGGTCGCGGAACTTTGTCGGTTTCAGAAAGCCCTTTTGTGTTCAAAAAATTTTTTTCATTATACAAGAAGGTCCTCTAAAAAGCAAACGCCCTGTCCCCATGGGAAGGAAAAAAACGCCCGGCAGAAAAATTTTTGAAAAGCAGCCTGCTCCCCTTGACAAATCGTAATTTTGTGTTATTGTATTAATTGCTTAGTACAACAATACAGACGGCGGGAGGTGTTTTTGTGAAATGGGAGTTTTCCAATGACGCGCCGATCTATGCGCAGCTGATTTTGCAGATCAAGGTTGGAATCGTCTCCGGGGCATTCCCACCCGGGGAACGGCTGCCGTCGGTGCGGGACTTGGCCATGGAGGCTGGGGTCAACCCCAATACCATGCAGCGGGCATTGACAGAGCTGGAGCGGGACGGACTGGTATACAGTCAGCGGACCGCCGGCAGGTTTGTAACGGAGGATCGGAACATGATCAACGCGGCGAAGCGGGGACTTGCGGAACACCATATTCAGGTATTTCTGGCGGCTATGCGGCAGCTGGGATACCAGCAGGAGGAAATGATCGCCCTGCTGCGGCAGGAGACGGATAAGGAGGGAATCACCGATGGCGGTTCTAGAATGTAAGGAATTGACAAAACGGTATGGCGGCGTATCGGCGCTGAACCATGTAAATCTGCAGGTGGAGCCGGGCCGGATCGTGGGTCTGCTGGGCCCCAACGGCAGCGGCAAGACCACACTCATCAAGCTGGCCAACGGCCTGCTCACGCCCAGTGAGGGCGAGATCCTGGTGTGCGGCAGCGTACCGGGCCGGGAGAGCCATACGTCCGTCAGCTATCTGCCGGAGCGCACGGCTATCCCCACCTGGATGTCCGCGGCGCAGCTGATGGATTTTTACGGGGACTTTTACCGGGACTTCCGCCGGGACGCGGCGGAGGAGATGCTCCAGCGACTGGGGATCTTCCCCCGTCAGCGGATCAAGCAGATGAGCAAGGGCACCCGGGAGAAGGTGCAGCTCATCATGGTCATGAGCCGGGCGGCCAAGCTGTATTTGCTGGATGAGCCCATCGGTGGCGTGGACCCGGCCACCCGGGATTACATCCTCTCCACCATCATCACAAACTACAACCCCGAGGCCTCTGTCATCATTTCCACGCATCTGATCTCCGATGTGGAAAAAGTGCTGGACGACGTGATCTTTATCAACCAGGGGCAGGTGGTGCTCCAGTCCTCTGTGGATGAGATCCGGGAGGAGAAGGGCATGAGCGTGGATGCGCTGTTCCGGGAGGTGTTCAAATGCTGAGGAAACTTTTAAAGCACGAGTTCCGTGCCACGGCTCGGGTCATGGGCCCGGTCTACCTGGTGCTGTTGGTGACGGCATTGGGCGCCAATTTCTCCACCCGGGGAATCATGGACAGTTCCTTCACCATTTTGCGAATTTTGGGCGGACTGCTGGCGTTGGCCTTTGTGGTAGCCATTCTGGCGGTGTGTGTGGTGAGCTTTCTTCTGATGCTCCAGCGGTTTTACAAGAACCTGCTGGGCGACGAGGGGTATTTGATGTTTACCCTGCCGGTCTCTGTCCACCAGCAGATCTGGAGCAAGCTGATCGTCTCGTCTGTGTGGTTCATCGCTACCGGTGCGGCGGTGATGATCTCCTTTGCGGTCATGGCCCTCAACATCAGCTTTCTGGAAGGATTTGCACGGGTCATGAAACGAATCTTTGAGAACATGACCACATATTATGCCATCAATGGCACGCTGTTTATGGTGGAGCTGGTGGTGCTGGCCTTTGTGGGGTGCATTGCCTTCAGCTTGCAGTTTTACGCTGCCATGGCGGTGGGACACAGTTTCTCCAATCATAAGACTGCCTGGTCCGTGGCGTTTTTCTTCATCTTCCAGTTTGCGATGCAGCTGCTGGGCGGTATGCTGCTGGCGGTGATAAGCACGCCTCTGGTGAGCCAGATCATCTTGAGCCTGCAGATTCCTGATGAGGGCATCACCGCACTGCACCTGGGCATGGGAGTGATGATCCTGGCCAGCGTGGTGTACGGGGCGGTTTTCTATGTCGTTACCACATACTTCTTGAAAAAACATCTCAATCTGGAGTAAACTAGATGCATGCGCGGAGTGGCCTGCCCGCTCCGCAGCCCCAGATTCCGGAGGAGCGCCCATGGCCGTAGAAGAGACGATGTTTCACGAGATCCTGCTGACGTTTTTGACCGCCATGGTGCCGGTGCTGGAACTGCGGGGCGCCATTCCGGTGGGCGTTGCCGCGGGACTGTCCCCGACCGTTGCGTGCGTAGCGGCAATCTTGGGTAATATGGTGCCGGTGCCGTTTATCATGCTGCTGATCCGCCGGATCTTTGACTGGCTGCGGGGCAGTGACTTTTTCGGTCCCAAGATCCGGAGCCTGGAGCGTCGGGCCCACCTGAAGGGGCGCCTGGTGCGCAAGTACCGCCTGCCGGGGCTGATGATCCTGGTGGCGGTTCCGCTGCCGGGGACCGGCGCCTGGACCGGGGCGCTGGTGGCGGCGCTGCTGGACATTCGGATGCGCCATGCCATCCCCGCCATTTTCGCAGGCGTGGTGATCGCCGGGTGCCTGATCTCCCTGCTCACCGCCGGTGTGATCCATCTGTTTTGAGCGGGACCTAAACCTAAAAAAAGAGAGCCGTACGGCTCTCTTTTTTTATTTTTCCGGAGGAACTCCGTCGTAAAAATCCGCCAGCAGCTCCCGCTCCGTCACATTGAGAATCCGGCACAGGCAGGCCAGCTCATAATCCGTAACGATGCGGCGGTTGTTTTCGATCTTGCTGAGCATCTGCTGGTCCATGTTCACGTTCATCACCTGCATCTTGGCGACCACCTGCTCCTGCGTGAGCCCCCGCAGATTGCGGTAATACTGCAGACGGGCATGAATGACATTTTTGTTGCTGTCATAGGCAATCTTTTTCATGGTCCCTCCAACGTTTATGTGACGTATTTTTCTTGACTCTAACACAGGCAATACGTTAAAATACGTCACATAAACGTATTAAGGAGGGGCAGATGGAACTTTACGCGGAAATTTTGGCCCATGCCCTAGCGGGGCAGTGCGTCCAGGTCACCATTCCCGGCGTGGATGTCCAGAAGCTGGCGGAGAGCGCCTGCTGCCGGGCCCTGGGAGAGATCAAGGCAATTTTGGAGGACGATACGCTCTCGGACGAGACGTGCTTTCAGAAGATTGAGGCCATTGTCCGGGTCTATGAGCGCCTGGGCAGCGACGGCGGCAGCCGCCATGATTTCGGCTCACCGCAGCAAAAAAGGAGACCCGCAAGGGCCTCCTCTTTCGCTGATATAGGCGTGCGCCGCCCGGTGGTCATTCGGCGGTATACACCTTCCGCCCGGCGCTCCACACGGCCCGGATGGCATTTTTCTGTCGGCGGTAGACGCACTGCTCAAACCGCTCCTGCCCCGTCAGGGGACGGACCCGGGGCAGCTGGTCGTCGGCGAGCACCATGGCGTGGAGAGCGTTGCCGGGAGCAAAGCCCGGGGCCTCGCCGAAGTAGGCCGCTCCGGCGGAGGTGGCCAGATACCACGCCTCTGCCACCGTCAAAAACGCGGGGTGGTCCGGGTCGGTCATCTGCCGGACCTTGGAGGCCCGGATGGCGGCGGCGGTTCCCTCGAACAGGCTGAGCTGGCTGCCGCCCGCCACGTCGCTGCCCAGGGCCACCTTGAGCCCCTCGTTGAGCATGGTCCGCACCGGAGCGGTGCCGGAGCACAGACAGACGTTGGAGTCCGGGCAATGGACCACGGTGACGCCGGCGTCCTTCATGGCCTTCCGCTCCCGGGCGTCGGACCAGACGCAGTGGGCCATCAGGGTGCGGTCGTTCCAGAGGCCGAACTTGGCGTAAGTCTCCCAGTACTGGGCGCAGTCCGGGTGGAGCTGGCGGACCCAGTCGATCTCCCGGTCGTTTTCAGAGAGGTGGGACTGGACGGGGAGGTTCTGCTCCGCAGCGGTCTTCCCCAGCCAGGCCATCAGCGTATCGGTGCAGGAGGGGGTGAACCGGGGCGTGATCATGGGGTGGATGTGGGTAAAACGGCCACAGGACGCCAGCCACCGCTCCGTCTCCCGGATGGACTCCTCCGTGGTCTCCTCCAGTACGCCGGGGGCGGAGTTGCGGTCCATGTTCACCTTGCCCACAAAGCCCTCGATTCCCGCTTTCTCCAGTTCCTCCATCAAAATCAGCGTGGCGTCGGTGTGGAGAGAGGAGAACATGGCCACCCGTGTGGTGCCGTTTTCAATCAGCTCCCGGGCCAGGCGGCGGTAAGTGTCTCGGGCGTAGTCCGTGTCGGCCATCCGGGCCTCCGCCGGGAAGGCGTAGGCATTGAGCCAGTCCAGCAGCGGCAGGTCCAGACCGGTGCCCAGCATGGGATACTGGGGGGCATGGAGATGGAGGTCTGCAAAGCTCTGGAGCACCAGGCAGTCGCCGAAGTCCTCCACCTCCGCGCCGGAAAATTCCTCCGGCAGGGTTTCATATACGCCCTGGATCACCCCGTCTTTCGCAACGAGATACCCGTGATCTGTGATGTCCATCCGTCCCAGGGCGGGGGCGGAGACAATGGTGCCCTTGATGATGGTCAGCGCCATGCTGCCAGCTCCTTTCTTCGCGGTGTTCCGCACAAAAGAAAAGGAGTGTCCGTCCGAAAGCGATCAAACGCCCACCGGCCAGACACCCATAGCAGAGCCTTTCGGCGGCTCCGTAGAGACGTTCGCACCCTTCCCAGCGAACCTATATGAGCGCTCCTGTTTCTTTTTGGTATCTCCACCATAGCATACTTTTCCGGGGAAAGCAAGCCCAGTCACCAGCGGGCGCCCTGCCGCCTATACTGGCATACGGGCGGTGTTCCGCCCGAATCGAGGAAGAGGCGTTGATCGTATGCTGCAATCACTTGGATGGGCGGCGCTGGGTACCGGATTCACCTTTCTGATGACCATGCTGGGTGCCGCACTGGTGTTTTTTCTGGCGGGAGAGCCCCATCCCCGCTTTCAGCGGGCGCTGCTGGGATTTGCCGCGGGGGTCATGACTGCGGCTTCCGTGTGGAGCCTGCTGCTACCGGCCATTGACCAGGCGGCGGAGGGGCCTCTGCCGGGCTGGGTCCCGGCGGCGGGAGGCATGCTGACAGGGGTGGCGTTTCTGGCGGCGCTGGACGCACTGCTGCCCCGTCTGCGGCGGGGGCGGCAGGCCATGACGGCCTCCTGGCGGCAGACCACGCTGCTGATGACCGCCATCACCCTACATAACGTGCCGGAGGGAATGGCGGTGGGCCTGGCCTTTGCGCTGGCGGCTCAGGGGGACGGCTTTGCCGGCGCGGTAGCACTGGCCATGGGCATTGGCATCCAGAACTTCCCAGAGGGCGCCGCGGTGGCCCTGCCTCTGCGGCAGGAGGGATGGCCCCGGCCCCGTGCCTTTCTGGGCGGGATGCTCTCCGGTGCCGTGGAGCCCCTCTTCGGCGTGCTGGTGGTGCTGGCGGCGGCAGGCGTGGCGCCGCTGATGCCGTGGCTTTTGAGCTTTGCCGCCGGGGCCATGCTGTATGTGGTGGTGGAGGAGCTGGTGCCCCAGGCCCACAGCAGGGCCGGGACCTGCGGCTTTGTGGTGGGATTTCTCATCATGATGGTGCTGGATGTGGCGCTGGGATAGTCAGAATGTGGAAAAAGCGGAGGCATCAGCCTCCGCTTTTCATCTGCAAAATGGAATATCGGACCGTTACAAACGAGAATACTTCGCCGCCTCAGGGATTGCCCTCCAGCGACGGCGGCGCGATGGGCAGCCCCGTGAGATACCGGCGGATCAAATCGAAGGCGTGGTTGGCGGCCAGAGCCTGGATGCGGTCCCGCCGGCGGCGGCCGGAGTCCATCTTTCGGCAGAAGGTACCCTCCGGCGTGGCAAGGCCGATGTAGACGATGCCCACCGGCACGCCCCGCTCGTCAGGGTCTGGTCCCGCCACACCGGTGACGGATACGGCAAGGTCCGCCCCGGTGATGCGCCGGGCGCCCTCCGCCATGGCCCGGGCACATTCCTCCGACACGGCGCCGTACTGGTCCAGCAGAGGCTGGGGTACCCCCAGCACGGCGGCCTTCACCTCCGTCCAGTAGCTGACCACGCCGCCCCGGTACACGGCAGAAGCTCCGGGCAGAGCGGTGATCCGCTCCGCCACCCGGCCGCCGGTGCAGCTCTCGGCGGTGGCGAAGGTGAGATGGCGCTCCTTCAAAAGCGCCAGGCAAACCTCGGGAAGCCCCCCCACATTCACGCCGTACACCACGTCACCCAGTGCAGCCCGAACCTGCGCTTCCACCGGGTCCAGCATGGCCTCCGCCGCCGCCCGGGTGGGAGCCTTGGCGGTGGCCCGCAGCCGCACCTCGCAGGGCTTGGCGTAGGTAGCGAGGGTGGGGTTTTCCATGCGGCTCATGGTCTCATGGAGCAGGGAATCCACAGAGGACTCCCCCATGCCGAAGGTCATGATGTCCCGGGAGACGATGACCTCGCTGGAAAGGGCCCGGAGATACGGCTCCACCCAGCGATGGAGCATGGTCTCCATCTCGTGGGGCGGACCCGGCAGCATCAGCACGTGGATGCCGCCGGCTTCAAAGGCGCAGCCGGGGGCGGTGCCCACGGGGTTGTCGAACACGGTGCAGTCCTCCGGCAGCTGGGCCTGCTGGGCGTTGTTGTCCGGCATGGGCACGTGAAGGGCGGACTCGTAGAAGGCCCGGATGTCCTCCAGAATGTCCGGGTGGAGCACCAGGGGCTTTCCAAAGGCGGCGCAGATGGTCTGCTTGGTCAGATCGTCATAGGTGGGGCCCAGTCCGCCGGTGGTGATGAGGATGTCCGCCCGGCGGCGGGCGATGTCCAGCGCCTCTTTCAGACGCTGGGGGTTGTCCCCTACCACTGTGTGCCAGTGGACGTCGATGCCCAGGGCGGAAAGGCTCTGGGAGAGGACCTGAGCGTTGGTGTTTGCGATGTTGCCCAAGAGCAGCTCTGTGCCCACGGCGATGAGTTCCGCGGTGTGTGCCATGCTCTGCGCCTCCCTCAGATCTTGGCCTCGTCGGTGACCTTGACCCGGACCCAGGTCTCCCCGGCCATGGCCTTGGCCACCAGGCCATCCACATCCAGCACTGCCTCGGCGGCCCGTACGGCCTCCAGATCCGGGCGGGTGGCGGGGTGACGGGGCGTAAAGACGGTGCAGCAGTCCTCATAGGGGAGAATCGAGGTGTCGAAGGTGCCGATCTCCCGAGCGATGCGGATGATCTCCACCTTGTCCATACCGATCAGGGGCCGCAGCACCGGCAGGGTGGTCACGTCCTCCGTGACGCCCAGGGCCATCATGGTCTGGCTTGCCACCTGACCCAGGGACTCGCCGGTGATGAGGGCCTTGGCCCCCGCTTTCTTCGCCACGGCCTCGGCGATGCGCATCATGAAGCGGCGCATGATGAGGGTGAAGTACTCCTCCGGGCAGTTGCGGCGGATCTCCTCCTGGATCTCCGTGAAGGGGACGATATGGACCAGCATCCGGCCGCAGTAGGCCGTCAGCAGCCGGGCCAGTTCCAGAACCTTGTCCTGGGCCTGCTGGGAGGTGTAGGGCGGGGAGACGAAGTGGACCATCTCCAGCTCCACGCCCCGGCGGGCCATCATCCAGGAGGAGACGGGAGAGTCGATGCCGCCGGAGAGCAGGCTCACCGCCCGGCCACCCATGCCCACCGGCAGTCCGCCGGCGCCTGGCTCCGAGGCACCGTGGACGTAGGCGGCCTTCTCCCGGATCTCCACAAACACCGTGAGGTCCGGCGTGTGGACGTCTACCGCTACGTTGGGAAATGCCTCCGCCAGATCGCCGCCCACTGCCTGGCTGAGCTGGATAGAGTTGAGATAGAAGGTCTTGTCGGCCCGACGGCTCTCTACCTTGAAGCTGTGCGCGGCGGCAAAGGCGTCGCGCAGGTAGGTCTTGGCGGTCTCTACGATGGCCTCCACCGTTTTCTCACAGGGCACTGCCCGGGCTACGGAGACAACGCCGAACACCTGCCGGCAGGCCTTCCACGCACCCTCCAGGTCGCACTTGTCCCCCTGGGGCTCCACGTAGATGGTGCTCTGGCGGGTGTAGACCTGGAAACTGCCGTAGTGGCGTAGGCGGCGGCTGACGTTGCTCATGAGCTTGTCCTCAAAGGACCGGCGGTTGAGGCCCTTGAGGACCACCTCGCCCAGCTTGAGCAGGAAAATCTCGTGTTGGTTCATAAATGCTCCTCCGAATACGCGAAATCGCGGAAATACTTGCGTATGATATTCTATATTATACTGCATTTGAGGCCTGAGAAAAAGCCCTGATTTTCAGACAGGCCGTCCCGCAAAAAAATTTTCCAAAAAAATGAGAGAGGCGTGCAATAAACCGGCGGGCTCCCCCGTTACTAAGACAGAGAGGGCGGAAGCGCACCGCCGAAGAAAAACAAGAAAAGGAGAATCGCTATGAAGAAGACTGGTTACTGGAAAGGTTTCGGCTCCGCCTTGCTGCTGGTGGCGATGGTGACGGCACTGGGTGTCACGGCGACTGCCGCCTCCCGCACCATTGAAGTGGAGGATGGGGTCGGCATCTCCATCAACGGCGCGAAGTTCACCCCCCGGGACGCCAACGGCAAGAAGGTCCCGGTGTTCCTCTACAACGGCACCACCTATGCCCCCGTCCGGGCAGTGTGCGAGGCTGCCGGCATGGAGGTCAGCTATGATTCCGCCACCGATACCGTGGAGCTGGTGACGGCGGACCGGGCGGCTTCCCAGAAGTCGGACAGCGGCAGCTATATCACCCAGAGCCGGGCCAAGGAGATCGCCCTGGAGGACGCTGGCGTGAAGGCCGCCAACGCAGTGTTTTTGAAGGCCAGCCTGGACTGGGATGACGGCCGGGCCGAGTACGAGGTGGAATTTTACAGCGGCAATACGGAATACGACTACGATATCGACGCCCTGACCGGTGCCATCCTGAGCTCCGACCGGGAACTGGAGAACTTTGACATCGGCACCGCCGCCTCCGGCAGCGGCAGCGTGATCTCTGCGGAGAAGGCCAAGAGCATCGCACTGAATCGGGCACCCAGTGGGGCCACGGTGGTCAAGTGCCAGCTGGACCGGGACGACGGCCGCACCGTCTACGAGGTGGAGCTGCGCAGCGGCCGGATGGAGTACGATTGCGAGATCGACGCTGCCAGCGGCCAGATCCTCAAGTGGGAGAGCGACTACGACGACTGAGCACCGGCGCAGCATACCCTTGTTAATTATTAATAAGGAATCGAGAAAGGCGGACCGTCAGGTCCGCTTTTTTTGTGGAAAACGGTTGCTGCCGGGAAAAATCGCTTTTCAAAAAGCGGCCTCCGCCGTATAATGATCCGACCGGAGAGGACCACACCGCAAAAAAATGGCGGGTTATGTGTCACCTTTTGTCTGCCGCGGCCATCTATATAGATGACCGGTCCAAAAGTTCCGGGAAAGGAGGAGGCACGTTGCCTATGCAGGAGACATCATTGATCAGTAAAGAAGTATTTTGCACCCAGGTGATCCAGAATCAGGAAGCCATGTTTCGCACGGCAAGAGCCATCCTCCGCAGTGACGAGGATGCCGAGGATGCAGTGCAGGAGGCCATTTGTGCGGCCTTTGCCCATCGCGGTGACCTGCGCAGCCTGGACAAGTTCAAACCCTGGATTCTGCGGATTCTGGCCAACAAGTGCTATGATGCCTGCCGTGGACGAAAGTCTACTGTGGATCTGACGGAGGTGGAGGATTTTCTGCCGGCGCCGGCAGAAGATCCCACCGATCGGATGACCCTCTGGCAAGCGGTTCTTGCTCTGAACGACGATCTGCGCAGTGTTGTGACGCTGTTTTATTATGAGGGATTTTCCATTCGGGAGATCAGCGGAATTCTGGGAATTCGTGAAGCTGCCGTGAAGACCCGCCTGTCCCGGGCACGGGCGCGGCTGCGGCTGCTGCTGAGAGAAGAATGAGGTGCGGTATGAAGCAATTTGACAACGAGTTGAAAGAGCGGGCAAAGAAAGAACCATTCCCCTTGCCGGAGGACTACGCCGGTCGGGTCTTCCGCACCTGCGCCGCTCTGGAGGAGATAGCTATGGAAACATCGAAAGAATCTGCGCCGCGCAGAAAGCACACCAAGCGGTGGATGGCCTGGGCGGCGGCCGTCGTGGCGGCGTTTATCGCTGTGCCCAACGTGTCCCCCACCGCGGCAGCGGCATTGTCGGACGTGCCGGTCCTGGGGGCACTGGTGGAAATTGTCACGTTCCGGGAGTACACCTATGACGACGGACACAGCTCCGCCGATGTATCGGTGCCAGAACTCTCCGGCAGTGAGGCTGCCGGTCAGGTCAGCGATGAGGTACAGGCCTACACGGACCGCCTGATCGCCCAGTTCCAGGAGGACTGCAAGGATACGGGCGAAGGGTATCTGGGGCTGGATGTGTCCAGTGAGGTGGTTACCAACACCGACAGCTGGTTCACTCTGCGGATCAACGCCACCCGGACCCAGGCCAGCGGGACCGAGTTTATCAAGATCTACCACATTGATAAGACCACCGATCAGGTGGTGACCCTTGGAGATCTATTCCAGCCGGATGCGGACTATGTCACCGTCCTCTCCAACGAGGTGCGGCGGCAGATGGAGGAACGGATGGCGCAGGATGAGCACGCCGGGTACTTCCCCGATCAGTTCACCGCCATTGATCCGGATCAGAATTTCTACTGGAATGAGGACGGGGATCTGGTGCTGGTGTTTGACGAGTACACCATTGCCGCCGGAGTCGTGGGAACGCCGGAGTTCGTGATTCCCCAGGAGGTATACCAGTCTATTGCCCGGTCCTGAAAAAGCGAAAAAAAGAGACGGCGTGAGCCGTCTCTTTTTTTATCCCCGCAGGATGTCCGTATTCCGGAACTGGATGGCCTCCGCCAGGTGCTGAGGCAGGATGTCCGCCTCCCCATCCAGATCCGCGATGGTGCGGGCCACCCGAAGAATCCGGTCGTGGGATCGGGCCGTCAGCCCCATGCGTTCAAAGGCGGAGCGCATCAGCGTATCCCCGGCCCCGCTCAGACGGCAGAACTGCCCGATCATGGAGGCGGTCATCTGGGCGTTGCAGGCGATGTCGGTGCCCTCGAAGCGGCGGGACTGAATGGCCCGTGCGGCACAGACCCGTTCCCGCACGGCGGCGGAGGACTCCGCTGGTTCCCGGCGGCGGATGGCGTCGTACTCCACAGAGGGGACATTTACATGGAGGTCGATGCGGTCCAGCAGCGGGCCGGAGATCTTTTCCACATAGCGCTCCACATCCCGGTCCGAGCAGGTGCAGCGGTGGGTGGGATGGCCCCGCCAGCCGCAGCGGCAGGGGTTCATGGCACAGATCAGCTGGAACCGGGCCGGCAGATGCAGCGTGCCCCCTGCCCGGGCCACGGTGACCGTCCCCTCTTCCAGAGGCTGGCGCATGGCCTCCAGTACATCCCGACGGAACTCCGGCAGCTCGTCCAGAAACAGCACGCCGTTATGGGCCAGGGACATCTCTCCCGGCCGCAGGGCGGGGCCACCGCCGGTGAGCGCTGCGGCGGAAGCAGTATGATGGGGCGCCCGGAAGGGGCGGCGGGTCAGCAGAGGGTGGCCGGGGTCTGTCAGCCCCGCCACGGACCAGATCCCGGAGGTCTCCAGGGCCTCCCGGGGCGTCAGGTCCGGCAAAATGGAGGGCAGGCGCTTGGCCAGCATGGATTTGCCTGCCCCGGGGGAGCCGATAAGCAGCAGGTTGTGTCCGCCTGCGGCGGCGATCTCCAGCGCCCGCTTCACATTTTCCTGACCCATCACATCCCGCAGGTCCGGCAGCGGGGTCTCCTCCGGCTCTGGGACCCAGGGGGAAACGGGAGCAAGAGGGGCCTCTCCCTTTAAATGTTGTACCAGAGAGTTGACGTCCGGCACCCCGTAGACCGTAAGGCCCCGGGCCAGCGTTGCCTCGGCGGCGTTTTCCGCCGGAACGAACAGCGTGCCGATCCCCGCCTCCCGGGCGGCCAGGGCCATGGGCAGTACACCGGAGACGCCCCGCACCGCGCCGGTAAGGGACAGCTCCCCCAGGAAGGCCGCGTCTGCCGGCGGCGGGGGCAGTTCTCCGGAGGCGGACAGCAGCCCCACAAAAATGGGAAGGTCGTAGACCGTACCGGCCTTCTTCTGTCCGGCGGGGGCCAGGTTCACCGTAATGCGGCTGACCGGGAATTTGGCACCGCAGTTTTTCACCGCCGCCCGGACCCGCTCCCGGGCCTCCCGCACCGCCGTGTCCGGCAGGCCCACGATATCAAAAGCCGGCAGTCCGCCGGAGAGAAAACACTCCGCCCGCACCTCGTATCCCGCGATGCCGTGGAGCCCCAGAGAACGCACGGAAACGACCATCCATCATCACCTCAAAAAAGCATACAACGCAGGTTTTTTTTCAAGCTCAGTCTACCATACAAAGACAAAATAGGAAACCCGTTTACGCGAAAAGCAGCAAAATTATCCAAAACAGAGGATTGTTGAAACATAAACAGTAAAATTTGTGCAAAAAATAACAAAGTAATTGTTTACAGGCGAGAAGAGTGGTGATATAATATCAGCGCATGTGAATCTGGGGGGAGAGAGTCCGGATTTCCGTGCACCCGTAATCTTGCTGCCGGGGGCAGCAAATTACAAAATATAGGAGGTAAGTTTATGGCAAGAAAGTTCAAGTCCATGGACGGTAACAATGCCGCTGCATATGTCAGCTACGCATTTACCGAAGTGGCGGGCATCTATCCGATCACCCCGTCCTCTCCCATGGCAGACTTGGTCGATCAGTGGGCTGCTGCTGGTCAGAAGAACATCTTCGGCACCACCGTCAAGGTTGTCGAGATGCAGTCTGAGGCTGGTGCTTCCGGTACCGTCCACGGCTCTCTGGCCGCCGGTGCAATGACCACCACCTACACGGCTTCTCAGGGCCTGCTGCTGATGATCCCCAACATGTACAAGATCGCCGGCGAGCTGCTGCCCTGCGTGTTCCATGTGTCCGCCCGTACGGTCTCCACTCACGCCCTGAACATCTTCGGCGATCACTCCGACGTGATGGCCTGCCGTCAGACCGGCTTCGCCATGCTGTGCGAGAATGATCCCCAGGAGATCATGGACCTGGCTCCCGTGGCCCATCTGGCCGCTATCGAGGGCCGTGTTCCCTTCATCAACTTCTTCGACGGTTTCCGGACCTCTCACGAGATCCAGAAGGTTGCCGTGTGGGATTACGACGATCTGAAGGAAATGTGCGATATGGACGCCGTTGCCGCGTTCCGCAAGCACGCCCTGAACCCCGAGCGTCCCAACATGCGCGGCTCTCACGAGAACGGCGATATCTTCTTCCAGCATCGTGAGGCCTGCAACCCCTACTACGACGCTCTGCCCGATGTGGTGGAGAAGTACATGGGCAAGATCAACGAGAAGCTGGGCACCAACTATCAGCTCTTCAACTATTACGGTGCTCCCGACGCTGAGCGCGTGATCATCGCCATGGGCTCCATCTGCAACGTGGCCGAGGAGGTCATTGACTACATGACCGCTCACGGCGAGAAGGTCGGTATGGTGAAGGTTCACCTGTATCGTCCTTTCCGTGCGGACAAGCTGCTGGCTGCCATCCCCGCCACCTGCAAGAAGATCGCCGTGCTGGACCGCACCAAGGAGCCCGGCGCACAGGGCGAGCCTCTGTACATGGATGTTGTCACCGCTCTGGCCAACGCCGGCAAGACCGACATCGCTGTCATCGGCGGCCGCTACGGTTTGGGTTCCAAGGATACCCCGCCCGCGTCTGTGTTCGCTGTCTATGACGAGCTGAGCAAGGCCGAGATGAAGCGTCAGTTCACCATCGGCATCGTGGATGATGTCACCCACCTCAGCCTGGAGGAGAAGCCCGCTCCCGGCGTGGCTCCCGAGGGCACCATCGAGTGCAAGTTCTGGGGCCTGGGCGGCGATGGTACCGTCGGTGCCAACAAGAACTCCATCAAGATCATCGGCGACCATACCGACAAGTATGTTCAGGCTTACTTCCAGTATGACTCCAAGAAGACCGGCGGCGTGACCGTGAGCCACCTGCGCTTCGGCGACAAGCCCATCAAGTCTTCTTACTACATCAACAAGGCTGACTTCGTGGCCTGCCACGTGCCCGCCTACATTGCCAAGGGCTTCCCCATCGTCCGCGACGTCAAGCCCGGCGGCACCTTCCTCATCAACTGCCAGTGGGACGACAAGGAGCTGGGTGAGAAGCTGGACGCTGCTTCCAAGCGTTACATCGCCCAGAACAACATCCAGGTCTACACCATCGACGCCATCGACCTGGCTGCCAAGATCGGTATGGGCAAGCGCACCAACACCATCCTGCAGTCTGCCTTCTTCGCTCTGGCCAAGGTCCTGCCTGAGGCAGATGCCATCCAGTACATGAAGGACGCCGCCACCCATTCCTACCTGAAGAAGGGCCAGGACGTGGTGGATATGAACCACAAGGCCATCGACGCCGGCGCCACCGCCTTCAAGAAGTTCGACGTGCCCGCCGACTGGGCGAACGCCAAGGACGTGGAGGACAACACCGTTCTGGAAGGCCCCGCCGCTCTGGTGGAGCAGGTCAAGACCATTCTGGACCCCGTGGACAAGATGGACGGCGACTCTCTGCCCGTGTCCGCTTTCGTCAAGCACGTGGACGGTCAGTTCGAGCTGGGTGCTGCCGCTTATGAGAAGCGCGGCGTTGCCGTGAACGTTCCCACCTGGGACGCTACCAAGTGCATCCAGTGCAACAACTGCGCTTATGTCTGCCCCCATGCCACCATCCGTCCCTACGCTCTGACTGAGGAGGAGGTCAAGAACGCCCCCGCCGCTGCCAAGATCGTGGACATCAAAGCCGGCAAGGGCAAGGGCGTTTACAAGTACACCATGGCTGTGTCTCCTCTGGACTGCATGGGTTGCGCCGTGTGCGTGGGCCAGTGCCCCGTGGGCGCTTTGACCATGGTTCCCCAGGAGCAGGAGGCTGCTCAGCAGGAGGTCTTCAACTACTGCGTCAGCAAGGTCTCCGAGAAGAAGGACATGCAGGACAACACCGTCAAGGGCAGCCAGTTCAAGCAGCCCATGCTGGAGTTCTCCGGTTCCTGCGCCGGCTGCGCCGAGACCAGCTATGCCCGCCTGATCACCCAGCTCTTCGGCGATCATATGTACATCTCCAACGCCACCGGCTGCTCCTCCATCTGGGGCGGTCCTGCCGCTACCTCTCCTTACTGCACCAATAAGGAAGGCCACGGCCCCGCTTGGTCCAACTCCCTGTTCGAGGATAACGCCGAGCACGGCCTGGGCATGTTCCTGGGTCAGCAGGCCACCCGCGAGCGTCTGGCCGGCAAGATCAAGGAGCTGGCCAGCGTGACCGAGAGCGCTGAGAAGAAGGCTGCCTGCGAGGAGTACCTGGCCACCATGGAGGACTATGAGGCCAACAAGGCTGCCATCGCAAAGCTGCTGCCTCTGCTGGAAGCCGATCCCGACTGCCGGTTCAGCAAGGAGATCCTGGCTGATAAGGAGTATCTGGGCAAGAAGTCCATGTGGATCTTCGGCGGCGACGGCTGGGCGTACGACATCGGCTTCGGCGGCGTGGATCACGTCCTGGCCTCCGGCAACGATGTGAACATCTTCGTCTTCGATACCGAGGTTTACTCCAACACCGGCGGACAGGCTTCCAAGGCCTCCAACATCGGTCAGGTGGCACAGTTCGCCGCTGCCGGTAAGGAGATCAAGAAGAAGTCCCTGGCGGAGATCGCCATGAGCTACGGCTACATCTATGTGGCTCAGGTGGCTATGGGCGCCAACCCCGCTCAGACCCTGAAGGCCATTCAGGAGGCTGAGGCCTATCACGGCCCGTCCCTGATCATCGGCTATGCTCCCTGCGAGATGCACTCCATCAAGGGCGGCATGATGAACTGCCAGAAGGAAATGA
>OOBW01000494.1_pt1 | contig 28305 bp, 26 predicted proteins | sample 1671701 | NCBI WGS metagenome assembly OOBW01 (sample SAMN06348183, study PRJEB24527) | human gut metagenome | biome: human gut; feature: ankylosing spondylitis patient; material: feces | host: Homo sapiens | place: China | collected 2015-10 | reverse complement strand
GGGAGCGGTCCGCCCGGGCGTCCTCGTCCCGGAAGCAGGGGGCGATCTGGAAGTAGCGGTCGAAGCCGGAGGTCATCAGCAGCTGCTTGAACTGCTGGGGAGCCTGGGGGAGGGCGTAGAACTTGCCGGGGTGGTTCCGGGCGGGCACCAGGTAGTCCCGGGCGCCCTCGGGGGAGGAGGCCGTCAGGATAGGGGTGGTGATCTCCAGGAAACCGTGGGCGGTCATGGCCTGCCGCAGGGCGGCCACCACGTTGCAGCGCAGGATGATGTTCTTCTTGACGGCGGGGTTGCGAAGGTCCAGATAGCGGTACTTGAGCCGCTGGGCCTCGTCGGCCTCCCGGCTGCGGTTGATCTGGAAGGGCAGCTCGTTGTGGCGGCAGCGGCCCAGGACCTCGATCTTCTCGGGGACCACTTCAATCTCACCGGTGGGGATTTTGGTGTTCTTGCTGGCCCGCTCCCGGACAGTGCCTGCCACGGAGATGGTGGATTCCTTGGTGATGGCCTTGAGTTCCTTGACCATCTCGGGGGTCTCCGCCACCACCTGGGTGGTGCCGTAGAAGTCCCGAACCACGGCGAAGGCCAGCTCGGCGCCCACTTCCCGGACGTTTTCCAGCCAGCCGCAGATCTGCACGGACTTGCCGGCGTCGGAGAGGCGCAGCTCCCCGCAGGTATGGGTACGGTTTTGCATCATGATGGTTGTTCCTTTCTATTTTTCAATTTGAACGGTTCTGCGAATTTAAACATAGACAAAGGGGGAGTGCAGCAGCCGCTGCTGGGCGGCATAGAGATCCAGCTCCTCCAGCGCGGGGGAGAGGACGACCTCCTCCCGGGCGGGCTTTGCCGCCTCCAGCGCCGTGAGGAAACGGCTCTCCGCGGAAAGGCAGTTCTCCGGACTGCCGGCGGTCCCGGCGGGGGTTTCACAGTCGGATGCATAGAGATCATAGAGCTTTTGGTGCAGGAGCTCATGACGAGCCTCCCACCGCCATCCCTCCGGGTTCATCCCCTCATAGCCGTTGGAGATGGAGACCGTACCGGCGGCCAATTCCTCCTCGGTGACAGAGACGCCCCGCTGGGCTGCCAGGCGGTCCACTGCAAGGTCCTCCAGGATCTCATTCACGGCGATCTCCCGGGCGGCGGTGAGGGTGTGATCCTCGGGGTCATCGTAAGCCGCCTGCCGCAGCGCCAGGCACAGTTCCTGGGACAGCTGCTCCATGGTGACGGTCTGATCGTCCACGGTCAGGGCCGCAGCGGTGCCGTCTACTCCCAGCACCTCCGTACAAAGGTCAAAGACCGGCAGCTGGAAGCGCAGCCGCAGGTCCGGGTCGATGACACGGGCCAGCATGGCGGCCGCCTGCCCCCGGGTCAGCGTGCCCTGCGGGTCAAAGGACCCCCATCGGTCCACGCCGTTCAGGATGCCCGCCTGATACAGATCCAGAATAGGCGTCTCGCCGAAGCCAATGTCCTCCATGTGTGCGTCGCTGAAATCCGGCAGCTTGGATACCTCGTTGATGGGGGGCAGATCCTCTGCCGGAGTGGACCAGAGGAGCTGATAGGCAAAGGTGATGCGGTTGGACACATTACCGGCCAATTCCGCAAAATCCTCCGGCGCTTTCGTGGAGTTTTTCTCCACAGTCAGATAATACCGGGCGGCAGGCAGCCACCAGGCCTCCCCCGGTGCCGCCGCCTCCACGGTGTCGCCGTGGAGCAGGGCGTGGAGCCGGGTGCCGATCACCAGCCGCTGAGCTTCGGTCAGCGTTCCGTCGGGGTCGAAGGCATCCCGGGAGACGCCGTTCATCAGACCGGCCTCATACACGGTCTCCACATAGTCCTGGCACCAGCTGCCCGTCGTGTCCGCGAAAGCGGGGGCCTCCCGGACTTTGGGGACCAGCCAGGTCCCTTCCGCCGCATAGGCGGAGCCGGCGGTAAGGGCCAGCGCACAGATCAGGGCCAGTACGGTCCGGCACGGTTTTTTCACAAGGTCATTTCCCCTTTCGGCCTTTCCGGGGGATGCTTGTCCTGGCGGAAAGACTGCTGATAAAATACAAATCGAACTATCGAGATGAAACAATACAAATGGGAATCGAATTTTTATCAGAAATAGCCGCCCCAGTAGGGGAGGGAGGCCACACGGGCGTCGATGTCGGTGAGGTTCACCGTCTCCCAGGCGGGGGCGTAGGTGACGTCAGGCAGCCGGTCCGTGGGCAGGGAGCCCTGAGCTTTGATAATCTGGTTCTCCAGGAGCCTATGTTCCTCGGTCCAGGTCTGGCCTTGGGCGGTGAGGCCCCGGTAGCCGGTTTCATAGACGGTGGTGCAGGCGGGGAGTTCCATATCCAGCTCCCGGGCCAACGTCTCGCAGAGGACGTAGCCGCGCAGGGTGTCCACCGCCTCGTCGGTAGTGGTGCGGCCGCTCATCTCCAGGGACCAGGAGGCAAAATGGGAGTGGTTATAGGAACTGCAGGTACTCACCAGGGTGGGGGCAAGCTGCTCGGCGGTGATGTCCTGACCGCCGATGGTCATCAGCACGGTCTCCGGTTCTGTGCCCAGCAGGTCCCGGCACACATCCAGGGATTTGAGGTCCAGGGTCAGCCGCTCACTGGGAGCTACCAGCCGGGCCAGCATGGCGGCGGCCGCCGCCCGGGTCAGGGCTGCGTGCTCCTCCAGGGTGCCGTATTCGTCCTTGCCGCTGAGGACGCCCCAGCGGTAAAAGGCCATGATGTCCGCTTCCTGGCAATCCGGCACGGCAGTGACGGAGTTGATCTCCGGCAGCGTGGTGCCGGTGTCTTTCAGCACGGCGGCAAGCAGCGCCAGAAACTCACCCCGGGTGCAGCTGCCGGTGGGGGTCTTTGTCATGGCGGCATAGTCCTCACTGGATGCCAGGGCGGGGACCTCCTGACGCAGATACCCGTCATAGGGGGTCCACCAGTCGGCGCCGGTGAGGGAGATGGGCTCAAAGTAGTCCAGAGTCCCGCCGGAGAGCAGTCGGTGGAACCGGGCGGAGATCACGATGATCTGGGCGTGGGTCAGTCCCGACTGGGGCAGAAAGTGACGGCTGTCAACACCGTCCATCAGCCCCGCCTTGCAGCAGATGTCCGCCGCCTCCTCGCAGATGGTACCGGCGGTGTCGGTAAATGCAGCGTAGTCCCGCATCCGAGGAATCAGCCAGTCGTCTCCCTCCGCAGCAGAGGCGAAGGGAAGGGTGGAGAGCAGCATGACCAGAGTCAGACACAGAGTCAACAAACGCTTCATTTTCATCTTGCACCTCCAAATCAAGTACGATACGTATTTAACAGATAAAATACTACGAATTGGAATGAGCTGGGGGGCTTATCGGAACAGCAAAAACGCTGCGTCTGCCGCCAGCAGTACCAGAAGCAGCCGGATGATGACGGAAAAAACAGCGGGGGGCAGGCGGTTAGCCAGGCGCTCCAGCAGAGGCTGGAGGCCGTAAAACAGGATCATTCCGCCGATGCCGAAGCGGATGCTGGGGTTCAGGGCGATCCGGCCCTGGAAGTTGAAGGCAAAGCGGTGGTAGTCCCACATCCAACTGCCGGTGGTCCACTCCATGATGTAGCTGCCGATGAGCTCCACCACAGTGGTGATGGCTACGATGGCCACAAACAGTACCACCGGCGTGATGGGCACAGGGCCCAGGCGGATGGACCTCTTTTTCAGGCCCTGGAGGGAGAGCAGGAGGATCAGCGCCCCCACGCCGTAAATGATGCAGTAGGGGCCGAACAGCACCCCCCGGTTGGAGTATCCCCAGCGGTAGATCACCACTTCCAGAAAGACTTCGTAGATCCATCCGATGATGGAGTAGAGCATGAAGTAGAAAAAGTAACGGGAGAGTTTCTCTTTCATCGATGGGCCCATAGGCAGCTCCTTTTCAAAATGTTCCCGGAGCCGGACGGCCAGGGGAGGGGCTTACGCAGCCGGGGCGGCCGAAGTTCGAGAAAATTCAGGCACGGCCCCGCACGGGGCCTGATCGGTGATGGAACAGGGAGCGGTCCGGGACTGCTGCACCGGCAGCTTTCCGCCGGGAAAGGGATGGGGAGAATTCGTCAGGAATGCGTTTCCACCGGCGTGGCAACGTCCCAGAGCTGGGCGCAAAGGTCCTGGCCAATGTCTTTGCCGTTCTCCATGACCAGGGGCAGGGAGATGTCATGGTCAAAGTCCCGGTACTCCCACTCATCCACCCAGAATCCCACGTAGCCATAGACCTGTTCGCCGTCAGCGCCGGGCTGGCTCAGGGTGATCATCAGGTGCTGGAAGCCCCCGTCCTCCACCTCTTTGGAGGTGGTTCCCCACGACGGCAGGAAGGAGAGAGCGCTGGTGATGAGGTTGGTGGGGGGACGGCGGAACTGCAGCTCCTCCAGCTGGGCCAGCAGCTCGTCAAAGCCCTCGTCCCCGGCGGAGAGGTTCAGATTCCGCTGTTCAAGGTCCATGTCCTTGTCCTGGCGGATGACGCTGATGGAGATGTCATCCGGGTCAGTGACGCCGGTGATGGTCTCCATATCCAGGGGCCGCTTGTACCACTGACCGAAGAGCAGCAGTGCCACCAGCACCACCATCAGGGCGATGTAGAGGACTTTTTTCCGGTCCATGGGGGCAGAACCTCCTCCCTCAGCCCAGAATGACGGAGCCCTTTTCCCGCTCCGCCAGGCCGGCTTTGATGCGGTAGATGGTGGCGGCAGGCTCCAGCTTGGTCTGCTCGCCGGTGCTCAGGTCCTTGCAGGCCACCACACCGGCGTTGATCTCGTCCTCCCCCAGGAAGATGACGTAGGGGATGTGGAGCTTGTCGGCGTAGGAAATCTTCTGCTTGAACTTCTTGTCCTCGCAGTGGAGCTGAGTGCGGATGCCGTTTTCCCGCAGGGCCGTGGCCAGGGAAATGGCGGGGGAGAGGTCCTCCGTCATGGGCAGAATCAGCACGTCCGCCGGGGCGGTGGGCAGGTCCGGGTTCAGCATGCCCTGTTCGCCCAGCACGTAGAAGAGGCGGGTCAGGCCGATGGAGATGCCGGCGCCGGGCAGCTGGCGGTCGGTGTAGAACTCCGCCAGGTTGTCATACCGTCCGCCGGAGCAGACGGAGCCGATCTCCGGGTGGTCCAGCAGCGTGGTCTCGTAGACGGTGCCGGTGTAGTAGTCCAGACCCCGGGCAATGGAGAGGTCCACGGCGAAGTTCTCCGCCGGAACGCCGAAGTCAGCGAGGTAGCGCACCACGGTCCTGAGCTCCTCCAGGCCCGTGTCAAAGGTCTCATTGCGGCCCTGATAGCCCTCCAGGGCGGAGAGAACCTCCTCATTGCTGCCGGAGATTGCGATGAAGCGCAGGATCTCGTCTACCTTCTCCGCGGGGATGGCAAAGTCCTCCACCAGGATGGTCTTGACCTTCTCGGGACCGATCTTGTCCAGCTTGTCCACCGTGCGCATCACATCGGCGGACTGCTCACTCAGCCCCAGGCTGGCATAAAAGCCGTTGAGGACTTTGCGGTTGTTCACCCGGATCTGGAACCGCTTCAGGCCCAGCGTGGAGAAGGTCTTGTAGATAATGGAGGGGATTTCCGCCTCGTTGATGATGGAGAGCTTGCCGTCGCCGATGATGTCGATGTCCGCCTGATAAAACTCCCGGAAACGGCCCCGCTGAGCCCGTTCACCCCGGTAGACCTTGCCGATCTGGTAGCGGCGGAAGGGGAAGGAGAGGTCGTTGTAGTGCAGTGCCACGTACTTGGCCAGGGGCACCGTCAGGTCAAAGCGCAGGCTCAGGTCGCTGTCGCCCTTCTGGAAGCGGTAGATCTGCTTTTCCGTCTCGCCGCCGGCCTTGGCCAGCAGCACGTCGCTGGATTCGATGACGGGGGTATCCAGGGGGGTGAAGCCGTAGAGGGAATAGGTGCGCCGGAGGATCTCCATGATGCGCTCCATCTGCTGCTGGGGTGCCGGCAGCAGTTCCATAAAGCCGGACAGCGTCCGGGGGGTCATTTTTGCCATGATGACAACTCCTTTTGATGATGTTGAAAAGCGGTGGAATGGGAAAAAAGATGCTCCCGTCCCAGGCGATTGGGACGAGAGCAGGATTCTGCTTCGTGGTGCCACCCAAATTCAAGACCCTGACCGGGTCTCCTTTGGCCTCCGGGGGTACGGGGAGGATGCCGTGGGCGTTTCCGCCCCCGCTCCGCCGCTGTCCTTCCCTCACGCCGGCCGGGGCGCTCTCAGCGGGCGCGTCCCTCTCTGTGGGGCCGGGAACTGTGAAGTACTGCTGCGGCATCTGCGCGGAAATCCAGAGAAATTGTATCCAATTCCCCGGGAAAAGTCAAGCGATGGGCCGGTTGGAAGCAGGGTTGACGATGAGCCGCCAGTCCAGATCGCCCCGGGCCAGGCCCAGCACCAGGACCTCTGCCGTGGCGATATTGCTGGCAAAGGGAATGTTGTTCTGGTCGCACAGCCGGGAGATATAGGCCACGTCTCCGGCCATGGCCTCATTGCTGGGATCGTTGAAAAACAGCACCAGGTCAAATTCATTATAGGCAATGCGGGCGCCGATCTGCTGGCTGCCGCCGTGGGCGTAGGAGAGGAAACAGTGTACCTGCAGGCCAGTGGCCTCGGCGACCATGTGGCCGGTGGTGTTGGTGGCGTAAATATGATGACGGGATAAAATGCCGGCGTAAGCGGTGCAGAACTGAACCATCAGATCTTTCTTGTTGTCATGGGACATGAGCGCAATATTCATTGAGAACAGGCTCCTTTCTATCTGATTCGCAGCAGGGGGACCCGTTCCCCCCGGATGCGTCTTGCAATATTTCGGTAGGCCGCGGCGGAGAGCTGATTTTCCACCAGCGGAACGGGAACACCCCGGTTCAGGCACAATGGCAGGGCATCATCCTCCGGCACGACGCCCAGCAGGGGGAGTCCCGCTTTGTCAATGGCGTCGTCAATGGTGGTGTGGAGTTGGCGCAGCAGTTTTTTGCGCACCCGGTTTACCACCAGATGGAGTCTTCCGGCGGGGAAACGGTTCAATACCATCACGGTATGCTGGGCATCCCGCAGGGAAGAGGCATCCGTACAGGTGACCACCACGCAGCGGTCTGCGCCGCAGGTGGCCAGGCGGAAACCGGTGCCAAGGCCCGCCGGTGCGTCCAGCAGGCAGAAATCAAATCGGTGACGGACCTCCTGCAGCAGGGAGATCATCTGGGTCTCTGTTACCGGGCGGCCGCGATTGGAAACCGGCGCGGTCAAAAGGTAAAGGCCCGGCACCTTGGGATGTTCCACCACGGCACCGGAGAGGGAACAGCGCCCCTGTGCCACGTCGGAGAAGTCCATCAGAGCCCGGTCGGAAAGGCCCAGCGACAGGTCTAGGTTCCGAAGGCCGATATCGCAGTCCAGACACAGTACCCGCCGGCCGCTCTGGGCCAGAGCGGTGCCTACGCCGGAGACGAAGGAGGTTTTTCCCGTGCCGCCTTTGCCGGACACGACGGCAATACACATGCCCTGGGATGCCATGAAAAACCTTCCTCCTTTCCGATACACTCTATTGTTTCATTATAACGGATTCTTTTTGATTTTTGCAAATAATCTGGGGTATTTTTTTGGTGTTTCCCGAATTTTTTTCACCAGCACCAGCCGGTGACGGACTTGGGTGCCGGGAATGACGTAATCCCGGACCTGTGCGGTCTCGCCGCCCAGGGTCCGCAGCGCGGTTTCCGCCGAGCGCAGCTCCTGGTCGGAGTCCACGGATTTCATGGCCAGGAAGGACCCGCCCACTTTGACCAGCGGCAGGCACAGCTCCGAGAGCACCGGCAGGGATGCTACCGCCCGGGACACGGCCAGATCATAGCTCCCCCGGTGCTCCGCGGCAAATTCCTCCGCCCGGCCGTGGATGCAGGCCACGTCCGTGAGGCCCAGCTCATCGCAGACTGTCTGCAGGAAGTTCACCCGTTTTCCCAGGGAATCCAGCAGGGTCAGACGGATGGAGGGCTCCACCAGCCGCAGCGGCATGCCGGGGAAACCTGCCCCGGTGCCCACGTCCACCACGGATTTGCCCCGGAAGTCCGCCAGGGTCAGCAGGGCGGCGCAGTCCAGAAAGTGCAGGGTGGCCACGTCGTCAGGGTCCGTGATGGCGGTGAGGTTCATAACTTTATTGGTCTCCAGCAGCAGCTCCGCGTATCGCTGCAGCTGGGGGATGGCGTCAGTGGGAAGGCCCAGGGCCTCCAGCCCCTGCCGCAGGATGGGTTCCATCTGCTCCATTACGTACGCTCCTTCAAAAGATCCCGGATCTCCGCAAGCAGCACTTCTTCGCGGGAAGGCTGGGGCGGGGGAGGAGGTGCCTCCTCCTTTTTCCGGTGCAGGCGGTTGACGGCCTTCACCAGGCAGAACACCGCAAAGGCCATGATGAGGAAGTTCAAAACGGCGTTGATGAAGTTGCCCAGCATTAAGGCACCGCCGCCGGGCAGCTGGAAGCTGAGGCCGGAGAGGGCCTCGTTGCCGCCTGCAAAGATTCCCAGGATGGGATTGATGATGTCGTTCACCAGGGAGTTGGTGATGGCGCTGAAAGCGCCGCCGATGATGACGCCCACCGCCAGATCCAGAACATTGCCACGGGCAATGAATTTTTTGAATTCGGCGATGAAGCCTTTGGTTTTGGACATAGATCGAGTCCCTTTCACGTGGTTTGAGATTGGGGTGTCACCCGCAGCTGGGGGGAGAGGAGACGGGCCAGGATCACAGCAAACTGCGCCCGGGTCAGGGGGGATTTTCCGTCAAAATTACCTGCCGCATCCACGCCGGTGAAAACGCCGGCCTGATAGAGGCGGGTCACATCCGCCCGATCCGTATCCGCCGGGACGGCATCACTGAGGGCGGGAAGCAGGTCGTCTCCCGCAATCAGAGACATGGCGGCGGCCGCATCGAACCGGGTGGCGTCCTCCGTCAGAGTATCGGGGAGGGCGGCATCCATGGCGCCGGGCAGTCCCCGGAGATAGCAGTCCGCGCCCCAGTACCAGGCGTCGGTACTGGCGCCGTCGCTGTCGGAATAGGTGTTGATCCGCACCATGGGATCGTGGGCGGCGTAGTCTGCCGCATCGATGTGGTAGCGGTACATATAAAAGAGAGGGTCAAAGCTGTTGGACCGGTCCAGGTTGGCCTGGACGGAAAATGTCCCGTCCACCGTCAGCGTCAGCGTGGCGGGAACCTTCTCCGGGAGATTCTCTCCCACCAGAGTGATGATATAGTCGCCCTGAGGCAGCTCTGTGCCGCCCAGGCCGCTGGCAGCGACCTGAACAAAGGAGGCTGCATCATAGGCGGTGCCGTCCGGTAGGGTGATGGACACTGCACCGGTTCCGGCGGGGGCAGCGGGAAGTTCGCCGTCCTCTCCCGCCAGGCGCCACTTTACCCGAGCGGTGAGGACCTCCAGCTGGGCGGCGGTCAGGGTCTCCTGGGGAGAGAAGGTGGTCGCCGACGTGCCGTTGAGCACGCCGGTCTCGTAGCACAGCTTTACCGCGTCTTTGTACCATGCGTCTGCCGGAATATCAGCGAAGGCTGTATAGCTTCTCTCCACCGGCAAGAGGGGGGGCGCTGAATCCATTGCGGCGCAAGGGATTGCGGAGATAGACAGGAATAGAGCCGATAAAACGGCGCAAAGGGTACGCTTCATAGGGTCCGCTCCTTTCTGTTGGCTGGAAATGAGTTTAACAAAACGTTGTACTTCCTATAAAAAATACAAATTGTATAAACTGGACAAGCAGCCGAAAAAGTTCCTGTCTGCCGCAAGGGAAGGAAAGATTCCACAATTCCTGTTGATCGTCTTGCGAGGCGGGAAAGCAAGGGGGGAGCGAAAACGGTGCGGAGAGTCAAAAGAGGGTTTCTTCCATGTCCTGAAGGGAAGAGGTCAGAAACTGGAAGAAGCCTTCCGCTCCGGCACCGTGGCCCACAGAGACCACGGTGCCGGAAAGAAAACGGAAGAATCTTTATTTCTTGTTGGGGATCAGCTTTTCCGTGCCGCCCATGTAGGGACGCAGGACCTCGGGGATCACCACGGTGCCGTCGGCCTGAAGGTTGTTCTCCAGGAAGGCAATCAGCATCCGGGGAGGTGCCACGCAGGTGTTGTTGAGGGTGTGGCACAGCTGCATCTTGCCGTTTTCATCCTTGTAGCGGATGCGCAGACGGCGGGCCTGGGCGTCGCCCAGGTTGGAGCAGGAGCAGACCTCGAAGAACTTCTGCTGACGGGGAGACCAGGCCTCAATGTCGCAGGACTTCACCTTCAGGTCGGCCAGATCGCCGGAGCAGCACTCCAGCTGCCGCACGGGGATGTTCATGCTGCGGAACAGCTCCACGGACATCTTCCACAGCTTCTCATACCACTCCTTGGACTCCTCGGGCTTGCAGACCACGATCATCTCCTGCTTTTCAAACTGATGGATACGATAGACGCCCCGCTCTTCAATGCCGTGGGCGCCCTTCTCCTTGCGGAAGCAGGGAGAGTAGGAGGTGAGGGTCTGGGGCAGGCTCTCAGCAGGGAGGATCTGGTCGATGAAGCGGCCGATCATGGAGTGCTCGCTGGTGCCGATGAGGTACAGGTCCTCGCCCTCGATCTTGTACATCATGCCGTCCATATCGGTCTGGGACATCACGCCTTCCACCACGTTGCCGTGGATCATGAAGGGAGGAATGCAGTAAGTGAAGCCCTTGCCGATCATGAAGTCACGGCCGTAGGCCAGCACGGCCTCGTGGAGGCGAGCAATGTCGCCCAGCAGATAGTAGAAGCCGGAGCCGGAGACACGGCCGGCGGCGTCCAGATCAATGCCGTTGAAGGACTCCATGATATCCACATGATAGGGAATCTCAAAGTCGGGAACCTTGCATTCGCCGAACCGCTGGACTTCCACATTGCAGGAGTCATCGGGGCCCAGAGGCACGGAGTCGTCGATCATCTGAGGAATCACCAGCATCCGCTTGTGAAGCTCGGCGTCCAGCTCGGCCTCCTGCTTTTCCAAGGCCGCCAGGCGCTCCGCCTCATCAGTGACCTGCTTCTTGACGGCCTCTGCCTCCGCCAGCTTGGAGGGGTCCTTCTTGGCCTGGCCCATCAGCATACCCACCTGCTTGGACAGCCGGTTCCGGTCGGAGCGGAGCTGGTCCGCCTCGGCAATGGTGGCGCGGCGCTTGCTGTCCAGCTCGATGACCTCGTCTACCAAAGGCAGCTTTTCATCCTGGAACTTCTTCTTGATGTTTTCCTTTACTGCCTCGGGATTTTCCCGGATAAACTTTATATCCAGCATTTTTTTCACCTCATAAATAGTTTTGAATGACATGTTTCACGTGAAACATGGGATCAATGATTTAGAACCGCTTCGTTCAGCTGTTCGAAGCGCTGTGCCGGGGATGTGACGTCATTGACGCTGTCGGTAGGGAGATAGTCTTGAAGCCCCTGCTCCGTCATGTTCTGCAGGGTTCTGCGGCAGGCGTCGTAATCGCCGGCAGAGTACTGCTGCTGCAGGGTGTAGAGCGCCAGAAGAGCGTCCGCCTTCAGCTGGGCATCATCTGCGGACTTCTGAGCCTCCTCCAGCTGGGACTCCAGCTCTTCCTGGTTTTTCTCGGCGTCACTGAGCTGCTGCTGCAGATCCAGAATCTGATCTTGGGTGTTCTGAATCTCCTGCATAGCAGAGACGGAATCCTGCAGCTCACCCAAGACCTCACTGTTGCTGCGCTGATGCATGACAAAGGACAGTGCCATCAGCAAAAATGCAACAATAAAGAGAATCATAATGTAAACCACCACCGGCTTTTTACTTTTGGGGGCGGTTTCCTGGGGGGCCGCAGCGGGAGTTTGATCCGCACCGCTGCTGCGCTTTTCCAATTTCATATTCGTATTCAGGTCCTTTCGGAAGTTCCTTCCTTGGATTTGTGTACCTGGAGAAGAGCCAACGCCTCCAACAGGTCGTTGAGATCGTCCATTCCGTAGTATTCCAATTCAATGCGGCCTTTTTTCCGGCCGCTCACAATTCGTACGCCCCGGCCAAGCCGGGAGGTCAGATCCCTCTGAGCTTCAGCGGCGTAGTCCACACGCTGTGGGTCCGGTTCTTTTTCCGGTTTCTTTTCCGCTGACAGCTTTTTGACCAGTGCCTCCGTCTGCCGGACGGACAGCCCGCCTGCCACCACGGCGTTGGCCGCGTTTTCCTGCAGGGCAGGGGAGAGGGGCAGAAGCGCCCGGGCATGACCGGCGGAGAGCTTGCCTTCCTCCACCAGCTGACGCACAGCGGGGGTCAGACTCAGCAGCCGCAGGGAATTGGTGACGGCGCTCCGGGATTTGCCTACTTGTCTCGCGGCTTCTTCCTGCGTCATGTGATAGGTTTCAATCAAAGATTGGAAACCGGCGGCTTCCTCCATGGGATTCAGATCCTCCCGCTGGAGGTTTTCGATCATAGCCAGCTCAGCGGCCTTGCGGTCGTCGGCCTCAATGACAATCACCGGCACTTCCTGCAGTCCCGCAATGCGGGCGGCCCGCCAGCGGCGCTCGCCGGCAATAATCTGGTAGTAGCCGGAGGCCAGTTTCCGCACAGTCAGAGGCTGGATAATGCCGTGTTCACGGATGGAGTCGGCCAGTTCCGCCAGGGAAGCCTCGTCAAAGGACTTCCGGGGCTGCGAGGAACAGCTCTCCACCTGTGAAATGGGCAGGTACAAGCTGCCCGTTGATTCTGCTTGCAACACATCGTCGCCCAACAGAGCGCCGAGTCCCCGGCCCAGGCCGGAGGGCTTTTTGGATGCCATGGAGATTCTCCTTTCCGGGAAATTCAGGCGGACTGCTTGTCCAGAAATTCCGCCGCAAATGCGGTGTAAGCCTCAGCACCCCGGGAAGTCCGGTCGTAGGACGTAATGGGCTTGCCGTGGCTGGGGGCCTCGCTGAGGCGGACGTTCCGGGGAATAACGGTGGCGTAGACCTTGCCGGGGAAGTAGTGTTTGACTTCCTCCGCCACCTGCAGCGCCAGGTTGGTGCGCCCATCGAACATGGTCAGCAGCACGCCTTCCAGCTCCAGTCTGGGATTGAGAGAGCGGCGGACAATGCGGACGGTGTTCATCAGGTCGCTGAGGCCTTCCAGGGCAAAATACTCACCCTGTACCGGGACCAGAATGGCGTCCGCAGCACACAGGGCGTTCAGCGTCAGCAGTTCCAGGGAGGGGGGACAGTCGATAAAAATGAAGTCGTAGTCCTCTTTTACCTGTTCCAGCGCGTCCTTCAGCAGAAATTCCCGGCGCTCCATGCCAATCAGCTCGATTCCAGCACCGGCCAGAGCCTTGTTGGAGGGAAGTACGTCGCCGTACTTGGTGTGTACCAGGGCGTCCCTGGTTGGCACGTCCGCAATCAACACCTCATAAATGCCCTTGGATACGGTCTTGTCCACGCCCATGCCGGAGGTGGAATTGGCCTGGGGGTCGAAGTCGCACAGCAGCACCCGTTTGCCCCGTTCCGTCAGGGCGGCGGCCAGATTTACGCAGGTGGTAGTTTTCCCAACACCGCCCTTTTGGTTCACGATTGCAATGGTTTTTGCCACAAAGGCACCTACTTTCCAAAATCAAGATGTCCCAATGGGATGGGTTCCATAGAACGAATCCATTATAACAAGGTGTATAAGCAGTTGCAAGGTGCTTTCTGCAAGAATCCGAAAAAAAGTGAATGGTTTCACGTGAAACATACCGGAAAAAGAAAACTTGCCGGACATGTTTCACGTGAAACATGTCCGGCGCAAATCACATCAGCAAAAGACCGCCATAGGGAGGAAGGGTCAGAAACAGCGTGCCGTCTCGGGGATGAAGCTTCCGGCCGGTGAGCAGATCCCGTACCACCGGCGCGGTCCAGGGCAGCATCAGGGGCACTGACTTGTCAGAAGCGTTGACTACGGTTACGATCCGCTCCTCCGGCAGCCGGCGGGCAAAAGCCAGAATGGGACCGGAAGTATAGAGATAATCAATTTCACCCCGCTGGAGAGCGGCCCGTTCCCGACGGAGGCGGCCTAAGGTCTGGAACCAGGACAGCAGGGGATAGCGGCCCAGGCTCCAGGGATAGGTGCCCCGATTCAGGGGGTCCTCAAATCCCTCCAGACCCAACTCATCGCCATAGTAGACCGTGGGAGAGCCGGGGAAGGAGAAGAGGATCAGTGCCGCCAACTTTACCAGGGCCGTCCCGTGGGCCCGCTCCGCCGGAGAAAGACGATAGGCAGCCCGGGCGGCCTTGCTCTCAGGAACCTGCTTGGCGCCCAGCACGGTCATAATGCGGGGCGTATCATGGGTGCCCAGAAAGTTCATGGAGTTGTAGAATGCGGCAGGGGGATAATTTTCCCGGATGGATTCCATGGACTCCCGGAAGTCGTCGGCATCGCCGCCCTGCAGATAGGCCAGCAGCGCCGTGCGGAAGGGGTAGTTCATGACGCCATGCAGTTCATTGCCCAGCAGATAGCGCCGCCGCTGGGAGTAGGCGATCTTGTTGCTGGCATCCTCCCACACTTCACCGATCAGCAGCGCCTCCGGCTTGGTTTCCTCCACGGCGGTCCGCAGCTTTTCGATGAACCAGTCCGGCAGCTCATCCGCCACATCCAGACGCCAGCCGTCAGCGCCGCAGCGGAGCCAGCGGCGGATGATGGCATCCTCGTCATCAATGATATACTGCTGATAGCTGGGGCTGTCCTCCCGGACCGCCGGCAGTGTGCGGATGCCCCACCAGGAATCGTAGTCCGAGGGCCAGGGATGGAAGCTGTACCAGTCGAAATAGGGGGAATCCTGGCTCTGGGAGGCGCCTACCGTGGGATAGAAGCCGTCATCGTTGAAGTAAATACTCTGGGAGCCGGTATGGTTGAACACACCGTCCAAAATGACGCGCATCCCCAGCTCATGAGCGGTGCGGCACAGGCTGCGAAAATCTGCTTCCGTACCCAGCAGGGGATCGATCTTGCTGTAATCGGCGGTATTGTAGCGGTGGTTGGAGGCAGACTCAAAAATGGGGTTGAGATACAGGGTAGTGACGCCCATGGAGGCAAGTCTTGCCAACTTGGAGGTGATTCCCCGCAGCGTGCCGCCGAAAAAGTCCCGGTTGCGGATCTCGCCGTCCGGGTCCGGCCGCCATTCCGGCGTATCGTCCCAGCGGCGGTGGACCCAGCGGTTGCCCACCATTCCGAAGGTTTCTGTGGAATCGTCGGGAAGGCGGCAAAAACGGTCTGGAAAAATTTGGTATGTCACACCCGGGCCGAACCAATCAGGGAAATGGCTTTCCCGGTAGACGGTCATCTGCCAGCAAAACGGGTCTCCCTCACTGCGGTAGCCGGTTCGGTCCAGGAAGCAGCCGGAGCCGTCCGGCCGCCGGAACCGGAAATAGTACCACACCAGCTCTGGCTCGGCCGGAACGGAAAATGTCAGCCCGTAGCGGACCCGCTCGGCCTGGGGGCCTTCCAAAAGCATCTCCCGCTCCTCTTCCAGCTGGGCGAACTCATGGCGCAGCACCAATGTGCAGGAGGTAAACTGCTCCGATGCCAGAGGCCGGCAGTGAAAGGTGACGGTCTGACCGCAGGGAATGGCTCCAAAAGGGTCCTTGCAGACAAGACAACGGGAATCAAAGACAAACGGTTCGCTCATGAAGAACGTAAACTCCTTACTGCAGCAGCTGATTTTCACCGATGACGGCAGTACCGATCTCATCGGCGGAGAAATAGGCGTTGAGAATGTTGACGGCGGTGGAAGCCAGGGCGGCGCCGGCGTTGCCGTGCTCGATCACCATGGCCAGGGCGATCTCAGGATCGTCATAAGGAGCAAAGCAGACAAAGACACCATTATTGGTCTGTCCGCCGCCCAACTGGGCGGTACCAGTCTTGGCACCGGCCTCCACCACACAGCTGCGAAAATAACTGTACAGTTGGCCGCCGGGCTGGGTGTAGCCCAGCATGCCTTTTTTCACGGCCTCCAGTGTGGAGTCCTTGATGGAGACCACGTTTTTGGCAGAGGAATCGCCCACTGCCAGCACCTCGGAGTTGTCGTAGGATTTGGCGGCCTTGAGCAGATGGGCTTCACAGTGCTGTCCGCCGGAGACCAGCGTGGCGATGTAGTTGGCCAGCTGGAGAGGGGTATAGGCCTGGCTTGACTGGCCAAAAGCAGCCCAGGGAGCCTGGTCCTCGCCCGGAGGGTTCTCCGGCAGTGTACCGGTGCTGTCACCGACTTCAACCCCGGTGTGGGACCCCAGACCAAAGGACTTCAGGTATTCCACCAGCGTATCCATGCCCATCCGATAGCCCATCTCCGCAAAGAAGTAGTTGCAGGAGTTGGTGATGGCCTGGGTGACGTTTAAAAGGCCGTGGCCGCTGTGGTCCCAGCAGTAGGTGTAGCTCTGGGGGGAGCCGGGATAGGTCCACTTGCCGGTGTCATTGATTTTTTCCGTCAGCGTCACGTTACCGGTCTCCAAAGCTGCCACGGCGGTGAGGGGCTTGAGAGTGGAGCCGGGGGCATAGGTGCCCTGGGTGGCCCGGTTGAATTCCGGCCGGGCCAAATTGCTGGAAATAGCCGCGTAATTGGTACTGTACGTGGAGGGGTCAAAGGTGGGATAGGAGGCCAGGGCCAGGATCTCACCGGTGCCCACCTGCACAATGGCGCAGCCGGCGCCCCGGGTATCGTCCCCGTCCTCGGCGTTCATCTGCGCCACGGTGGCCGCCAGATTTTCCTCCACTGCTTGCTGCAGGTCCAGGTCGATGGTCAGCTCCACGGTGTTGCCGGGCTGGGGCTGCTCCGAGTAGAACTCGCCGGTGACCTTGCCGTTAGAGTTGGTGGAGACCACCCGGGTGCCGTCGGTGCCCCGGAGGTACTCCTCAAAGGCCTTTTCCACACCGGAGCGTCCGATCTTGTCGTCGGGGTCGTAGCCTTTCTCCCGCAGAGTGCCGTCCTGATATTCCGGATCAGTGGCGTAAATGGGGGTAACCTGGCCCAGGATCTGGGCGGCATAGGTGGTGGAGTATTCCCGGACGGAGGAGGCGGTGACCTTGGCGCCGCTGTACTGTCCGTCCGCCAGCAGGGAGATGAAGCCGGTGGAGATGTCATCCGCCATCACATAGGCGGTGGTGTTGACCACCTTTCGGACGGAGAGCTCATACTGAATGCCCAGGACCAGCCGGGCCTCCGTCTGGGAAAAAGACTCCGGGACCTCCAGATCCTCCCGCATCCAGCCCATCAGCGTCTCCGGGGAGATGCCGGCATCCGTCAAAAGCTGGGCCGAGAGCTGCTCTGTGGTCAGCAGGTCCAAAAGTTCATCCGCCCGCTCTTTGGCCGCTTTCTTGGCGGCCTCCACGGCGTCGGTGTCCTTCTGGTCCACCTCCGAGGGAAGGGTGGGGATGGAGTCGGCGCTTTCGCCCACCGTCTCCGGGTGCTCCAGCAGGTAGTTGCCCAGGGCCTCACTGGCGGGTTTGAGGGATATGACGTATTTCAAGAAGCGGGAGTTCAAAGTGTCCGTCATGGAGTCCAGGGTGTAGGTATAGGGGGATTGCCGGGAGATGGGCAGGTTGTCGATCCAGGACACGCCGTTGGCCTGGCATAGCTGCACCAGCCGCAAAATGGCCTCGTTGGGGTCCTCGCCGTCCTTGAGGAGGCTGGAGTCGAAGGTGAGGCTGTAGGTGGAGCGGCTGGACACCATCACCTGTCCGTTGCGGTCGGTAATCACGCCCCGGGAGGCTTCCACCTTCTCCTCACGGGCGATGGTGCGGATGGACTGGGCCACGTAGTAATCGTGGTTGACGATCTGTGTGTTGTACAGGACGCCTGCGAACACCAGCAGCACCAGCGTCAGCAGGCCTGCCAGCACATACAGGCGGAGAGCACGTGTGTCTTTGCGGTTCATGGAATACTCCTTTTAGTCGTACACATGGGTCTTGCGGAATACGGCCTGAAACAGCAGCGTCACCGGGATAATCAAAATGGCGGTGACACAGAATTCCCGGACCATCACCCAGGCGCCGGCCCGCCAGGCGGCGGACTGATTGACCCACAGCAGCAGGCAGTGGAAGGCGTCCGTCAGCAAAAAGGCGGCGGCGGAAGAGACCAGGGAACAGATGAAGCCGGCGGAGAGAAGTCCCTTGGCGATCAGTCCGCCGCACAATCCTACCAGCGGGAAAATCAGCGTGTAAAAGCAGGGAATGACACCTGGCAGCAGGCTGTCGCACACCACGCCCAGAACCAGCGCATAAATGGACCCGGCCAGCGGGCCCTCCAGTGTGCCGATCACGGCGGCCAGCACCGGATAGAGGAAGGGGATGACACCCCAGAGCGTAATCCGTTGAAAGATGGCCCCTTGGGCCAGAAAGCATAAAAACGTGGCGGCGCCATACAGGCACCACTTGAAAATGGTCTCGTTGCGTGCCAGCACGCTTGGCTCCTCCTTTCCGGGGATCAGGAAACGATGTCAAAGGACTTGATGACGGCCACTTCTGTCAGGGAGTCCAGGTCTGCCTCAGGTATCAGCACTGCGTAAGAAGAGGCGCCGGAGTCGTCCTTCTGGACCTCTTCCACGGAGCCGATCACAAGGCCGGAGGGGTAGTAGCCGCCAAGACCGGAGGTGACCACCAGATCGCCTCCCAGCAGCTGACAGTCCGCCGGCAGATAGTCCATCCGCAGCCGGCCATCCTCCATCAGGGAGAAGTCGCCTACGGCCACGCCCAGGTCCTTAGTGCGGAATACCTGGGCGCCCATGGAGGTGCTGGTATCCACCACGGTCAAAACCGTGCACCAGTTATAGCCCACCGCGCTGACGATGCCCACCAGATTGCCGGTGGCGTCCACCACGCAGTCATTGACGGCGATGTCGTAGTTGGTGCCCTTGTCCAGCGTCAGAGAGGAGGCCCAGTTGGAAACACTGCGCTCCGTCACCCGGGCATTTTCAAACTCAAAGTCCCGCCGCTGGGTCTGCAGGCCCAGCAGATCCCGCAAAAAGGCATTTTCCTCGCTGTCGTCCTGGGCCTGGCGGATCTGGGCCTCCATCTTGGCGATCTGCTGGCGCAGCTCGGCGTTTTCCTCTTCCAGAGCGGTGGTATCCTTATAATAATTCTGCTTGTCGTTAAACCAGGTGGCCACCGCCGTGTAGGCGGAGCGGAAGGGAGAGGACAACACCCCTGCCACATTGGCCAGCGGGGAGGAGGTGGTGCTGAGGAAGGACATGACGGCCAGAGCCACGGCGATCACCGCCGCGGCAAACAGCACCCAGAGACCATGGTCTTTCCAAAAATTCTTCACGGATAGCCTCCTTCCGGCTCTCAGCCCAGCAGGCGGACGCCGAAGTGCAGCAGCATCTGGCTCAGCCGCAGCACCGGCAGACCCATCACATTGAAAAAGTCGCCGTCCAGCCGCTCCACCAGCAGCGCGCCCTTGCCCTGGACACCATAGGCCCCGGCCTTATCCATGGGTTCGCCGGTGGCGATGTAGCTCAAAAGCTCTGCCTGGGTGGCGGGGCGGAAATACACCCGGGTGGTCTCGCTCTCCGTCAGGCTCCGGTCACCCTGCCGCACCGTCACGCCGGTGCAGACCGTGTGGGACCGGCCCTGCAGAGCGGTGAGCATCCGCAGAGCGTCCGCCTGGTCGGCAGGCTTGCCCAGGCGGGCGTCGTCCAGAAATACCATGGTGTCGGCGGTGATGACGATCTCCTCCGGCATGCACAGCGCAGCCGCCGCCTGGGATTTTTCCCGGGAAATATAAGCCACCGTCTCCTGGGGGGAAAGGCCCGCCGGATAGGTCTCCTCCGTGTCCGGCACGCGGATGTCGAACTCCGTGACGCCGATGCGTCGCAGCAGCTCTTGCCGCCGGGGGGACCCGGAGGCCAAAACGATCTTTGCCATATTGTTCTCGTTCCTTTTGTCGTACTTATTTGCCGGTGGAGCCGAATCCGCCCCGGTCCGGTCCCTCCAGCCGCTCCACCCGGCAGAAGGTCAGGCGGGGCTGGTTCTCCAGGATGCGGAACTGGCAGATCCGGGCACCCCGGGGAATGGTCACATCCCGGGTGGCATAGGCGGGCATGTGCCACTGGTCGCCGTCCCCGCAGTAGGACTGGTCCACCACACCCACGCCGTTGGTCTGCAGAATGCCATAGTTTTTAAACGTGGAGCTGCGGGGCGCAATATGGGCCTCGTAGCCCGCCGGCAGCTCCATGGCGACACCCAGGGGGATCAGCCGGAACTCCCCAGCCCGAAGCGTCACCTCCTGGGCAGCGCGGAGGTCGATCCAGTCGGACTTGCCGGCCACGTACTCCAGCGGTGCCACGTCCTCCGAGAAATATTTTACCTTGATGGTCTCCATGAAATGCTCCTAGAATCAAAAACAATTTGTAATATGTGAAATATAAAATACAATCTGTATCAAAAAAACAGGGTTATTCCACGCCCCGCTCATACAGTCCCCGGGTAAATTCGCCCTGGGGAGCAGCGCCGTGGAGGTAGGCCCGGGACACCTCAGCGCAGGTTTCCGGGGACTCGGTGGTAAAGCGCAGGCGGGCAAAAGCCAGGCCCAGACGCTTCCACTCCGGCCGGTCTGCCAGCCACACTGGGCGGCTGTTCTGGACTTCCGTCCGATGCCCGTAGGCGGGCAGCAGGGGAAAGGCGGCGCCGGTGCGGTCCTGCAGCACATGGCCGCGGCGGCAGGGGCCGTCGCAGGGCACCAGGGGACCGGTGCGGTCCAGCTTGCAGCCCTGCTGGTTCTGGACGAGGCAGTTCTCCGTGATCATCAGCGGCAGCCGGCCGTAGACGATGGCCTCGGTGGGCAGGACCTTGTGGAGATCCCGCAGCTGGGCAAAACGCAGCTCAAAGGAGGCGCAGGCAGAGGAGAGACCCTTCTGGCGCAGATAGTCCAGAGACCGGGAGTTGAAGACGTTCAGGCCGTAGTCGCCATAGAGTTCCAGCCCCAGGTCCCGGGTCAGGGAGAGGTGGCCGATGTTGCCCACCAGCACGCCCCCGACGCCCAGATCTCGGACCTTCTCCAGCAGGGAACGCAATTCTGCCTCATCCCGGTCCCGCCAGACACGGGGCAGCACGGCGCACCATGCGGTGTCTCCTGCCGGCAGGGCGGAGCGCTGGGCCAGCTGCTCCAGCGGTGCGTAGACCCGGGCGGGGCCGCAGGCGAGCAGCTCCGGCGTCAGCTGAGCAAGGTCTGCCACAGATACGGTGAGCTGCGGGGCCTTCTGCGCGCAATCGATTTCGGGCAGGGGAGGAACCGGCAGTTCCCGGCGGGGCGGCACGGCGGTCCGGGCCTCGGTCAGCGCGGCCAGGGCGTCCCGCCGCAGCGCGTTGACGGCGCTGGCGGAAAGAGCCAGACCGTTCTCCACCTCCGCGTCCGTCCGGCGACAGCGGTAGGCGGTGCCGCCGGTCTTCTGCAGCCGGGTGATGAGGTCTTCCCGGGTGAGGGGACGGCTGCGGGCACTCTCCGGCACGGGGCCGGTGGCGGTGACGGTGTGGACGCCATCGGAGGCGGTCAGGGTGCAGGGTTCACCAGCGGCCACACGGCAGGAGACGTCCACCCAAACCGTCCGCAGATTGTCCTTTTCATAGGCCCGCCGGGCCTCGTCAAAGAGCTCCTTGGGTTCCGGCGTGTTCTCCGGACGGGTGCCGAACATGGCCTCGCCGTGGCGGCCCCGCCAATAGGCGTCGGTAAACCCGGAGCGGGAGAAAGCCTGCTCCAGTTCCGCGGACTCGGCGGCGGTAGGCTTGCGGCCCTCTTCCAGCAGCCGGGCATAGATCCGGGTGATGACGGCCACGTACTCCGGGCGCTTCATCCGGCCTTCCAGCTTCAGACAGGAAACGCCCATCTCCGCCATCTCCCCCAGATTCCCGGCCAGGCAGCTGTCCTTCAGACTCAGGGGGTACTTGCCCCGGGCGGGGCCGTCCACTCCGTAGGGCAGGCGGCAGGGCTGGGCGCAGCGGCCCCGGTTGCCGGAGCGGCCGCCGATCAGGGCGCTCATGGCGCACTGACCGGAATAGCACATGCACAAAGCGCCGTGGACAAAGACCTCCACTTCCACCGGGCAGTTATGGCAGATGGCGGCGGAGTCCTCTTTGGAGCACTCCCGGGCGATGACCACCCGCTCGCAGCCGTCGCCGGCAAGTTCCACCGCGCCGCCGGAAGTAAAGATGCTCATCTGGGTGCTGGCGTGGAGGGGCTGGTCCGGCAGGCACCGGCGCAGCAGGTCGAAAAGGCCCCAGTCCTGCACCAAAATGGCGTCCACGCCCAGCCGGCAGGCAGCTCTGGCGGTCTCCAGCGCCGCCGGCAGTTCCCGGTCCGAGACCAGCGTATTGAGGGTGAGAAACACCCGGGTGTCCCGTTCATGGCAGTAGCGCAGTGCCTGGGCGAACTCCTCGTCGGAAAAATTCTTGGCGCCCCGGCGGGCATTGAATTCGCCCCAGCCTAGATACACGGCTCCTGCGCCGTTTTGCACCGCCGCCCGGAGGGATTCCGGGGACCCGGCGGGGGAGAGCAGTTCCGGCTTCATCCCTGCTTCTCACTTTTTTGCAGGTGTTCCAGCTTCTGCTGGAGACGGAACACCTCACGCTTGAGCTCACTGACCTGGTTCTGGGCCTTGCCGGCCTCGTCCAGATAGCCTTTGATCTGGCCCCGCAGCTGCTCGGAGGCGGACTGGGCCTTGAAGAGCTCGTCCGTGATGTTGACGGCGGTGAGAACGGCGGCGTCCGTGCGGCCCACCTTGGCACTGTCCAGCACCTCCTGCATTTTCCCGCTGACGTAGGCGCCCACTTTTTCCATATAGGCGGCGGACTCCTCTGCCACAAAGGTATAGTCCTCCCCGCAGATGTTGATAACCACGCGGTTCGCCATAAAAAGTCCTCCTATTTTCCGGCAGGGTATACCCCGCCCATTATCTCAGCGTACAGTATATCATAGGACGGTCCCCGCCGCCAGAAAAATTCCGCTGATTTTGAAAAAATTCACAAACCCCGTTCCGTCTCCTTTTTCTCACCGGGACTTGTCGCGTCTCAAAAATTCGTGTAGAATAGGGGGGACTTGAACGAGAGGAGGAGGAACCGTGGGCAGCATTTTGATTCATACCCAGGACGAGAGCGTAACGCTGACCGCCCAGGCCGTCCGGCGGCTGCTGGAAAAGGGTGACGGAGACGCGGCGCTGCTGTACCTGGCCCTTCTCCGGCACCATGGCACCGTGCAGCCCCGGTCTCTGGCGGGAGAGCTGCGGTGGGACCGGCTGCGGATCGAGACGGCGGAGAGTACGCTGCGGGAACTGGGGCTGGTGGCCCCCCTGGAGACGCCCCCGGCCCCGGCGGACGAGCGGCCGGTGTATCAGCGCGCCGATGTGGCGGAGCGGCTGGAGCGCAGCGATGAGTTCCGGACGCTGACGGCGGAGGTGGAGAAGAAGCTGGGCAAGCGGCTGACCACGCCGGATGTGGGGGTGCTGCTGGGACTCAACGACTATCTGGGACTTCCTGCGGATGTGATCTATCTTTTGGTGTGTCACTGTGCTGAGCGGGTGGAGCGGCGCTATGGCCCCGGCCGCCGGCCCGGCATGAAGCAGATCGAGAAAGAGGGCTACGCCTGGGCCCGGATGGGCATCGACACACAGGCCGCGGCGGCGGACTACCTGAAAAAGTACGCCCAGCGGCAGGGAATGCTGCCGGCTTACATGCGGGCGCTGCAGATGGGGGAGCGCAAGCCCTCCCCCTCGGAGGAGAAGTACCTCAACGCTTGGCAGGAGATGGGCTTCCAGCCGGAGGCAGTGGCCCTGGCCTACGACAAGACCGTGCTCAAGTGCCACGAGATGCGCTGGCCCTACTGCAACGGCATCCTCAAGCGCTGGCACGAGGCGGGGCTCCACACGCCGGAGGAGATCCAGCAGGGCGACCGGCCCCAGTCCCGGCGTGAGCCCGCCGCGTCCGCCGGAGAGGACAAGAGCTGGATGCGCAAGTACATCCAGCAGCGGGACAAGGGGGTGTAACGGATGGCCTATGATGGAAGGATTCTGCGCCGGGCCTATCAGAAATTTGAAGAGGACCGCCAGCAGCGCCAGGATCGTTTTCAGTCCCGGCGGGAGGCCATCTTTCTCCGCCAGCCCCGCCTGCGGGAGATCGAGGGGGAGCTGCGCTCCACCATGAGCCGCATCATCGCCTCTGCCCTGCGCCGGGGCACCGACCCGCTGCCGGCGGTGGAGGTGCTCAAGGAGGAGAATCTGGGGCTTCAGGAGGAAAAGCGCCGCTTGCTGGCCCAGATGGGCCTGCCAGAGGATGCCCTGGAGGAGCGGCCCGCCTGTCCCCTGTGCGGCGACTCCGGCTATCGGGGCGGACAGGTGTGCCGGTGTCTGCGCAAATACTACGCCCGGGAGCAGCAGAAGGAGCTCAGCCGGATGCTGGATCTGGGCGGGCAGAGCTTTGAGACCTTTTCTCTCAATTGGTACTCCGATACGTACGATCCGATGCTGGGCATCTCGCCCCGGAAGAATATGGCCCAAATCCTGGAGATCTGCCGCAGCTATGCGGAGACCTTTTCCCAGGAAAGCGGCAGCCTGCTGCTGACGGGAGACCCGGGGCTGGGCAAGACCTTCCTCTCCGCCGCCATCGCCCGGGTGGTCAGTGGGGACGGCTGGTCCGTGGTATACGATACCGCCGGCCGCATTTTCCAGCGATTTGAGGCCCAAAAGTTCGGCCGGGAAGAGGGGGACGGGGCGTCCACCGATGTGGAGCGAGTACTGAGCTGTGATCTGCTGATCCTGGACGATCTGGGAACGGAGATGACCACGGCCTTTGTCCAGAGCGCCCTGTACCAGATTGTCAATACCCGGCTGCTGGAAAAGCGGCCTACCATCCTCAGCACAAACCTGAAGGTGGAGGCGCTGCGCAGCCGGTACACGCCCCAGATCGCCTCCCGAATCGAGGGAGAGTATCAAATCCTACCGTTTTTCGGCGAGGACATCCGCCGACTGAAACGGGAGCGGAGCTGAAGTATCATAAAAAAGGCGTCGGACCGCAAAAGCGGTCCGGCGCCTTTTGCCTGCCCGGTGCATAGGATGACGGGGAGGTGAGTCTATGAAGAATGATTTCTGCCGCTGCATTCCCTGCTGCCCCGGCCCTCCGGGCCCGGAGGGACCGGAGGGCCCCCGGGGTCCGGCAGGTCCCATGGGTCCGACAGGTCCCCGAGGAGAACGCGGCCTCAGAGGGCCGCAGGGTCCCCAGGGTCCGCAAGGTCCCCAGGGTGAGCAGGGCCCCCAGGGTGAGCAGGGCCCCCAGGGTGAGCAAGGCCCGCAGGGTGAGCAGGGCCCCCAGGGTGAGCAAGGTCCCCAGGGTGAGCAGGGCCCCCAGGGTGAGCAAGGCCCGCAGGGTGAGCAGGGCCCCCAGGGTGAGCAAGGCCCGCAGGGTCCGCAAGGTCCCCAGGGTGAGCAGGGCCCCCAGGGCGAGCAAGGCCCCCAGGGTGAGCAGGGCCCTCAGGGTGAGCAAGGTCCGCAGGGCGAGCAGGGTCCCCAGGGCGAACCGGGGACGCTGTCCACCGCCATCTTCCACGCATGGCAGACCGGAACGCTGCGGAATACCGCGCTCTTCGGAGGATTGGAGCTGGAGCAGCGGCGGTATACGCCGGAGGTGTTTACGCCGGTGAGCTCCCGGGTGCAGGTTTGGCGGCCCGGCGTGTATGATGTCCAGTTTATGATTCAGATTCCGGCAGACGCGGCGGTGTCTACCACCGTGGTGCTGCAAATGAACAACGAGGATTTGTCGGACATGACGGTGGCGATCCAGCATCCCATCGGTGCCAGCGCAGTCTACACGGCACGGACAATCCTGGAGATAACAGAGCCGTCGGCGTTCCGCCTGTCCTCTTCGGCCCGGGTATCCATTACGGGGCCGGGGACGCTGGCTGCCTGGCAGTTTTTGCTGGTGGGGTAAGCAGATACTGGGCCTGAAGGCAAGCCCGCATAAAACAGCCCGGAACGGCAACGCCGTTCCGGGCTGTTTCTTTTTCAACGCGGCGGATTGGAGTGCCGGAAACTGCGCAGATGCCAGATGGTGAGAGACAAAACGGTAATGGCGGCGTTGATCCCTACTGAGACCCAAAACTGCTGGCTCCACGGGTCCCAGAGAGCGGCACCCAGCAGCGTGGCTGCCGCTACCCGGGGGGCCGCGCCCAGCAGCCCCGGCGGCAGATAACGGGAGGGCGGAATCCCCGCCGCACCCAGCGCCAGACTGACCAGATCCCCCGGAGATGCCCCCGCCAGCCGCAGCAAAAAGACCAGCAGCCCCGCATGGTCCTGCTCTCCTGCGAGAAGCCGTTCCACTTTGGGAAACCGCGTGAGAAGTGCCGCGGCCCGCTGCCGGTTCCGCCGCCCCAGCAGGAAGGGAAGGATCTGAGCTACGGCGGTGCCGGTGAGATTGACCGCCAGCGCGGCGGGGTAGGGAAAGAGCAGCCCGCCTGCCGCCGTCAGCGCCGACATGGGAAAACAAAAGGAGACGCTTTTGACGCCGTAGAGTACCAGCAAAAAGCCGGCTGCCAGCCACATCTGCTTTGGAGAAGCACGGGAGATGGCCTCGGCGGTCATGAACCGGCGGAAGGGCCATAGCGCCCCGCACACTGCCGCCAGGAGCAAAAGCGGCACTGCCGCCCGCCAGACTTGCCTGCGCATGACCCCATTCCTCCCTGATAGACGGATATACGGTAGTATATGCGTCCGGCGGGGCAAACCGGCGCGGAAATTCCTGGGAATCTGTCCGCGGCCGGCAGCAAAAAAGAACAGGCAGCTGACAGCTGCCTGTTCCAGTATGTCAGGGTTCGGCGGGAGTTTCCTGAGCGGGCGTCTGGGTCTGCTCCTGGGATGGGTCCGTCTGGGGGGTCTGGGCGGAGGTCTCCGGCGTCGTCGTGGACGGCGTGGTCTCCGTCGGTGTTTCCACCGGCGTCTCCGTCGGGCCGGTGACCGGGGTCTCGGGCTGTGCCGGCAGGGCGGGGCCCCGGGTGATGACCTTGTTGCGCACCTTGTAGTCGCTGGTGGCCTCATAGGTGCTGGAGATCAGCTTGCCGCTGGCGCTATATACGTTGCGGTAGGATTTGACCTTATAGCCGGTGTAGGGCGTAGTGGTGACCTTCTCCGTACCGGCGGGAAGAGAAGGATCGTCCTTGTAGACGGTCTCCCAGTTGGTCTTGGAGAGGACCTCATTGGTCATCTTCACGTATGTACCGTCCACATTGGTGCCCAGGATCTTCACCGTGAGATATCCGCCGGAGTAGCTGGTGACGATCTTGATGGGGTAATCGGTGTTGTTGGTGAACTTGTAGTCCGGACCGCCCCAGGAGACGGTGGCATCCATGCCCCAGTCGATGTAGGCGGGCACGTAGCGATGGGCGTAGCGCTCAGTGATCTCCAGATTGGCCCGCAGGCAGGCGTAGTACAGGGTAGAGGAGGTCTGGCACACGCCGCCGCCTACCTCGTCCACGGTCTCACCGCCCACGTAGGCGGGAGCCGCCTGATAGCCCTTGGCGGTGGTGCGCTGGCCGGTGGTGTTGTTATAGGAAAAGACATCCCCGGTGTTGAGGACCACGCCGTTGCAGGCGGCGGCGGAGAGTTTGACGTTGCTGATGCGGGCGGAGGTGCCGGAGACATGGGTGCGGCACTGGCCCAGCACGTCCCGGAACAACACGCCCTTGAGTTCGTCGGCGGTGACACGGGGCTGCTCGATTTGGGCGGGGATCTCCACAGTTTCGCCGGGAGCTGCCGCGTCCAGCAGGGACTGGGCTTCGGCCACATCGAACTCGGCGCCCACCTGCTCCGGGGTGATGGAGCCGGTGGCGGCGTCATAGCCGGCGTTTTTCATGTTGCCGGCCACGGTGTCATGGATCTCCTGGGCGGTGAGGGCCTGGGCGGGCAGGACCGTGGCGTCCACATAGACCGAACCGTCAGCCTCAGAGGAGAGGGCTTCCCGGACGGGGGGCTCCAACTCTGCCTCGGTCACCTCCAGACCGTCCAGCTCCCGGGTCACCTTCAAGCCGTCCTGGCCCACTTCATAGGCGGTGTCCTGGGCGGGACGGGAGAAGGTCTGTGCCAGTTCCGTCAGCTTCTCCTGCAGTACCGTCTCATCCGGTTCCAGATAAACGCCCTTGGCGCCCTGGCTGTGGAAGAGATGGGCCAGAAAGTTCCAGCCGCTGCGGAAAAAGCCGGTCTGGCCCTGGGACCGGTCAAAGACCGACTGGGCGTAGTCGGTGTAGTCCAGGTCTTGGGTGATGCCCAGATCGGCACAGGTGACGGTGGCGGCGGGCTCCGGGTCATAGAGGGTATCACCCTCCGGCGCGGTGACGCCGTCTCCGCTCTTGTCCGTCAGCGGCAGGTAAAAG